>Ga0181524_10001049_pt1 | contig 32830 bp, 10 predicted proteins | sample PEATcosm2014_Bin_34_FD_119761 | JGI IMG/M metagenome (GOLD analysis project Ga0181524, IMG submission 119761) | Peatland microbial communities from MTU Mesocosm Facility, Houghton, MI, USA - PEATcosm2014_Bin05_60_metaG | ecosystem: Environmental > Terrestrial > Soil > Wetlands > Peat | place... | reverse complement strand
GGGGGGTTGAAGGTTGAGGGTTGAGAGTTGAGAGATGAGCGCCGGGGGTCCTTGCGGTTGGGAAGGCGGGGAGGGGGTGGCGGCGTTTGGCTCATGGGGCCAGGCGGGGTTCTTGAGCCACTCGGCGGTTTCAGGCAGGGTGTGGCGGGCGGCGTAGTCGGCGACGGCGGCCTGGCGGTCTCTTGGGAGGCGATTGAGCTGGGAGCGTCCGTCGGGCTTACGGTTCATGGGTTTTGCGGGTTTGCGCTCGGACGGGACGTAACGACCGCAAAGAAGACAGAGAAGAGCTTTGGGGATATGCCACTCGCTCGCGCCTTGGCAGCCGCCGGGGTCCCGGCGTCATATTGCCCAAGTTGTTTTTGCTCTGGCTCCTGAGCATTTGAGGCTCCGAGTTCTGTCGCATTCATACGCGGCAGTTTTCGCATGAACGGTGGCGGCGGTGCAAGTGCTCCATTGGCTCTATTGGCTGTGTTGGTTATTTCTGCTCGGGGCAGGGCGAGAGGAGGGCCCTCCGTGGGTTTGTGGGCGCGGCAGTTTCTGGGCCAAGAAAGTGCCGATGTGGGGGTTGGTCCCGCTTCCGGTAGGTCGCGGCTGGGTACCGGATGCGCAATTTCGCGGCGTGCCTTTACAGCAGCCGGGGGCCCCGGGCCGTCGCCAGGGGAACACCACACGCTCCTTGGCTGGGGCGCGGCTGGCTGCCGGCTGCAGGCCAAGCGCCGCCTGCTACGAAAGGCAACCGAGGCAGCACCAAGTGAACTAATCTATGGGGTGACCCCATATACGCGGACCATGGCTTGGTCTGCTCATCATGAACGACGCGGTGACTTTGAACGGCCTTAGTCGCTATTGAAAACACGTTGAAAGTATCTTCGGGCGTCGTCAAAGATAAAGGCGGCGTTCACGGCGCCTGTTCTTCCCCAATTCCAACCGGTAAGATACAAGAACTCGACGATCTTTTTGCGGCTAGGAGGTACGTCCAGTCGTGCTAGAATTTCCGCCTTCCGGCTGGGTGTGAATGGTTCATCAAACTCCTCGTCATTGAGAAGCTCCCTCAGCTCCAGCATTAGAGGTGACCAGTATACGCTGCCGCCGCCTCCGTAGGTGTAGAGGTGGACGGCCTCGATTTCTACAAGCCCGATATGTGTCTGGGAGTTGGGGTCGAAGTCAATCACCAGTGCGTAAGCGCCACTGCTGAAAGCCTCATTGTGTTCCTTCAGCAGGTCATCGGCCGTAACCGACCACCCGCAATTGGTCGGCTTATTCCTCTTGTTCCACAAACTGTAGAGCAAGTTGTAGCCAGCCAGTGTGTATTCCTGGCCTGTGTCCGAATAGAACACCCCTGTGTCACTACGTTCTTTCTTGAATACTCTGAATGCCATATCTTTCCTTTCAGTTTCGATTGTTTACTGTGTGTAATATTGCGTTGTGCCGAAAAGTGTTGACGGCGGTCCTCTGCCTCACGGCCAGGTGACGCGGTAGTAACGACTGGCATAGTTGGTCCACTCTGGGTCGCTAAAATAAGATGAGCCTTCGGTGACGGTGTTGGTTGACAGCGCGGACCAGGTAGGTCGGGCCAGATTCGTGCAGGATTCCACCACGACGGTCATGCCGCTGGCCCAGTTGATGGTGAACCCGAATTGATTTGTAAGCACGTCCAAGCCGCCACCGCTGGTCTGGACCCGGGGCGTCCACGGCGCGGTGGGGCGACCGGAAGAGTTGGCGGCCCAGCCCGTGGTCCCAGGCAAGTAATAGATCGTCGCGTTGTAGTCGTAGCTGAAGGCATCCACGCCAAGGGCCGGGGCATTACCCTCGAAATTGACGTTGGTCAGGCCGATGCAGCCAGAGAAGGCCCACTCCCCGATGCTCGTGACGCCGTTGCCTATCGTGACGTTGGTCAGGCTGCAGAGATAGAACGCATGGTCTCCGATGCTGGTGACGCTGTTGGGAATCGTGACGCTGGTCAGGCCGAAGCAGCCAGAGAACGCACAGTCCCCAATGTTGGTCACGCTGCTACCCATCGTGACGTTGGTCAGGCTGCAGAGATAAAACGCATAGTCTCCGATGCTGGTTACGCTGTTGGGAATCGTGACGCTGGTCAGGCCGATGGAGCCAGAGAGCGCCCACTCCCCGATGCTGGTGACGCCCTTGGGGATCGTGTAGCTTCCGGCTATGCCTCCCGGGTATGCGACGAGCGTGGTCAAACCCTGATTGAACAAGACTCCATCCACATCGCGGTAGGCGGCATTGCGCGTATCCACCGTGATGGCTGTCAGGCTGGCGCAGCCGGTGAACGCCTGGTCGCCGATGCTGGTGACGCTGCTGGGGATCGTGACGCTGGTCAGGCTGGTGCAGTCATAGAACGCGCTATTGCCGATGCTGGTCACCGGTAGGTCAGTGATCGTTCCGGGGATGGTCCATGCGCCGCCAGGACCGGTGTATCCAGTGATGGTAATCGTGCCGTTCGTGGCCGTGTATCCCGCTTGCGACAGCGGGTCCCAGAGAAAGGCCGGAAGTAGCGAAAACGTCGGACCCCAGCCCGCGGTCCCAGGCAAGTAGTAGATCTTCGCGGGGTCATCGTAGAACGCAGAGGGACCAGCACTCGGGGCTTTGCCCTGGAAAATGGCGCTGGTAAGGCTGATGCAGCCAGTGAAGGCCGAGTCCCCGATGCTGGTCACGCTGTCCGGGATCGTGACGCTGGTCAGGCCGATGCAGTCACAGAACGCACTATCTCCGATGCTGGTGACGCCGTTGCCTATCGTGACGTTGGTCAGGCCGACGCAGCCTTCGAACGCCTTGGCCCCGATGCAGGCGACGCTGCTGGGGATCGTGACGCCGGCCAGGCTGGTGCAGCAATAGAACGCATAGTCGCCGATGCTGGTGACGCCGTTGCCTATCGTGGCGTTGGTCAGGCTGGAACAGCGATAGAAGGAATAGTCGCCGATGGTAATGACACTGCTGGGGACCGTGACGCTGGCCAGGCTAGTGCAGCAGTAGAACGCATAGTCTCCGACGCTGGTCACGCTGTTGGGGATCGTGACGGTGACCAGGCTGGTGCAGCAATAAAACGCATAGTCTCCGATGCTGGTGACGCCGTTGGGAATCGTGACGCTGGTCAGGTTGGAGCAGCCATCGAACGCATAGTCTCCGATGCTGGCCACGCTGTTGGGGATCGTGACGTTGGTCAGGCTGGTGCAGCCTTCGAACGCCCCGCCCCCGATGCTGGTGACGCTGTCCGGGATCGTGACGCCGGTCAGGCGGTAGCAGTTGTAAAACGCATCGACCCCGATGCTGCCGACGCTGTCCGGGATGGTGACGCTGGTCAGGCCGAAGCAGAAACCGAACGCCCACTCCCCGATGCAGGTCACGCTGTTGCCTATCGTGACGCTGGTCAGGCGGTAGCAGTTGTCGAACGCATTGACCCCGAGGCTGGTGACGCCGTTGCCTATCGTCGCGTTGGTCAGGCTGGTGCAGCCCCAGAACGCATAGTCTCCGATGCTGGTGACGCTGTCCGGGATCGTGACGCTGGTCAGGCCGTAGCAGTTGTCGAACGCACTGCCCCCGATGCTGGTGACGCTGTCCGGGACCTCGACGCTGGTCAGGCCGAAGCAGTTGTCGAACGCATTGACTCCAATGCTGGTGACCGGCAGGCCGGCGATCGTACTGGGGATGGCCACCGCGCCGCCCGAACCCGTGTATCCCGTAATGGTGATCACACCGTTATTGTTCGTGTAATCGAACTGAGCTTCCACCGTGGCAGCCAGCACCAGCAGCATGAGCAGCGCAAGAATCCACGAGGCCGAGATGCGGTCCGCCGGACCCAAGGTGATGCTGATAGTTCCGAATGCTGCTTTTGTTCTTTCCATAGGCGTTTTCATTCTGTCGAGAAGCAGCATGTCCATATCCACTCTGGCACGTTCTGAAGCCTCGCTGGAATTGGGCTGCACGGCCCCCGGCAACCACACAGACCTTAGCTAACGCGTACCCATCTGAGCATGTTGCCGGGGGAATGCAAGCGAAATCTGTCTGCGTCGTCGCCGTCAGCGGCCCGCGGAGCTCTGGTCAGTGCCCTCGGTTAAGGATAACGGGTCAGCCATAGATGAGCGTCTTTCTATGTTGACAGCCAGCCTTCCTGCGGCGCTGCCTCCCCGGATCGCTCGCAAAGTCCGTCTTGAGTACCCTGGCGCCATGTATCATCTTGAGCCTGCGCCGTTTCGTCTCCGCGACATGCTCCTGCGCCTTGGGGGGCCTGGGGCAGCGCCGGTCCGGTGAACTGCACCGCTGGGCAGCCGAGGCGGAGGCGGGGCGGATCATGGCGGCAGAGTTGCCCCGGCTTGGTTGGAACGAAGTGGATTTGGAGGGGTGCCGGAGGGACGATCCCGACAAGCTGGAGATCGCCGCACGCTTTCGGCGCCAAACGGCCCTCTCCGTCAAGGAGATCGCTGCGCTGATGCGCCTGGGCGCCTCGAAAGAGGCGAGCCGCAACCTGCACATCCGCGTGGGGCGCGGCTCGCCGCCCGCTACAGGCCAAGCGGCGCCCTGGGTGAGGGGACGAAAGGTGGATGCCTCCCTTTTTTCGGGTTTTGTTTTTCCGGGCTTGAAGCCCGGAAAAACAAAACCCGAAAAAAGGGAGGCAGGGGTGTGGTGGCGTCCACCCAGGGCGGCAGCCCGCCTGCGCTGCGCTCCGGCGGGCTTTGCCCTGGGCTGATATACACTGCCCCTTTGGGGCAGAAGTGTGCCGCGCTCTGCGCGGGAGAATTTTGAATTTGGGGGCAGTACGCGGGGCGGCGGCCCGCCTGCGCTGCGCTCCGGCGGGCCTTGCCCTGGGCTGATATATACTGCCCCTTTGGGGCAGAAGTGTGCCGCGCTCTGCGCGGGAGAGTCTGAATTTGGGGGCAGTACGCGGGGCGGCGGCCTGCCTGCGCTACGCTCCGGCGGGCCTTGCCCTGGGCTGATATATGCTGCCCCTTTGGGGCAGATGAGTGCCGCGCTCTGCGCGGGAGAATCTGAATTTGGGGGCAGTACGCGGGGCGGCGGCCCGCTGTGCCGTGGGGCGCAGCTCGGGTTCACGGAGCGGGTCTTGCCGGGCAGCCGATGCCCGCGCAGGATGGCACAAAGCGGGGACGGTGGGAAGAGAGATTTGGGGGAGGTCGACAAAGCTGAGATGGGCCGCCTTGGTCGTTTTCGTTTTTTTTATTTTTTTCCGCACTTTTCCGCACTTTTCCGCACTTTTCCGCACTTTTCCGCACTTTTTGCCGCGCGGAGGAGCATGATAAGGTGGGTTTGTGCTTTGGTTGGGGCCCTCGGGCGGGCGGGCGGGGTCGATGAGTTTGACGGCCTGGTCGTAGAGTTTATGGGCCTCGGGGTGGTCGCTGAAGGCCTCGGATAGCGGGAGAGCCAACGGGCGAGGGCCCATCGGGAAACCGAGGTCCCCTGCGGCTGGGCAGGCAGGGAGGGGACTTGAGGGTTGAGGGTTGAGAGTTGAGCACCGAGGTGCCTTGCGGTTGGGCAGGCGGGGAGGGGGCGGCGGCGCGTGGCTCGGGGGGCCAGCCGGGGTTCCTGAGCCACTCGACGGTTTCGGGCAGGGTGTGCCGGGCGGCGTAGTCGGCGACGGCGGCTTACTCATGATGTTCGTGAATCTCGTTGCGCTGACCGGACGCCAATCGGCATACCCCTTTGTGTGCCCCGCTTGAGCATGATGTTCGTGAATCTCGTTGCGCTGACCGGACGCTCCACCATCAGCCTTCCATCGTAGATAATGCTGAAGATGCCATAGGGCGTCGGAAGCTCCCTTGATGCCTTGGCGCTCCTCATTCGAACCACTTTCGGCTTCAGCCCCAGGGCCCGGGCCGCCTGCGAAATCCTCTCCACCGACTTGGCGACATACGGGCACTGATCGGCAGCCAGGATCGTGAGGCCCTTCGTGTGTCTCTTCAATGCTCGCTCCCTGTCCACGATGAAACGAGGATCAGGCGCTGTTGCCTTGAATTTCTTGACGAGTAGCTCGTACGGCGGGGAGCTATCCACCGGGATAAAACCGGCTTTGATGAAGAAGTCACTTCGTGCCATGAAACTATCGGAACTGGTCACCACGGCGACTCCTCGGCACTTGCTTTTCCTCGCGTCCCTCAGACAATCTTCCAGCAGGACAGCGCCGAGTCCTTTCCCCGTGTGCTTGCTAAAGACCATCAAGCAGTGGATGACAAGGTAACCCTCCGCCTCGACGGGTCTCCACGCGTGACTGCCAGGGGCATACTCGATCATCCCGATATCACCGAATTCGCGTGAGCGGAGCACCTTGTACCTCAGGCCTTCCGCGTAGCGCTTCTTGAGCCAATCAGACTTGCGACGATGTCCCTCATTCTTGCCGGCCTTGTTGCCGCACAAACCGCATGCGCCGATGTTGTCCGCATTGGTATCGACAATCTCGTACTCTCTCATCCTGATCCTCCATAGTTGCTGGTGTCGTGTGGGTTACTGGTAAGAAACTGCTTTTTTGCCGCCCCGCCGGTTATTGACGCTTCGCGGGGGAGGGAGAATTGGTTTCTGGCCACGCTCATTACGGTCGGACGCTGCCAGAAGAGGACCAGAGGGTCAAGCGGAGAGTTTTGCCGGTTTTTGATGATTTTGGCGCACGGGAGGTGGCGGCCTGCAACTCGACACCCAGGCCCTGGCTGCCGGGTGCCCTGCTGGCCCGGATCGACAGCGGGACGAGCGCCCTCTCCGGGTTTGGGGCCGCGCCGGTTTCCGAACCAAGGGACTGCCCATCTACGGTTTGATCTCGCTCCTTGACCCCGCTCCTGAACGCGCCCACGCCCGTCAAAGCCAATGGGCTTTTCTACGGTCTGACCCCGGCCCGGCGTTGGACCGTTCGTGGTGCATCTTGCGAACGCAGGAGGCTGGCTGGCTTGATTCTCCAACATCGCCCCCCCCCATTGCCTCAAAGGAAGCGGTTTGCCTGTCCCGTCGAGGGTCAGCGGTATCCCGGCAGAACACGACGCCGGGCCGAATCAGTCTGGAAAGCGCAATAAGTTGTCCGATTTATGGGCTTGCGTTGCCGCATCCACCGAGCGCAGTATGGTTCACAAACCAACGTTATGAACAGAAACATGTTAATGAAACTACCGGTTGCCTTAATGAGGCTAGCGGTTTTTTTCGTGGCATCCTGCTCAATCGCCTCGGCCGCACTTGTCATTACATTTGACGATGTGCCAAACGGTACCGCTCTGAATTCTTATCAAGGATTTAACTGGAATAATTTCTACATATTCGACACACGGACACTGCCATATTCTTATACTCTCGTGTCGGGGTACACCCATGCGGCCATTTCGCAGCCCAACATTGCTTACAACGGCGGTGGCACTCCTGCAAGCTTCTCCGCCGCGACGACTTTCAACCTGACATCGGCATCCATCACTGCGGGTTGGAGAAACGGGTTGAATGTCGAAGTCCAGGGGTGGAATGGCAGCACAGAGCTTTATGACAACAACTACACGGTGAACACAGCGGGTCCAAGCTTGATTAACTTTAATTACCTTGGTATTACGTCCGTTGACTTCATCACCTCTGGCGGGACCGACGCCGGGTTCGGATATTCGGGAACTCAGATGGCGATTGATAACATCACCATTAATGGGGCCTCTGCCGTCCCTGAGCCATCCACAATCATCTCTGGCCTTGGTGCTCTAGGCTTTGTCTTAACGTCGTCCTTGCGTCGTCTTCATCGATCCAACTCAGTCAGCATGGGTGGGGTCAGATCAACTGGCCCAACCGCTTGTGCGGCCTTCTTGTTGGGTGGCCAATGCCCCCTCAGCCCGTCCCTCTCCCCGAGGGAGAGGGGCTAGCCAGGGCCGGCTCTCGAACATTCGCGCGTCGTTGGGTTCGTCGGCAGTGCTTGTCTGGTTCTTTGTGCGGAGAGCGAAGATACGGCCTGTTTGAATGTCATTGGCGGTTCTCCCTTCCAGCATTGGTGGCCGCGTGGACCACTTCGGCGCTTGCGCTTGGGTCAAAAGGCGCCCATGACGGTTTTGGCTTGGGATCCGGCGAGTCGGCGTCATGTTGCCGAACCTGGGCGGGAAAAGGACCTTCCGGGGAATTGGGGAGCTGGTCGGTGCGCAGCCCTTCAGCCCGGACAATTCGGGGCGTTGCCTGGGCCAGTCGCCGGGTGCGGAAAGAGGCTTCGAACGAGAACCCCGGTCAGTTTCAGCGCGTAACCCCCAAGGCCGGTTTGTCGAATTTCACACCCTTGCGGAGGGCGTGGTCAACCATTTCTGCGACGTAGCGGCGGCGTTCCGCAAGCGGCAGGAAGTTGACACTGGCCATTTCCTCGCCAAAGGCACGGACATGGAAGTCGTAAGCCACGCGGTGGAGGTGATCCAGGACGTCGGCCGCAAGCCAGTCGGGCGTTGTCTTTGCCTCACATCAACGGAGCGGGTGAAGGGAATCGAACCCTCATCTCAGGCTTGGGAAGCCCGCATTCTGCCACTGAACCACACCCGCTGTTGTCGGCCCATTGCTTGCCATATTCGCCGTGGTGACGCACCACTCATTCTTCGTGTTGGGCATCGTAGAAGGCGTCATGTCCGAGACGGCGACGGCCATACGTTATTCCCCGGTATCCTGTCTGAGTTCCTCCAGGTCGTGGTTTAACATGGAAGCCGCCCCAAAGGTCAGTCGGGCGCGGGGCATGCGGCGGCCCATTCCGTGTTCGGGGTGGGACCGAGGTCGAGGTCCAATTGTCCTCCTTGCAGGACTTCTTTCTGCCGAATCCACCAGCGGTTCAGGGGCTGGCCGTTGAGCCGGGCCGATTGGATGAAGCGGTTCTGGCGTGAAGAGTTCCGGGCCAGGATAGTGAAGTTCTTGCCGCCGTAGTGCTGCCCTGAGAGGTGGAGCACTATTTTAGGGTAGAGCGGGCTGGCGATTTCATAAATGGGACTGACGCGGCAGCCGCCATCAGTCTGAAACAAGCCGAGGGAAGACATCACAAACCACGCGCTCATTTGGCCCTGGTCCTCATCGCCCAGGTAAGCATCGGCCGGGTTATGGCCGTAGTAGGCCCCCAGGATCGCCCGCACCCACTGCTGGCTCATCCAGGGGCGCCCGGCCCAGTTGAAGAGCCAGGCGGCGTGCATGGTCGGCTGGTTGCCCTGGTTGATGGGGTAGTCGGCAAAACGTTCGCCTGCGGCGTTGAAACGGGTGGGTGCGGATTTCTCGAAGGCCTCGGTCAGGCGGCTGATGAACCGGTCACGGCCCATGGCTTGGACCAAACCCGGCACGTCCTGCGGCACGAACCAGGTGTATTGCCAGGCGTTTCCTTCCACAAAACCCGGCGTGTGGTACGGGTCAAAGGGAGTGACCCATTGGCCGTCGGCCTTGCGGGGCCGGGCAAATCCGGTCTCCGGATCGAAGACGTTTCGCCAGCTTTGGGAACGTTTTAGGAACTGCTGGGCGAGATCGTTGCGTCCGAGGGCGAGGGCGAGTTGGGCGACGCACCAGTCGTCGTAGGCGTATTCGTAGGTGTTGGAGCACCAGGCCCGGCGCCATTCGCCTTTGACCGGGCCTTGCACGACCGGCCCGTCTTCGGCGACGTAGCCGTACTTGAGGTAATTCTCGAGGTTCTCGTTGCCGACGGCGCCGCCGCCGGGATACAACTGCGGAAGGGTCGTTTGCATCTTCAGGGCTGCCTCGAGCGCTTTGGCGGCGTCCAGGCCTTTGATTCCGTGCTGGCAGGCGGCGACCATGAGGGGGATCTCATGCTCAGCCACCATCACGCTGATATACTTCAAGCCCCCTGGGCCTTTGGAAAGCCAGCCGCACTTGTCATAGAGCTGGAGTTCGGATTTGACCCACCGGGCCGACCACTCGGGGGCCAGCAGGTTCATCACCTGGTTCAGGTTCCAGAAGGTCGTCCACAAGGCATCGGAACCGAGCATCACGGCGTCCGGGTCGTCGAGCTTTTGGCGGCGCCCATCCGGATCGATCCACTCGCCATTGACGTCGCTCCAGGTGTTGCGGCCGCTCAGGGCGCGGTAAAGGTTGGAATAGAAGCGGCATTTCTCACGGGCGTCGGAGGTGGTAATCTCGACGCGCTCGAACAACTGGTTCCAGAGGCGGCGCTGGTTGGACACGACGGCTGCAAAATCCCACCCGAAGGGCCGGGCCAGCTCCTGCTCGAGGTTTTGGCGGGCGTTGGCCACGCTGACCAGGGAAATACCGGTGCGGACCAGGACCTTTTCGCCGGCAGCCGTCTTGAATTCTACGAATGCCCCGCAATCGCCCGATTCTCTCAGGTCTTGGGCGTTGGTAACGACCTGTTGGCCTTGCCAGCCGCCCAGGCTGTCAAACGGGCGGCTGAATTGGGCTACGAAATGGAGAGTGTATCGCTGATCGCCGTTGTAGGGGAGATCCGGCACATCGGCGCGGATGGTCCCTGAAATCTCCGCGGGGCCGGTGCGGTGCGCTTCGGCGTCCAGCACGTGCATCTGGTATTCCGAGGGAACCAGGAAGGCGAAAAGCACCCGCGCCTGGTCGCTGGCGGGAAAAGTGTACTGCTGCAAACTGGCGCGGGTCGTCGCGCCCAGTTGGACGCGAATGCCGCTGTCCTTGAGGAGGACCTCGTAGAAGCCGATGCCGGCTCGCTCCGTGGTCTTGTCGAAGCGGGAACTGTAGCCGGCGCCGTCGAGGCCGGGTTTGGTGCGAAGCGGCCCGAGCGCCGGCATCATGCCCAGCCCCGCCATGGTCCATTCGTGGATGTGGCTGAAACAATCAATCGCCTCGATGGAGTACTCGTAGCCGGCGCACCAACCTTGGGTCTGGTTGTCCGGAGAGATTTTCACCATGCTGAAGGGCATCCACGGTCCCGGGGCGATCATCCACCGCGAATGGGCCGTCCCCTTGAAGATGTCCACGTAATCGGCCGGGGTGGCGGGGGCGGAGGCCCGCAGCGCCAAGCGGGCCTCGTGCAGCAATTGACCGTCGGAGCTAATGCGGACACGAGTCATTTCACCGGGGGGCGAGGCAGGCGCCGGAAGCTCGAGGACTTGCAGGCCGGGTTCGATGTCCGGCTCCTGGGTTTGAGCGCGCTCGATTTCCACCTTGAGCTTTCCGCGCAAGCCCGCGCGGAACAGTTCTACACGAAGCGTGGCCGGCGACTGCCGGCTGTCTGAGACCGCGTAAGGGGCGGTGGAAACGGATCGAATGACGGTGCTCGCCGCCGGGGCCAACCGGCACTCCGCCGGGGCCTCCAGACACAGCGCGTCAAACATGAGCCAACTGCCGGCGGCGCTGCGGAGGGCGATTTCATTGTAGCCCAGCCGCAGCAGCGAGGCGGGAAACTCCACGCGAACCACCTGCGGTTTGGCCGAAGTCATGTCGCCGGGCAGAGGGTCATGGCTGCCGCCCGGGCGCAATTCCTGTTCAAAGACCGAGCCATTGACCGTGATCCGCAGCCTGGGCGGGTGTTGAAGCGGTGTTTCGGCGACGTTGATCGTGAGGGCGCATTGGCCCGCTGCCGCCGTTTGCGCCAGCACGAAGCCGATCGGCAACGTGTTCATTTGGTCCCATCGCCCGTTGCCGCTGCTGCCGCCCCAACCATCCAGTGGTCCCGGCAGAATGCAAGGCCAGTCAATCTCGGGCCTGGAGAGGCCGATGTAATAGGCCTGATCCGGACTGCCGAACCGCTGCAGGAAGGCCGCGTAGTTTGTGGGCGCCAGGGCGAACTCAGCGGCACGGTGGCCGGCCTGGCCAACCCGCCAAAGAGGTTCGAGCGGTTCTGCGCCCTGACCGGCCAAAGAGGCCGCCAGGGTCAAGAGAATGGAGCCTGTGCCAAACGGTCCAATTCCGGACCTTTGTCGAGACCTTTGTCGCCAACTTTGTCGAGCCACGGCAAATCCGACAAAAGTCGCGACAAAAGTCGCGACAAAGGTTGCGACGAACGTTCGGGGGAAGGTTGCAAGGAAATCATCCGTTCGCCGGGCTTTTGTGATGGTCATGTTGGAGGCCATTCTGTGCGGCACCGCGGACGGGGCGCAAGCTCAATGATTGGCTCCAGGAACCTCGACGGCGAAGAACTGGTCAGGAAATCGCTGGCAGAGGTTACTCCAGGCCGTCTTGAACAGACCGGGATCCAGCGGCTCGAGCTGTGTTCCGCCCCCGGCGATGCGTCGAGCCGAGAAAACCTGGGCCAGCAAGGTCAAATCTTCCATGGACGAAGCCGCATTGGGCAGCGGGCAGATCTTCGCCGTCCCGTCGTCACTGGCCGTTAGGAGACGTGTGCCGTCGGGACTGAAGGAGGCGGCGTTGATGCGGGCAAGGTGCAGGCGCAGTTGCGCGATGAACTCGCCATTGGCGGCATTCCACACCCGGGCGTTCCCATCGAGGCCCGCAGTCAGAACAAAGCGGCCATCCGGGTCCGGGCTGAACTCCGCCCTAAGCACAATGCTGCCGTTGGCGATTGGAGGCGTCAAAGGTTCGCCCGTGCGCACATCCCACACTCGCGCGGTTGCGTCCTCCGAACCGGTGATGAGCCGGCGGCCATCGCGACTGAAAAGGGCGCTGTAAACCAGGTCGAAGTGCTCAAATGGGCGGCCGAACGGCTTTCCGGTGCGCGCGTTCCAAATGCGCGCGGCAGCCTTCTCGAGCGTACCCGCGCCTCCGGACGCAGTGGCGATCAACTTTCCGTCGGGACTGAACGTGGCGCCGAAGATGAGCGAGGAAGTATGTTTCATGGGGGGCCCCAGCCTGGAGCCGTCCACCGGATTCCAGAGCTGGGCGGACCCGTCGGCAGCGGTGCTGACGATGGTTCGTCCGTCGGGGCTGAATTCAGCGTGGAGCGCTGCGTCCCCATGAGGCATGGGTTTGGTCACTGCGCTCCCGGTGCGAACATCCCACACGCGGACCTCGCCGCGCCCGGCCTGCTTGGGGTCGCGCTCGGTGGAGAAGTCCCGGAAAAGCAGGCTGCTCGCAGCGTTTAAATCCCGGAAGCTCCCGCAAGCCGTTACCACACGCTCCCCCTTTGGGTCGAATGCCGCGTGCCAGACGTTGTTGCTGTGGAGCAGGCTGGGGCCGACCTGCATCCCGGTAGCGACCTCCCAGATGCGGGCGGTGCCGTCCGTGCTGGCGGTAACGACCCGTTGGCCGTCGGGACTGAAGGAGGCGTGGTTGACCGCGCCGTCGTGGGTCAACGGGGGCGTCAGCGGTTTGCCGGTTTGAGCGTCCCAGACCCGGGCGGTCCGATCCCTGCTCGCGGTAACAATGCGCCGTCCGTCCGGGCTAAACTCGGCATAGAGGACTTCGTTGGTGTGCCGCAAGGTAATCACGCCCGGCGGCCCGAGGGGCAACTCCCACTCGCGGACCATACCGTCCATGCCGAAGGTGACGACCTGTCGAGCGGAGGCGCTGAAGAACGCGCCAAGGATAAAGTCGCAGTGGTTGAGCATCGCCACTTGGGCCCCGCCCAAGGGCAGGCTCCAGAGCCGCGCCGTCCGGTCGAAAGCGGCGGTGAGGATCGAGTGCCCGTCCTGGCTGAACACGGCCGTCAATACGCCGTCGTCGTGTTTGAAGGGTGGAAACATCTGCCGGCCCGAACTGGCGTCCCAAACGACGGCGGTGCCATCCATACTGGCGGTCAGCACTTGTTTGTCATCCGGGCTGAAGGTGATTTGAAAGATGACGTTTTCGATTCTTCCTTGCGGGTTATCGACGGAGCGCAATCGCTCGCCACTGGCCACATCCCAGACGTGGAACTCACCGCCCGACTCGTCGGAAGCGGTCGTCACGAGCCGCAAGCCGTCGTGGCTGAATTGCGCATCCAGCACTTGTCGTCCGTGGGGCAACGTCGGCGTGGTCGGTTCACCGCTTTGGACGTCCCAGATTCGGACGGTCTTATCCCTGGAACCGGTGGCCAGACGGCGCCCATCCGGACTGAAGGCCACGACCGTGACCCATCCCTTATGGGCCAGAATCGGCCCAGGCTCCCCGTCCTGTTTCAGGTTCCAGATACGGGCCATCCCCGCTTTACTCGCAGCAGCCAGACGAGTGCCATCAGGACTGAATGCCACGTCAGAAACGACTCCGTCCAATTTGAGGGGGGTCAAGACCGGCTGACCGGAAGCCGCTGCGCAAATTTGAATCTCGCTGACCGTCTTTCCATCGATATCGCGGCACGCCACCGTCGCTACCTGCTGGCCGTTCGGACTGAAGACCTGGTATCGGATTCGACGGATGGGAGGCCGTCCCCCGCTAAAGGTGAGCCTCGCAACGGCGGCGCCGGTGCCGGAATTGGGCCAGACGCGGAGGTCTGCGCCCTGGAATCGATTGGTTACGGCATCCCGGCCACTGATGCTGGCGAGCAGTCCACCGTTTGGACTCAATTGAGCGAGCCACACCGGATTGGGATGAATCCAGATCTTCTTCAGATGCGGCATCTGCTCCAGGAGCGACCCGAGACGGATGCGATGCATCTCCTCCTGGGCCGGATCGCCTTCGTCCAAGCGGAGGGCCTCGGTGTACCACAGCAGCCCGCCGGCCTGATCACCCTCGCGGACCAACCGCGTGCCATTGACCACATTCAGGCGGACCAGCCGTTGCCGGCTTTCGTTGGCCTTGCGTTCGGAACGCTGCCAGAGGGAGGTGATTCCCCCGAAAGCCACCAGACCCAGACACACCAGAGCGGCCGTCAGAGCCGCGACCACGGGCTTGCGCCGCACCCATTTGACCAGCAGCTCCCAGGTGGCGGCCGGGCGAGCCCGGATCGGTTCCAGTCGCAACCAATGCTCCAAATCCTCGGCCAGAGCCTCAGCCGAGCCGTAGCGGCGCGCCGGATCCTTATCGAGACATTTCAGGCAGATGGTCTCGAGATCAGGGTCCACGCCGGGCGCCAGGAGGCGAGGCTTGATGGGATCCTCCTCGATCACGTTGTGCAGCACCTGCGCTATGCTGTCTCCGGAGAAGGGAGGGCGTTGTGTAATCAGATGGTAGAGGATCGCCCCCAGGCTATAAATATCCGCCGCTGTGCTCAGGCGCTTGACGTCTCCTGCCGCCTGCTCGGGCGCCATGTAACCCGGCGTGCCGAGGATCGTGCCGCTGAGCGTGAGGTCACTTCCAGACTGGATGCGGACGGCAAGCCCGAAATCCGTGATCTGGGGCGCCCCGTTGCTGTCGATCAGAATATTGGCGGGTTTCAGGTCCCGGTGGAGGATGCCGCGCTGATGCGCGTAATGGACGGCCCTGGCGATGGAAGCGGTCAAAACGGCCGTCCCCCGCAGGTCCCGCCGGAAATTGGGGATCAGGCTCGAAAGGCTCTCGCCCTCCACCAGTTTCATGCTGAAGTAGTGGCGTCCCTGGTACTCGCCGACTTCATGGATGGGGACGATGTTTGGATGCTCCAGACCTGCGGCCGCCTCGGCCTCCCTGCGGAAGCGCTTGATGTCCGTCTCGCTGGCAAATCCCCCTGCCAGGATCATCTTGAGAGCAACCTCGCGACCCAGACTGACCTGCCGGGCTTTATAGACCACGCCCATGCCACCTCGCCCGAGTTCCCCAAGGATTTCATAATCGTGAAAGCGTCGGAGCGACGGCCCTATCTCCGGCGACGCTGCGGGGGAAAACCCGCCGGGGTCAAGGACGGTCGGGCCCTCCGCGCCTTCAGGTTGAGCCTCGGAGGGGAGGGGCGGCTCCATGCTCGGGGATGGTCCGCCGCCGTGCTCTGGGTCGGCGGCCGGTCGGGCTTGAGCCACCGTGGTTTGGGCGGCGCACACGCGGCAAATCCCTGCGACCGGATCGACGTCGTTAGGCGAGCCGCAGAGGGAGCATTTGCTTGATTCGGCCATAGCTTGAGATTGCCAAGCTAATCAATTACAATCCTTCCGTCAAGGAGGCGTTTAAGGCAGCCGTCAGGCCAGCAGGGCCGTGGACAAAGTCGTAGCGCAGGTTTCCAACCTGCTGTATCGCCGATTTCCAATCGGCAGGGCGTTGGCATATCGAGCACGCGCGGCTTGGGGGCGGCCTGCGGGTTGGAAACCCGCGATACGGCAGGTTGGAAATCTGCGCTACGGCGGCGCCTTTGGCGTACCGGCGCCCCGGGCGACTTTGTCAATGGCCCTGGCAGGCCGGCGATTCCCAGGGTCTGGCCCCGCGCTTGCTCTTCTAGCCGCGCCAATGGGGCGCATGCGCTGGTTCGGCGGCGGCGGCCCTGGGAAACCGGAGTCAATTGAGCTTCACTCCCCAGGCCCTTGCAGCACGCAACTGGAGTTGATAGTAAGCTGATTGCACTCTAAGGCGCCCGTCAACACGCTGCTCCCATCGAGGACCACTGTGCCGCCTGGGGCTGTCACTAACCCGGCCAGCGTGGCGCCGCCGTTAAGGGTCAAGCCGCCGCTGGCGATATTCAACTGCAACCAAGTCGGCTGAGCCGGCGCCCCGACCGTTCCTCCGTTTACCGTGAAGCTGCTCGCCAAGACCACGATGACCGGCCCCACGACGCTCACGTGGGTGCCGCTATTCAGAATCAGGCCCTGAAAATCATACACTTCGGGCACTGTCGAACCGGCGGTTCCGAGGGTAAAGCCGGAGGTTCCGTTGGCGATGAAACTTCCGTAGGTGCCCGGTGGCACGGCGATCTGTCCCACGTTCCCGTTCAGGGTCAGGTTGAGAATTGTGGAAAAGACGCCCGGACTTTGCCCGGCGCCGTTTAGCGTCACACTCCGGGTGCCCTTTGGCGCCGGGGGCGCAGGCACGCTGGGAATCGTCACCGGATTTATCCGCGTGCGCAAATAGCGCAAACTTGAGCCCGAATTGAGCGTGATGGGGTAGCCCGAGGGTGTGCTGCTTCCTGTGCCCACGATCGTGCCTTGGATAGTCGCTTTGCCGTTTTCGACAACGGAGGGCGTTCCGGGCACGAGCAGATCTCCTGTAATGGACGCCGAGCTGTTGAGTGTCACTGGGTTGCCCGCAAGCTGCTGGACCGATCCTTTGACGGTGCCGCCATTAATGACCAGTGGGCCGTTCAAAACGACGTCTGCAAGCACTGTCACGCTAGCGGTGCCGACAGCGGTGTTGTAGTCGGCCGTGTCCGTGGGTGTGAAGGTGACGCTCTGCGGGGCGGTTCCGACACTGGGCACCGTCGAAGGTGTGGTGAAGGCGAAGTTGCCCGCTGGCGTCGCCACGCCGCCGCTCAGCGTCGAGGAGGCCAGCGTCTGCCCGTAGGTGATCGCGCTGGCCGTCGGCCACGTCGTCACGGTCGGCGTCACCTTGCCAATCGTGAAACTCGTCGCGCTCGACGAGGCCGCATTGAAGTTGCTGTCCGCCCTCAGCGACGCCTGCGCCGTGTAGCTGCCCGCGCCCATGGGCGGAGTGGCACTCGGCCCGTAAGTCGTGCCGCTGACCCCCACATAGCTCCAGGTGGCCGTTCCGGTATCGCCGGGCGGACTCGTCGTAAAAGCATTGAGCCCCTGCGAGGAACCGCTGTAGGTGTAGCTGCCCACCGTCACCGTCACCGTCGGCGTCACCTTGCCAATCGTGAAACTCGTCGCGCTGGACGAGACCGCATTGAAGCTGCTGTCCGCCGTCAGCGACGCCTGCGCCGTATAGCTGCCCGCGCCCGTGGGCGGAGTGGCACTCGGCCCGTAAGCCGTGCCGCTGACCCCCACATAGCTCCAGGTGGCCGTTCCGGTGTCCCCGGACGGGCTCGTGGTAAAAGTACTGGGGCCCTGCGACGAACCCGTGTAAGTGTAGTTGCCCGCCGTCACCGTCACCGTCGGCGTCGCCTTGTTGACGGTCAGGGTCGTGGTGGTGTTGTTCGGGGCGGCGTTCAAGTTCGCGTCTCCGCCGTACGAGTAGGTGATCGTGTAAGGCGTGCCGGAGGCGGGGATGGTCGCGGCAGAATAATTGATCGAGAATCCACCCGTTCCGCCCGCGATGGTCGCGTTCTGAGCCACCCCGTTGATCGTGACCACCACCGTCTCCCCGTTGGCCGGATAGACCGGGCCGGCGGCACTCACCGTCCCGCTCAGAGCCACGCTGGCCGTGCCGTGAAAGATGACCTGGCTGGCGCTCACCCCCGTGATGGCGGGCGTCGCCTGGTTGACTGTCACCGTCTGATACGCGATTGAGCTGGTAAACGCGCTCCCGACAACTTGTATCTGAACCGTGTAACTCTCGGCACCCAAGCTCCCAGTAGAGGCCAATGAGGTTCCATCGGCGTCGACCGGGGCCACGATTTTCGCAACCGGCACGGAGTTTCCGCTGGCGAGAATCTCAAACTGAACCAGGGCCAACGTTATGTCGCTGCCTGTTGGCACCCCCGTCACCTTCGCCGCCATGTGCAACGGCCCGCCCACGGGAGCGGCTGTTTCACCCGTGTACGCAACGGCGCAGGATTGCGCCTGGGGGGTGATAGAAAGCTGAGCCGAAGCGGGCAGATAATCCTGGTCAGTGACCTGGGTGGAAGTCGTCGGCGATGCGACCGGGCCGAAGAGGGGGATTGTCCCGCCGAAATAGGCGATTACAGTGTAAGCGCCAGGGGGGATCGGGATTGCTCCGAGCGCGGCGTTTCCCGCATAATCAGTCCGTTTAGACGCGGCGTAGAGGACCTGAGAACGGGCGCTGTCCGACACGACGAAGAACAGCGTCTTTTCAACCAGGGGTTGGCCAAGCACATCCGTCAGCGCGGCGGTGACGTTGGGATTATTCGGCAACCCCGGTTGAGCCAGGACAATTTTCGTGGCCTGTGGTTCGACCGTGTAAAGGGCGGTCGCAGAGGAGGGGGCAAGTGCGTCGGTTCCTGGGAAGGTCGCCTGCAAAAGATAGGTCCCGGGGGTGCTGAGCAGTTGCATCCCGACAGTCGCCTGGCCAATAACAGCGGCAGTTGAGCCCGCGACAGCGGCAGTTTGGCCCGCGACAGCGGCAGTTGTGCCCACGACTCCTTGAGAAGCCAGTCCGAATATCACGGGCTGATTGCCGATCGGGGTTGAAGTCGCGCTTTGTGAGAGCACTGCGCTCAATGTGGCCGGCGCGCCGTAATTTCCTTGCGGCGGGAATGAGCCGAAAGTGAGTGTGGTTGGCTGAGGCGTTGGAGCGCCGGGCGTGTAAAACGCTCCCTGCCGGGTGTCCATCGCGACCAGTCCCACCCCATTGACTGCCTGCACAAAGAACCGCACGTCCTGGGCGGAGGTGCCATCATTGGGCAGGGTCACACTGCCCACCCACAGCGTTGAATCTTCATCCGCCGCGTCAACGACGGGCTGCACTTGCTGGATGAGGTTCGTCGACTCCCACTGCCCGTACCATGCGCCGCCGACTGCGGTGTACGTGATCCACACCTCCTGGATGCCCGCCGCCGGGTTCCCGACCACATGTGTCTGGAACGTCACCTGCGGATTGCCGGCAATGGTCGCGCTGGTCGCGCTCACTCCCGAGATCGAAGGCGGGTTGGCAAGGCACGGCGTGCTCGGCACATTATTCGCGTCGTAATAGGTCTGGGTGTTAGCGCTGTAATACAGCCTGAAGGCCATATCAGAGAACGTCCTGCGCGTTCCCACATCCGAGCCGGGCGCGCTCGTCTCATATTGGGCCGGGAAGAGCATCAGCCGCGTGCTGCCGCCGGCCGCGTTGCAGAGGCCATCGCAGTAGTTCACGCTCCAGGGCTGGAGCGGATAGAGCACCGAGGTCTGGAACGGCACACTCACCCCGCGAATTTCAGTCGCCGGGGCGCCCGTTAGCGGGAGTACACCCTGCGTATCGGCATAAGCGCCGCCAGTGAAGACCACGCCGCGCAGCACCGTGTTCTGCACCGTTGCATCCTCAACGATTAACGGCAAGACCGGCTCGCACGGCTCGGTGAACTGGCCGCCGCTGGCCGACAGGTAAGTCGCATCGACCGTGAGCGGTCCCGAGGCCGGGACGGGATAAACCGCCATGGACACCGTATTCACGGTTAGCTGTGAGGTGTCGATGTCCACATCGGCATACTGCAGTCCCAGCACCGCTCCCGGGGACGCTGGCGGTGGTGAGGCCGGAAACGAGGTCAATGGCGGGTTCACAATCGAGGTGGGACCCGTGACAGGACTCCTGCCGTATGGCAGGTTCACACTGAGCATGGGCAAGCCGAACAAAGTCGTCTGCAACAGGGCCTTCTCATCAATTCCGCGCGGCGCCGGAGTATTGGCCATGTATTGACGCTTTGCGGCCATGAGCGCATTGCCCACCGAAACGGGGACGCGGCTGTTCCCGGCCAGCAATTGCTGGACCACATCCAGGTAGAGCAGATCGTTGTACGCCAGGAAATCCGTGTCGCCGTACTGGTAACCGGTGCCGCCAATAAAGGCGCCGACCTGCTTCTGCGCGAAGGCCCGGGCCCAGTCAGGGCTCGGGGTCACGTTGGGGATGACTTGGGTATCCACGGTGTTATAGCCCACATGGCAACCGCACCCCAACACGATGGCATTGACCAAGTTGGCGCTCGAGGCTGCCAACTCCGCCGCGGTCATTAGGGTCGTCCAGTCTGCCGCCAGCGCGCCGCCCTCGTCGAAATGGCCGCCCAAAAAGATCAAGTCGTGGCGCGTATTCACGAGCGCGTTGCGCAAATCGACCGCCGTCCAGACGTTCGGATCCTGAGGAGACATTGGGTTGTCAACGGTCCCCGCCAGCAGCTCGTCATTAACCGTGCCCGGGGCTGTGGTGGGGAACCCGATGCCCAGGCTGAACTCATTATCGATAGCGACCGCTGCGCGCAGCATGAAATCATAACCTGAGACGAAAGCGCTGGTGGGCGTGGGGATCACGCCTCCGGTGGCGGCGTAGGCATCCAACATGCCGCTGATCTCCGCCGGCTCTTCCACCAGGCGGCCGACCGCCAGGTCCGGAATCGGGAAGGTGCTGCCATTGATCGAGAGCCCGCAAACCGAGCCGTAGTCGTCCTGGCTAAGCACCTGGCTCAGCCGCAGGGCGGCTTGGCTGGACGTGTTGTCCAGCACGGGTGGATAGTAGTCCGTCTCATTGGCCAGCCCGGCCAGGTCCGGATGCCGGAAGTAGGGAATGACGCTGTCATTGCCAACCAGCACGACATACTGGAGGAGGGGGTTTTGGGCCTCGTAGCTCAGGATCACGTTCTTAATGGCCTGGCCGACGATGTTCTTGGCAAACGTGCAAGGCACGTATGCGTCCGCCGTCGCATTGGCGCTCACGACCTCGGGAATGCTGTCCATGTCCACCACCACACCGGCCACTTCGGAACGGCTGGCGAAGGCCGAAAGCTTCTGCTGCATGGTCGCTATCTGCTGCGCCACGCCGGGGTCACCGCTCGGATTCATCCGGCCGACGTCCGTAATAATGATGGTGTTGAAGTTCCCGGCCGGCGCAGGTGCCGTCAGCGGCGCCGGGGCCGGCAGCGGCGGGCAACTGCCTTGCGCCTGGTAAACGTCCAGGAGGAACGGCTGGCCCGGAGCGAAGGCCCCGTTTTGCCCATGAACGCAAACGTAGTAGTTGCCGGAGTTCTCCCAGGTGTTGGCCACAATCCCTTGTCCCGCCAGACCCGGAAAAGCCGAGACACCAACCAGGCTGCGCGTCTGCGCGGCCGAAAAGGCGGTCGGACTAAAGGCCGTGGGCGAAAAGGCCGTCGGACTGAAGGCCGTGGGCGAAAACGCCGTGGGTGAGAAGGCCGTGGGCGAAAACGCCGTGGGCGAAAAGGCCGTGGGTGAAAACGCTGTCGGACTGAAGGCCGTGGGCGAAAAGGCCGTCGGGCTGAAGGCCGTGGGCGAAAAGGCCGTCGGTGAAAATGCGGTTGGGCTGAACGCCGTCGGACTGAAGGCCGTAGGCGAGAACGCCGTCGGGCTGAAGGCCGTGGGCGAAAACTCCGCTCCGAGCTGCGCCAGCGTGGTCGTGGTCGTGGTCGTGGTGGGTCCGGCAAGCGCCTGGTAACTGGCGGCGATGTCTTGGAACAGGAAGAGCTCGTAGTTGGCCGGCAGGTCGGTGAGCGTGACGGTCAACTGGCTCCCTGGGGCCACCGCAAAGGCGTACCACCGCGTCTCGTCCAGGTTGTCGAGCGACTGGTACATTTGGCCATGCAGAACATTGGGTTGATTCTGCTGTGCGGCTAAAGTGAGCGCGCAAGCCGACGGCCAGCCGAGGTTCCCCGGACAAGTTGAGGCAAGGATGGTCAGGTCCGCCGTATCTATGCCCGTTGAAAAGGCCGTGTATCCACCATTGGCAGTTGCGTCCGCAGTGCCGCCGTTGACGCCCGAGGTCTGGTCCCACGCCTGGAATGCCACCGCGCTGGAGATGGGCCCGCTGAAGTTGGCGTTCGGCTGGAAATAGATGCGCGTGTACCCATCCGCCGCCAACAGCAGCGCCGCGCTCTGCGAGAGCGGCGAAGGGAACCCACTCCAGGTCGAACCATTGTCGGCGGAATAGTACCAGGTCCCAGAGGACGTGTCGGCATTGATCAAAGCGATGCCCGTGACCGCCCCCAGGTCTGGGTCCGTCACGTTGAACAGAGGACCGGTAAGCTCCACCAGGTGGTCGATCGATGTGCCCACCGGACCCGACGGCGGCCCCGCATTCTCCAGTTCGGCGTTCAGCAGCGGCGGTATGGCCGTGTTCAGAACCGGCGCGGTGTTCGGCGCAACTATGAGTGGGGAGAAGTCAGCTTTGTAAGCGGCATAGCCATCTGTGGTCCACGTTTGCCAGGCCATCGAGGTGACTTGCCAGAAGTCATCACCGCTGTACTGGTACACGAACTGTCCGCCCAGAGGCGATGTCTCTGAGCCGAAGAAAAAGGGGCCGTTCCCACCTAGTTCGAGCGATCCCTCAACGTCGCCATTAAGTCCCGACTCATTGATGAACATGACATACTGGTTGCCGGGTGTGAGAACCACGTTGGGATAAACTGTGAACGGCGTGTAGCTGGTTTGACCCGGGGTAACGGTCTGAAGGCCGCTTTGGTAGAGGACGGGGCCGGTGGCCATGCCACTGGATGGATCCCAAGCCATGAGGAAGAACTCGAAATTCTGGGCGGTTCCAAGTCCACCCGAGATTTGCTGCAGATAGAAGGTCCAGTCATCCAAAACGCTCTCAGAAGGAGCGATGAATGTCTGCCCATACGTTGCGGTGGTCTCTGCGCCATCGATCACGGCGGAGCCGTTGCCGAAAGTAACCCACCTTTTGCCGGTGGTGATGTTCGAGTTGTCATAAGCGGTCTTGGGGGGCCAGATGGTCAGGTCCGCTGTCTCTGTGTCCGTGGAGAAGGCCGTCGATCCACCGTTAATAGTTGCATCCGCAGAGCCAGCATTGGTGCCCGAGGTCTGGTCCCACGCCTGGAATGTCAGCGCATTGTTAATCGTCCCGCTGAAGTTGGCGTTTGGTTGGAAATAGATGCGCGTGTTGGCATCCGCCGCCAACAGCAGCGCGTTAGCCGGCGAGACCTCCGGCACTCGGCTCCAAGTTGTCCCATTGTCGGCGGAATAGTACCAGGTCCCAGGGTCCACGTAGGCACCACCAGTCAGAGCGATGCCCGTCACCGCCCCCGGAACGGCGTCCGTCACGTTGCTCAGAGGGCCCCCAATATCTACCAGGCTGCTCACCAATGTGCCCACCGGACCCAACGGCGTCCCGGCATTTTCCAGTTCGGCGTTCAGCACCGGCGTTATGGCCGGGTTCAGGATCGGCGCGGTGTTGAAGTCGACCAGGGCCGACACGCTGGGAATCCCGTTCACGAACACCGTGGCCAAGGCGTACCCCGGCAGGAAATTGCCCACCGGCGCCGAGGTAAAGGAGGTCGCCGACCAGGGGGCGGGCGTGAGGAACACGGTCTGCCCGCTCTCCACGCTGCGCAACTGCACCAGCGGGTAGTCTGTGGGGGAATCCTGAGAATTGCCTGAGGAGCCCTCGGAGAGGCCGCGGAAGCCCGAGCCGCTGAGCACCAGGCTGTTGCCCGAAGTAAACGGCGACGTAACCGTGGCAATCTGCGGCCGCCACGCCTCGGTGAAGCCCAAACCGACGTCGTACAGCTCAGCGCTGGAGAGAATGCCGCTGCTGCCAAGGCCCCCCGCAACCAGCACGTGCCCATCGGGCAGCAACGTCGCCGTGTTGTAAAAGCGCGCCGCGTTCAGCGGCCCGGTCGTCGTCCATGCCCCGCCGGCCGGGTCGTACAACTCCGCGCTGGACATTGAGTAGCCGGTGCTGCTACTGCCCCCCGCAACCAGCACTTGCCCATTGGGCAGCAACGTCGCCGTGTGATCTATGCGCGCCGCGTTCAGCGCCCCGGTCATGGTCCACGTGTCGCTGGCCGGATCGTACAGCTCAGCGCTGGACAGGTTGCCGCTGCTGCCGTAGCCCGCCGCGACGAGCACCTTCCCACTCGGCAGCAATGTCGCCGTGTGATATGCGCGCGCCGCGTTCAGGGACTGATGAGTGTACGTCCACGTCCCGCTGGCCAGATCGTACAGCTCGGCGCTGGGGAGAGCTCCGCTGTTGCCCCCACCCCCAGCGACCAGCACCATCCCGTTGGGCAGAAGCGTCGCCGTGTGATTATAGCGCCCCATTTTCAAGTCCCCGGTTGGCGTCCACGTTCCCTTTGCCGGATCGTACAGCTCCGCGCTGGAGAGAACGCCGGGGCCCCAGCCCCCGGCGACGAGCACCTGCCCATTGGGCAGCAACGTCGCCGTGTGAAAATACCGCCCGGTGCTCAGCGAGCCGCTCGCGGCCCATGTCCCGCCGTCCGGATCGTACAGCTCCGCGCTGGAGAGGCCGCCGGCGCCCCCCGCAACGAGCACTCTCCCACTGGCCAGCAACGTCGCCGTGGCCGATCGGCGCGCCGAGTTCAGCGCCCCAGTGTTCTTCCACGTCTGGCTCGCTGGATCGTACAGCTCCGCACTGCTGAGATCGCCGCTGTCGTCAAGGGTGTCACGGCCCCCCGCGACGAGCACCTGCCCATTGGGTAGCAACGTCGCCGTTTGTTGCCAGCGCCCCGTGCTCATCGCCACGGTGGTCGTCGTCCATGCCCCCTGGGCCGGATCGCCCAACTCCGCGCTCGAGGTGGCCTTGGGGGTGCTGTCAACGCCCCCGGCGATCAGCACCTGCCCATTGGGCAGCAACGTCGCCGTGTGAAACTGGCGCGCCGTGTTCAGCGCCGCGGTATCCGTCGTCCACGTCCCGACGGACGGGTCGTACACCTCCGCGCTGGAAAGTGGGTTGCCGCTGCTGCCCGCGCCCCCCGCGACCAGCACCTTCCCATTGGGCAGCAACGTCGCCGTGTGAGATTCCCGGGCCGTGTTCAGATCCCCGGTGCTTGTCCACTTCCCGCTGCTCGGATCGTACAGCTCCGCGCCGGGGGCAAGAGTGCCGCCGGCGCCCAGCCCTCCCGCGACCATCGCCTGCCCGTTGGGCAGCAACGTCGCCGTGTGATGTTGGCGCGCCGTGTTCAGGGGGTTAGCAGTCGCCGTCCACGTCCCGGCGGTCGGGTCGTACACCTCCGCGCTCGAGAGCGGGTTGCCGCTGCTGTCCACGCCCCCTGCAACCAGCACCTGCCCGTTGGGCAGCAAGGTTGCCGTGTGACGAGCGCGCGCCGTCTGCGGCGGGTGAAGAGTGTACGTCCACCTCCCGATGGCCGGGTCAAACACCTCCGCGCTGGCGAGCGAGTTGCCGCTGCCGTCCGCGCCCCCCACGACCAGCACTGTCCCATTGGTCAGCAACGTCGCCGTGTGTTGACAGCGCGGCGTGTTCAGCGCCCAGGAGGTCCACCCGGGGGCCGTCGTCCACGTCCCGATTTCCGGATCGTACACCTCCGCACTTGCCAGCACGCTGAAGCTGCCACCGATGCCGCCAAAGCCCCCGGCGACCAGCACCGTCCCATCGGGCAGCAGCGTCGCCGTATGAAGCTGGCGCGGTGTGTTCAGCGTCCCGGTCGTCCCAGCCCACATCCCAGTGGTCGGATCGTACAGCTCCGCGGTGGCGAGAAAGGCGCTGGTAGCATTGGAGCCCCCCGCGATCAGCACCATCCCATCGGGCAGCAACGTCGCTGTGTGCCAAGCGTGCGCCGTGTTCAGCGCCCCGGTCGTCGTCCATGGCAGGCCGGCCGAGGCGGTCATCATCCCGGCCAGAGCCAAAAACGCGGCCAGGGCCAACCCGCGCATTCCCGCGCGGCGGTGGCCGGCAGTCGTGGGCCCGGTAACACTAAAGGCCGTCCAGCCCAGCGTGAGGCCTTGCCCGAACATGCCGGCTCGCTTTCGCACGGGATTTGCGCCTTGGCTTCGGAGGCCGGCGGCACTCTCGACGCTCCAAGTTCCCGACGCCTCCCTCTCAGGCGGATGCAAGCCGTGGGTTCGAGAACTGGTGTTGAGAGCCATGGGTAATTGTTGTCGTTTTGGTTTCACCTTCAGACCTTTCTCTTCATAACGCGCGGCTTTGGGTACACGCCTTCCCTGCCATCGGACACCACCAACTCACGTTAACATCCGGGGCAATTATAAGGATTATCGCTAATCCTCCCGGCGCCGTCTATCCCATGATCGGACAGGCCCGATCACAAATCGGACAGGTCGAGAGCCCTGCCCTGGAGTAAGCTCCCTGTCGAAGAGTTCCAACATCAAAACTGGGGACGGGGGGTAACCGGCAGTTGTGTTGGCCACCTGAGAAGATGGCTACGGCACGCGGCACCGCGTAACTGGGGGTGGCGTTGGGGGTCGCGCGCCTGCCTGTTGTCTTCGCGGTAGGTGCGGCCGCGCCGGTTATGGTGGCCATTTTCAATGGCTCCCCAGTGCTGGCGTATCAAGGCCAGCAGGCGTTCGGGGGGGCCGGCAATGGCGTCCAGGCTCGTGACGCCAAAGGCCGGTGTGGGTGACGGCACTCATCAGGTGGACGGGCCGACCATCCTTCTGCCGCGAGCCCTTGACGGTCTTGCCATCCACGGCCACGGCCTCCGGTAACCTGGCCGCGCTCAGCCACTCCGGGGCCTTTGGCATGCAGTGGGCGCGCCCACAACTGCTTGGGCGCGTCCAAGTCCAAATAAAAGCACTGGTTCGGCGGCGGCGGCGCTGGGAAACCGGAGTTGATTGAGCTTCACTCCCCGGACCCTTGCAGCAGGCAATTGGAGTTAATGATGAGTTGATTGCACTGTAAGGCTCCCATCAACACGCTGCTCCCATTGAGAACCACGGTGCCGCCGGGAGCGGTCACTAACCCGGCCAGTGTGGCGCCGCCGTTAAGCGTCATGCCGCCGCCGGCGATCATCAACTGCAACCAGGTCGGCTGACCCGATAAGCCGACCATTCCTCCGTTTACCGTGAAGCTGCTCGCCAAGACCACGATGACCGGCCCCACGACGCTCACGTGGGTGCCGCTGTTCAGAATCAGGTTCTGAAAATCATACACTTCGGGCTCGGTCGAACCGGCGGTTCCGAGGGTAAAGCCGGAGGTTCCGTTGGCGGTGAAAGTTCCGTACGTGCCCGGTGGCACGGCGATCTGTCCCACGTTCCCATTCAGGGTCAGGTTGAGAATTGTGGAAAAGACGCCCGGACTTTGCCCGGCGCTGTTTAGCGTCACACTCCGGGTGCCCTTTGGCGCCGGGGGCGCGGGCACGCTGGGCAGGGTCGCCGGATTTATCCGGGTGCGCAAATAGCGCAAACTTGAGCCCGAATTGAGCGTGACGGGGTAACCTGAGGGTTTGCTGCTTCCCGCGCCCACGATCGTGCCTTGGATAGTCGCTTTACCATTTATGACCACTGAGGGCGTGCCGGGCACGAGCAGGTCTCCGGAAATGGTCGCCTGGCTATTGAGCGTCACTGGGTTGCCCTCAAGCTGCTGGACCGAGCCTTGGATGGTGCCGCCATTCATCACCAGTGGGCCGTTGCAAACGACCTGTGCAGGCACTGTCACCGTCTGATACACGATTGGGCTGGCAAACGCGCTCCCGACAGCTTGTATCTGAACCGTGTAACTCTCGGCAGCCAAACCCTCAATCGAGGCCAATGAGGTTCCATCGGCATCGACCGGGGCCACGATCTCCGTATCCGGCACGGGGTTTCCGTTGGCATCGAAAAAATTCCACTGAACCAGGGCCAACGCCAGGTTGCTACCCGGTTGTGCGGACGCCGGCAGCGACACCTTGGCCGCCAAGTGCAACGTCCCGCCAGAGGAGGCGACCGTTTCACCCAGGTACGCCACGGTGGAGGCTTGCGCCTGGGGGTTGATAGGAAGCCGGGCCGAAGTCGGCAGATAATTCTCGTCCGTGACCTGCGTGGAAGTCGCCGGCGATGCGACCGAGCCGGAGAGGGGAATGGTCCCGCCGAAATAGGCGATTACAGTGTAAGCGCCCGGGGCGAGCGGGATGGATCCGAGCGTGGCGCTTCCCGCATAATCAGTCCGTTTAGACACGACGTAAAGGACCTGAGAACCGGCGCTGCCCGACACGACGAAAAACAGCGTCTTCTCAACCAGGGGTTGGCCAAGCACATCCGTTAGCGTGGCGGTGACATTGAGATTATTCTGCGGCCCCGTTTGAGCCAGGACAATTTGCGTGGCTTGTGGATCGACCGTGTAAAGGGCGGTCGCAGAGGCGGGGGCGAGCGTGTCGGTTCCTGGGAAGGTCGCCTGCAAGAGGTAGGTCCCCGGAGTGCTAAGCAGTTGCGGGTCAACGGTCGCCTGGCCATTAGCAGCGGCAGTTGTGCCCACGAGTTCCTGAGAACCCAGCCCAAATATGACGGGCTGATTGCCGATGGCGGTTGCCGTGGCGCTTTCTGAGAGCAGGGCACTGAAAGTGGCCGGCGCGCCGTAATTTCCTTGCGCTGCGAATGAGCCGAAAGTGAGTGTGGTCGGCTGAAGGGCAGGAGCGCCGGGCGTGTAAAACGCTCCGTGCTGGGTGTCCATCGTGGCCAATCCCACCCCATTGACTGCCTGCACAAAGAACCGCACGTCCTGGGCGGAGGTGCCATCATTGGGCAGGGTCACACTGCCCGTCCACAGCGTTGAATCTGCAACCTGCTGGGCCAGGCTGATCGACTGCCACTGCCCGTACCACGCGCCGCTGATTGCGGTGTACGTCGCCCACACCTCCTGGATGCCCGCCGCCGGGTTCCCGACCACATGGGTCTGGAACGTCACCTGATTTCCGGCAATCGTCGAGGCCACTCCCGAGATCGAAGGCGGGTTGGCAAGGCACGGCGTGCTTGGCACGCCATTGGCGCCGGTATAAGTCTGCGTGTTGGCGCTGTAATACAGCCTGAAGGCCATATCCGAGAAGCTTCGGCGCGTGCCCACCTCCGAGCCGGGCGCGCTGGTTTGATATTGGGCCGGGAAAAGCATCAGGCGGGTGTTGCCGCCAGCCGGGTTGCAGAGGCCATCGAAGTAGTTCACGCTCCAAGTCTGGATGGGATAGAACACTTGGCTCTGGAAGGACACACTCACGCCGCGAATTTCGGTCGCCGGGGCGCCCGTGAGCGGGAGCACACCCTGCGTATCGGCATAGACGCCGCTGCGGAAGACCACGCCGCGCAGCACCGTGTTGGGCACGGTGGCATTGGTAACGATCAACGGCAAGACCGGCTCGCCCGGCCTGGTGACCTGGCCATCGCGCGCCGACAGGTAAGTCGCCTCAACCGTGAGCGGTGGCACCGCCGGGACGGGATAAACCGCCATGGTCACCGTATTCTCGTATAGAGGCGAAGTGTTGATCGCCACATCGGCATACTGCAGTCCCAGCACCGCCCCCGGGGACGTTGGTGCGGCCGGAAACGAGGTCAATGGCGGGGTCACAATCGAGGGGGGGGCTGTGGCGGAACCCCTGCCGTATGGCAGGTTTACGCTGAGCATGGGCAAGCCGAACAAAGTCGTCTGCAAGACGGCCTTCGCATCAATGCCGAGCGGCACCGGAGTGTTGGCCAGGTATTGACGCTTTGCCGCCATGAGCGCCTTGCCCACCGAAACGGGGCCGCTCCCGGCCAGCAATTGCTGGGCCAGGTCCAGGTAGAGTAGATCGTTGTAGGCGATGAAATCCGTGTCGCCGTACTGGTAACCGGTGCCGCCAATAAAGGCGCCGACCTGCTTCTGCGCGAAGGTCCGAGCCCAGTCAGGGAGCAGGGTCACGTTGGGGATGGCATCGGAGGCGACGGTGTTAAAGCCCACATGGCAACCGCACCCCAACACGATGGCATTGACCAGGTTGGCAGTCGAAGCTGCCAACTCCGACGAGTCCATTATGGTCGTCCAGTCTGCCGCCAGCGCTTCGCCCTCGTCGAAATGGCCGCCGAGAAAGATCATGTCATGGCGCGTATCCAGAAGCTCGTTGCGCAATTCGACGGCCGTCCAGGCCCTCGCATCCTGAGGAGACAATTCATTGCCATTGGCATCCTCCGCCAGCAGTTGGTCATTGACCGTTCCCGGGGCTGTGGGGAACCCGGTGCCCAGGCTGAACTCATTGTCGATGGCGACTGCCGCGCGCAGCATGAAATCATAACCGGAGACGAATGCGCTGGTGGGCGTGGCGACCACACCTCCGGTGGCGGCTGGGTAGGCATCCAGCGTGCCGCTGATCTCCGCCGGTTGTTCCACCAGGCGGCCGACCGCCAGGTCCGCGATCGGGAAGGTGCTGCCATTGATCGAGAGCCCGCAAATGGCGCCGTAATCGTCCTGGCTAAGCACCTCGCCCAGCCGGAGGGCGGCTTGACTGGACGTGCTGTCCAGCACGGGTGGATAGTAGTCCATCTCATTGGCCAGCCCGGCCAGGTCCGGATGTCGGAAATACGGGATGACGCTGTCATTGCCAACCAGCACGACATACTCGAGGGGGTTTTGGGCCTCGTAGCTCAAGATCACGTTCTTGATGGCCTGGCCGACTATGTTCTTGGCAAACGTGCAAGGCACGTTTTCGTCCGCCGTCGCATTGGCGCTCACGACCTCCGGAATGCTGCCCATGTCCACCACCACACCGGCCACTTCGGGACGGCTGGCGAAGGCCAAAAGCTTCTGCTGCATGGTCGCTATCTGCTGGGCCAGCACGGGATCATTGCCCGGATTCATCCGGGCCACGTCCGTGATGATAATGGTGTTGAGCTTTCCGGCCGCCGCCGCAGGCAGCGGCGGCGGGGCCGTCAGCCCCGGGCAACTGCCTAGCGCCTCGTACACGTCCAACTCGAACGGCTGGCCCGGAGCGAAGGCGCCATTTTGCCCACGAACGCACACGTAATAGTTGCCGGAGTTCTGCCAGGTGTTGACCAGAATCCCTTGTCCCGCCAGCCCCGGGAAAGCCGAGACCCCAACCAGGCTGACCGTCTGCGCGGCCGAAAAGGCGGTCGGACTGAAGGCCGTGGGCGAAAAGGCGGTCGGGCTGAAGGCCGTAGGCGAAAACGCCGTGGGTGAGAAGGCCGTCGGGCTGAAGGCCGTGGGCGAGAAGGCTGTGGGTGAAAAGGCCGTCGGGCTGAAGGCCGTAGGCGAAAACGCCGTCGGGCTGAAGGCCGTAGGCGAAAACGCCGTCGGTGAAAATGCGGTTGGGCTGAACGCGGTTGGGCTGAAGGCCGTAGGCGAAAACGCCGTCGGGCTGAAGGCCGTGGGCGCAAACTCCGCTCCGAGTTGCGCCAGCGTGGTCGTGGTGGGTCCGGCAAGCGCCACGTAATTCGAGTAGATGTTGTCGAACAGGAAGAGATCGTAGTTGGCCGCCAGATCAGTGAGCGTGACGGTCAACTGGCTCCCTGGGGCCACCGCGAAGACGTACCACCGCGTTTCGTCCAGGTTTTGGAGCGACTGGAAGACTTGGCCATGCAGAAGACTCGGTTGATTCGGTTCCGGCGTCAAGGTGAGCGTGCAAGCCGACGGCCAGTCGAGGTTCCCCGGACAAACTCCGGTAATGACATTGATCACGAACGTTTGCGGGGCGCTGGTATTGATGCCGCCGTTGGTCGTGCTCCCACTGTTCTGGAGCACCAGCGCGATCGTCGCCGAACCAATGGTGTTGGTGGCCGGCGTATAGGTCAAGGTGCCGTTGGTCGACACGGCCGGCGCAGCGCTGAACAGCCCAGGATTCGAGTTGGCAGTAACGAGAAAGTTAACTGTCTCCGAGGACTGATTCGGAGGGCCGGGGCTGATCGCCGTGGCCCAGTTCGGCACGCTCTGAGGCCCGGCGTTCTCCAGCACGGTCTGGTTGGCGCCTTCAAGGAAGGTGGGCGGCTGGGTGACGGGCAATACGGTGATGGTGAAAGTCTGCGGCGGGCTGGTATTGACTCCGCCGTTGGTCGTGCTCCCGCTGTTCCGGAGCACCAGCGCGATGGTCGCCGAACCATTGGCGTTGGTGGCCGGCGTATAACTCAACGTGCCGTTTGTCGACACGGCCGGCGCAGCGCTGAACAGCCCAGGATTCGAGTTGGTGGTGATGAGAAAGTTCACTGTCTCCGAGGACTGATTCGGAGGGCCGGGGCTGATCGCCGTGGCCCAGTTCGGCACGCTCTGAGGCCCGGCGTTCTCCAGCACGGTCTGGTTGGCGCCTTCAACGAAGCTGGGCGGCTGGTTGACCGGCAGTACGTTGATGGTGAAGGTCTGCGGCGGGCTGGTATTGACTCCGCCGTTGGTCGTGCTCCCGCTGTTCTGGAGCACCAGCGAGATGGTCGCCGAACCATTGGCGTTGGTGGCCGGCGTATAGGTCAACGTGCCGTTGGTCGACACGGCCGGCGAAGCGTTGAACAGCCCAGGATTGGAGTTGGTAGTGATGAGAAAGTTCACTGTCTCCGAGGACTGATTCGGAGGCCCGGGGCTGATCGCCGTGGCCCAGTTCGGCACGCTCTGAGGCCCGGCGTTCTCCAGCACGGTCTGGTTGGCGCCTTCAAGGAAGGTGGGCGGCTGGGTGACGGGCAATACG
>Ga0181524_10001047_pt1 | contig 32884 bp, 24 predicted proteins | sample PEATcosm2014_Bin_34_FD_119761 | JGI IMG/M metagenome (GOLD analysis project Ga0181524, IMG submission 119761) | Peatland microbial communities from MTU Mesocosm Facility, Houghton, MI, USA - PEATcosm2014_Bin05_60_metaG | ecosystem: Environmental > Terrestrial > Soil > Wetlands > Peat | place... | reverse complement strand
TGAACGTCAGAGTGCCGTTGGCCGGCCCGGTGACCTTGGTCGCCGTCAAAGGCGCGACGCCGCCCGTGTCATTGGCCAGCACGCCCGGCGCAGCCACGGTCAAGACGCCGCCCTCCATCACGCTGTAACTGTCGTTATTGGCCGTGGGGGCCTGCGAGGCGTTTACCGCGATGGTCACCGTCGTTGCGGCGCTCACATCGCCGGCGGCATCGCCGGCCGTGTAGGTGAAGGAGTCAGACCCGCTAAACCCGGCGTTGGGCGTGTAGGTAAACGAACCGTTCGAGTTCAAGGTCAACGAACCGTCAACCGGCCCCGTGACCTTAGTGGCGGTCAGCCCTGCCCCACCCCCCTGGTCGTTGCCCAATACCCCGGGCTGGCCCACTGTGAGGATGCCGCCCTCGGTCATGCTGTAGCTATCCGGGTTGGCCACGAGCGGGGTTACGGTAATGGTCACGCTCGCGGGAGTGGACGTATTGACCCCATCGGTGGCTTCATAAGTGAAGACATCCTGCCCGGTGTATCCGCCGGTGTTCAAGTAGGTAAACGAGCCATTGGCGTTCAAGGTTAAGGTCCCGTGAACCACGTTGTTCACTAGTTTGGCGGTCAAAGGCCCGCTCCCGCCGGTGTCGTTGGCGAGCACCCCCGGCGCCGTCACGCTCAGCAGCGTCCCCGCCGCTATACTGTAACTGTTGTTATTGGCCACCGGCGCTGTGCCTGCCCCTGAGACCATGACAGCGGACACGTTGAACGTGTAGGGCGTCGAACCAGTCCCCACATCGGCGGTAATCCCGCCGGTGGCGTAGGGCGCCCCGTCCGTGACACTGATGACCTGAGTGTTGTCAAACGACACCGAGATGGTGGCGCCCTTGAAGGTCAGCGCCAGCGTATGCGGTGTGGTCCCCACCTTGGTCAAGGTGGCCGTTGCCATCGGCTGGCCGCTCCAAGTGGTCCAAGTCTCGAACTTGATGAGCTTCAAGGTCAAGGAGCCGCCGCCGGAGCCTTCGGGATACACCCACGCCCCGTAATGGGCGCCGGTCGTCGAATTCAAACGCCCGCCAATGCCGGCGCCCCACGGCCCGTTGACAATCGAGAAGGAAATGGTCGCCTCCACCGTGTAGTCGGTCCAGGTGCTGTTGTTGTAATAAGCGTAGCCATAATTCCCGGCTGTGCTGCTGCCGCTCATGACACCATTGGCTACAGTCCAAGTGCCGCTTTCGAGGATAAAGGGCGACAGGCTGGTCCCCGGGAAGTTATCACTGAAGAGCACTTGCGAGGACGCGCTCACCGTAATCGTGACCGTTGCCGGGAGGGAATCCAGCCCGCCGCTGACCGCGATGTATTGGAAACTGTCCTGGCCGACGAAGTTGGCGCCGGGGGTGTAGGTGAAGGAGCCGTCGGCGTTCAGGACGAGGGTCCCGTTGGCCGGCAGGGTTGAAACGGCGGCGGTGATAGTACCGCCCCCCGAGCTGGTGGCCCCGGCAAGAACTCCGGGCGCGCTGACAACCAGAGGCGTGTTCTCGCCGGTAGCGTATGCGCCGTTCAAGGCGACGGGAGGAGATGAAGATGAGTATGAGTAGATGACCTCCACGCTGGAGACGCTGGTGCCGACCAGGACCTTGACTATCGAGCCGATCGTCCGGTAGCTGCTCGAGGGCGCCGTCGCGCCGTTGAGCAGGACCTGCAACGACGAAGGGTTGGCCTGCGGCAGCAAAACCTCGACCGCAGTGTTGGGAGAGGTCGCCCCGCTGACGGCCAAAGTCACCATTGACTGGCTGCCGTTAACAGCGTAGCTCGGCGTGACACTAACGGTATTGCGCTGCAACCACCAATTGTAGATGCTCTCGGTGTTGGCGGACCAAACCAAAGGTTTGGACAGGCTGTAGTCCAGGTAAAAGGTGGCCACCTCGCCCGAGAGGCCATCGCCCGCCGACGAGCTGTGGGAATAAAGATTGATGAGCGCGCCCAAGTTGTAATAATAATCAACCAACTCCGAGACGGTGGTGTTATTGTGCCCGGCCTCCATCGATTGCGCAATCGCGGTGTCGATGTACCAATCGCTCACCGGCAGGGTCAGCACGGGAAAGAGCGTGTTGGGAAACGTCTTGGTCGGCGCTTGGGTCGCCAGCGTCCAATGCGGAAAGGGGCTGAGCTTCTGTTCGCCTACGGCGACAATGCCCAACTGCTGTTCGATTTGGTAGGATGCGTCGCGCGTGGCGTTAAAGAACGGGGCCACCCAGAACTTCTTACCGCTGGGGCTGCCCAGCCCCCACCCGGCGATATCGCTGAAGGAATTGGCGAGCGAGGTCACAATGTAGTCAGTCGCGCTGGAGTAGCCGGCAGGCACGACGCTCTTGGGCAGATCGAGGAACTCGTCCGGTCCCCAGTGCCAATAATCGTAATCGTAGTCGTTGAGAGGCGGGGAATTGCCACCCTCGACGAATGGGTCCAGGCTCGTGTACCAATCCCCGACCTGCGAGAACACCTTCTCCACCTCGGGCAGCGGCGGATTATAGACCGGGTTGATGTTGGTAAGGCCGCCGTTATGCGAACTGATGGTGGCCCCGAGGGCCGCCGCGCTCTGCAAGCTGGCAAGCGTCGTCGCATACTCTGACGGACCGAAATCTTCGCGCAAGGCCCCGGTGCAGAAAAAGTAATCTCCGTGAGCGCCCGCCGCGACTTCGGCCTGGATAGAGCCTAGGATGGTCTCGATGCACCATGGAATGCCCTCGCCATCATGACGGAACATTACGGCGGCGTTGTAGGCATAAGGCCAGGGGCTAATCCTGGGCACCGGCAGGGACTGGGTCTGGAAGGCCCATTCGATGGCGTTGCGGAAAATGCAGTAGGCATACATGCCGGGCGCCCAGCCTCCGTGCCCCACCATGGGCTGCATGGCGGCATCGTAAATGAAGTAACCGCTGCCGTAGGGCTTGATCAAGATGTAAGGATAAGTATCGCCCACGGCCAGCACCTGGGCATCGAGGGCCCTGACTTGCCAAAGCATGTGGGGCAGGCCCGGCGGCGTCACCCCGGTCAGGTGGTACTGCTTCTGCCAACTAATCTCGTCCCCCGCTGAGGGCATCTGCCACGTCAACGTGCCGCCCGGGATGTGGCTAATCAACTGCTGCGTGACCTGCGGGCTGAAGGTGCTATTCAGTGTCCAGTTGTTCAGGCTGGGGTTGACCATGCTCACGCCCATTTGAGTGGAGAAGGCAAAATTGCCCAGGCTGCCGCCACTGGTGTTGCGCGTGAACGCCGAAGAACCGACGAAGAGGAACCCGCCGGCGGCCACATAACTGGTCAAGGCCGCCGCCTCCGCGGTGGTCGTCGCTTCCGCCGCCAGGCTGATGACGATGGGATAGGCGGGCAAACCCTGGGCATTGAGCAGGGCGCCGGCGGTGATGTTGGCGTCGCTGACCACGGTATAGGCCGTGCCATCGGCGCTGAGCGCCTCTTTCAACGAGTCGGGCATCACGTAGTAGTTCCAATTCGTCGGCCACCACTGGAAGCCGGTTGTGCCAGGTCCGGTGGGCACGCCCGCCGTCGCGGGCATCGTCACCAGGGCGCGCGTCAATTCGGAGTCGTGGATGGCCACCAGCGGTTGGGTCGAAGCGGCGCGCAATGGCATGGCGGCCATTAGCGCGCCGAGCAGAATAAACCTGCCACCCTGGGTGATTAGCAATCTGTTGGTCATATCAAGTCAATCTCTCCGAAATCCTTAAAATGCTGGTTTGGCGATATATGTCGCTTGCACTCTTGCATGACTTGACACCCGTGTCTATCATGGCGCCCAATGATTTTATTGCCACCGCCGGGCATGACGCGGATGTAGCGGTTTTCCCCTACAGGGTGTCGTGGTTTTCCGGCCCCCTTGCGCTCATTCCTCCGAAATGCTCCGGATTACGTAATCGGCTGCCTCGTCAGAGAGGTGCGGTCCCATGGGCAGGCTTAAGACGGTGTTGGCCATGGCTTCGGCCACCGGGAAGGCCCCGCGCCCCCTATATTCTTTGGCGTAAGCCCCGGAAAGGTGGGGCGGGACCGGATAATGAATCAATGTGCTGATGCCTGCCCCGGCAAGGGCCTGTTGCAGTTCATCCCGCCGGGGATGGCGCACGACGAAGAGGTGCCACACCGGCTCGGCCCAAGGGGGCGCGAATGGCAGGGTCAAGCCGTCCAGGCCTTGCAGCCCATCGCAGTAGCGCAGGGCGACGTTGCTGCGGCGTTGGTTCCACTCGTCGAGGCGGCGCAGTTTGACTCGAAGGAAAGCGGCCTGCAATTCATCCAGCCTCGAGTTGAATCCCTTGACGTCGTTGTAATACTTAACCCTGGAGCCATAGTTGCGCAGGAGACGAACTTCAGCGGCCAACTCCGGGTCGTTGGTCGTCACGGCGCCGGCGTCCCCGTATGCCCCCAGGTTCTTGCCCGGATAGAAGCTATTGCCCGCCCCGTGGGCCAGCGAGCCTGTCCGGCGGCCCTTATAGCGCGCTCCCTGGGCCTGGGCGTTGTCCTCAGCGACCTTCAGCCCGTGGCGCCCGGCAATTTCCATAATGGGGTCCATGTCGGCCGGTTGGCCATAAAGATGCACCGGCATGATCGCCCGCGTGCGGGGGGTGATGGCCGCCTCAATCCGGGCAGGGTCGAGATTGCAGGTCTTTTCGTCAGGCTCGACCGGCACCGGCACGGCGCCTGCGTAAGACACCGCCAGCCAGGTGGCGATGTAGGTGTTGGAGGGGACGATGACCTCATGGCCGGGACCAATTCCCCAGGCCCGCAAGATTAAATGGAGGGCTTCCAGGCCATTGCCGACGCCCACGCAATGCTCGACCCCGCAATAGGCCGCAAACTCCCGCTCGAAGGCCTCCAGCTCACGCCCCATGACAAACCAGGCTGAAGTCATGAAACGAGAGTAGGCCTCGTCCAGCTCCGCCTTCAGCTCCTCGTACGGGCGAACAAAATCCAGAAAGGGAACGTTCATTGTCCATTACCTCCGACCGCGCGCAGAAAATCACGGTAATCCCGATAGTAATCGTTCTCGTCATAGAATTCGGAAGCCAGAACAAGGCAAACCGAGCCGGATGAGAAGTTGTCCATCTCCCGCCAAATCATGGGCGGCAGGTGCAGGCCGTAATAGGAGCGGTTGAGGTGGAACCGCTGCTTGTCTCTGCCATCGTAAAGAATGACATCAAAGCTTCCCGACATGGCGATGAGGAATTGATGGCACCGCTTGAGCGCGTGTCCCGCCCGCTCCGCTCCGCCCGGAACGTCGTACAGGTAAAACGCCCGCTTGAACTCAAAGGGCACGTGCCTGCCGGCCTCGATAAACGTGAGGTTTCCTCGAGGATCGGCCTTCTTAATCAGTTCGATAAGCTTGCAGTCTTGAATGGTCATTGGGTGATTTGGATTGGAAATTCTGGATGACCGCATCGAGGGCACCGCGTAGCGGTGCTTGACGGTAGCCGTGGACTTCGAGTCCACGGTCTAAGGCGTTGAGATTGTCGTGCGTCGCCGGAGCGACGCTTGATAGCCTTGCGCCGCGCTAAGAAACATCGGGGTTAGGCAGTGCGCGGGGCGCCTCCAGGCACCCTGCGCAGGAACGCGAGGGCCGCGCGGGCGACACGAGGGAGCCGTTCGAGCGGAACAAGCGAGGAGAGCCGGTTAAGAGAGTAAACCCCCGCCAGCAAGGCGATGAGGACCCCGGCCACCGCCAAAGGAACACGCGGCAGAAAGTACCAGCCGGCAAAGACGACCGCCACGACGGAGCCGTAAAGGAGCCCGATCCGCTTGCTCGCAGCCGACCATCGAAACCCGCTCACGCGCCGCGCGATGGCATAGATCAAGCACCCATAGAAAACGTACCCGCCGAAGAATGCAATGCCCGTCCCTTTCAATCCAAAGCCGGACAGACAAGCCCAGACCAGGCCCGTGTACGCGGCGGTGCTGGCGAACTCACTCCAGAAAAACAGGTTGCGCTCGCCCTTGGCGAGCAGGATGAAACCCAGGGGCCAGGCGATGACGCGCAGCATCATGCCCAGACAGAGCCAGCGCAGGATTTCCACGGCCGGCCCGAACTTGCCGGAGTAGAACACCTGAATGACCAGCGGGGCGAAGGTCAGGGTGCCGAGCACGCCCGGCCCGGCCAGCAGCAGGCCGACCTCGGCTTGCTCGTTGACCAGGCGATTGCATCGGGCGTTGTCGTTGGCCACCGCAGTCAAACGTGGAAAGAAATCCGCTCCCATCGCCTGCAGGATGATGCCGACGTAAAGGCCGCCCAGGACCCACGCCGCCTGGTAAAAACCTGCGGCGGCGTCGCCGAGCTGGCGCACCACCACGATGCGGACCAGGCAAGCTCCGCCCATGGCCATCAATCCGCTGGCCATGAAGACGAAACCCAGCTTGAGCAAGGAGGATATCTCATTCGATATATCGGCCAGCCTCATGGCCACCCGCGGCACCTTGATCTTGCGGCTGTACCACCACGAGGTCACGATCCCCATGCCGGCCACGCAGACCAGGGACGGGACGACGCCCCGTTCCCCGTAGAGATAGACGATCGCGATGGAGAAAACCGTGCCGTAAAAGGCGCCCAGGACGTTCACCGCCGCCAGGTCCCGGATGCGGCGCATCCCTTGCACCAAGGCCATCTGGCCGCCGGAGACCGCTCCAAAAAACACCGCCAAAGCCAGCAAGGCTATCGCCCCGGCGTGCCGGTCATCCCCGAACGAGAGCCGCGACAGCGGCCCGCAAAAGGCGACCAGGAGCAAGGCGCCCGCGGCGCCGAGCACCGCGGCCACCCTCCTGAGGGTCGTCACCGTGCGGGCGATGCGCTCCGTCTCGGCGGTGCCCACCGCTTCCGCGATCTGCCGCACGCCGCTGGTGTTGATGCCCATCCCGGCAACGCTCTGCGCCAGATCGGAAATCGACCCGTAAAGGCCGAGCAAGCCCACGCCCTCCGGCCCCAGGATCAATGCCATGGCCTTCGTTCTCACGATGCCCAGACCGATCTTCAAAATGCTGGACCCCCCAATCAAAGCGGACGATTTGAGAATCTGCCCGTATGAGCTTCCCGCCTTCGCCTCCGGCTCGATCGGAGGCGGCGCCAAAGGGGGCACGCTCCCTGGCCGGCGTTCATTCGTAGCACATCCTGGGGTCATGGAAAGACTGTTTTGTTTAGAGTGAGGAGAATGCGCCGAAGCCGACGCGCGCCCTTCTTGCCAGCGCGTACAGATAATTGTAAAAACCCGTAATCTGGTCGGCCCTCACCACGGGGGTTTGCTCGACTATTCTCTGGAACTCCTGCATTCTGGAGGGTAACGAGTACGTCTGGGCCGCAATGTATCCAAGCTCGGCTTCCTTCCGGTAATCCACCTCGCTGAGGCGCAGAACGCGCACGACCTCGTCCTCGATCGTCCGGTCCGGGTTGCCAAAGAATTCCGGGTCCGAAGCCAGCGGCACGCGGTGCAACGGCCCGTAAGTCCGCCCCTCCCCATCATACGGGACGGCGACCACACTGGGCACACGGCAAAGCGAGGCTTCGATCACTGAGGTCCCCATGCCGACAAACACATAGGCGCCTTCAAGGACGCGGCCGAACTCCTGGTAAGGGACATCCCCTTTCAACTCGATAACGCCGCCCAGCCCTTTGCTTGCGATGCGATTCCGCATCTCGGGTTCATAGCTGCCGGAGCCGTAAACCGTCCACTTTACGTCGTAACCCTTAAGGCGAAGCTTTCGCACCAGGTCGATCGTATGCAGGTTGTACTCCTTCATGGGGGCCAGACGGCCAATGGACACGAGCCGACCCCATACAGGATTGCGTTTCACCCCCTCGAAGGCCTCCACGTTTACCGGCAGGGGCCAAAAGACAAACGATTTATCCTTTCCAAACCTCTCCTGGGCCTCCGTGATAATCGTCGTATCGCATGTGAGCCTCGCCCCAGCGTGGATGTTCTTAAACAGGTTCCGCACGAAAAGCCCGTAACCACCGATGGGTCGATCGGAGATGCGCTGGTAGTCGAATTCGTTAGGCGTGTAAAAGCCCGCGACAACCTTCGGCGTTGGCCGCATGATGCCGGCAAGCACGAACGCCGCCCAGGAGGTGGACAGATCGAATGATTTGATGACGTCCGGCGTCTGCAGGCCCAGCCGCCTCCATATGCTCCTCGCGTGCAAATTGTAGAAGATCGAGTTAAACTCCCGCCCAAGGGGGATGCAAGCCACGGAGGCTGGCAGGAGTTCATGGGCCTTGCTGGCGGAATTCACCAGGATGGTCACCTGGTGGCCATTCCTGACAAGCCAATCTGACATCCTTGCCATCAGGGTCTGGACCCCCCCGAGCACGTCGAAGGTGTGATATATGAAGAGATACTTCAACGGAAGCAGGTCGAAATTAAGCACGAAACCACAATTCGTGTTAATTCGTGCAATTCGTGTCTGACCATCAACGGGAGCCGGCCGAAATTAAGAATGAAACCACCCGCACTCCGAATGGCCTCAACGGGAGCAGGGGAAAGCTAATTCCTGGCGGGGCTTAAGCATCATGCGAGCCACTGCCCTCCAAAGAGTGCTGAACGCTCGTCGGTCTCTCATCGAGAGCCTGACGCAATTCCACAGAAACCGGCGCCCGGCATGGGCTTTCCCGATGGCGCGCAGGTCAACCCCCATCTTATACAGGACTTCGGCCTTCGTCGACACCGGCAGATCTCCGTACGTCTTGAGAATTCGATGAAAGACCTTGTACCGGTTCACATGGTAACCGTATTTCCGCACGACGTTAGTGCTTTTGCCGTGAACACGGTATCGGGCGAGCGGCGTTTCCATGTACAAAAACCGGTGGTCGCGGGAAGCCCTGATCAAAAACCACCAATCCTCCACCCATTTTATTCCTTCATCGAAGCATCCGCTGTGTTGGACGCAATCAGCCCGCATGAGGACGCTCTGGATGTTGATGAAATTGCGGCGAACAAGATCGGCAAAGAGCCAGCCGGACGGGGGCGTCGGAGGCGGAAAGCGTTGGCTGAAAAGCTCCCCGGTCGGCCGGCCTTCCTCGTCCACAATCAGGGAATCGCAATACGCAACTTCGTGCTGCGGGTTGTTGCGGAGCATATTCACCTGGGAGGCGACTTTTTCCGGCTCCCACATGTCATCCGAATCACAGAAAGCGACGAACTCCCCGGCGGCGGCGCGCAAGCCCCCATTGCGGGACCTGGACGCGCCCAGGTTGGTCTGGTGCCGGATTGTCTTAATCCGGCGGTCGGTCCGCGCCAGGTTGCACATCAGCTCCCACGAGTTGTCTGCCGAGCAATCGTCAACGATAATCAACTCGAGGTCCCGGAACGTTTGTTCCATGATGGACCGGACGGAATCAGCCAGAAACCGCGCGTGGTTGAAACACGGCATGACGACGCTTACGCCGGGCATATAAGTTTGTTGCTAGGCCTTGGCCCGGATTGCAAGCAGGCGGCGGTCCGAACTCTCGAGCTGCTTGTCTTCCAGGATGGCGAAATGCCGGCGGATCATGGATAACGTCTTGCGATAGCGATCGGGCTGCGCGATCGTGATCAGAATGCAGCCCCTCGATTTCAGGCTGTCGCAGAGGCGCTGCAACAGGGGTCTGCGCCGAAGTGGCGGCACGTAATAGAAAGACTCGCTGAAAAGGATAGCGTCGTAAGTTTTTGGGCATCTGAAGGTTGCCATGTCGCCCTGTTGGAACGCGACGTTGGGCGCCGCGTAACGCCTGGCGCGGCGAATGGCCTCCGCGGAGAGGTCGATCCCCAGCACGGAAGTGAACTCGCGCGGGTTCAAATCCCGCAGCACGAACGCGCTGCCGCAGCCCATCAGCAGCACATCTCCATGGTTGGCAAAGCGTCTGACGAAATCGCCAACGGGGTCGGGACCCTCCTTTGCGAAGTCCCAATCCCCACGGCGATATTTCGTGTCAAAGGCGACGCTCCTCAAGCACTTCGGAGCAAACCGGGTCAGGAAGAAATGGAGACCCGGCATCGTGAGTATCCTACTGATTAGCTTATTCATTGGAATGGCAAATAAAAGCCCGCTTGGACAGGCTGCCCGCAATACCCGCTGCCGATGGAAACGGAGGCACGCGCGGGGCCAAACCTCAAACCCCGCGCGCGCGGCTGGAAAACATGCCGGTTGGATTACGGCCTACGGCGAACTGCTTAGAACGTGGAGCGCGGTCGGAGGCGCCGGCAAGGCGCCGGTGACGACCACGTTTTCCACGCCCATGGTGAAGGGTGTCTGATCCACGCCCAATTCGGCAGTGATGCCACCGCCGGCGAAGGGCGCCACGGAACCAAAATTGCTGTCCGTTACGCTGATCTCCTGGGTGCCGTCGACCGAGACCGTGATGTTCGCACCCTGGAAAGTGACCAACACCGTGTGCCACGTCGTCCCGACTCCTTTAGTCAAACTCGCTTGCGCCATGGCGCTGCCCGTCCAAGTGGTCCACCCGGTGAACTTCATCAGCTTGATTACGGCCGAACCGCCCGAGGACCCTTCCGGGAACACCCACACCCCATAGTGCGCCCCGTTGGCGAGATTCAATCGGCCGCCAATTCCACCGCCATAGCCCCCCGCCGGAAACTGAATCTGGGCTTGCACCGAATAGTTCGTCCAATTCGTGCTGATGTAAGCGTAACTATAATTGCCCGCCGTGCCGGTCCCGCTCAAGACACCATTGGCCACTGTCCAAGTTCCGCTCTCCTGGGTCCAGGGGGACAGAGTGCCCGAGGAAAAAGCATCACTGAACAGCGTCGAGGACGGGGCGACCGTAATCGTCACCGTGGCCGGGCTCGAGGCCCCCTGTCCGGAGATGGCGGTATATGTGAAGGAGTCCGTCCCGGCAAAGCCGGCGTTGGGCGTGTAGGTGAAGGACCCATTGGAGTTGAGCGTCAGAGAGCCGTAGCCCGGCCCAGTGGCCTGCGCGGCCGTCAAAGTTCCACTCCCGCCGGTGTCATTGGCCAGGACTCCCGGCGCCGCCACCACCAGCGGCGTCCCGGGCGCCACACTGTAGCTGTCGGCGTTAGCCACCGGTGCGGTATAGGTCGAGCCGGTGACCGTTGCGGTCGCGCCCGCTCCACCGGTGAAGGTGACCGTTTGCGTGCTGGTCCCTGCCACCGTAGGGCTGAACTGAACCGTGACCGTCTGGCTTTGACCGGCCGCCAGGCTGTAGGAGGCGCCGGAAATGACGCTGAATGGCGCGGCGACGCTTGCGCTCCCGGCGAGCGTGCCGGCGCCTGTATTCTTGACCGTGAAATTCTGCGTGGCGCTCGTGCCGACGAGGACCGAACCGAAGCTCTGGCTGCCCGGACTCACGGTGATAGCCGGCCCTGCGGCGGTATACCCCGAGCCGGTTACGGCCGCCGTGGCCCCGGCGGCGCCAGTGAAGGTGACCGTCTGCGTATTGGCTCCCGTAGCCGCAGGGCTGTACTGGACCGTGACCGTCTGGCTTTGACCCGCGCCCAGGCTGTATGTGGCCCCCGAGATAATGCTGAATGGCGGCCCCACGCTCGCGCTCCCGGAGAGCGTGGCCGTGCCGGTATTCTGCACCGTGAAACTCAGGTTGGAACTCGAGCCGACGAGAACCGAGCCGAAGTTCTGGCTGGCCGGAGTAACGGCAATGGCGGGACTCCCGCCCACGGCGCTCCCGGATTGGTAAGCTCCGATGTCCCAGGCACCCGAGGCAGGCCGGGCGTGGCCCGCCGCATCCGTAGTGAAATAGGCCGAAAGGTTCGCGCCCTTGCCGATAGCCGGGCTGGTGGATTGCAAGGTGAGGTCGCCGGTCGTTGGAGAGTTGAACTTCGGGTCGGCCAGGATCGTGTTTGCGTCGTAACCGCTGCCCTGCCATGCGGAGTAGCTCTCCCAACCGCCGCCCCAGTAGATGGCGTCGTTTCCATTCCACACGTTCGAGTTGCAGACGGAAATGGCGGTTGTTCCGTCGTCATAAATGGGGCCGAGATTCGGCAGAGAGCAGATGTTGTTGAGAAGCTCGACATCGCTGCCGCTGAAAATCCGGATGCCGTTGCTGTCGCTGCCGCCGTAAATGGAGTTGTTGTAAATCCTGACTTTTTGCGGACCCCAAATGAACATCAGGGCATCCATGGCGGTGTTGCCAACGCTGTACAACACATTGTTGTAAATCCACAAGTTGCTGATGGCGCCGGGCGTTCCGGAGCAGGAAAAGAATATCGTGGATGAGCACTGGCCGGCTTTGCCGACGTTGGGGCCGAACACGTTGTTGTAAACAAAGATGTTGGCCATGGTCGAGCCGGCGTTCTCCGCCCACAAGTAAATGCCGTTATGATGGTAGGTAGCCTCGATGGTCGAGGTGGCGCCGTCCCACAGATAGCCGCCATCGATCCTGTTATTGTAGATGTAAACCCCGTTGACTCCGCTGCTGGTGTTATCCCATCCTTGGACACCCATGTTGCAGCCGTAGATGTTGTTCGAGTATATCTGCCAGTCAACCAACTGCTGGCCGTTTCTGCCGACGCCTATGCCGATGGTGCCGCATTGATAGCCAATGTTGTTCCGGGCAACCAGGTGGTTCACGTTCGCAAAGCTAATGGCAGTGCCCCCGTTGGCGGCGTCGGCAGAGTTGTACACGCGCACGAAGGTGTTCGTGAAAGTGCAATTCTGCACCGTCACATAAGAACCGCCGCTGGCGTTTACTCCCGTTATGGCCTGGTCGTTTGCCAATCCGTTGCCGTTGGCCGTGCAGGCCATGTTCACGCTGTCAACCGTGATGTAGCTCTGGGACCCAATGTTGATCACGGTCCCGGGAAGAACCGGCGCCGAGAAGATCGAGCCGGGTTCCCCGTGGATGGTAATGACATTGCCGGCGGTGCCGCTCGCCTGCACGCTCAAGGCGCTGGTCATCGTGCCCACCAGGTGGACGGTGTCTCCGGGGCTAATCTGGGAGGAACCGCTGCCCCAGTTTGCGCTGCTGTTGAAGAACGTCACGGCGCGGGCGTCGGCCGCGTCGGCTCCGGTGCCGGCCCCGAGGGCCGACTGCGCAATGTAGATGTCTTTGGCCGAGACTGCCTGGGCCGCCAACAGCAACAGGATTAAAAGGCCTTTCATTTGGACGTGGTGGTTGAGGTGGATGCGGGCCATCGCCGGAAGGCTGGAGGGAACCCCCTTCACGGCGGCCGGGGCTGCCAGACCCGACAGAAGACCTGCGGCAGGCGCTGATTTGACTTTATTCATAATAGTTCCCAGTATCGCACGGCCTCCGCAGGATTGTCCTGCAACGCTGCCTAAGCCGTGCCGACGCCTTGTTTGATGCGTCGGGCGTTTATCGCCTGAAACCGAGGCTACCTCAACGAGTGTCCCACGCAAACTAGGAGTTTCCTGGCCGCTACTGTCTGATTCCTTGGTCGAGCGCGCACCGTCCCCATCAGCGCGCGCCCAAAAGATTCGGCGCGCCGGCAGCTCGGCCGGCGGCCTCGGGAGCTTCCGCCGCGTCGGCGGCTTGCTCGGCCGCGTGGCTTGGTGTCGCGGCTGAAATCGTAGCCAGCAGCAGAAACCAGGGCACGTTCATTTGATCGAAGTAGGTCACCGACATCAGGTTCAGCACGTGAGCGAACAGAACCGAGCCGAGGCCCCAAAGCAGTCTCTCGTTGTTAAACGAAATCCCCCTTGCTGCTTGCATGTTTGCGCCCAGACTCTGGAAGCACCTGACCAGAAAGAGAACAAAAAGGATCAAACCCAGCAGGCCGCCGCGCAGGCCCATGCAGATGAACTCGTTGGTAATGTCGGCCCCGCCGGTCCCCAGGTTCCCGGTGGGCATCCAGTCCACGGTGTCCTGATAATTCAGGCCCATGAACGACCATGAGGCCCAGCGCCTGATAAACTCGTCGATCAAATGCGCCCTGTAATAGCCGCCGCCGCCAATCACATCGCACACTCGCGCGATGAGAAACCAGACCGGGCTCACCATCACGAGTTGCAGGCCGATCAACAGGGCCACGGCGCCGCGGCGGACAGTCTGCATTCTGCCGCGAAGCGGCCAGCACGCCAACCCCGCCATACCCACAAAATAGGCCATCAGCGGGCCGCTCGACCGCGAGGTGAGAACGATGACCGTGGACACCAGGAAGCCCGCCACGGCAGCCCTCCGGTTATCAACGATAAGAAAAAGAGTGGCGAACAGCGGCGCAAGCGTGGCGCCGAACGTTCCGGCCGTGATCGGACACCGGAATGAGCCCATGGACCGCACGTGGCCGTCTCTTATCCAGGCGTCCTCCGGGACGCCGCCCATGGCAGAGAAAAGGTTCTTCGCCGTGGCCGCCTCCAGGCACATGAGCAACGCAAAAGGCACCAGGAAGAAAGCCAGCGCGGACAGCCTTTCTTCAAACTCCGCCAGGCCGCTGATAAGACTGCGGAAGAGGAAATACGTAAGCAAGGAATCGTATGCGAAGCCGAGTTCATAGTTCAGGGCGGCCGCGGTCCCCTGGCGGAGAATGGACACCGACACCAGGACGATTATCCAGGCCGCCAGACTCTTATCGACCCGGTTGAGGGCGAACTTCTTCCACTCGCCCCGGGCGCAGATGCGCATCAAGCCGGCCAACAATACCGTCCTCAGGGACGTGAGATGCACCCCGGCAACCACGAATTGCTGGCCCTGGGTTACATAGCAGACCGCGGCCATAATCCCAAGCAAAGCCACTTTGCGCGACCCGAACAGCACGGCCGAGCAAAACAAAAGCGTCAGCGCAAATCCAAGCGGTGTCATGGATGCTTAGTACCCTTTCAGGTCGTGAGTGCTTTGGCGCGTTCCGCAAAAAAGCCCGCGGAAGACCTCCCAGCCGCCATCATGGCCCTCGATGCCCGCCCGCTCGAGCTTGTCATGGGACACTCCTTTGGGCGCGAAACCTCGAATTCCAAAGAGGCCTTTGAACAGCCCGCCCGAGAATATCTCCTGCTCCAACGCCGGCTGGAGCCGGTCGCCAAATGGATAGGACAGGAACAGCTCGGTGATCCCGAGCCGCCTCTTGAGATCAATGGCGGGAAGAACCAACTCGCCCTCCAAGTCGGCCCTCTGCAGCCGGGAACAATAGGGATGGGTGTGGGTGTGAAAGCCCACTGAGTGCCCGGCGGCAAGCCATGCCCGCAACCCGCGCCAATCAAAATAAGGTCGCCGTTCCTCCAGATACACCTCGACCGGGGGCAGATTGCATCGCTCCCAAAGGAGGCCGGCCCATTCGTCCTTTCGATGCATCTCCCACCGGCTCGCCGCCTTGAGCAGGGGCTCCTTCCTGCCAATCGGGGTAATGCCGGCGCTGACGGCCAATTCGTTGTACTCGCGGCGCCAAACGGCCTCGGCGGCGAGCGACTCAATGGCGCTGAGGATATGGCGCCACATCATCCGGGTGTTCCCGACAACGGACGTGATGACAAATGAAGTGGCTTTGACACCGAACCGGTCAAGAATCTCCATCACGGGATTGTCCCACAAATTGAATCCGTCATCGAACGTCACTGCCAAAGCAGGGCGCCTGCCATCACCCTGGGCGCGCCCCGGCTCCAGGATTTCACCCAAGGGCGCAAAGTCAAAGACCCGGTGCAGCCGCTGCAGGTCCTTTGCAAATTTCGCGGCGGTGCAGCCTTTGTAGAATGCGCAGTAGTGCGGCCCGGGAAGGCCGACGTAGTGGTAATAAACAACATTGATGGACCTGAGCGCGGACCGCCGCGCATAATGCCGCAGCAGCGGACTTGCGCCGGCGGCTCCCAACGAACCTTTGACGATTGCCTTGAGGTTCATGGCCGCGGCTGCGCGCCATCCTTCCAAAGCAACTGCTCCAACATGCACCGAAGGGCCTTCGCGGCGTCAGTCCCGGAAGGCTCCCGCCAGTATTCGAGCACGGTCTCCGGTCGTTGGTGGCGAGCCGCAAGATCGGCTCGAAGGTTCCGAACCGTCGCAGCCTGGTGATACCACCCGAACTGGGCCCCGCGGGTGTAAAACAACGGAGGCGGCTGCGGAACGCTCTGGAGCGCGGCCCCGTGAGTCTTCAGGTGATCGAGCACACGGGCGTACATTGAAGCCGCTCCACGGACGGTCTTCGCGAAGAGCGAATCAGGCGTATCGCCCGACTGCACTTCCGGCAGGTAATGGCCAAGGATGCGGCCGCCGTCAATTTCCGGCTCCATTAACATCAGGGTTCCCCCGCAAAGATGAGGGTGGCCATTGGCAAAAGCAAAGTGAATGCTACGGGCGCCGTTATATATGGGCGAGATGCCGCTGTGGAAGTTCAACATCAGCGGCGAGGCTTCGATAAACCGCTTGGGATACACCGGACCGCCCAGGCATATTGTGACATCCGGTTCCAATGACCGAAGCAAGGCATCCGACCCGGCGTCGCGAATGTGACACCCGGAGTGGATCAACGATGCCGGAATCCTTTCGTAGGCCGCAAGCGACTCTGAAAAGCTCGCCTGCGCCGCAGCTCCCCCTTCCGGACCTGGTCCATCCCCGCGGTGGCCGCGCAGCGCCTTTCCCAGAAAGTGCAGGATAAGGACCGGCCACCCAAGACGCCCGGCCTCCTGAACCAGCCGCCGCGCTTTAAGGCGCGGACCCGCTGCCGGCTCGGCGGGGTGGATGATTCCGACCACATTGTGCGCCTGGGTCGTCACGGCGCACAAATGCCGGTGATGCGGTTCCTTTCCCGTGACGATGACGACCCTCATTTACCTTGCCGCTTTGGTGAAATGAAAGATGCACTCGTCCCCAAGCCATTGGAACCGGTTCCGCGCGGCATCCCCGTGAATGGCGCTTATCAGCCGGAACTGCCACTCCGGCGTCAAAAACCGTCTTACCAGCCTTACTGGAGAGGTGTAGCGATATTGGCCGCGCAAGCGGAAGCCCATGTTGGCGAATTCCGACATGATCGCGCGACGAGAGTGAAGCGCCACTTGATATGCAGGCTTCCTGAACACCCCGATTAATCTGTCGCAAACCAGGGACATTTGACTTACCGGGTGTCTCCAGTCATGACACTCCACCAACACAGTGCCGCCGGGCTTCAAAAGCCGTTCCAGCTTCTGCACGAACGGCTTCACCGGGTTCACATAAGCCAATACACCCAGGCAGAATATCAAGTCGTATGCATCGGCGTCCAGTCTTGCATTCATGAAATCGCCGTTTACGATTTCGACGGAAGAGGCGAGTTCGGCCGGAACTCTGGACTTTGCGTACGTTAACATGCTGTCTGACAAATCCAGGAGTGTGAGTCTTTTCCCCGGCCCTACGAAGGGCAAGGAAATGGACCCGTCCCCGCAGCCGACATCCAGAATCCGCTCGAACGAGCCGCCTTTCAGGAAATGCCCCACCACGTTTACACGCATACGCACATGGTAAGTTCTGCCGCATAAATACCATTGGGGATTGTCGAAATGCCGCTTAACGGCCAGCAGGCTTTGGTCCATCACGTTGGAAGTTGACATATTACAGCTTACAGTAGTTTCTCACCCATGACTCCAATCCCAAGGCCCAGCGAAGAATCGAGTACCACTTCCTCAGCGAACCGCTGCCATGGCGCACAACCCCGGACCGGTCAAAAGGGAGCAGGCACAGGATCAAGAAGATGCGGACCAGCGAGCAGGCGCATTGCGCAAGCCGGAAGCCAGCCGCAGCAAGCCGGCCCCGGTTCAGGCGCATGAAGCGATGCACAGACTCCTGCATCATCACGGTGGCGAAGCTGCTTTTGGCCTTGCGGGAGCTTCCGCCACCGTAGTGGATGACGCTCGTTTCCGGGATGTAGTACACATGACGGCCGGACCGGCGAACCTTAAGGCAAAGGTCCACTTCTTCCGCATACATGAAGTATTCCTCGGTAAATCCACCCACCGACCTGAAAAGGTCCCGGTCGATCATGATGCAGGCCCCGGATACGGCGTCCACCACAGACGGGCTGAGGCAGGGAGAATAGAGGGCGGCAGAGCCCCAGACGCCCCAGGTTGGGAACGTTCTTCGGAAGTACTCGGAGTCGAGAACCTGGTTGAGGACGTTCGGGAACGCCATGACCGAGTTGCTTTGGAGGCTCCCATCGGCATTGACAAGCCTGCACCCGGCGGCGCCCGCCCCGGGCAGGGAGTCCAGCCGGGATCGCAGGATGGAAACCGAATCCTCGACCAACTCCGTATCCGGATTCAGGAACAGAAGATACCTGCCTTTTGCCCTGCTCGCGCCCACATTGTTCCCCTTCGCGAACCCCAGGTTCTTATCGCTTTGGATAAAAATCACGCCCGGGAACTCCCGGTTCAACATCTCCCCACAGCCATCATGGGAGGCATTATCCAGCACGATGATCTCGGCGTCGAGGCCCGGCGAGACGGACTTTAAGGTGGCAAGGCACTTCCGGAGATAGTCCTTCGAGTTCCAGTTGATGATGATGATCGAGACGTCCATGAGAGTCAGCTCCAGAGACTTGGCTTGAAACAAAGGCACTTGAGTTGTTGCTGCCGGACGTAACGGACGACGTCGGGATCGGCCCGCGGCACACGCTTGACGTAGCCGCTCAGGAATCCCCAGGAAAGCCCGACTGTCACGCTCGGCGAGCACCTGGCCGCCGCCCGTCTCAGGCACTTGGCCAGCATAAAAAGCGGATGGTAGCCAACCACATAATTGGCCAGGCCATTTTTGACCCAATTCTGCCAGGAGCCGTCGGCGGACCCTGTCGGCTTGAGCTGCAGCACCGGCAAGTCTTTGAAGGAGTAGGTTCGCCAGCCGAGCATGTTGGCCTTCACCTCGTCCAGAGTGTCCCATCCGGGAGCCGCAATGAGGCCGCCGATGGCTTGCCAGGCCGCTCTGCGGTATATCTTGGTCGCGCCGCGGACATGGAACGGAGGGTCCCCGGGTGAATCCTCGACCCTGGCGCCATTCAATTCGCCGTAAATCGTCCCGCCGCCGATGCCAAGCCGGCTGTCAGCAGCGAACCGTTTGAAGCAGTTCTCGAAGTAGTCTCCGGGGAACGAAAGGTCGCCATCGAGCTTGACCAGGAAATCCCAGGATTCCTGTTCAACCAACTTCAGCCCGTCATAAAAGGCCTCGATGACACCGCCGCCCTGCTTCCGAAAGCCGCGGTCAGGGCGGTGAATGGCAGCTATCCACGGATGCTTGCCGGCTGCGGCATCAATGAGCGGGCCGGTTTTGTCGGCGGAACCATCGTCCACCAGCACCCACCTTGAGGGGCGGATCGTTTGCTTTACGACCGAGTCGATGGTCTCTTCAATTCGGTCGCCCTCGTTTCGGACGGGGGTGATGATCGCGTAGGCAGCGGTGGGCATGACCGGGGGGAGAGCGGCTTAGGATTCAACGTTGACAGGCAATGGCTGGACGGCAGGGCGGGCTTTAAGTTTCCCGACCATCATCTGCGGGAGGGCCAGCCAGTCGTAACTGCCCTCGAGTTTGGCGGCCAGCAGCGCCTGGTCATCGAGGGAGTTGGCCGGCAGGCGCTTCAGGCGGTAGCGATCATCCCCGGTTTGGACGCGGCCCAGTTCGGTGGTGGTGCAGCACGTGTAACCGGTTTGGGCCAGGAGTTCCCTAAATGACCGACTGAACGAGCGGTTGGCTTTCGGGAATGCGTAGGGATAACAGAAGGCGGTGATGGGCTGGGCAAGCTGTTCTTCAATTTCAGATTTCGATTGGGAGATTTCACGCTCGACGTCCGGCCAATAGAGTTCCACCAGCTTGGGGTGGTTCACGGTGTGGGAGCCGAATTCGATGCCGGCTTTGTGCAATTCGCGGACCTCAGACCAAGTGAGAAACTCGTCGGGGCGTGAATGGCGAGTGGCGAATAGTGAATGGGGCGCAGCGGACAACCGGGGACTTTGAACCTTCTGGCGACCGCCGATAAAAGCGGTGGGGAGGAACACGGTGCCGGTGAACCCATGCTTCTGCAGAACGGGAAATGCCTCTGTGCGAAAGTTGCGGAAACCGTCGTCGAAGGTCAACACAACGAACCGGCCATCACCCTCGGCCCCTCCGGCATCCGACGGTTGAGAGTGGCCGCCGGGCCGGGTGAGGGAAGGGTTCAACAACTCCACCATCTGGTCCAGGCTAATCGTACGGTAGGAGTGATCGGCCAGAAATTGCATCTGCTGGCGGAAAACCGACGGGCTGGTGTTGAGCCGGTAATACGGCGCAACGCCGGGTTCAGGGTCGTCCGTAATGCTGTGGTACATCAGGATGGGGACCGGGAACGAACGACCGGAGCTCTGACGCGCGCTCTTTGAAACCTGAAACCTGGACAACGCCCGGCGGAAGGGATGGACGAAATTCAGTGTGATGAAACCATCCAGGCGCACGGCGGAGGAGTTGAGAATTTGGCTAACCATGGGTTACAGGATTGCCGGATGTCTCACACTTGCTCGAGGCCGGCCCCAGCTCCGCAGCGGGTGGTTCATGGTCGGTCCGCTCCACAGGCGAAAGGCCCGAGCCGTTCTGGATAAGGGAATCGACCAGGGCCAGGTAGTCGTGCCTGCGCGAGTCCCAACTGTGTTGGGCGGCATAAGCGGAGGCGTTGGCGGCCAGTCGGCGGCGCAGCTCGGGATCGCGCAAGGCCCTGAGGATCGCCTCGGCCAGGGCATCGTGGTTGCCCGATTCAAAGAAGCAGACCACCGAGTCGTCGAAGTAGTAGCGATCGATCTTCGTGCCGGAAACGACGACCGGCACGCCCAGGGACATGAATTCCATGATCTTGGTGCTATAGGCCTCGTTGCCGAACGAATCGGCCCGCTTTGGCACCACCCCAAGGTCGGCGTTGGCCATGACGTCCGCTATCTGCCGCAGGGGCATCGGCTTGAAGAACAGGACGTTCTGCTCCAGGCCAAGCTCCCGCGTCAGGGCCTCGAGTTGAGCTTTCATGTTCCCATCGCCGTAAATGCGTAACTCGGCATTGGGCAATTCCGCAGCGACCCGCTTGAAGGCGCGAATGGCGATGTCCACGCCCTGGTGCCACTGGAGGCCGCCGGGGAATAGGACGATGAGTTTGCCGTCATCGCGCGTGCGGGGGCGCGGCTGAAAGACCGAAGCATCCACATTGTTGATAAACACGCTGCAGCGCCCGTCCAAACCGGTCCGGGTCGAGTACTTGTCCCGCCACAGGTCGTTGGAAATGATGACATGGTGGGCGAATTGGGCGGACTTGCGCTCCAGCAGCCTCAGGACGTTCATGCTGAAGCTTCTCGGGGCGGATTTGAACTTGCTCGCGTAGAACTCGGGGAGAATGTCGTGGATGTCCAGGACGACCTTGGCGCCGGCGAGCATCGGCACCCAGGCCGAGAAAACCAGGAAGTCCGGGACGTTATGCACGTGGATCAGGTCGTAGGGTCGCCGAAGCTGGCGCCAGGCCATGCGGACCGAGGCAGCGATCAAAAATCTCAGGATGGGCAGCACGTAAGCGACCCGGGTCTTCTCGTCCTTGCGGTCCCGGCACTGAATCCGGCTGAGCTTGACCCCGCCGACCATCTCGGTGTCGGCCTGGCTCCGGTCGTTCTTGATGGCGAGGACTTCGACCGTGTCGCCTTGGCGGGCGAGTTCTTCGGCGTAACGCATCACGCGGTTGTCGCTCTCGTAATTCGAGTAAGTCACCATGCAGATGCGCCTCGGCCGGACGCCCGCCGGCCTTTGGCCGACACGCGCGCCAGGAGTGACGCGGTTGGGCTTGGGCCTCGGCTGCTCGACGGGGAGAGTGCTCCGGTACCACCTGGCAAGTTTGGCCGGGTTCACGTGCCAGAACAAATTACCGTACCGCTCGCGGGCATATTCCAGAAACCGCATATACAGTTGGACGGGGTAAGTCATCCCCGAATTGGCTTCGCCTTCGAACCGGACGTAGTCCGGATGCACGTTGACCAGGGCCATGCCGCCATGCCTGGCAATCCAGTCAAGCTTCTGGCACCAAATGTCCGGGCTCTCCTCGCCCAGCATGAGAAAGAGTGTCGAGTCCTGGGGGAGGGTGTAAGGCAATTCGACGTAGCCCGCATTTGCGCTCTGCTCGCCTTGCTGCTCGCCCTTGCATGGGACCCAGAAGGGAAAGATCGTGTTCTGGCCCTGGGGCTGAGGCTCGAAAGGGTCGGTGTCGAAGGTCGAGGCGTCATACTGAACGTTGAGGTCGTGAATCCAATCCAGGTTGCGGAGCATGAAGGCGGAGCGGAAACCGGCCCCACCCCATTCTTTCAAATAACCGTTGATCTTGACCGCGTTGCGGCTGAATTCTTTTTTTTTGAGGAACAGCTTCCCGTTGTGGTGCAGGTCGTGGACGGCAACCTCGAAGCCGTCCTCGACGAGTTGCTGGCGGAATTCCGGGGTGGACCGGTAGCTGCCCTCCGGAACCAGGGTGAAGGACGAGCGGAAGCCCAGCCTTTTCTCCAGGTCCGTCAGTTTCGGCACCTTGGCCAGGCCAGAAGCACCTTCAACATCGTGAGTCAGCACGAACGCAAACTGTTTGCCCTCGGGCCAGCCGGGCCAGCCTGCCGGAGGTTTCTCGGAGCCGGGCAGCACGGGCCACGAAGACCGGACCTTCTCCAGCTTCCGGTGCGCGAACCAGCCGCGGACAGCCAACCGCACTGGGCGGGGAAGCAGCGGCTTGATGCCGTAATATAACCGGATGTGAAACAAGGTTCGTAAAAGGGTTACCCGGCCCAGGCAGGCTCAGAGTTCATGCTGGAGGCGCTTGGGACCGTAAGTGCAGGTCTTGTTGAGGACCACGCCGAGATTGGCGCCGGACTGAGCCAGGAAGGAACTGGCTCGTTTGACGACCTCGCGGTCGGTCTCCTCGGCTTCGACCACGACCAGCGCGATGTCCATGTAGCGGGCCAGCCTGGAGGTGACACTGATCTGGCTGATGGGCGGCATGTCGAAGATAATGTAGTCGTAGTCACTGGCCTTGAGCTTGGACACCAGATGCCGGAAATGCTTTGGCAGGGAGCGCGGGAGTTTGTCCCCGTTCTGGTTTTCCCGGACCACGTAGAGGTTCTCCTGCACCAGGGCGGTGTCGCGCCTTTCAGGCTCCAGGGCGTCCTCCAGCCCGCAGGCGAGGTTTCCCCGGTAAAACTGGTGCGTGGAGCCTTCCTCATTCATATCCACAAACAACACGTTGCCCTCGCCAGTCTCGGAAAGCGACGCCGCCAGGCCGGCGGCAATCGTGGTGACCCCGGAACCCTCGCCACAGCTTGTCAGCGCCACCAACTTGGGTTTGTGGGTCAGGTTCTTCACCTCGAAATAGGTAATCAGGCGGTCGCGCAACGCATCCTGATAGCACCGCAGAGGGTGGCGGCAATCCCAGGGGAGAATAGGCAGCGAGGTCCGGGTGGCTCGAGGCCCCGCAGGAGCGTCGAGTGCCGGCCCGGCGGGCTCGGCGCTCTTCTCCGGAAGCAGGGCGGCGCTGGCGGCAGCCAGGGCCCGACGGCTGGCCTTGCCGTTGAGGCGCAAGCGCGGAATCGAAAGCAGCAAAGGCAGATGAAGGCGGCGCTCGACCTCGATTGGACGCTTGACGGACGGGTCCAGGTAAAGCTCCAGCGCAAAGGCCAGGGCGAAAGCCCCGGCGATGCCGCCAGCCAGGACCATCGCGACGGCCTTGATCAACTTCCCAGCGTCGCGCAGCGGCGGAGAGGGAGTCTGAATCGGAATGATATTCGAGTTCCGGGTCGCGGCCAACTGCTCGTCGGCGCGGAGTTCTTCCAGGTTCTTCTGGAAGTTACTGTATTCCTCTTCTTCCATTCGCCGTTGCCGCTCCAGGTCGGTGATGGTGCCCTCGACATCGGCCACGACATCAGCCTCTTTGCGGACGGTCTGCACTTGATTGGTCAGAACCCTGAGTCTGGACTCCAGACCGGAGAGGGTGGCTATCTGCGCAATCAGGCTCGTCTGGGCGCTTGAAGCTTGGGTGTGGTCGGTGCCGGGCACAAGGGTTTTGGCTTCAGGAGTGTTCACGGCAAGCAGTCCCGGGTTTTCGTCCTCGAGTTTCTGCTTGGCCTTTTCGTTCTCCGCAATCTGCGCCCGGACCGCTTTGACGCGCGGACTCCCGGGGGTAAGGTAGAGCGAGAGGTCCTGCTCCATCTTGTTCAAGCTCTCGAGGCGGGCGCAGACCCGCTTATAGTCGTCCGCAATTCCAGTGGGCACGGGGGCGGGGGCGACGACCGCCGCCAGGTTGGTCGCGCTCAGGGGATTAAGCCCGGCGACAGCTCGCGCGCCGGCAGAAAGGTTGGAGGCAACCAGCGGATCGGGGCCAGGCGACGCAACGGCGGGGAAGAGCTTGCTCATGGCGCCGACCTCGGCCTTGCGTTGCTCCAGTTGCGCGCCGGTGTCCATGATGTCCTGCTGAATCTTGTTCAACTGCTCGCTATGGGAGGTCCTGCTCTCCTCGAGCGAGAAGATGCCAACTGCTCTCTTGGCCTTTCGCAACTCCTCTTCAGTTGCAACCAGGCGGGACTTGAGTTGGTCGCTCTCCTTGGTGAGGTAATCATCATAAACACCGATCGAGCGGTGGATTTCGGCATGTTTGATGAGGTAAGTGTCGATGAGTTGCTTGAGCACGGGCTGAACCACCTCAGGGTCCTTATGCTTGAAGAGGACGTGGATGACGTCGCTTTGCCTGCTGACATCGCACAGCAGGTTCTTCCTGATGAGACCTGCGGCGATGGCAACGTTGGTGCTGCCGGCGACTTTGAGCAGGACATCGGCCGAAAGCCCGGTGGCGGCCTGCTGCGCAAGGTCCAGGCTGGTCAGAATCTCGATTTCCGTATTGATGACGCTTTCCCCGGTGCGCTCGCTGGGCATTCCCACCCTTGGCTCGTTGCCGGCCCCCTGGACGGGGGCTCGAGTGTCGACCACGTATTTGATAAAGAGCTTGGCCTCGGACTTATAGGGAATGGGCCAGAAGAGGTAGAGGGCAGCCGCGCCGAGGATGCCGAGGGTGGAAATGCCCAGAATCTTCCATTTGTGGCGGAAGAGGATGAAGAGAATGTCCCCGAAATCCAGTCCCGGGGCGGGCGTGGTGTTAGTTGCTTGGTTCATGGAGGGAATCACCGATTTAGAGCGATAAATAGTGAGCTTGCAGGCCCCCGGCGGACCCGCGCAAGCTCTGCGCGGTTTACGAAAGATGCGGGTAAAGCGCCCTGCCCGCCAGCCGCAGCAACGGCAAGGGCAGCCGCCGAAACACACGATTGAACCACCCCTGCGCTCGGTCCGTGTCCGCAACGAACTCGCGCCGGGAGAAATCGTACTTGCTATACTCGATCCGGCGCTCGGCGGCCCCGAAGCCGAGCTTGAAGCGCCGCAGGCCCTCGTTGGCCAGCGAGGTCCGGCCCAGGTGCAGCTCGGTGAACCCCTGGCCGGCGTACCGCTTCATCGCCTCCCACATCACCAGGTTGTTGGCGCGCAAGCTCTGAAACGCGTAATCCGAGGCCCCGAATTTGTAGAGCGCCTGCCGGCCTTGATGGAAAAACAGGGCCGCCGCCACCGGGGTCAGCCCGCTGCGCGCAATCAAAACACCCCCCTGGCCCCGGTCAAACACGTGCCGCGCGATATTCTCGAAAAAGCCGAATGGCTGCGGAGGCAGCCCGTGCCGGTGCCGCGTCCGGCAGTGCAAAGCGTAGAACGTCCGAATCGACTTGATATCGACGCCGAACTCGATTTGCAGCCCGGCCGCTTCGGCCCTCCGGATGCCGCGGCGCACGGCCCCGTCGAGACGGTTGAACAGCGCCTCGGGCCCTGGCTCCAGATCGATGACGTGCCCATGGAAGGCCATGGAAGGCGACGCCGTCCGGCACCCGCGAACAATGCCCCGGCACTCGAGATAGCGCCAGCCGCGCGCCCGCCCCCGTGCCAGGACCGCCTCATAAAGGGCGTGGCCCTCGCCTTCACCCCCGCTGAGCGGCGCGCAAAAATCGGTAAATGGCAGCGAGACGCCTCGCCGGCCCGTCCAGGGGCTGCGCACTTCCATGACCGGGAGCAGGTCCGCAAGTTGTCCTGCGGCAAACCGGCAGAAATAGGCGGGTTCGTGTCCGTAGGTCTCATGCAGCACTCGGGCCCAGGCGGAGCCGTGAAAAAATGAACTTTGCGCATGCGCCGCCAGCAACGAATCCCATGCGGGATACCGCAGCGGGTCAATGGCAACCGGCTGGGTCGGCTGCCTCGAGATCGTCTCTCGCTGTGCCTCAGTTAGCGCGCCTCGCATAGCCTCAGCCCCTGCACCTCTGCGGCTTGCTCGCTGAGGCATGCCTTCAATTCTCTCGCAACTGCATGGACCTGCTCCCGGCTCAGCTCCGGGTACATCGGCAGAGAGAGGAACTCCCGCGCGCACCGCTCGGCGACCGGGAATGAGCCTTCGCCGTAGCCCAGCCAGAGGTAGGCCTCCTGGAGGTGAAGCGGCACCGGGTAGTGGATTGCGCACGAGATTCCCTTGGCGCCCATCCCCTCGAGCACGCGGTCCCGCTCCCTCACCCTTACGGCATACACATGATAGATGTGCCGGTTGTGAGGCGCGACATAAGGCGTGACAATCTCCTCGCAGGGGCCGAGCAATTCCTCATAAATCCCGGCATTGGCGCTCCGTTGCGAGTTGGCCGTCTCCAACCGCTTGAGCTTGACCCGGAGCGCCGCCGCCTGGATGCCGTCCATCCGGGCGTTCCAACCGATGCGCGAGTGGTAGTACTTCCGGGCCTGGCCATGGTCGCGCAGCACCTTGATCTTCCCATCCAGTTCCGCGTCGTTGGTGACCACCGCGCCGGCTTCACCGAGGGCGCCCAGGTTCTTGCCCGGATAAAAACTGAAACACCCGGTCACGCCCAGCGACCCCGCCCTCCTGCCTTTATACAATGCGCCGTGCGCCTGGCAGGCATCTTCCACCACTGGCAGGCCATGCCGCCGCGCTATCTCCAGAATCGGGTCCATGTCCGCCATCTGGCCAAACAAATGCACCGGGATAATGGCTCGAGTCCGCGGCGTGATGGCCCTCTCCAGCAGGCCGGGGTCCATCGTGTAGGTCCGCTCATCGATGTCCACAAACACCGGGCGGGCCCCGCAGAAACTGATCGCCTCGGCGGTGGCGATGAAGGTGCTGGGGACGGTGATCACCTCGTCCCCAGGCCCCACCTCCAGGGCAAGCAGGCTCAGCCAAAGGGCATCCGTGCCGTTGCCGACGCCGGCCGCGAACCGCGTGTCGCAATACGCGGCGAAATCGTGCTCGAGCGCCGCCACAAAGGGCCCGCCCGCAAAGGCCCCGGCATCGATGACTTCGCCGATGGCCGCGTTTAACTCCTCGCGAATCGGCCCATGGTGGGCCTTGAGATCAAGAAATGGCACTTTCATAAATTTCTGCCGTCTGGAGCATCCTGATGACCCGGGCCGGATTGCCGGCTACGATCGCCCCGGGGGCGACATCCTTGGTAACCACGCTGCCGGCGCCAACCACCGCCTGTTCCCCAACCGTAATGCCGCACAGCAGCGTCGCCCCCGAGCCGATGGAGGCCCCGCGCTTGACTGTGGTCGGGATGCATTCCCAATCCGCCTCGGTCTGCGGTTCGCCCAACTCGTTGGTCGCGCGGGGGTACCGATCATTGATGAACGTCACATTATGGCCAACGAACACCTCATCCTCCAGCACCACCCCTTCGCACAAGAACGAATGGCTGGAGATCTTGCACCGGTTCCCTATCCTGGCGCCTTTTTGAATTTCGACGAAACTCCCGATCTTCACGTCGTCGCCTATTTCGCAACCATAAAGGTTGGTGAACCCGTAGATGCGCACGCCCCGGCCAAGTTTCACGTCCGGAGCAATCTGTTGATTGGGTTGAGTAGTTGTAGTCATGAATTGAATAACGAACACCCGGAGTTCTCTGGCGCGCAGCCCGATGCGGACTGTGATCGACAATGCGCGCCCCCCGCAGGATTGTCAAACGCGGGTCTTGAAGCCGTTCCGCCGGTTCAACACCGGCTTCTTGCTGACTTTGAAACCGCCGCTCACGCCATTGGAGCCGTTGCTGCCGTTTCCGCCGTTTCCGCCGTTCTGGCCGGTGCTGCCGTTCTCCCCATTGCCCTTGCCGCCCCACTGGGGCAACGGGCATGGCGATGCTGCGGGCGAGAACTTGCCGTCCACAAAACGGATCGGGTTGCCGTTGAGCTTCAAGGAAACCGAACAGGCCTCCAGCACCCGCACAACCTCAAGCCCTCGCGTGCCGTTGGTCAGAGGGGTCTGGCCGGTCTTGACGCACTCCAGGAAATGCTGGCACTCGGTCTTGAGCGGTTCCTCCAGCTTGATGTGCGGGGCGTACATGTCGCCATAATGATAGGCATACTGGAATTCGGCGAAGCTGTCGTAGTGCGGCGGACGTTCCACCCGCGCATCAAAAATCCGTATTTTCTCCAACTGCGACACGTCGTCATAAACGATCATCCGTTTGCTTCCCACGATCGTCATCTCGCGGATTTTCCTGGGGTCGAGCCAACTGCTGTGAACGACGGCCGACCTGTTCTTGCGAAACTCCATGTGCATCATCGTCACATCTTCCACCCCCGGTGTGACATGGGCGCTGCCCTGGCAGTTCACGCTCAGGGGCGGCTCCCCCATGATGTGCAGGATAATGGAGAGATCGTGCGGGGCCAGGTCCCATGCCACATTGATGTCCTTCTGATAAAGGCCGAGGTTGAGGCGCCGGGCGGCAATGTAACGGATGTCCCCAATGTCGCCCCAATCAATGATGTCTTTAATCTTCTGGACCGCCTGCGAAAAGAGGAATGTATGGCCGACCATCAGCACCAATCCCTGCTTGCGGGCGAGGTCGATCAACTCTTCGCATTGGGCCGACGACGCCGCCATCGGCTTCTCGATGAAGGTGTGTTTGCCTGCCAGGAGGCTGGCCTTGGCCATGGGGAAGTGGTGCTTCACGGCCGTCGCGATAACCACCGCGTCGAGCTCCTCGCTCTGGAGCATCCGCTCATAATCCCGCTCCCCCTTGACCTCGGGATACAATGAAATGATGTGCTTGAGCCGTTCTTCGCTCACGTCACACGCCACTTTCAAGGCGCAATCGGGCAGCGTTCTGAGGTTGCGCAGCAGGTTCGGCCCCCAGTATCCGCAGCCCGCCACTCCGACTTTAATGTTCTTTGGCATGTCTATTCCTTTCAACTAACGGTACCCAACCCGGTTGTCTGTTTTTGAACCGATTTTTTCCCCTGTCGCTGGTCGATGACCTGTTGCACGATTGCGGGAACAGTCCTGGCGATAATCGCCAGGTCCAGCAGAAGGGACTTATGTTTCACGTAGTACAAATCCAAATCCAGCATCTCCTCGAAAGTGGTCCGGTTCTTGCCCTTGACCTGCCAAAACCCGGTCAAACCGGGGGGCGTGTCAAAACGCTCACAGTGCCTCCGCTGGTAATTCTCGCACTCGTATGCCAGGCAAGGCCGCGGGCCCACCAGGCTCATCTCGCCCCGCAGCACGTTGATGAGCTGCGGCAGTTCGTCAAGCCCGCATGACCGCAGCAGCCATCCTCCCGTGATGAGACGCGAGTCCCCCACCGCATCCAGTTTCGTCATCGGCCGGCCGGACTTCATCAAATGAACCATGTGCCCGGTGTGAACCCCCGTGTCCGCGTTGACTCGCATCGTGCGGAACTTCAAACACGTGAAGAGCCGCCCCCGGTAGCCCACGCGTTGCTGCTTGAACAAGGCCGGCCCCGGTGAAACCAGTTTGACCATCAGCCCAATGAGCAAACCCAGCGGAAGCACCAGCGGCGCCGCCGCCACAATGCACGCCAGGTCCAGGCTCCGTTTCCAACGCGGCATGTCCAGGCGGGTCTCCGCTGCCTGGCCAACCCGCCTTTTCAACCCTTGCGAACAGACTGAAGTTCGAGAGATCACTCTTATCATTGCGCTGGGAACCTCCACGCCTTAAAGGCAAAGCTCCGCACTTGCTGGTTTTTCACTCCGCTGCTAAAAACCCTTTTACTGCTCCCTCAGCCGCTTGAGCAGCCTCGGGACCCTTCGCCGGCCTCTAGGCCGCGACCCTAATGCACTCCTGCGGCGCCCGAGCCAACGCAGGCAACAAGTCGGCAATGCGCCGCTCATCCAAAGTCAAGGACTTCCGATCCACTTCCGTCAAGGTCGGGCGGCCAAGAAAATCAAGCAAAATCTGAACGCGCTGCCTGGCTGGCATCACACGCACGACGATCCCGTGCGAGCCGAGGAACGACCCCTCCGCGACCGTCACTTCCGCCCCGGCGCGCAGCCGGTCTTCCACCCACATCGGGTTGCCGCTCTCAAAGCACTGCTTCAACTCCTCAATCACCGGGTCCGGCACGGTCGCCGCTCGCTGGCCAAACCGGACCATCCCGCTCACGCCCGAGATGTACTGAACCTCATCCAGGCCGCCGGCGGCGGCGCACCGAACGAAAATATAGCAAGGAAACACCGGCTCGTCCACCCGCACGACCCCGCGCCGCGTTGCCCGCTCCAACCTCATGCGAGGGTTGAAGACTTCCAACCCCAGCCGCCTGGCCACGCCTGCCGCCGCGATGTGCTCGTGCTTCGGCTTTGTCCGCGCGCAATACCAAGCTGTTTGGATTCCATCGGTCATCGTGAATCTACTTTTGCATGACTGGGCAAACGTGTCTATCATGGCGCCCAATGATTTTATTGCCACCGGTGGACGTGACTTCGCTGTAGCGGCCATACCCTACACGGTGTCATGCCTTTTACCTCCGGTAAATCTCCCCATACAGCACTCTCCGCATCGCGCCCATCAGTTTGGTCGTCGCCTCCAATTTGGAAATGTAACCGCTGGCCCCGGCGCGTATCGCCTCCTCCGCATACAGCGCCTCATCACTCATCGAGAGGACCAATATCCGCGTTTCGGGATGCCGCCGGTGGATTTCCCTGATAAGTTCCAATCCATCCGAACCCCGCAATCTCAAGTCAATAATGGCCAGCTCCGGCTTGGTCTCGGCGACGGCTGCCAGCGCCCCCTCCTGGTCATCGGCCTCGCCGCACACAGTCATATCCTCCTCGCGCGCAATGAGATCCTTGAGCGCCTGGCGCACCAGGGCGCTATCGTCGACCAGCAGAACGCGTGTCCGCCTGCTCCCATTTTCTATTGGCATATAAGGTGCCCCCACATAGTTGTCTGTCCCATCGGCTGCGGCCTTCATCTGAGCCTGGGCACGCCCCCGCCCGGCCAAGGTCGATGCGCCTGAATTGCTCGGATTAAGCATGGAACATATCCGTGCCCTTTGTCTATCGTGCCTTATTATGATTCTCTTGTAGGGGGTATTCGGGAGCGCCTTGTAATCAAAAGCCACTATATCGTGTCAGGGCCAAAGCGCCAAAAGGAGCACAATTGTTGCTTGCGCCTTTGGGGGGAATGCGTATGCTCCCCTCATGTCGCGCTAATCGCGAAAAATCGTTATGCCACGGACAAACCAGACCGATCGGACACGGGTGCTCCTGGTGGATGATCATCCGCTAGTGCGCAATGCCTTGAAAGAAACCCTCTCGCGGGAACCGGATTTGGCCGTGTGCGGCGAGGCGGAAGACCGGGATGGGACCCTGGCGGCGATCGAGGCCGGCCGGCCGGACCTGGCCATTGTGGATTTAGGATTGAAAAACTCGGACGGCATACGGCTCATCCAGGACATCCACGAGCGCTATCCCCGGATGCTCATGCTGGTCTTGTCTATGCACGATGAATCGCTATATGCCGAGCGGGCGATCCGCGCCGGAGCCAGCGGCTACATCTCCAAGCAGGAGGCCCCTCCGAAAATTATGCAGGCGGTCCGCACGGTTTTGAGCGGAGAGATATACTGGGGCGAAAAGGTTGCCGCCCAGGTGGCCTCGAAGGTCGCCCGTTCGGCTCGCCGCCCTAACAACTTGCCCCCCAACGTGCTCTCGGAACGCGAGCTCCAGGTCTTCGAGCTAATCGGCAGCGGCGCCAGCACCGCAGCGATTGCGGCTGTGCTCCACATCGATGTCAGCACGGTGGAAACCTACCGCACCCGCATAAAGGAGAAGATGAATTTGAAGGACGCCGGAGAGCTGCTCCAGGCGGCGATTCGTTGGAATGTGGCCAAGGGCCATTGCTGCGAATTGCCCTCGACCAAAGACGCGGCGGCAAAACCCTCGACGCGCCGCTAACCGTCTTCAGAGCAAACTGTCCGGGCCCAGAGCCGCACGCAGACCCCAGGCAGAGGTACCTTGTCCCGGAGTCATGTGTCCCTCCGGGACAGAATCGAGCCGGCGGGCGCGAGTTGGATGCAGCCGGCGTCCGCGCCCCGGAAGAATCCGAGCTGCGCCGGGCGCATCCCAAAGCTGCCCCCAAAATCCGATTCGCCTGTGCAGAGCGCGGCACTCCTCTGCCCCGAAGGGGCAGCGGATATTAGCCCAAGGCAAGGCCCGCCGGAGCGTAGCGCAGGCGGGCCGCCGCCCTGGGTGCCGGGCAAAATGGATCACCCCCCTCCCGTGCGCTCGGAGCGCATAGGAGGAGGGAAGGGGGGTGGGTTTTTCGTCCCTGCTCGGGGACGGTGTTGGGATACGCCCGGGAATCCCCCGGGTCTGAACTGGCTCTTTACTTTTGTGGGGAACGTGCTATGAGTGGCTTAGACTGCCGGGGCCGGTCCGGGGACCGGCTCTATATAATATAGGTGATACGAATCAACATAACGCTAAGGACTTGCATAAAATGAGCCAAGCTAACCCGGGGCCGAGGTGATGAAGACGACGACTCGCATATTCCTCCCTGAAGAGATGGACCTGCTGGAGCAAACGCGGGAGGCTCTCATGGTGTGGAACATGGACTGGCGGATTCATTATATGAATCGAGGGGCCGAGCGGCTGTTGGGCTGGACTTTGGAGAAGGCCCGGGGACGGTGC
>Ga0181524_10001046_pt1 | contig 32908 bp, 24 predicted proteins | sample PEATcosm2014_Bin_34_FD_119761 | JGI IMG/M metagenome (GOLD analysis project Ga0181524, IMG submission 119761) | Peatland microbial communities from MTU Mesocosm Facility, Houghton, MI, USA - PEATcosm2014_Bin05_60_metaG | ecosystem: Environmental > Terrestrial > Soil > Wetlands > Peat | place... | reverse complement strand
TCGCCAACGTCATCCTCGCCGACGAGGTCAACCGCACCCCGCCGAAGACCCAGGCCGCGCTCCTCGAGGCGATGCAGGAACACCACGTCACCGCCGGCGGCAAGGAATACCGTCTCAACGAGCCGTTCCTCGTGCTGGCGACGCAGAACCCGATCGAGCAGGAAGGCACCTATCCGCTGCCCGAAGCCCAGCGCGACCGCTTCATGTTCCACGTGAGAGTGGATTATCCCTCCTTCGACGAGGAGATCCAGATCGTCCGGCAGACCACCACGCACCGCGAGGTGGCCGTCCAGAAAGTGCTCAGCGGCGAGGACATCGTCTCGCTGCAGGACCTGGTCTATCGCATCCCGGTGCCCGACCACGTCTACAAGTACGCCGTGACGCTGGCCCGCCGCACGCGCAAGGGCGAGGCCGACGCCCCCGGGTACATCCGCGACTGGGTCGCCTGGGGCGCGGGCCCGCGCGCCTCGCAGTACCTCATCCTCGGCGCCAAGGCCCGCTCGATCCTCCGCGGCCGGCCCTATGCCGCCATCGAGGACGTGCGCGCGGTCGCCGCGCCGGTCCTGCGCCACCGCATCCTGCTCAACTTCAACGCCGAAGCCGACGGAGTGACCTCCGACGACGTCGCCAAGAAACTGATGGACGAGATTCCCGCGCTGGAACAGGAATGATTTGTTCATTCCGCATTCGGCAATCGGAAATAAAAAATGGCGCTGAAACCCCGGAGAACGATTGACCGCCGCGCTGTGGCGCGCATCAGCCACATGGAGCTCCGCGCCCGCAAGGCGATGGAAGGCTACTATACCGGCATCCACAAAAGCCCCTACCACGGCCTGAACGTCGAGTTCGCCGAGTATCGCGAATACGTCCCCGGCGACGACCTGCGCTACCTGGACTGGCGCGTCGTCGCCCGCTCCGACCGCTACTTCATCAAGCAGTTCGACGCCGAGACGAACCTGAACTGCTACATCCTGCTGGATTGCAGCGGCTCGATGGACTTCGGCACCTCGGGCATGACGCGCCTCGACTACGCCGCCTCGGCCGCCGCCGCCCTGGCCCTCCTCATGCTCGGCCAGGGCGACCACGTCGGCCTCGTCTGCTTCGACAGCGCCGTGCGTCAATTCATCCCGCCGCGCGGCAACGCCCGGCACTTCCACGCCATCCTCGAGACGCTCGAATCCGCCGCGCCCGGCAAGGACACCGACCTGCCCGCCGTGCTGCACGAGATCGCCGAGCAGGTCCGCCGCCGCAGCATGGTCATCATCCTCAGCGACTTCTTCGACAACGTCGAGGAAATCCTCAACGGCTTGCAGCACTTCCAGCACCGCCGGCACGAGGTCATCGCCTTTCACCTGGTGGACGACGCCGAGATTGATTTCCCCTACGACCGCGTGACGCTCTTCGAGGGCATGGAGCGCGGCGAGGAGATCATCGCGGACCCGCAGGTGGTCGCCGAGGGCTATCGCGAGCGCTTCCGCGAGTACCTCGCGAAAATCAAGCGCGGCTGCACCGAGAAGGGCATTGACTACGAGCTCATGCGCCTCTCGCAACCGTTCGACCGCGCGCTGACCGGATTCCTGGCGAGGAGAAAATGACGACAGCCGTGGAGCAACGATGAGCTTTCTGCATCCTGAGTTTTTCTGGCTGCTTCCGCTGGTGGCCGCGCCGCTGATCATCCACCTGCTCACGCGCCTGCGGTATCGGCGGGTGCGGTGGGCCGCGATTGACTTCCTGCTCAACAACGAGACCAAGGCCGTCCGCCGCGCGCGCCTGCAGCAGATTCTCCTCATGATCCTGCGCACGCTGATCCTGGCCGCCGCGCTCATGGTGCTGCTCGAGCCGATCCTGCGCGGCGGCATCGGCCGGCTCCTCGGCGGCGGAAACAAAATGGTCATCCTGCTCGACGGCTCCGCCAGCATGAGCAGCGCCACCGCCGACGGCACCTGCTTCGAGCGCGGCAAGCGCGCCGCCCTGAACGCCCTCTCCATGTTCCCGCGCGGCGCCGCCGCGGCCTTCGGGCTCATGGCCGGCGAGTGCCGCATCTCCTCGCGCGAGCCGCTCCGCGACCTGCGCGCCGTCTCCAACGCCATCGAGACCGCCCGTCTCACCGACGGCGCGGCCGACGTCCCGCAGGCCATCACCGCCGCCGCCGAAACGCTCCAGCGCAGCGGCGGCGGAGGCGTCATCTGGATCCTCACCGACACCCAGGCCACCGACTGGCGCCCGTCGGAGTCCGGCGCCTGGGAGGCCGCGCGGAAGGCCCTCGAGCTGGCCGGCAAGCCCGAGATCGTCGTCACGCCCCTCGAACGCAGCGCCGGAGTCAATTTCTCGTTCGCCGGCCTCAGCCTTTCACCGCCGATCCCCACCGAAGGCGATGCGCCGCGCCTCACCGCCACCGTGCAACTGAACGCCGAGCGCCGGACCGCCGCCGCCGAATCCGCCTCGGCGCAAACGAGCGCCCTGGCGAACGTGTCCCTGTACTTCGACGGCGAACGCGTGGACTCCGCCTCCGTCAACTTCCACGAGGCCGGCCGCGCCGATTGCGTCTTCAACCTGCCCACGCTCAAGGCCGGCGCGCACTCCGGATACGTCCAGCTCGATCCGGACGTCCTCCCCGCCGACAACCGCTGCTACTTCACCCTCAGCACCGAAGACCAGGTGCCGGTCCTCGTCGTCGAGGGCGCGCCCGCCGGCCGGCCGGACAAGGCTGCCTCGCACTACCTCTCGCTGGCGCTGAGGCCCACGGAGGCGGAGGCCGGCTACCGTTCGCCCTTCCTGCCGAAGGTCGTCGAGGCCGATGCGCTTTCCGACCTCCTGCTGCAACCGTTCGAGGCCGTGTTCCTGGCCGACGTGCCGTCGCTTTCCGACCCCGTGCGCCAGCGCCTCGATGCATACGTCCAGGCGGGCGGACTGCTCGTCATCTTCCCCGGCGAGCACACCGTCCCGGCTGAATGGACCGCCGACAAGTTCCCGCGCATACCGCTGCAGGGGTTCAGGGATTTCCCGACCGACAAGCGCGCCAAAGTCACCTGGGCCTCGCAACAGAACCCGCTGACCCAGACGCTGCCGCTCGAAGGGCTCAACCGGCTGCTGATCTCGCGCCTGTTCCCCATCGAGCCGGCGCCCGCCTCCACCGAGAAGCTCGCCGCGCAGGTGCTCATGAGCACCGACTCCGGCCATCCGTTCCTCGTCGTCCAGCAGACCGGCAAAGGCCGCGTATTCCTCTTCGCCGTCTCGGCGCAGGTGGATTTCTCGAACCTGCCGCTCACGCCGTTTTTCCCGCCGACGGTCCATCGGCTCGTCTTGAACCACCTGATCGAAAAAGGCATCACGGCCTCGCACCGCGCCTTCACGCCGCTGATCGTGCCCGCGCTGGCCGAATGGCCGCGCATCGTCACCCCCGACGGCCGCGTCGAGCCGCTGACCCCGATGAAGAGCGACCCGGACAAGGCGTCGTTCGAGGACACCACGATCGCGGGCTTCTATCGCCTCACCGCGGCGCCTGCCGGCTCCGTGCCGCCGAAGGACGAGGGCGGGCCGATCGTCGGCACCATCAATGTGCCGCCGGAGGAATCGGACATGGAGCTGATTCCCGAAGCGGTCATGGGCAACCTCCTGCAAGGTTTCCACGTCACCACCATGGCCGCCAACGGCGACCTGGCGGCTGCCGGCCACGAGGCTTCCGCCGCGACGTGGAATTTTCCTTTCGCGATCATGGCCCTGTGCGCTATCCTGGGGGCCGCGATCCTGGCTTGGGCGATTGACCGGCCCACGCCGGCCAGACCCGCCGAGGCGGCGGCCGGTGGAAGCCGACGATAGACTATAGACGATAGACGATGGAAACGTAATAAGGCGACGCTGCTTGGGTAAGACGAACATCATTTTCGACCTGCCGGTTTCGCCCTGGATCGTGGGCGCGTTGGCGCTGCTGGTCCTTGCCGCGGTGATCTTCTGGACCGTCCGCGACCTCGCCCGCATCAGGCTGTTCACCCGCATCGCCGTCATCTTCCTGACCATCGCCGGCACGCTGCTGGCCATCGGGCTGCTGCTCAACCCGCGCCTGGTGCGCGAATGGCCCGACCCGCAGAAGCCGATGCTCTACGTCCTGGCGGACAACTCCCGCAGCATGAGTCTGACCGACGCCTACAAAGGGGCCGAGGCGGACTATATCCGCAACGCGCAGATTCAGACCCCCGGCGCCCAGGGCGGCGACGTCGCCCGCGTGGACATCGAACGCTCCCTGCTGAGCCTGGCGCCGGGCACGTGGCTCGGCGACGTGAGCCGCGCCTTCGACATCCAGCTCTGGGGCTTCGCCGGCGCCGCGAAAAAACTCCCGCTCGAAGGCGCCTCCACGGCCTTCCGCGTGGACGACGAAGGCCAGGAGACGGCCATCGGCAATGTGCTCGAATTCATCAATGCCGGCGGCGACGAAGGCGGGCAGAGGACCCCCGCCGCCATCGTCCTGATCACCGACGGCGCCTGGAACGCCGGCAGCGACCCGGCCGAATCGGCGCGCGCGCTCGGCCTGCGCAACATCCCGGTCTACCCCATCGGCCTCGGGAATCCGGAGCCGCCGCTCGACGCCTCGGTCCTCGCGCTGCGCGGCCCGCAGGAATCCCTGCTCGGCGACATGCTGTTCCTCCAGGCCACCGTCATGGCCACCAGCGCCGTGCCCATGCGCGTCACCCTCGAACTGCTCGATGGCGGCCGCGTCGTGGCCGAGCAGCCGGTGGTGACGCTGCCCGGCGCCCGGCCGCTGCAAGTCGAGATGGCTTACGAGCCGCGGACCGCCGGCCGCCGCACCTTCATCGCGCGCGTCCGCCCGACCGAGGACCAGCCCGGCCTCGGCAAGAACCACGCCGAGACGGCCGTCGAGATCGTGGATCGCAAGATCCGCGTGCTGCTGATTGACGCCGAGCCGCGCTGGGAGTTCCGCTTCATCCGCAGCGTGCTCGAGCGCGACCCCGGCGTGACGCCTACGATCTGCCTGCTCCGGCCCGGCGTCGGCCCCATCCGTGGGCCCGGCTACCTGGCCGAACTGCCGACCGACAAGAAGGACTTCGCCGACTACGACCTGATTTTCCTGGGCGACGTGCCGCGCGACCTGCTGCCCGACGCCTTCCTCAAGGAACTGGCCGACATGGTCCGCGTCCGCGGCGGCTCGCTGGCCCTGATCGCCGGGCGGCGGCGGAACTATCGCAACCTGGTCGGCACGCCGCTCGAGGACATCCTGCCCGTGCTGCTCACGCGCACGCCCGCCAGCGGCGAGCGCGCCGTGAAGCTGGAGCTGACCCAGGAAGGCGCCGCGCACCTCCTCACGCGGCTCTCGCCCGACGCCGTGGAGAACGACCAGATCTGGGCCAACCTGCCCGCCATGGGCTGGTCCGCCGACGTCGCCGGACTCGCGCGCGGCGCCACCATGCTCCTGGCGAACACGAACCAGGTCGCCGGCACCGGCCACCAGCCCATCCTCGCGATCCAGTACGTCGGCGCGGGCAAAACGCTCTTCTCCGGCGTCGAAGAGACCTGGCGATGGCGCAAGAGCATCGGCGACAAGTACCACTACCGCTTCTGGGCGCAGGCCATCCGGTGGCTGATCCGGAAGCATTTCAACGAGGGCGACCGCCTCTGCCGGCTGAGCCTCAGCCGCGTGGAATGCAACGTGGGAGAGAAGGTCGAGGTCGAGGCCTATTGCCTCGACAACGACGGCTACCCGCTCACGAACGCCGATATATCGGTCCTGATCACGCCCGAGAAGGGCGAACCGCAGCGCATGGCGCTGCAGGCGGCGCCCGGCGGCTGGGGAATTTACCGCGGCACCTTCGTCCCGCAGCAGGAGGGCCAGTTCAAGTTCAACCCGATCGTGGCGAAGTACGGCCAGAACCCGCTCGAGTCGAAGGCGATCCTCCAGGTGCTGCGGCCGGACCTCGAAAAATCGTTCCTGGCCCAGGATGTGAGCGCGCTGAAAACCATTGCGGCCGCCAGCGGCGGGAAGTATAATGACGTTGCCGGCACGGGCGACTTGAAGTCGCTCCTGACGGCGAAGGCGGGGCACCGCATGTTGACTGAGGAATACGCGCCTTTCCGCAACCGGATCTACTACGCCGTCCTCGCCCTCGTTCTGTCGGCGGCATGGTTCCTTCGAAAACGGACGGGACTGGCGTAACGTAATTGCCGATTGTCGAATGCCGATTGCCGAATGCAATCCATGGTCGGCAACCGGAAGTCGCAAGGAGATCTAATGGCTGCGATCCCGAAACGTTTGCGCGATCTGCTGGACCATTATCGGCTTCGCTGGCGCGTGGTGCAGGCGACGATGGGCCTGCTGATGATGTTCTGCGCGATCCTCGGCGGCGCGGGGCTGGGCGTGCTGGTGGACCGCGTGCTGCTGGGCGCTCCGAGAGGCGTGCGATGGGTCTTCCTGGTGGTCATCGCGCTGGCGGCCGCGGCGCTGCTGGTGCGCCGCGTCCTGGCGCCCGTGTCGAAGCGCATGGCCGACGAGCGCACCGCCGCCCGACTCGGCCGGAACTTCCCCAACATGGCCGAGGACCTCGTGACCGGCGTCGAGCTGAGCCGCGACGAGGATTCTTACGGCGTATCCAAAGGCCTCGTGGACGCCGCGCTCAGCCAGATTGACCAGCGCAGCCAGACCGTGAGCTGGCGCCAGGCCGTGCCGCTCGACCGGCTGGCGCGCGTCGCCGCGCTTTTCGGCGTCCTCGCCCTGGCGATGGCGATGGCTTATCTCTTCGCGCCGGAGGCCGTCTCCAACAGCGTCGGGCGCCTGCTCCAGCCGAACCGCGAAGACTTCTTCTCCTACACCAAGCTGAACGTCGAGCCGGGCGACCAGGTGATCCGCAAGGGCGACGTGATGCAGGTCCGGTTCACGACCTCCGGCCGCCCCGTGACGCGCGCAGCCCTGGAAGCCCGTCAGACCGGCGCGTCGTTCAGCGCCGATGTCGTCGTGGTCGGCGGCGTCGGCGCCTGGCAGAGCGCTCCGCTCCTCGACGACCTGCGCTATCGCGTCAGGGCCGGCGACAACGTCTCGCCCTGGTACGCCGTCCGCACGCTGCCGTCGCCGGCGCTCATCGGAAAGTCCGTCCGCGTATCCCCGCCGGCTTACACGCAACGGCCCGAGACGACCGTCGAGGGCGTCGCGGGCCCGGTGACGGTGGTCAATGGACCCGAAAGGGACGGCGTCCCGCAGCCTTCGACCGTGGTCATCCAGGTCCGGCCCGCGGTCCGTGGCGACGATCCGAAGCTCGTCTGCAGCGCGTGGCTGACCGCCGGCGACCAAACCTATCCCTTGAAGGCCGAAGGCGGCCTGTTCGTCTCTCCCAGGCTGACGCCGACGCAGGACGTGGACTACAAGATCACCCTCAAGGACGGCTTCGGGCTGACGAACCGCGCGCCGGAAACGATCTCGATCAAGGTCGTGCCTGACACGAAGCCGGAGGTGACCATCCCCAAGCCCGGCTCGGACCTTTCGCAACTGCCGGGCGCCAGCGTTCCGATCACCGCCTCCGCGACCGACGATTACGGCGTCCGCGACTTGAAACTGCAAACGCGCCTGGTGCACGATAAGACCCCGACGGACGCCGCCCTCGACGACTGGAAGACCGTCCCGCTCGCCGACGGCGGGCCGGCCCAGCAGCGGCTCGAAGGAAGCGCCGCCCTGCTGCTCGCGGACTTCAACCCGGTCCCCGGCGACCGCATCGAGATCCGCGCGATGGCCTCCGACTACGCCGACGAGGCGATGTTCCGAAACGGCTACTCGGAGGTCTATCGCATCAACATCATCAGCAACGCCGATCACCTGGACATGATGCTGGACCGGTTGCTGCAGATCGCCGACAAGGTGGACCTGGCTTCCCGCAAGCAGGGCGCCGAGGCGAAGCAGACCGGCGAACTGAAGGACGCGCCCGCCACCGACAACAAGGCCCCCGAGGCCGCCGACGCGCAGCAGCGCGAGGAGGAACTCCGCGACAAGGTCAAAGGCCTCGAGACCCAACTGGGCGAGGTGATCGCCGACCTGAGCGATAACCCGATGACGCCCGCCGGCCTGCTCTCGGACCTGAGCAAGGCGGAATCCGGGATGGACAAAGCCGAGTCCCAGCCCATGAAACAGGCCTCCGACAACCTCAGCAAGGCCGCGCAGAGCAAGACGGGCAAGCCCGACGCGCAACAGAAGCAGCAACTGCAAGACGCCGAGAAGGCGCAGAAAGAGGCCGCCGAGGACCTGCAGAAACTCTCCTCGGAGATCAGCCGGATCCAGCGCCGCAAGCTGCTGGAGATTCTCGCCGACGAGGCCGAGCAGCTCTCGCGCGACCAGGCGGATGCCCGCAACCTGACCGGCAAGGCCGCCACGGAAGTCGGCGGACGGCTCGCCTCCGAACTGTCGCAGGCCGACCTCGACAGGATCGTGCGCCTCTCCGGCTTCCAGAAAATGGTCTCCAGCGGCATCGCCACGCTCGACAAGGATATCCAGAAGGTCCTCGAGAATCTGACCCAGGAGAACGTGAGCGAGGCGGAAAAGGCCTCCGACGCGCTCAACCAGATGCAGGATGACCGCCTGACCGAAAACTCCGAAGAGGTCGCCTCGCAGATCTCGGAAAACAACCTCTTCGCCCAGACGCCCCGGCAGCAGGCGATCTCCGATTCGCTCATGGACGTGGCCAAGACCCTGCGCACCTCCGACGACATGAGCGAGGCCGCGAAGGAACTCCAGGAGTTCATCAAGCGGCAGAAAGAGATCAACGCCCGCACCGAGAAACTGATCGGCGGCGACGTCAAGGGCGCCGATCCGGACGAGCCGCTCCCGAAGCCGCCGCCCAACCCGTCCGACTCGGGCGCGATGAACTCCGAACCCGCGCGCCCCTCGATCGTGGTCGTCAACGGGCCGGCCAGGGCGCAAGTGATCCGCCGGCCGACGCCCCAGATTGCCAGCGTGACGCTGGTCGCCAGGCAAGCGGTCCGGTTCGAGGCGACGGCCGCGCCGGTCCTCGTCGCGCAGAACTCGGCGCCGGCGCCCGCGCCCGCGCCCGCCGCGGCCGCGCCCGTGCCGCCCCAGGTGAAGATCGTCGGCAGCCGCCTCGGCGAGCGCCAGGGCATGCTGGGACAGGATGTCAGCGAACATTCGCTCGCCATGCGCGATCTCTTCAAGGAACTCGGCCTGTTCAAGATCGAGACGGCCGACAAGCTCGACCAGGCCTCCGCCGAGATGGGCCTCGCGGCGCAGGACCTGCCCGTGCCGTCGCTGCCGCAGGCGCTCGACCACGGCAAGAAGGCGCTCGCACTGCTCGAAGAGGCGGCCAAGAGCCTCGCGGAAGATGAACAGCAAATGGACGAGCAGCAGAAGGATGACGAGGAGATGTCCCTGGAAGAGATGATGCAACTGGCCAAAATCATCGGCCAGATGAAGACGCTCCACGCCGACACCGGCGCCGCGGACCACGCCCGCATGCAGTCGCCGTCCGCGTTCCCCGAACGCGTCATGGCCCTCGCCCGCCACCAGGGCCGCATCCGCTACGACACCACCAAGATCACCCGCAAACTCCAGGCGAAGCAGTCCCGGACCGCCCAGACCCTGGAGCTCGCCGGCTCCAAGATGGACCTGAGCCACACCGCCCTCGAATCCGGCGACGCCGGCCCGGAAACGCGCAAGAACCAGAGCGCGGCCATCCAGGTGCTCGAGGCATTGCTCAAGGAACAGGAGGAGAAGAACAGCGGCCGCTCTTCCCAGGCGATGACGGCGATGCAGGCGATGCGGACTTTATCCCAGGCCAACCACGGCGGCGGCTTCCACGGCGGGACCAACGGCCCGCTCGAGCCGGCCCGGCTCGACACGGCCAGCTACAAAACCTCGACCCAGCAGAAATACGACGACAAACTGGCGGCGGGGTTCGAGTCGGAATTCCCCCCCGAGTTCCGCGGGTTGCTCAATTCCTATTTCGACCAGGTCCGCAAGGAGAGCCGACCGTGAGCAAGGCGCGCATCTGGGTGGCCGTCATCAGCCTGTTCTGCTTCGCCGGCGCCGCTTGCGCGCAGGAGATGGACCTGCGCGTGACGGACGACGTCGAGAAGGCCGTCAGCCGCGGACTGGAGTTCCTCGCCCGCACGCAGAACGCCGACGGCTCCTGGCCGCCGCCCAACGGACAGGGCTGCGGCGTGGTCGGATTGCACCTGCTGGCCTTCCTGGCGCACGGCGAAACCCCCGACGAGGGCAAGTACGGCCTGGTCATGCGCCGCGCGGTGGAATACATCGTCAGCCACCAGGAGCCCAACGGCCTGCTCAGCGGGCCGGCCGGCAGCCCGATGTACAACCACGGCTTCGCGACGCTGGCGCTCGCCGAAATTTACGGCATGATTGACTACCCCAAGCTGGGCCCCGCGCTCAAGAAAGCCGTGGGCCTGATCGTCACCAGCCAGAACCGCCAGGGCGGCTGGCGATACAACGTGGGCGAGGAGGATTCGGACACCACCGTCTCCGGCGCGCAGATGGTCGCCCTGCGCGCGGCGGCCAGCGGCGGCATCGAGGTGCCGCTCGAAACCATGCAGCGCGGCGTGCAGTATTACAAGTCCATGTACTGCCCCGGCGGCGGATTCGGCTACCAGGCGCCCAACGGCCCCAACGACTCCCGCTCCGGCATCGGCCTGCTCGTCATGTGCCTCAGCGGCTCATACCATTCCGAGGAGGCCAAAGTCACCGCCGACTGGCTCGCCAACAACCCCTGGGGCTTGACCTACTTCTCCTACCGCAACTACTATTGCGCTCAAGCCATGCTCCAGGCCGGCGGCCGGTACTGGAAGAAGTGGAACGACGTCCAGACCCCCGTCATCCTGAACGCCCAGCAGCCGGACGAGTCCTGGATTGATCAGACGATCGGCCCGACGCTGCCGACGGCCTTCAATCTGCTCGCGCTGGAAGTGAATTACTATTACTTGCCGATTTACCAGAGATAGCGTTCGGGCAGGCGGGTGCGGCGCCCGAAAACAAGTTGCATAATGTGCGGTCATTCTGAGCAAAGCGAAGAATCTCACACGCCGCGCGCCGCAGCGGTTTTAGGCGTGAGATGCTTCGCCGTTCGGCCCTGAGCTCACGGCCGAAGGGCTGCGCTCAGCATGACGCGGGCTGAACTTGTGGATGTTATTCTCGGGACACTACGCCAGAACAGCTTGTTATTTGGAGTCATCCGCGTGCAACGTCATGCGATCGTCGGGTTCGTCCTTCCGGCGGCCATTGCGGTCGCCTGCCAGGTTTTCGCGGCCGGCCCCGCAGCGGCCCAGAGTCCCGGCGCGCCCGGCGCGGGCATCTTCGTCCCGAAGCCCCGCGGCTCGGAAGATTCCTTCGATCCCAACGCCGTCCCTGTCGCGCAGCTCGGCACCACGATCTCCGGGCGCTCCGGCGACCGGCTGACCGGATCGGTCAACAGCATCGCCAACGGCGTGGTGCGGTTCTCCGGCCCCTTCTTCGACCAGGAAGTCGGCATCTTCACCGAAGCGATCCGCGACATCCAGTTCCCCGCCGTCGTCGGCAGCGTCGAGAGCGGACGCGACCTGGTCATCCTGACGAACGACGACCGCCTCTTCGGCAAGATCGAGGGCATGACGCCAACGGACATCGCCTTCGACAGCCCCTCGGTCGGTTTCATCAAGATCAGCAAGCGCTGCATCAAGCAGATGTGGTTTCAAGGCAGCGTGGACGCCCTCGCCCGCACCAATTTCACCACCGGCCAGCCCGGGCCGCTGCAGATTGACCGCGGCGGCTGGCAGATCGCCGGGGGCGCGCTGCGCATCAACAGCTCTCCCTTCACGGCCACGGTGCCGCTCGACCAGAGCAGCGCCGTCACGGCCGTCATCGAGTTCGCCCGCATGGGCCAGAGCTGGAGCCTCAGCCTCTTCGCGGACGATCCCGGCAGAGGCGATAGCGAGATGCCGCTGCGCAACGGCCCGCGCAACGGCTTCGGCGTCGAAGGGAACGCCATGATCCTGGGTCTCGCGCAGAACGGCTATTCGATCGTCGCATTGAAAGCCACGGACCAGCAGCACAACGCGATTGTCTCCGGCCTTCCTGCGAAGCCCGCGGAGACCCAGGAAGTCCGCTTTGCGTACGATCCGGCCACCGCGGACGTCAAGCTCTGGGTCAACGGCCAGATCGTCAACGAGACGAAGGCCCCCGCCGGTCCGAAACAGGGCAAGTACGTCGTCTTCAACACCTTCCGGGACACTTGCGACCTCAAGTCGCTCTCCGTGCTCGAAGGCGTGGTGGCCCCGGGAAAGGTGAGGGAGGACGCCGACCCGAACTCCGAGACGGTCTTCTACCAGAGCGGCGAACGCATGCACGCGCAAAGCATCGAGCTTGCGAACGGCGCGTTCACCGTCAAGACGAATTTCTCGGACAAGCCGCTCTCCGTCCCCGCCGAGAAAGTGGTCTCCGTCAGCACCAGCAAGGCGGAGCGCGAGACGCTGCCGCCGCCGGAACATCCGGTCCAGATCTGCCTGCCGAAGTCCATCATGACCGTGGACCTGGTCGAACTGACCGCCAAGACGGCGGTGGCCAGATCGCCCTACCTGGGCGACCTCAAGATCGTGCGCGACGCGATTCAGTCGCTGCGTTTCCTGGCGCCCTCTTCGTCGTAACAGCCGTGTCCGTTTCGGAGGCGTGTCATGGCCGACTGCATCTTCTGCAGGATCGTTGCGGGGGAAATCCCGTCGGCGAAGGTCTATGAGGACGCGGCCAAGCTCGCCTTCATGGACATCAATCCGGTTCAACCCGGACACGTGCTGCTCATCCCGAAGAAGCACTGCGAGCGCTTGACGGACCTGCCGGACGAGGCGGCGGCCGACCTCGCCGCGGCGCTGCCGCGCCTGGCCCGAGCCGCCGTCGCCGCCGCGCGCGCCGACGGCTTCAACATCTTCCAGACCAACGGCCGCTGCTCCGGCCAGACGGTCGCCCACGTCCACATCCACATCATCCCCCGGCACAACGACGACGGCTACTCCTTCCACTGGCGCCCCGGCCAGTACGCGCCGGGCGAGCAGGAAGCCTGGCGGAAGAAGATCAGCGACGAACTGGCGAAAACAAAAACGTAATCGCCACGGATTTCACGGATTTCCACGGATTAACGAAAAACGAAGAGAAGGGCCGTCTCAGCCAGTGAAGTTCGTTGCCGGTAATCCGTGAAAATCCGTGCAATCCGTGGCAAAAACGTGAATTATGCCAACATCAGCGGCTCATGAGGCGCTCTGCCGGCGTTGCGGGCGATGCTGCTACGAGAAGTTCATCGTGGACGGCAGCGTCTTCACACACCGCACGCCCTGCCCATACCTCGACGTCCAGACCAACCTGTGCACCGTGTACGAGAGGAGGTTCCAGGTTAACCCGCGCTGCCTCGACGTGGAGCAGGGCATCAAGTTCGGCGTCTTCCCCGCAAGCTGCCCTTACGTGCGCGGACTGCGCGACTACAAGCCTTCCGAAGAAGGCTGGCTGGAAGACGAGGTCGCGCGGCAGATCGAGCGCGGCGCCTTGCGCACGCGCGAAGAGGTGCTCCGGGAAATGCGCAGATCGAAGCGCGGACGCTGACCGCCCCGCTCGGCGTCAGCGGTCAACTCCGGCGAGAGCGTTGATGCCGGCCACCGCGGCGGCCCGCAGAGCCTGGTTGACCTTGTCCACGGGCGCAGCGGCGACCTTGGAAAACTCGGCACGCGCCTCGGCGGCGCGACCCGACCTCTGGAGCGCGACGGCGAGGTTGAATCGCGTTTCATAATCCTCCGGGTCCGCCTCCACCACGATCGCCAGCGCCCTCGCCGCCTCGCCGGGCCGATTCAAAGCCGCCTCGGCGAGCCCCAGCTTCAGCGCCGCCATCGCGTTGCGCGGCTCCAGGTTCAGCGCGCGCTGCGATGCCTCGACGCAGCCGGCGTAGTCCTTCATCGCCGCGTCCATCGCCCCGAGCGCCACCCAGTAGTCAGCGTGGGTCGAGTCCTGATCGAGCGCCGTCAGGCACTCCGCCCGGGCGGCTTCGCACTCTCCCCGCGCCTGGAGCACCAGGGCGAGGTTGTAATGACCCGGCGCGTGGTCCGGGTACTCGCTGACGCATCCCTGAAGGACATTCGAGGCATCGTCGAGCGTATGCCGCGCCTCTTCCTTGCGCCCGTCGCGGGAAAGCTCCTCGCTGCTTTGGTAGAGCGCGCTCCCGTAATTCGCCAGCACGCGCGCCGCAGGATGCGGATTGCAGTCGAGGGTCCATTCCCAAAGCGCGACGGAATTACGCCAAACGGCGATCTGCGACCAAGTGAGGACGGCGAAGACCAGGATCCACAGGCACGCCAAGCCGCGCGCCAGCATGCCGGGCCACTCCGCAGGGCCTTCCTTCCCGCGGTCGAAACGCGCGATCAAGTCTCCGACCGCCAGCGCCGCGCCCAGGGCGGGCAGATAGGCATAACGGTCGGCCACCGAGGAAACCGCCAGGTAGCCGAACGGCACCAGCCCTGAAATGGGCGCCCAGCCCGCCACAAAGACGATCGCGCCGAGCCACCAGCGCCGCCCCAGCCAGGCGACGATCAGGACCGCGGCGCACAGGGCCGCGACGCGTATCGCGGCCCCGGGCATGCGCAGGCCGTGCTCGATGCCGCGCGCATAGACCGGGCAGAGCGAAGCGGGCCAGGAGAGTTTCTCCAGGTAGAACGCCGCGGAATCCGCCGCGATCAGGAGCCGGGCCACAGCGCCGCCGGGAACATGCACGCCGCCCTGCTCAGGCTCTTGAACCTTCAAGGTCACGCCGGCGGTCAGGAGGCTCACGGCCAGGAACAGCGCCAGCGGGGCCAGCTCGCGCCACTTCCGGCCGCCGATCAGCAGGTCGTATCCCGCCAGCACCAGCGGGAACAGCACCACGTTCGGCTTGGCCAGGCAGGCCAGCAGGAAAGCCAGCCACGAGGCGCAGAAGAGCAGCCGGCGCCGCGCGGCCGGCGAAGAAGAGTCCGCCGGCTGCTCGCGCCAGGCGATGTACAAGCGCCAGCAGGCCAGCGCGAGCATGCCGCTGAGCACGTCCTTCAGGCCGGTGATCCAGGCGACCGGCTCGACCTGCAGCGGCTGCAGCGCCCACCAGGCGCAGGCCAGCAACGCCGCCCAACGGCTCTTCAGGATGGATTTCAGGATCTGGTAGAACAGCACGGCGCTCACCAGGTGGCACGCCAGGTTAAGGGCGTGGTACCCGGCCGCGGCGCTGCCCCACAAGTGATAGCCCGCCCAGAACAAGGCATAAGTGACCGGGACGTACAGGTGCCAATAAGGCCGGCTCAGCAGCGGCAGCAGGCCGTCGCGGATGCCGGCGTGGACATAGGGATTGTTCGTGACATTGACGTCGTCGTCCCAATTGGTGAAGCCGCCGCCGAGCGCGGGCAGGAAAGGGATCGCCGCAATCGCGCACAGGCACAGCACGAACCGGATATCGCGATGATGCTCAGCCAACGATATGCCTATGGCCGGCCTGCGGGGATGAGCGCTCCTCTTTCCGCAAGCAAGCCCTGTCACGGGTATCGGGAAAACAATCGCGCCGCGGCCCGTCCGCGCGCACGGGATCAGTTTAACATAGGCGGGGGCGCTATTCCAGCGCCGGGAGTTCTAGTGTGGCGTCCCACGAATGAGTTGCGCAATGCGTGGTTATCTCTGAAAACGTTTTTGTCATTCCGAGCGGAGCGAGGAATCTCATACGCCGCGCGCCGGCAGTGGTTTAAGGTGTGAGATGCTTCGCCGTTCGGCCCTGAGCTCACGGCCGAAGGGCTGCGCTCAGCATGACGCGGGCTGGACTTATGTAAGTTATTTCCGGGACGGTACGCTGGCGGTGCGCAAGTTTGGCGTTGCGGCTTCCCGCTTCCCGATCGGAATGGAAGACATGTCTCGCGGGAATCCAGCCCGCAGCACAGTCGCCTTGCGTCCGAAGCGGCCGCGCTTTCAGGTGACCCCTTCGATCGCCTCCGGGCCGATGGCCGCGCGGAGTTTCTCGAGGGCGCGCGCCTCGATCTGGCGGACGCGCTCGCGCGTCAGCCCGATGAGCTGGCCGATCTCCTCCAGCGTCTTCGCCGGCTGGCCCCGCGTGCCGTAGCGCGAGGCGATGATCGCCCGCTCGCGTTCGGTGAGATGGACGATGGCCCGGTCGAGGATCGCCCGGATGTGCTCGGCCAATTCCGTGCGCTCGGACGAGGTTTCGCGGGCGTCGCCCGCCGCGTCCAGCCGGGCCTGCTGCCCGGTCACGAACGCCGACATGCGATAGTTCTCCTCCGGCACGACCCGCGCGAAATGCTTCGTCAGCGCCCACGTCGCGTAGGTCGCGAAGCGCGCCTCGCGGCTGAAGTCGTAACACTCCACCGCGCGGATCAGGCACAGGTTCCCTTCGCTGGTCAGGTCGGAGAGGGCCGCCAGCGGGCCGATGTGGCGCTTGGCGATGCTCACGACCAGCCGCAGGTTGCAGCGGATCAGGATCCGCCGGATCTGCGCGGCGGCTTCCTTCAACTCCTCGAAGCGCTCGAGCATCCCGGTCCGGTAGCCGGTCCGCCGGATCTTCTCCTGCAGCATCGCCGCGCGGTACTTGATGTAATTGTACTTGCGGAACAGCTCCTTCTCGCGTTCGCGGGAGAGGAGCGGGATGCCGTACAACTCCGCCAGGTAGGGCGGAATGCCTTCCGGCGGCGCGAGCATGTCCGGCGGCGGCTCCGGCGGGTACGTGAAAAGCTTCTCGTCGCCCAGGCAGATTTCCTCCGCGTCGGGCGCGGCGAAGACGGGGTTCGGGATGTACTTCACGCGGAAGCTGAGCACCTTCTCCATCAGCGCGTGATGGAGCGAGCGATAGATCGAGCCCGGCGGCCGGCTGAAGCGCCGGGCGATGTCCTGCACCGGCACGCCGATTCGATAGAGCCGCACCATCTCTTCGCAGTCCGCGCTCAGGCGGCCGTCGGCGTCTCCGGCCGGAGACCCTTCCTGGCGCAGCAGGCGCCGGACGCTCGCGGCCGGCAGGCCCATGCCTTCCGCCAGCCGGCGGACGATCTCGGGCCGGGCGACATGCTGTCCGGCCAGTTCGTGCGCCTCGGCCAGGAGCGCGCGCCTCTGCTCTTCGGTGATGCGCCTGCCATGCCGGGCCGAGCGCGAAGGCCGCGACGCGAGGAAGTTCTTGAGCGCCGCGCGCCGCACGCCCCACGTTCGGCTGCGGTCCGGCAGCACGTAGAAACTGATCGGCAGCCCGGCGCCGCCCCATCGCCAGACGGTGTTGGGCGAGACGCCGCACTCCGCCGCTGCCGCGCGCAGAGGCAGCACGGCGTCGTCATCCGCGCCGTTCGTCCCGGCGACCTCCAGCGGCGCCTGGCGGGTGAGATCGCGCAGCACCCCGCCGAGGCCGCAGCAAAGCGCGCGTCCGGGGAAGACCGCCATGCCGTTCGAGTCGGGGTTGAACAGCGTGATGCGGTGGAAGATGTACTCGTAGGTGTACATGCGGTCGGGGACGAGTTCGGGGATCAGCCTCTCCAGCCGCGCGAGGTGGGCGCAACGCATGCGCAGCGGTGTGTAGAGAAGCTCCGCTGCGATCTCGCGGAACTCACCCTGGTCCTTGACCGCCATCCCGGCGCCTCCGAGCTGGAGCGCCTGCCCCGCCTTTGACGCCCTGCCGCACGCACTGACCGCCAGGTTAATATTACCCGACGAGCGCCCGTATGTCAATGAGGCGCCTGCTTTTCCGGCGGTTTTTCGGGGGCTTTTTCAGGGGTTTTTTCCGGGGCCGTGTTTTCCGCGACGACCCCGAAAGCGGCCATGAGCGCCTCAACGCTCTCGGCCGTGGCGCCCAGGTGCAGTCCCAGGTCCTCCGGGCTCCTGCGGAACGCGCCGAGGAGCAGGTCTCTCTGGGCGAGGTAGAATGTGTTTTCAGGCCGGTACTGCATGTTCATCAGGAAGCGCGCCGCGCTCTGGACCGGCGCCGGGTAGTGCGCCACCGGCCGCTGCAGCATGCTGGCAGCATCGTAAGCGGCGGCCAGGCCGCAGGCGCCCGCGGCCGCGGCCTGCATGTCCGGCGGTATTTTCCCTTCCGCGAATCCGCCGGCGTAATCGGCGAACCGCGCCTTCTCCGCGGTGATCTGCCGGCTCAGCAACACGTCCGCTATCTTGAGAACCGCCCGCGCGTGTTTTTCGCTGCGCGACACCTTGTAGTGCGCCGCCAGCGCTGCGGCAATGCGCCCCATCGCGATATCGTCCGCCAGGATCCGCACATCCGGCGGAAAAGCCGCCAGCAGATCCGCGATGAGCGCGGTCGCCTCGCGCCGCTCCTTCGTAGGCGACACCCTCTGCAGCAGGTCCAGCGCCGTCAGCGTCTCCGCATACGTTACGCCGTTGGCGCTGAACGGTCCGGCCTTCTCGTCCGCCCCGGTGGACGAGGCGTACAGCCTTCCGTCCGGCGCGACCCTTCCGCACAAGTACAGGCCCAGGCTTTTCATCCGGCCGTCCGCCGTCGGCGTCGCGTCGTCGAGCGCCCGGTAGCAGAGCGCCGTCAGCAGCAGCGCCGACGGCGAGATCTCTTCCTTGGCCAGGCGATTGCTCCGTTGGAGGACCCCGTGTTGCAGGTCCGTCAGGTCGCTCGGCTCTTCGACGGACCGCCCGGCGCGGTCGGTCGCGTTCACCGACAGCCAGAACCGTCCCTGGCGGTCCTCGTTGGCGAACTGGGGGGCGTAGCAGTATTCCATCGCGCGGTCGCAGGCGTCGGCGAAAGGCCGATCCTGGGTGTGATGATACAGCAGGGCGAGCGCCACCGCCGCGCGCAGGTGATCCGTCACGCCGTAGGTCGGCTCCGACCCCTGATCCGCCGGGTAATAATTCGGCAGGAACGAGCCGTCCGCCTGCTGCGTCTGCAGGAACCATCGCCCGGTGCGGAGCATCGCCCGCTCGATTTCCTGGGCGCTCGGCGGCACCGGCAGCAGCACGTTGCCGCGATAGAGCGGGAAGACCGGGCCGCCGGGCCATTTTTCCACAAAGGCGAGGGTCTGAATCTGCTCCACCTCTTCGGGCAGCGGCGGCGGCCTGGACTCCTGCGCGACGTAGGCGGCCTTCACCATGTCGGCGGACCGTGACGCTCCGAGAGTCGGCCAGTTCCGGAAGAGCGCGATCGGCGTGAAATAGTCCGTCCGCCCGCCCGCCGTATAAGCCAGCCCCTGAATCCCGGGGTCGAATAAGACGATGAACCTGCGCCGGTCGCGCTGCGGGATCTCTTTCCGCTCGACGACCACGTCCAATTCCACCACGTCCCAGCCCGAGAGGACTTTATCCGACTTCTTGGAGAGAAAGACCCCCAACTGGTCGCCGGCCGTCTCGGCCGCATCGTTCAGGCACGGTCCGAGGACCGTGCGCACCACCGGCCGACCGGCGGAGTAGAGCGTGACGATGAGCGGAGTCTGCGAAGGAGCGCGGAGGCTTGCGGGAACCTCCATCGGCATCGCTTCCTTCATCGCGCGGCTGCGGACGATGGCGATCAGCGCCGCGGCCTCCTCGACGGTAACGGACGGCTTGGCCGCCGTCTTCACCGCCGGCTGGCTGGTCGTGCTGGCGGCCGGCTCGGCCGGCGGTTCGACCTGGCCGCGCGCGGACGCCGCGAAAAACGCCGCCGCCAGGAGCCAAGCCGCTGCGACGTTCAACGCGCGAAGTCCAGCATTCGAATTTTGCCGTTCTCCGTGATCCACAAACCGCCTCCCGCGGTCAATCAGGCGCAGCCAAAGCCCCGGCGCCCAGACTATACTTGTCCGTCCGACGAAGTGCAAGGCACTATTTTCAGCGCCGTCCCAGGAGTGTAGAATGCCGAGTTGGACCGCCGGCGCAAGATCAAAGCGGCTTCACGCAAAGATTGGAGGAAGCAGCGATGGACCTGAAAGGAATGATTCGCACCGTGCCGGACTTTCCGAAGAAGGGGATCATGTTCCGCGACATCACCACGCTCGTCCAGGACGGGGCGGCGCTGGACGAGGCGGCGACGCGCCTGGCGGAGCGATTCCGGGCGAAGAAGCCCGCGATCGTGCTCGGGATCGAGTCGCGCGGGTTCATCATCGGCGCGGCGGTCGCACTGAAGCTCGGTGTCGGCTTCGCGCCGGTCCGCAAGAAAGGCAAGCTGCCGGCGAAGACCATCCGCGCGGAGTATGCGCTCGAGTATGGGACCGATTGCATCGAGATGCACGCCGACGCGGTCGCGCGCGGCCAGCGTGTCCTGTTGATTGACGACCTGGTCGCCACCGGCGGCACCGCTGAAGCCGCCGCGCGCCTGATCGAGCAGGCCGGCGGCAAAGTCGTCGGCTGCGGGTTCCTGATAGACCTCACGTTCCTCAAAGGGGCGGAGAAGTTGAAAAAATACGACGTCTACTCGCTCATCCAGTACGACTCCGAATAGGAAAACTCGAAGGAACGAAAAACGGCAACTACGGAATTTTTAACCGCGAAAACGCGAAAGCGCGAAAGAAGGCTACGGCACAGATTCTTGAGATACTTGTGCAGGGCGCGAGCACGAAAGTTGCCGGATGACGAGACTTGGCCGCGGCGGCGACATTTCAGGGCAACGGCTTCCGTACGACTCTCCGGATGTCCAGTATCGGCGAGGCGAAGTTGAGCAAAAGGCCCAGGCCGCAGTTCGTCGCCTTTAGGTAGGAGAGCACCGTGGCCAGATGGATATCTTCGAGTTTCTTCACGGCTTTGAGTTCCACGATCAGACATCCCGCCACGAAGACGTCCAGACGATGCTCGCCGATCACATGTCCATTGTATAGGATGCTCACGGCCTTCTGCCTCTCGAACAGAATCTGCCGGGCCACCAATTCAAGGCAGAATGCCTCTTCGTATATGGACTCGAGGAATCCTGGCCCGAGCGTCTTATGCACTGTGATCGCAGCCCCGATGACTTGATGCGAGAGATCGTCAAATTCAAGCGCCACAGGGACCCTCCGCAAGTCGTCTGTTGCCGTATCTCCAGATTCCGTTTTTTCCTTTTCGCGTTTTCGCGTTTTCGCGGTCAAGATTCGTTCGTGTTCTTGCGTTTTCGCGGTCACGAGGCCCGGCGGGCGAGCCCGGCCAGCGCGTGCAGCGCGCGGCCGCCGAGCGGGCGGCGCATCGTGATCGCGCGCCGCTCGCACACCTCGGAGCAGCAGTAACAACTGATGCACAGCCGGCGGTCGGCGCGCATTCTGCCGCCGACTTTCTGGATGGCCTTCGCCGGGCAGTTGGCCACGCACTCGCCGCAGAGCACGCAACGGTCGTCCATCACCTCCGCATGCGCGGCGCCGACGTTGTCAATCATCCATCGCAGCAGAAAGCTCGGCATCAGCTTGAACAGCCCGCTGGTGACTTTCCGCGGCGGTTTCTTGAAGTCCTGCACGACCGCTTCGTTCAGCGGCACGCCGGACAGGTCAATTTCCTCGATCCGCCCGATGCCCAGCCCGCGTTCATGTCCCAGGCGCGTGGTATCCACCTCGCCGCGGTCGCAACCGATGACCTCGGCGGCCACCGCATCGAGCGACACGGCGTCGGCGCTGGCGATCACCAGCCCGACGGCGCGCGGCTGGCCGGCCGCCGGGCCGTTGCCCTCCATCGCGACGATGCCATCCATCACCGCCAGGCGCGGCCGGACGAGCGAATGGATGTCCAGCAGCGCTTCGGCCATCATCTCCAGCTTCGGCGCGAGCAGATGAATGTCCTTCTTCCCTTTACCCGGCACGAGCCCAAGCTGGTTCTTCACCGCGCCGCTGAGGAGCGTCAGGCCGTGCGTCTTGAGCTTGGGCAGCGTCACGAACAGGTCCACCTCGCGGATGAGCTGCGGCACCTTGACGGTGCGGAGCACGCGCCCGTCCGCGATCGGCATCTCGATGGACGGCGCGCGGTCGAAGTCCACCATCTCCGCGCCGGTCGCCTGCGCCACGCGGTCCAGGCCGGTGGTCCGGATCGCCTGGCCAGTCGAGCCCGGCGCCATGCTGCCGCACGAATCGCCGATGAGAACGCGCCAGTCGCGCGCGATGAAGAATTCCGCCACCGCGCGGACGAATTCCGGATGTGTGTTGACGGCGCGCTCGGGCGGGTCGTTCGAGCTGAGCAGGTTCGGCTTCAGGAGCACCCTTTTCCCGCCGCCAGCAAGGTCCGGCAGCCCGGCGAGGAGCGACAGCGCTTCCTCGACCGCGCGCCGTACGCGCGGCGGATCGTAGTCCGCACACCGCACCAGTGAGACCGACGATTTCGCCATGATCGCAACTTCGCCCGAGGTCAGCCTTTCGGCGCTGAGAACCTGTCCGCCTGAGTTTATCACGCGCCGGTCCGTCCGGCAAAGCCCGCCCGCGCCTTGAACCCGCCGCGAGGTCCGGTATATACTCACGGCGTTCTTGAGGGGGTCGAAATATCGGAGGTCGGCATGACAAAGAATTCCGGACCATTGCTCTCGGTCGTCATTCCGGTTTACAACGAGAAGGATTTCCTCGCCCAGGTCGTCCGGCAGGTCCAGGCCACGCCGTACCACAAGGAAATCATCATCGTGGACGACGCCTCGACCGACGGGACGCGCGAGGTCGTGGACCAACTCCGGAGCGACGAGGTGCGCGTCTTCCACCACGAGCGCAACCAGGGCAAAGGCGCGGCGCTGCGGACCGGCTTCGCTCAGACGAAGGGCGATATCGTCCTCATCCAGGATGCCGACCTGGAGTACAGCCCGGCGGATTACCCGACGCTCCTGCAGCCGATCCTGGACGGGCGGGCCGACGCGGTGTTCGGGTCGCGCTTCCTCGGCGGGCCGCATCGCGTGATGTTCTTCTGGCACCGCGTGGGGAACGCGATGTTGACGACGCTGAGCAACATGATGACGAACCTGGACCTCTCCGACATGGAGACCGGCTACAAGGTCTTCCGCGGCGACCTGGCCCGGAGCCTGCGGATCAAGAGCAATCGTTTCTCCGTGGAACCGGAGATGACCGCGAAGCTGGCGCGGCTGAAGGTGCGGATTTACGAAACCCCGATTTCCTACAGCGGCCGCGACTACGCCCAGGGGAAAAAAATCACCTGGCGCGACGGCTTCAGCGCGCTATGGCACATCTTCAGGTTCCGGTTCTTCGAGTGACGGCGACGAGGATATCTTTGCCGCGGATTTCACGGATGGCCGCGGATTACCGGCAAGTCAGCTTTATATACGGTCTTCTGCGGAGTCGCGAATTCGCCGGAGGGACACCAGAAGCTCCGGGACCCGGTTCTTCACAGCATCCCATATGGCGTCCTTGTCCAGACCAAAGTAATGATGGCTGACGATATCGCGCATGCCGCCGATTTTCCGCCACGGAATGTCAGGATGTTTTTGCCGGACCGCCTCAGAAACGCCCTTCGCCGCTTCGCCTAGAATCTCAAGATTGCGCAGGACCGCGTCGAACCGAATCCAGTCCGATTCGAGCGCTTGACGGTCGAGCCCTTCGGTGCAGACGAGAATCTTCTCGCAGGACTGGACCCTATCGTTGAGATAAAGACGGTCATGGCGCGACATTAAGAGCCTCTCTGAGCACGTCCGCCGCCAGCTCCGGACGCAGGGCTTTCTCGGTCACCAAGTCCACAGGCCGTCCGAGCAGATCCTCCAGCCAGAACTTCAGGTCGAAATATCGGTCCAAAGTGGTCTGGCCCTCGAAGGCCACGAGGATATCCACGTCACTGTCCGGTCGCTCTTGCCCCCGTGCGAGCGATCCAAAAAGCGCGAGACGCAAGACGCCGAACCGTCGCATTTCCCCTTTGTGCCGGTGCAATGTTTCGAGCACATCATCTCGTGTCACGGGCCGGTCTCCCCATTACGGCGCGAGCAGCCGCCGGCATTATCTCACGCTGACAGATTCCTGTCCAGATTCCGATAATGAATCGCGCCGTTCATGCCCCGGCTGCGGATTTAGGTTGCAGGTCGGCGATGACGTCGCGCAGAATTTCGTCCAGCCCGCGTTTCGGGCGGTAGCCGATGGCCTTGTGGATTTTCGCCAGGTCCGGCACCCGGCGCCGCATGTCCTCGAACCCCTCGACGTACGCCTCCTCGTACGGGATCAGCTTAATCTCCGAGCGCCCGCCGGTGGCGGCTTTCACGCGCTGCGCCAGCTCGAGCATGGTGACCTCCTCGGTGCTGCCGATGTTGTAGATTTGCCCGCGCGCCGCCGGGAGCTGCACGAGCTTCGGCAGCGCCTCGACCACGTCGAGGACGTGCGCGAAGCAGCGCGTCTGTTTCCCGTCGCCGTACACGGTGATCGGCTCGCCGGCCAGCCCCTGCCGCACGAAGCGCGGGACGACCATGCCGTATTGCCCGGTCTGCCGCGGGCCGACGGTGTTGAACAGGCGCGCGATCACCACCGGCAGCCGGTACTCGTACCAGTGCGCCAGCGCCAGGAACTCGTCGAGCGCCTTCGCGCACGCGTAGCTCCAGCGCCGCTGCGTCGTCGGCCCCATGACGCGGTCGTCCTCCTCGCGGAACGGCAGCTTCTCGCTCTTGCCGTAGACCTCGGAGGTCGAGGTGATGAGCACCGGCTTGCGGTATCGCGCGCAGACGCGCAGGACCGTGTCCGTGCCCGAGACGATCGTCTCGATCGTGCGGACCGGCTGGTCAATGATGAGCCGGACGCCGACGGCGGAGGCCAGGTGCATGACCGTGTCGCACTGGCGCGCGCATTCGGTCACCAGGTCGGCGTTGTTGACGCTGCCGAGGATGAAGCGGAACCGTCCGCCGCCCTCGAGCGCGGCGACGTTCTCATAGCGCCCGGTGCTCAGGTCGTCGAGCACGAGCACGTCGTCGCCCGCCGCGATGAGCTGTTCGCACAGGTGCGAGCCGATGAACCCCGCGCCGCCGGTGATCAGGTGCCGCATCGAGTCCTCCGTCCGAAAGCTATGGTCGCGCACGGGCGCGGAGTAACACCGTTGAGGATCATACGCAGCCCGGCGCACCTTTGCAACCGGGACGCCGCCGGGCGGCGGCGTGAAAGGGCGTCGCCATTCTGCTGCCCCGGAAACAAGTTGCTTAATGTGCGGTCATTCCGAGCGGAGCGAGGAATCTCATAAGCCGCACGCCGGCAGCGGTTTAGGGCGTGAGATGCTTCACCGTTCGGCCCTGAGCTCACGGCCGAAGGGCTGCGCTCAGCATGACGCGGGCTGGACTTATGTAAGTTATTTCCGGGACGCCGCACTAGGAAACCGATTCCCGCCCGCGCGCGCCGCCGAGCTCTTCGGGGCTCATCAGCGGCCGGAGCGCGACCTCGGTCCGGTGGTGCAGGGCGCGGATGAGGTGGAGGACGATCTCCTTTTCGAGGCTCTCCCGCTCGCCCGGTTCCGGGCTTTTCAGCGGGACCCGGCCGGCGGCCATCGTCCCGTGGCCGCCCGCGCGCCCGATCTTCCGCAGGATGCGCGCCAGCACGACGCCCGCGTTCGCCCGGTCGGGCATCGCCCTCAGCGAGACGTAGAGATCGCCCTGCCAGACTCCCGTGACGATGCACCAGCCCATCCGCTCGTGCCGCAGCAGCAGCTCGGCGACCAGGCTGACCGAGTCCGGGTGCGGAATCTCGCCCAGGTGGCTGCCGATGATGTTCCCATACGTGAAGGCGCACAGCACCGCGCGCGCCAGCGTGGCGAAATAGCTGTGCATCAGCCGCGGGTGAAGGATGCGGCCGAGCATGCGCTTGTCCGCGAGGGGATAGAGCTGCACGTAGACGCGCGTGTCCGCCTCGGCGGCCGGGCGGACGAGGTCCTGCGTCTCGGCGGAGATCGCGTAGCACATCGCGGCGGCCAGGTCCGCCGGCGGAGCGACCGATGCGGCGCTCAGATACTCGGCGAGGATCGTCGTGCAGGCGCCGTAGTCGGTCCGCACGTCGAGGAACCGCGCCTTGGTCTTCGGCCGCAGCGGATGGTGGTCAATCACAATGTCCGGCACGCGCCGCGGCGGGAACGAGTTGTTGCCCGCGCCGGGCTGGGTATCGAGCAGCGCGACCAGCGGCCATTGGCCCCAGTTCACGCGCGAGACCGGCCGCAGTTTCAGCCGCAGTTCGCGGATGAGCGCCCGGTTCTCGGCGCGCCCGGCGATCGGCTCGCAGCAGATGAGGCAGCGGGTCCCGGCCTTCTCCTCGGCCAGCCGCTGCAGGGCGCACGCGCTGGCGAGCGCGTCGGGGTCCGGGTTGTCGTGGATCACCACCAGCAGCCGGCGCGACCTGCCGAGGAGCTTCAGCAATTCGTCCACTTCCTGCGGCACGGCCTCCTCCTGCGGAAAATCCGCTCTCACGCCGCCTGAATCATACCCCAATTCGCCGCCCCTTGCCAAGACTTGTGTTAAGGCCCCGTTTCATGTCAGAATAGAGCAAGCAGGTCTCCGATTGTGCGGGACCGCCGATCCCCAGTGGAAGAAGGAAGAATCATGGCCGAGAAGGAAATCATCAAAATTGACGCCGACGAGTGCGTGGGTTGCGAGACGTGCGTGCCGGAGTGCCCGGTCGAAGCCATTTCGATGAGCGGCGACAAGGCCGTCATCGATCAGGAAAAATGCACGCAGTGCAAGACCTGCATCGAGGCTTGCCCCGTGGACGCGATCAAAGTCCAGCAGTAGCCGGAAAACCATGCCCGCCTCGGCCAGAGATCCGATCCGCCTGACGTTCGAACCCGAAGGGCGGACCGTGTTCGTCCTGCCCGGAACGCTCCTGATCGAGGCGGCAGGCAAGGCCGGCATCGTCCTGGAGACGCCCTGCGGAGGCCAGGGCGTCTGCGGCAAGTGCCGCGTCGAGATCGCCCGCAACGCCCCCGAGCCGTGCGACGCGGACCGGCGCATGCTCACAAAGGCCGAAATCGAACGCGGCACGCGCCTGGCCTGCTCGGTCCACGTGACGCAGGAACTCTGCGTGCACGTGCCGATCGCGACGCGCTTCTTCGAGCACAAGATCCTCACCGACGGGCGCGGCCGCACGGTGGCGCTCCATCCGACGGTCACCAAGCGGCACGTGACGCTGCCGCCGCCGGCGCTGAACGATCAGCGCGCCGACGCGGACCGCCTGCTCGACGCGCTCGGCCGGGCGAAAGTGGATCTCGACCTCGGCGCGCTGCGGACCCTGCCGTCGGTCATCCGGAGCAGGGACTTCAACGTGACGGCGGTCTCCGCCGAAGGACGGCTCGTCGCGCTCGAGCCGGGCGACACGACCGCTCACAACTACGGGGTCGCGTTCGACATCGGCACGACGACGGTCGTCGGGTTCCTGATGGACCTCGTCAACGGCCGCGAACTGGCCGTCGCGGCGCGCACGAACCCGCAAATCCCGTTCGGCGACGACGTCGTCAGCCGCATCCGCCACGCCACGACCCATCCGAACGGCCTGCGCGAACTGCAGGAAAAGATCGTCGGCTGCCTCAACGACATCATCGCGGAATGCTGCAACACCTCCGGCATCGGCTGCGAGCACCTCTACGAAGCCACCGTCGTCGGCAACACCACGATGAGCCACCTCTTCCTCGGCGTGGATCCGGAATTCATCGCCCAGGCGCCCTACGTCGCCGGGTTCCGCCGGTCAGTCAACGTCCTCGGCCGCGACGTCGGCCTCCGCATCCATCCGCACGGCGTGGTGCATGCCCTGCCGAACATCGCCGGGTTCGTCGGCTCCGACACGGTCGGCGTGATCCTCGCCGCCGGGATGCACAGCTCCGACGAGCGTGTCCTGGCGATTGACATCGGCACGAACGGCGAGCTGGTCATCGGCAACAAGGACCGCCTGGTCAGTTGCTCGACCGCCGCCGGCCCCGCGTTCGAGGGCGCGCGCATCCGCTTCGGCATGCGCGCCGCCGACGGGGCCATTGACAGGTTCGTCATCAACCACGACGCGCAGTACAACGTCATCGGCAACCTGCCGCCGCGCGGCCTCTGCGGCACCGCCGTGATTGACGTCGTGGCCGAGTTGCTCCGCGTCGGCGCCGTCGAGGCGACCGGACGGCTCCTGCCGCCCGACGAAATGCCCGCGTCCGTCCCCGATCCGATCCGGCGCCGCGTCGTCCAGGGCGAGACCGCGCTCGAATTCATCATCGCCCGGAAGGAAGAGACCAGCACCGGCGGCGCGCTCTGCCTGACGCAGCGCGACATCCGCGAGCTGCAACTGGCCAAGGGCGCCATCGCCGCCGGGGCGGCCATCCTGCTCAAGGAGTTCGGCCTCGAGCCGAAGGACCTCGGCCACGTGCTGCTCGCCGGCGCGTTCGGGAACTTCATCCGGCGCAACATGGCCCGGCGCATCGGCCTGCTGCCGGACGTGCCGACCGAGCGCATCCTCTACATCGGCAACGCCGCCGGGGCCGGCGCGCGCATGGCGCTGCAATCGCGCCGCTGCAAGGAAGAGGCCAACCGCATCTCCGATCGCACCGAGTACCTCGAACTCGCCGGCCGCGCCGACTTCCAGCAGGAATTCACCAACGCGATGATGTTCCCGGAAAGCTGAACTTCAGCGCACCGGCCGCAGAGAGCACGAAGGGGCCGCAGATGGGCGATGCGGAATTCAAGCGCGTCTTCGAAGCCAGCCCGGCGACGCGACGGTCCGAATGGGCGACGGTGATCATCTATTCCTTCCTCCTCTGCCTCATCGTCGGCACAGCAGGCTTCTTCACTGTGGACGTGGCGCTGGATATTGATCTGCGCCGTATGACTCCCTGGTGGCTGCTGGTCGCGGGCGCGCCACTGGTGATTTCGTTGATCGTTGGCTATCTCTGGAGCCGGTCCCGTTGCCGGTTCGTTCTTGCACTTAATGAAACCGCCGTTCAGGCCGGTCCGCTCTGCATCAGCTACGAGGATGTGGAACAGGCAGACTACTATGTCGGCTACTTTGATGAAATATGGGCCTCAACCGCTATTGAGATAACCGGCGGCGGGAAGCGCATCTGCGTTCGGATTGACCATTCGGAACGCGCAGAATGTGTGAAGCTGCTTGAGCAGAGGTGCCGCAACGCGATGATCGTCAGCGGTTCCGGCGATGAGTACTTGCCGAAAGCGCCAATTGATAAAATAAGGGTCGCACGGATGGCGCTGGCCCGATTCAGACAAAGGGCATGGGGTTTCCTCTATGGGACCGTTGCCAGCGGAGCATTGGGCGGGTTCTTTCTCTACGCGCTGTCTGTGCGGGCGATGAATGACATATTAATATTAACCTGGGTGATGTGCATCCTAGGCGTGGTTGGCGTGCCGGTCGGAGTGTGGATGGCGATTGTCTATTTCAAGAAAGCGCGCTTGATGCGAGAGTTTTTGACTAACTTGGAAAACCAAAGCGGCGAGAAGCTGGAATCATAGCCATGGGCAAAGAAAAATTTCAGCCGCGCGATGCCGCGCAACGGATTGAGAAGTTGCGCGAGACCATTCGCTACCACGACCGCAAATACTACGTCGAGGATGCGTCGGAGATCTCCGACCGCGAGTACGATCTGCTGATGAAGGAACTCGAAGAGCTCGAGAAGAAGCATCCCGACCTCGTCACGCCCGATTCCCCAACGCAGCGCGTCGGCGGCGAGCCGCTGAAGGCGTTCGCCCAGGTCCGGCACGAAATCCCGATGACGAGCATCTCCAACACGTACTCGCATAGGGAGTTGGAAGAATTCGACGCCCGCGTGCGCAAGCTGCTGCCCGGCGAGGAAATCGAATATGTCGCCGAGTTGAAGATTGACGGCCTCGCGGTGGCGCTCATGTACGAGGGCGGCCGCTTCATCCAGGGCGCGACGCGCGGCGACGGGACCATCGGCGAGGACGTGACGGCGAACCTCAGAACGCTGCGTTCGATCCCCGCGCGCCTCGACGCAGCCAAGCCGCCCGCGCGGCTGGAGGTCCGCGGCGAAGTCTACATGTCGTTCGACTCTTTCCGCCGGTGCAACGAGGAGCGCGAGGAAGCGGGCGAGCCGCAGTTCGCCAACCCCCGCAATGCGGCGGCCGGATCGCTGAAGCTGCTCGATCCGCGCATCACGGCGACGCGCGGACTGCGGTTCTTCGGATACGCCGTCGGGGTCCACGAAGGGATCGAGTTCCAGACCCAGTTCGAATTGCTCGAGTCCCTCGCAAAGCTTGGCTTCCCGGTGAACCCGCACCGCAGGCTCTGCAAGTCCATGGCCGAGGTCATCGCGCTTACGAAGGAGTGGGCGGAGCTGATGCACAAGATGAAGTATCAGCTCGACGGCATGGTGATCAAGGTGAACTCGCTCGACCAGCAGCGCCGCCTCGGCGCGACGAGCAAGGCGCCGCGCGGGATGGTGGCGTTCAAGTTCCAGCCCGAGGAGGCCGTGACGAAGCTGCTGCGGATTGACCTGCAGGTCGGCAAGACGGGCGTGCTGACGCCGGTGGCGCGCCTGGAGGCCGTGAAGCTCGCGGGCACCACCGTCCAGAATGCCACGCTGCACAATTTCGACGAGATCGCCCGAAAGGACATCCGCGTGGGCGACGAGGTGGTGATCGAGAAGGCCGGCGAGATCATCCCGCAGGTGGTCAGCGTCAAGAAACATTCCCCGGGCGGCAAGCCTCCGCAGCCGCCGAAGAAGTGCCCGGTCTGCGGCGGGCCGGTGGAAAAAGACGCCGGCGGCGTCTATTATCGCTGCCAGTACCCGCTCTGCCCGGCGCAGATCAAGCAGCGGATCCGGTACTTCGCCACGCGCGCCGCGATGGACATCGAGGGCCTCGGCCCGGCGCTCGTCGAGCAACTCGTGGACGCCGGGCTCGTGAACGACATCGCGGACCTGTACTCGCTGAAGCCGCAGCCATTGGCGGAGCTCGAGCGGATGGGCATCAAGTCCGCCGAGAATATCTGCCGCGAGATCGAGAAGAGCAAGGAGCGCGACCTGAACCGGCTGATCGCCGCACTGGGCATCCGGCAGGTGGGGACGCACGCGGCCGGAGTCCTCGCGCGGCGCTTCGGCACGATGGAGAAACTGGCGGCCGCGGGCGTCGAGGAATTGACGCTCATCCCCGAGATCGGCGAAATCACGGCGAAGAACATCGCCGATTTCTTCGCGAGGTCCGAGACGAAAAAAGTCCTGAAGCGCCTCGCCGATGCCGGGGTCAACATGAAGTCGCTCGCCGAGCCGCCGCGCGGCGGCGGAACGCTTGCGGGCAAGACGCTCGTCGTCACCGGAACGCTGAAGAATTATAAGCGCGAAGAGATCGAGGAGAAGATCGCATCGCTCGGCGGCCGCGCGGCCTCGTCGGTCAGCAAGAAAACGGATTACGTCGTCGCGGGCGAATCGCCCGGCTCGAAGCTGGACAAGGCGCGGAAGCTGGGAGTGAAAGTGATCGGCGAAGAGGAGTTCGATAAGCTCGTACGCTGACGCGTATTTGGACGGAAATCGTCCTCGTCCTCGTCGTCGTCCTCGTCCTCGTTCGTTGTCCGTAGCCGTGGTTGGAGTCAAAGAGCGAGAATCCCGTGTCCGAAGCGCTGGATCACGAAAAGCTTGACGTCTACAAGCTCGAACTGAGCTTCATTTCCTGGGTCACCGCTCTGATCCAGGAAGCCAAGAAAGCCCGTGACGTGAGTGTGGCGGAAGTTAGCGATCAACTCGACAGGTCAAGCCTCTCCTCGCTTCTGAATACGGCCGAGGGGAACGGGAAACGGCAGCGCCATCTGCGCGCCCGCTATTTCGACGACGCGCGCGGTTCCGCAACGGAATCCGCGGCCTGTCTTGACGCTATTGTCGCCAAGGGCGCAGGGAGTCCGGAGCGGATACAGGCCGGCAAGGACATGCTGCTGAGGATCGTTCAGATGCTGACGAAGATGGTAGAGCGGTTCTCGAATAACGTGAGTGAAGGGGAGGAAACGTACAATACTACGAACGCAACAGCCGAGGACGAGGACGACGACGAGGACGAGGACGATTCCAAAGCCAGGAGCCAATGAATGGAAGAGATGATCCGCAAGGCGCTCGCCTGCGTTTCGGGAATGGACTACGCCGAGGCGCGCGTGCATCGCGGGCGCGGGACGAGCGTCAGCTACGTCGGCAAGGAACTCGAGACGATCGGCGAGAGCACGGCGCTCGGCGGGTGCGTGCGCGTGCTCGTGAACGGCGCGTGGGGGTTCTGCTCGTTCAATAACATCGCCGACATGCCGCGCTTCGTGCGGATGGCGCGCGACCAGGCCCGGCTGATCGGCGGCGGCAGCGCGCGCCTGGCGCCGGTGGCGCCGCAGTCCGGACATTTCGCCGCCGCGCCGGAGGAGGACCCGGCGAAGGTCACGCTCGCCGAGAAGGAGGCGCTCTGCCGGAGCTACAACGAAATCCTGCGCGCCGCCTCGCCGAAAATCCAGACTTCCTCCGCGCGTTACATGGATTCGGCCGGCTCGGTGATCTTCGTGAACTCCGAGGGCACGGCGATCGAGCAGGAAGTGGCGTTCTGCGGCGTGTCGCTCAGCGCGATCGCCATGGAAGGCTCGAACGTCCAGACCGGCCGCTACGGCGTCGGCGACCTGCGCGGCTTCCAGATCTGCCGCCACCTCGAGGCCAAATGCGAGGAGGCCGCGCGGCAGGCGGTGGAACTCCTGACCGCGAAACCGGTCGAGGCCGGCAAATACACCGTCCTCTGCGACCCGCACCTCACCGGCGTGTTCGTGCACGAGGCGTTCGGCCACCTCAGCGAGGCGGATTTCATCTACGAGCACGAGCGGCTCAAGGAGATGATGAAGCTCGGGCGCCGGTTCGGCGGCGAGCAGCTCTCCATCGTGGACGACGCGACGATGCCGTCGGAGGCGGGCAGCTACCGGTTCGACGGCGAGGGCGTGCCGAGCCGCAAGACCTACCTGCTCCGCGAGGGCCGGCTCACCGGGCGGCTGCACTCGCGCGAGACCGCCGCGCTCATGGGCGAAGCGCCCACCGGCAACGCGCGCGCGATCAGCTACGGCCACGAGCCGATCGTCCGCATGAGCAACACCTACATGG
>Ga0181524_10001044_pt1 | contig 32967 bp, 26 predicted proteins | sample PEATcosm2014_Bin_34_FD_119761 | JGI IMG/M metagenome (GOLD analysis project Ga0181524, IMG submission 119761) | Peatland microbial communities from MTU Mesocosm Facility, Houghton, MI, USA - PEATcosm2014_Bin05_60_metaG | ecosystem: Environmental > Terrestrial > Soil > Wetlands > Peat | place... | reverse complement strand
CCCCACGTCGGCTATCACTACATGAACGCTCATCTCATCCATGACCAGACTCTCACTGGCTGCTCAGGCAGCATTATGGGCTGCACCACCAAGGAAACGAAGAAAACGAAGAATCTTGTCCTGAGCCCTGGCGAGGATTGGGGGGGGCTCGTGGCCATTGGCGACGCAGGGCCAGCCCGTTAAAACAGGGACTCGTGATGCGAATTCCGCAATTCAGGCTGGTTCTGGTTCTCCTGGCCTCCGCGTTGCCGGGCGGGGTGCGCCACTCCGTGGGCGCCGTTGCGCCCTCAAACCAGCCGGCGCGCAGGGAGTGCCGCGCCCTGCCACGCACTGGGCTGGCGGTGTAGGCCAGGCCGGGAATTGCGTTTGCGGCGCGGAACTGGCAGACTCCGGCTCAAAGCAAGTTGCAGAGGCGAGTATGAGAGACGTCGTATTCGAGGCGCTGGCTGAGGCGGCGCGCAACGGGGAACCGGTGGTCCTGGGCATCATCACCGGGACCCAAGGGTCCAGTCCGCAAAAGGCCGGGGCCAAGGCGCTGTTCCACGGGGACGGGCGGGTCCGGGGCACGCTGGGAGGAGGCTGTCTGGAGGCTGAGATTCAGCGGCGGGCGCTCCAGTCATTGGGAACCGGCCTGGGGGCGAAGTTCGAGTTGGCGCTCGACGATGACTTCGGGTGGGATGACGGCCTGCTCTGCGGAGGAACGGTGGGCGGCCTGATCCTGCCCAATGCCCAAGGGGCCGGAGAGCGGTTTTGGAGGGAACTGGCGGAGCCGAGGGAGGCCCGGACGTGGGGAGTCAGGGCAGATTACTCGCTGGCGGGGAATGCGGAGCGCGGGGATGGAACCCAGGAGGGGGCTGCCTCGTCCAGTCTTGCCCAAGACTGGCTTTACCAGGAGAAGGTGGCTCCGCCTTGCGCGTTGTGGATTGCGGGCGCGGGGCACATCGCCCAGGCGGTGGCGCCGCTGGCCCTGAAGCTGGACTTTGAGGTGACCGTTTTCGACGACCGGCCCGCGCTGGCCAATAGCCGCTTTTTCCCGGCGGAGGTTGCGTTGCGCGCGGAAGCTTGGGAGAAGCTCCTGGCCTTGCCCCTGCCGTCGGCGCCCAGTTTCGGCCTGATCGTCACGCGCGGTCATCGCCACGATGCCCTGGTGCTGGCGAATTGGATTCACAAACCGTTCCGCTTTCTGGCCATGATCGGCAGCGCGCGCAAGGCGCGCGCTGTCTTCGAGCACTTTGCCCAAGAGCGGCTCGCCACGGCGGAGGAACTTCAACGGGTTGCCTGTCCGGCAGGAGTGAGAATCCGCTGCCAAACCGTGATGGAGATTGCCGTGAGCATCATGGCCCAGTTCATCGATAAGCGGGCGGAATCGGCCGGCTGAGCCGGATAGCTTGAATTAAGAGGAGGCAGGAATTGACCTGTCGAGGGCTCCTGCTATGTTGTGCGGGCCTGAGAAAGGCAGTCATCTGGCGGGCGCGCTTGGAAGGAACGGTCCGCTGGCGCGGCGATATTCATGAACAAAACTGTCAGATCGGCCAAGGCGGCGGCTGCGAAGGCAAGAGGGAGCCAGGCTGCGGCGGGGGCGCGCAGCGAGTCCTCGGCCTTGAGCGGGCGGCAACGGTTTCTGGCCGCCTGCCGCTGCCGGGCGTTGGACCATCCGCCGATCTGGCTGATGCGGCAGGCGGGCCGCGCCCTGCCCGAATATCGGGCGCTGAAGCAGAAGCACGGCTTCCTCGAGTTGGTGCAGACGCCGGAACTGGCTGCGGAGGTCACTTTGCAGCCGATCCGGCGGTTTGGTTTTGACGCTGCGATTCTGTTTAGCGACATTCTGGCAGTGGCCGAGGGGATGGGGCAGCGCTACCAGTTCCGGGACCAAGGCGGCATCCAGATGGAGTATCTGCTCAACTCGGCGGCGGACATCGAGCGGCTCGATGAGTCGGCGGTAACGGAGCGGTTGCAGTACGTGGCCCAGGCCCTGCCGCTCATCCGGTCCGAATTGGGGGACGGCACGGCCCTGCTCGGTTTTGCAGGTTCGCCGTGGACGCTGGCCAACTTCATGATGGAGGGCGCCGGGGTCAAGCAATACACCAAGGCCAAAGGGCTGTTCTATTCCGAGCCGGCGCTTTTCGATCGTTTGCTCGGGAAGCTGACCCGGGCGGTCACGGACTTCCTCCAATTGCAAATCGACAGCGGGGTGGATGCGGTCCAGATTTTTGACAGTTTGGGCGGTGTTTTGTCGGCGAATGCGTTTCAGAGGGCATCGGCGCGTTGGATGGGACAAATCATCGGCTCGCTCAAGGGACGGGCGCCGGTGATCGTGTTTTCCAAGGGCGCGCATGGCAACTGGGATGCCCTGGTCAAGACGGGGGCGCGGGTCGTGGGGCTTGACTGGACCGTCGGGTTGGCAGAGGTGGGGGCGCAATTGCCGTCCCAAGTGGCTGTGCAAGGCAACCTGGACCCGCTCCTGCTCTGCGCCGCGCCCGAGGCCCTGGCTGCCGAGACGGTCCTGACACTGCGCTCAATGCGCAATCGGCCGGGCCATATTTTTAACCTGGGCCATGGGGTGCCGCCGGGGGCGAAACTCGAGAACATCGAGCGCCTGGTCTCGCTGGTTCGGGCTTATCAGCCGCCGAAATCGTGTTAATTTGTCCCTATGCTAAAAGTGGACCTCGAGCTGATCAGGAAATACAACGTCCCCGGCCCGCGCTATACCTCTTATCCGCCCGCAACCCATTTCACGGAGGAGATTGCGCCGGAGGTCTTTCTGGAGAGAATCCGCGACAACAACCGGGCTGAACGGGATTTGTCGCTCTATTTCCATTTGCCATTCTGCCAATCGCTCTGCTGGTTTTGCGGATGCACGACGGTGATCACCCTGGACCCGATGAAGAGCGCGGAGTACGTGCGTTACCTGGAGCGGGAGATGGATTTGATGAAGCCGCTGCTCAACCCGGGGCGGAAAGTGGTCCAACTCCATTTCGGGGGCGGGACGCCGACTTTCTCGGGGCCCGACGAAATCCGGGCGCTGGGCCGGATGATACATCGGCGGTTCAGGCTGGCCGAGGAGGTGGAGGCGGGGGTGGAAGTGGACCCGCGGCGCCTGACGCGCGACCACCTGGTGGCGCTGCGCGAGGCGGGTTTCAACCGCGCGTCGATGGGGGTTCAGGACAACGACCCGGCAGTGCAAAAGGCGGTGCATCGAATTCAGCCCTTCGAGATGACCCGGCGGGTGGTCCAGTGGATGCGGGAGACGGGGTTTCACTCCGTGAACCTCGATTTGATTTACGGCCTTCCGCACCAGACGCCGGGGTCGTTCCTCAAGACACTGGAGGAGACCCTGTCGTTGCGTCCGGATCGCTTTGCGGTATTCAACTATGCGCACGTGCCTTGGATGAAACCGGCCCAGAAGATTCTGAAGGTGGAGACGCTGCCGACGCCGGAAACCAAGCTGGAGCTGCTCAAGCTGACCATCGAGAAGCTGACAGCCGAGGGCTATGTGTACATCGGCATGGACCACTTCGCGCTGGCGGGGGACGAGTTGGCCGTGGCACAGAGGCAGAAGACCTTGCAGCGGAATTTCCAGGGCTACAGCACGCGTGGCGGGGCCGACATTTACGCCTTTGGGATGTCCTCGATCTCGCAGGCCGAGGGCTTCTACTGGCAGAACCACAAGGAGTTGCCCGAGTATTACTCCGCCCTGGATGCCGGCAAGCTCCCGGTGCACCGCGGCTATCTCATGACCGAGGAGGACAAGCTGCGCCGGGTGACCATCATGCGGCTGATGTGCGACCTGGGCCTGGATTACGAGGCGATGTCGAAGCTGCTGGGGCTCGATTTCAAGAGGCATTTCGCCCATGAACTCGACTCGCTCGAGGATATGGAAGCGGACGGGTTGTTGATCAGAACGCCGGAGGGGGTAGCAGTGACCGATTTGGGACGTTTGTTGATTCGAAACGTCGCAATGCGCTTCGATGCGTACGCGACGACACGCAAGGAGAACCGGTTCTCGAGGACGATATGAGGGAACCGCATTCGGTGGCCGTTATCGGCGGCGGCGTTACAGGTTTAACCGTTGCGTTCTGTTTGAAGGGCAAGGGCGTGCCTGTAACCGTCTATGAGGCCAGCCGGCGCGTGGGCGGGGTTATCCAGTCCATCCGCGAGGGAGGGTTTCTGGCGGAATTCGGACCGAACACGATCCTCGAGACCTCCCCCAGGATTGGGCAGTTGGTGCGGGATGCGGGACTGGCCGGGAGGCGGCTCGATCCGGACCCGAAGGCAGAGGCGCGCTACGTCGTGCGCTATGGGCGGCCGGTGGCCATGCCGTCATCGCCCCTGGGGTTCTTCACGAGCGAACTTTTCACCGCCAAGGCCAAGCTGGCCCTCCTGCGCGAACCGTTCGTGCCGCCGCGCCGCGACGGCAAGGAGGAGAGCGTGGCGGAATTTGTCATCCGCCGCCTGGGCCGCGAGTTTCTGGACCATGCGATTGACGCGCTGGTGGCCGGGGTTTATGCGGGTGATCCTTGCAAGTTGTCGCTGCCGGAGGCCTTTCCGAAGCTGGGCCAGCTTGAGGCCCGCTACGGCTCGCTCATCAAGGGGCAGATTTTTGGGGCGCGCGAACGCAAACGGCGGGGCGAGGTGGCGAAGGACCGGGCGCCGAAGTTTTCCTTCGACGAGGGCCTGCAGGTGCTGCCCGACACGTTGCGCGAGCGCCTCGGCGAGGCTGTTCGCCTGGAAGCCACTGTGATTGGGCTCATCCAGGGGCCGGCCCATGGCGGCTGGACGGTCGAGGCGCGCCAGGATGGCCGGGAGATGCGCGCCGAGCATAGCGCGGTCATTTACGCCGGCACGGCTTACAGGCTGGCCGAGATGCAGGTACAGGCGCAGCCGCCGCTGAGCCTGGCGCCTTTTGCCGAGATTCGCTACCCGCCGGTGGCCAGTGTGGTGCTGGGCTTTCGCCGCGAGGATGTGACCCATCCCTGCCAGGGATACGGCATGTTGATTCCGAGAATCGAGGGGTTCAAAATCCTGGGCGCGATATTCTCTTCGTCGCTCTTTCCGAACCGCGCGCCAGCCGGGCATTTGATGTTGACCAGCTATGTCGGCGGGGAGCGTTACCCGGAGCTGGCGTCGCTGCCGCCGCCCGAGCTGGTTGCATTGACGTGCCAGGACCTGCGCGTGTTGCTGGGGGTCAAGGGCAAGCCGACCTACCAGCACGTCGTGTTCTATCCTCGAGCCATTCCGCAATACACCCTGGGCTATGGCCGCTACCGGGGGCTAATGACGGAAATCGAGCGGCAGGCGCCGGGCCTGTTTTTTGCCGGCCACTACCGCGACGGCATCTCGCTGAGCGATTCGATTGTTTCGGGGTGCAATGTGGCGGAACGCGTTGGCAAACATCTCCTGGTATGACCGACAAAGACCTGCCATAGCTCGAAACTGTCCAGGCCCGAATTGGACAGATGCCCTGTTCCTGGACACTGCGCAAGCCTGAGCGGGCCTGTTCCCCTCAAAGAAAGCCTGAAGAGGTGTGGGCAACGACAGGCCCCAGGGAGAGGGAACAGGTCCGGTATGGCATTTGCTGTGAATAGGAGCTGTCTGACGTGTCGTTTGTCGGTCTGCATGGTTGCGAAGCGGGCTGGTCTCTTCAAACCGGCCCGTTTCGTTTTTAAGCGGTCATGGCAGTGAGGCGATCTTCCATTGGCCGTCAATTGATTCCATGCGGAAGCCCATTGCAGGCGCATCGGGCGCCACCTGCACACGCACCATAACTGACCCATCGGGCAATTGGTCTTTGCCGACAACGGCCATTCCGATAAAGGCCTCCGACCCCCGAAGCAAGGTGTCGGCAATGGCATTGCCGTCTTTGCCGGACTCGGCCAATCCAGGAATGGCCTCCGGGTGCTGAAGCAAGTCCCGTGTGAAATGAGGGATCTGGCCCTGCAACGCCTCGGGTGCGAACGCTTGGAGCACGCGGAGGCTATCTTTATGGTGCAGCGCCCAAAGGAGGGATTGGAGTGTGTCCTCGGGCGTGTTGTATCCCGCCATCCGGGCGTCCGCCCTCCGCAAGTAGCCGGGAGGCAGCGCCTGGCCTGGGACGTTGTTCGTGCCGGCGGCGGCAAGCTGGAGCCGAAGGCGCTCATTCTCGGCGCGTGCCGGCGCCAACTCGAGCCGCAGGGCGCTGAGCCGGGTGACTTCGCCGCGCAACCGCAAGAGCTCGGGGGAGACCGGCGCCGTACCAGGACCGCCGCCTGCCTGGCCTTGCGGAGCAGCGGGCAAGCCCGATGCCTCCGGCCCGGCAAGCTCGGCTGCGAGCCGCTGCTGCTCCGCGCGCAGGTCCGAGAGTTGCCGGCCTTGGATTATCGCCGCCGAGAGCGCCGCCAGGCAAACTGCGCCGGCAAGACCAATGAGCAAGGCACGCTTCATCGGCTTGGGTCGGGACTGGATTCCTGGCTGGGCGCGCCCGGCACTTTTCCTTCTGGCAGCGCGTCGTGGGGCTTGTCATAGAGCTTGCCGTCCTTCCAGACCAAATCCTCCGGATGCTTCTTGGCGACGCTCATCTGGACGCTCGAGTCGGCCAAACCAATGCTCCCGTGAATCGGGCAGCGGAACAAGACACGGTCCGGCTCCTCATCGCTCCGCCCACCGGAGCCGCCCAGGTATTCGTAGGAGCAATTGGCGGAGTTGTATGCGGACCAGCCGGCGGCCGCCTGGCGGCCCGTATCCGAAGGGCAGATCAGCGTGATTGGCGAGGCGATCTCATTGCTCATGCACAGAATGTCCGGCGGCAGAAGTTGATCATTATCAAGCGCCCACACCTTGACCGATATGCCGAGCTGTTTGAGATTATTGCAGCATCGAGCCAAAGCGGCCTTTTCCCGGGCCTCGGCCAAGGCAGCCTCTTCTTCAGGCGTGAGACCGGACGCTGCGGCAGCAGCAACGCGGGCGCGGAGCTTCTCGTTCTCCGCGCGCAACTGCTCAAGCTGCGCAATCTCGCCCGCCAATCGGCGCGCCAGGTCTTGGAGCCGGGCGATCTCCTGTTGTTGGGTTTCCAAAGGGCCGCCCAGGGCAGCCGGCTGAACCGCCCCTTGGGCCGGCACAGGTGCTTGCCCCGTTGCGCCCTGGGAAAGGCTCTCAAGGGTCTGTTTCAAGTCGCGGATCTCCGTCTGCTGCACAGTGACCACCATGGCGCAGGCCAGAGAAACGGCCGCCGGCGCCAATGCCGGCCACCAGCGGCCCAGCCATGAGCGGGGATGCAAAGCCTGCGGGGAGGCTGGCGCCTTCGTGCGGACCGGGGCGAGTTGAATCTGGGCGGCCAACCGGTCTTTGAGACCGGCGGGGGCCTTGGGCGCCGGAGCCCGGCGCAACGTATCTTCGATTTCCTGTTCGGGAGTATTCATAGGTTTCATAGCGGTGAATGCTTATTGAGCCCGGCGAACCATCCGCCCCCCTTCGGCGGCATCCAGCTTCTTGTGCAGATGGTCCAGGGCCAGGCGCAGCCGGTATTTGACGGTGCTCACGGCCACCCCCATCGCCCCGGCAGTCTCTTCCAGCGTCAGGCTCTGGTAATAGTGAAGGTGGACGCTCTCGCGCAGGCCCGGTTCGAGCCGCTCGACCGAGGCATAGAGCGTGGCGGCCAGGTCGGCGCGAGCGGCCATTTCATCGGGTGGAGCGTCCGCCGCCGGGCAAGCCGACCACCAATCATTGGAGCGCGACTCGGCGGGGTGGTCCGCCCGCCGCCAGTCCACATACACGTGGTAGGCGATGCCGTGAATCCAGCAAGCGACCGAAGACCTCCCTGCGAACGAGGGCAGCGCCTGCCAAACGCGGCTGAAGGTGCGCTGGGTGAGGTCCGCGGCATCCGCCTCGTTTGAGGCCAGGCGCCGCAGAAAGGCATACACCCGCGCATAGAAGAGTTCGATCAGCCCAACGGCGGCCGTTTTGTCCCCGGCCCGGGCGGCTTCGACCAGTTGATCAAGGCTGTTGTCCATCGATTGCTACCTGTTTAGTCGAGTTGGGCGGCGGAAGTGGACAAAGGAATCTTGCCGCTGGCGCTGCCACGCAGAGAAGAGCCTCCGCCGGGGCTTACGACTCCCAACATAACCGCGCAGGGTGAGGATGACAAGACACGAGCAGCTCCGCGAATTCAACCGGGATGGACGAATCGCAGGTTGTTCCACCGCGTTCATGCAAGGCCCTAAAGCCTCAACAATTCCTTGGACTTGGCCGGGCATCCATGATTATCTGCACCGGCTATGGGCGAAGGCAATTCACTGATCGATCAACGCAAGGCCAAGCTGAGGGCATTGCGGGCCAAGGGCATCGACCCGTTCAGGAATAAGTTTACGCCCACCGAGAAGTGCGCCGAGGCGCGCGCTCACTACGTCGAAGGCCGCCAGGTGGCCGTGGCGGGCCGCATCAGCGCGCACCGCGATATGGGCAAGAGCATGTTCATAGATGTCCGCGACCAAAGCGGGCGGCTCCAGGTTTATGCCCAGAAAGATGTCCTTGGCGACGAACAGTTTGACATCTTCCGGCACCTGGACGTGGGCGATTTCCTGGGGGCCTGCGGCACGCTTTTCAAGACCAGGACCGGCGAGGTCTCGATTCGGCTCGCCTCGTTTGTCATCCTGGCCAAGGCGCTGCGCCCGCCGCCCGAGAAATGGCACGGCCTGGCAGATACGGAGGTCCGCTACCGGCAGCGTTACCTTGACCTGGTGGCAAACCCGGAGGTCAAGGACCTCTTCCTTAAACGCAGCGCCATCCTGCGCGAGGTCCGCCGCTTCCTCGATGGGCGGGGATATGTCGAGGTCGAGACGCCGATGATGCAGGCCATCCCGGGCGGCGCCGCCGCCCAGCCCTTTGTCACGCATCACAACGCCCTGGGCTGCGATTTCTACCTGCGCATCGCCTTGGAACTCTACCTCAAGCGCCTCCTGGTAGGGGGACTGGAGCGGGTCTATGAAATCGGGCGCAACTTTCGCAATGAAGGCCTCTCCCGCAAACACAACCCCGAGTTCACTATGCTCGAGGCCTACCAGGCCTTCGGCGACTACCAGAGCATGATGGAACTGGTCCAGTCCCTGATTTGCCACGTGGCGCAGGAGGTCCTCCAAACCCTGACCATCGAACACAAGGACGCCCAGGGCAAAGTCACTCGCACCATCCACCTCACCCCGCCCTGGCGCCAGGTGAAATACAAAGACCTGGTGCGCGAGAAGGCGGGCGCCGACTGGTTTGAAGTCTCCCCGGGGGAACGCCGCCGCCGCGCCGAATCGCTCGGGGCCGAGATCGGGCCCGGCCACGAAGATTTCGAGGTGACGGGCGCGGTGTTTGAAAAGCTCATCGAGCCGACCCTCATCGAGCCGACCTTCGTCACGCACCTGCCCAAGGAGCTGGTGCCGCTGGCCAAACTCTCCCCGGAAGACCCGAGCACGGTCGAGGTCTTCGAATGCTGCATCAATGGGCAGGAAATTGCCCCGGCTTACACCGAGCAGAACGACCCTCTGGAGCAGCGGGAGCGGCTCGAACATCAGGCCGGGGGCGAGCAGCAGAAACTGGATGAGGATTTCCTGGTCGCCCTCGAACACGGCATGCCCCCCGCCGGGGGCATGGGTATGGGCATCGATCGCCTGTGCATGATGCTGCTGGGCCAGGAGAGCATCCGGGATGTCATCCTGTTCCCTCAGTTGAAGCCCAAATGAGGAGCTGAATTGCGTTCGTCGGGGCAGAAGGCGTAAAGTGATTACTATTGGTATGGCTACGCAGAATCAAAAAGAAACCCGGAGGGCTGATTTGCCGGCTGCGGCCGAATCCCGCCCCTCTGATTTTATTCGCGACATCGTTGCCGGCCATGTCGCCCAGGGCAAGTACCCGGAGGTCCACACGCGGTTTCCGCCGGAGCCCAACGGCTATCTACACATCGGGCACGCCAAGTCCATCTGCCTGAACTTCGGCATTGCCCGCGAGTTCGGCGGCGTCTGCAACCTGCGCATGGATGACACCAATCCGGCCAAGGAAGACATCGAGTACGTCGATTCGATCACCCAGGACGTCCGGTGGCTCATCAGCGCCTGGGCCGACGACCGCCTCGGACTCAAGCCCAAAGGCAAGACGCCGGAGGCCCGGACCGTCAATGGCGCGCGCGACTTCAGCCTGGCGCCCGTCCTGAATCCGCAGACCTCTGCCGAGGCCGAGCCTTTCTACGCCTCAGACTACTTTGACCCGCTCTACGAATACGTCTTGATCCTCGTGCGCAAGGGTCTGGCCTACGTCTGCGACCTCTCGCCCGAGGAAACCGACCAGTACCGCGGCGCCCCGGATCGCCCTGGTAAAGACAGCCCTTTTCGCAACCGTTCCATCGAGGAAAACCTGGACCTCCTTGCCCGGATGAAGCGCGGGGAATTCCCCGACGGGGCGCGCACGCTGCGGGCAAAGATCGACATGGCCTCGCCGAACATCTGGATGCGCGACCCGGTCCTCTACCGCATCCGCCACGCCGAACACCATCACACGGGGGGCAAATGGCGCCTCTATCCGATGTACGATTTCGCCCATTGCCTGAGCGACTACATCGAAGGCATCACCCACTCGATCTGCACACTCGAGTTCGAGGTGCACCGCCCCCTTTATGATTGGATACTCGAGAACCTCGACCTGCCCCGTCCCCTGCCCCGCCAATATGAGTTTGCCCGCCTCAGCGTGGGCTACACCGTGATGAGCAAACGCAAGCTCATGCAACTGGTCAACGAGGGCCTGGTCACCGGCTGGGACGATCCCCGTATGCCCACCATCAGCGGCTTGCGCCGCCGCGGCGTCACGCCGCAGGCCCTCCGCGATTTCGCCTACAATATCGGCATCACCAAATACAACGCCCTTACCGATGTCTCGGTCCTGGAGCACTCAATCCGCGAGGACCTCAACGCCCGCGCCCTCCGCCGCATGGCGGTGCTCCGGCCCGTCAAGGTCCTCCTCACCAACTACCCCGAGGGCCAGGCCGAGCAGCTCCAGGCCGTCAACAATCCCCAGGACCCGTCCGCCGGCGTTCGGCCCGTCCCCTTCAGCCGTGAACTCTGGATCGAGCAGGACGACTTCATGGAAACACCCCCGGCGAAGTACTTTCGCCTCCGTCCTGGCGGGGAGGCGCGCCTCAAGTATGCCTACATCATCAAGTGCGACGAAGTCCTCAAGGACGCCTCCGGCCGGGTGGTCGAGTTGCGCTGCACTGCCGACCTGGACAGCAAGACCGGCGGCCCGACCGCCAACCGCAAAGTCAAAGCCGCCATCCACTGGGTCAGCGCCCTGCACGCTGTGGACGCCGAAGTCCGTCTATACGACCGGCTGTTCACCGTGGCGGAACCGGACGCCGCGGGAGATTTCAAGAAGTTCCTCAACCCGCATTCACTGGAGCGCGTTATTGCCAAGTGCGAGCCGAGCCTCAAGGACGCCCAACCCCATCTCCGTTATCAGTTCGAACGTCTGGGCTATTTCGTGCTCGATAAAGACAGCGCTCCCGGCAACCTGGTCTTCAATCGCACCATCACGCTAAAGGACGCCTGGGCCAAAGAGGCACGAAAGGGACAGGCGGAGTGAGCGTCAGTTGAACCATAGCGATCCCCGCCTGATGGCAGGCCCTTTCCGGGCAAAGAATAACCCTGTGGCTGGTCGCGGGCGTGAGCCGAGCCACAGGGAGCGGTGGGTCGCCGCTAGATTCTATGCGCTGCCGACTTCGTGGACACATCGTGACCGCTCAGCAGAGCAGTATTGTGTCAGCCAGAATCGTGCCAAACCTCCCCAACCGCCCCAACCCCGAGTTTTCGGGCTTTCTTGCCGTTCTTTAACCGGCTAATTCTTGGGCACAGCGAAAGCCCGTGCGACAAGGGAAGACGACAACGGAGACAACAAGGGAGCCTCTGGTTGATTTTGGGACAGCGTGGATTACGATTGGGATTAGGACCATGGCTCCGGCCCCCAAGGTAGGAGCCACCCCGCCCGCCCGGGCATCCACTCGAACAAAACCCGGGGTGGAATGTCCAAACGCAGATGCGTAAGCTGTGGCGTGAGATTGGAATCGCGAACTGCCGGAGAGCCTTCTCCTGCGGCGTGGCCGTGCTCTGTTCATGGCTGGGCCCTGCATTCGCCGGCACGGCAACGCTCACCGCCTCGCTGGACCGCGACACGATCACCCTCGGGGAAAGTGTGACCCTGGGGTTGACTTTTGAAGGGGGGTCCTCGACAGAACAACCTGGTCCTCCCGCGATGCCGGCCATTCCGGGGCTGCGAATTGCGTATATGGGTCCTTTCAGCCAGTTCACGGTGGTGAACGGCGAAGCCAGCTCCTCGGTCACGCACAGATTTGCGGTGACACCCGCGCAGGCGGGCGAGTTCACCATTCCTCCATTGACCGCCATGGTGAAGGGCGCAAAGATGAGCACGCAACCGCTCAAGCTCAAGGTGCTCAAGCCCGATGCCCCGCCTGCCGATGCAATTGCCTCCGGCACGCAACCGGCATTTCTTAAGCTCGTCCTTCCCAAGCAACGGCTCTATCTGGGCGAACCGATGCGGGCCGAGGTCCAGCTTTATGTCCGCGATGGGGTGGGCATCAGCGGCCTGGAGCGGACTTCTTTTCCAGCCGAGGGCTTCAACCTGAGTCAACAGATGCAGCCCGGCGCCCAGCGCAGCACGCGCATTGGCGCGACCGGCTATCAAGTCCTGCCCATCCTGTTCACGTTGAAGCCAGTAAAGACCGGCATCCTCAACCTCGGTCCTGTCACTTTCAGCGCAGTCATGGAATTGCCTTCGCGGGATGGCCGGCGCGATTCATTCTTCGAGCAGTTCGGCATGCGCAGCCCCTTCTACCGGGGCGAACAAAAGCGGGTCGTGCTTGCCACCCAAACCACCAATCTCCAATGCGTTGCCTTGCCCAGCCAAAATGTGCCGCCCGGTTTCAATGGCGCCGTGGGCAATTATACAATGACCGTGACTGCCGGCCCCACCAACCTCATGGCCGGCGATCCAATCACGTTGCGGGTCCGAATCGCCGGGCGCGGCGCCCTAGACGGGCTGGTCTTGCCGGAGCAGCCGGAGTGGCGGAACTTCAAGCTCTTTGCGCCGACCGCCAAACCGCTCGAGAGCACGGACCCCTTCGGATTGCAGGGCGCCAGGACGTTCGAACAAATCGTCGTGCCGCAGAGCGCCGAGATCAAGGAACTGCCGCAGTTTTCCTTCAGCTTTTTCGACCCCGAGGCCGGGACTTATCGCACGCTGACCCAGCCTGCGACGCCGCTCATCGTGCGGCCGGGCGGCTCAGTGGCGGCCCCTACTTTTGTGGCCGCCGGACGCCCCGCCCAGGATGCGCCCCCGCCAGCGCAGGACATCGTTCATATCAAGCCGCGGTTGGGCGCCGTTGCCCAGACCGGTCCGCCCCTGGTCGGGCAGAGGTGGTTTATCCTGCTGCAGACGGTCCCGATCCTGGCGTGGGTTTGGGCCCTTGCCTGGCGCAGGCAGGCCGAGCGGTTGGCCAACAATCCCCGCCTCCGGCGGCGCCGGCAGCTTGGGCGAGTCATCTGCGAGGGTCTTGCCGAGATGCGCCGCTTGGCGGTTGAGAACCAGTCGGACAAGTTTTTTGCCGTGCTCTTCCGGTTGCTCCAGGAGCAACTGGGCGAGCGGCTCGACTTGCCGGCCTCGGCCATAACCGAGGCGGTTATCGAAGAGCATCTGCGGCCGCGAGGCGTGCCGGAGCCGGTTCTGGCGCGCGTCCAGGAGCTGTTCCAGAGCTGCAACCTGGCCCGTTACGCCCCGGTCAAGAGCAGCCAGGAATTGGCCGCCCTCATTCCCAAATTCGAAGCGGCCCTGCGCGAGCTGCAGGCCCTGGATACATGAGCGCGGCCCTGCACCCGACCCAAGACCTCCTTGCTCGTCTGTGCCGCCTGTTTGTCGTGGCGTTCGTGCTGTGGCCCCTGGCAGCCCGCCCCGAGGCCATGTCGGCAGACTTCGAGGCCGCCAATAAACTGTACGAAGAGGGCAAGTATGCGGAAGCTGCGGCGAGTTACGAGAAGCTCCTTCAAGGCGGCCGGGTCTCTGCGGCGCTCTATTTCAACCTGGGCAACGCCGCTTTCAAGTCCAGCCAAATCGGGCGCGCCATCGCCGCCTATCGCCAGGCCGAACGCCTGGCTCCCCGCGACCCGGACGTGCGCGCAAACCTCCAGTTCGCCCGCAACCAGGTCCAGGGGCCAACCCTGCCCACTGGACGCTGGCAACGATGGTTGAACCGGTTCACCCTCAACGAGTGGACCGTGATGGCCGCCGCCGTCGCCTGGCTCTTGTTCCTGCTCCTGGCACTGCTCCAATGGCGGCCCGCCCTCAAGGCCGCCCTGCGCAGAACCGTGCTGGCGGCGGCAGCAGGCGCGGTATTGCTGGCCGCCTGCCTGGGTGCAGCCCTGTACCAAGACCGCTCGGTTCGCACCGCCATCGTCGTGAGACCCGAGGCCGTCGTCCGCGCCGGTTGGTTCGATGAGTCCAAGGAAGCGTTCACCGTTCACGACGGAGCGGAGTTGAAGGTCCTGGACCAGAATGACAAATGGTTGCAGGTCACCGCCGGTCCGTTGCGGCTGGGCTGGGTCCCGCGCAAGGACGTGGTGATCGAAGGCTACTGAGCGGAAACTCGCAGGTTTTCCCAGGGCGATAACGTTTGCGCATTTTTTTGAAGAATTTTCTTGCTCCCCAATATATGGTAGGTATGTTTCTATTGTTCCCCCACTAATGGGGTGCCAGGCGCCTCAAGGTGTGAGGCTGATTCATCTCGAAAACGAACGAATTGAACTCGAAACGTGCGGCCTTTCCACTGGAAGGCCGGCCAATGGTGACAGAAGAAATCGCCACAGGTTGAGAGGAGAGACCATGATTGACACCAATGAAGACATTGCGGCAACCGCTCCCCGCCAGGGGCGCCGCCGGGTTGCAGCCCTCGGGGCTGGACGCAGCGCCAGGAGCGGCACTTCGGGAGCCAGAAAACAACTCACCGTTGAGCGGGTCTTCAGCGACCCGCAAGTCAAGCCTTTCGACCAGGTGGAATGGGAACGGCGCACACCCGAAATCACGGACGAGGCCGGGAAAGTCATCTTCAAGCAGGACAATGTGGAAGTGCCGAAGTCCTGGTCGCTGCTGGCGACGAAGGTCGTGGTATCGAAGTATTTTTACGGGGAACAGGGCACATCGGAGCGGGAAACTTCGGTTCGGCAGCTTATTGACCGCATCTGCCGCACGATAGCCGATTGGGGGGTCAAAGACGGTTACTTCGACAAGGCGGCAGGGGAGGTGTTTTATGAGGAACTGACTTGGCTGTGCCTCAATCAGTATGGCGCCTTCAATTCGCCCGTCTGGTTCAACGTCGGCCTCTATCATCAGTACGGCGTGGGCAACAACTCGAGCCGCGGCAACTGGTATTTCAACCCCCGGACCGGGCAGGCGGAGCGGGCCCAAACCCAGTATGAACACCCCCAGTGCAGCGCCTGCTTCATCCAATCGGTCGCCGACAACATGGAGTCCATCATGCGTCTGGCGCACAGCGAGGCGATGCTCTTCAAGTTCGGCTCCGGCACCGGCACGGACCTCTCGCCGATCCGCTCGAGCAAAGAGAAGCTCAGCGGCGGGGGCCAGCCCAGCGGGCCGTTGTCGTTCCTGAAGGTTTATGACCAGGTGGCCAACGTGGTGAAAAGCGGCGGCAAGACGCGCCGCGCGGCCAAGATGAACACCCTCCACGATTGGCACGGAGACATCGAGGAGTTCATCGAGGCCAAGCTCAAGGAGGAGAAGAAGGCCTGGGCCCTCATCGAACAGGGCTACGACGGCTCCTACAACGGCGACGCCTACGGGAGCGTCATGTACCAGAACGAGAACCTCTCGGTGCGGGTGAGCGACGAGTTCATGCAAGCGGCTCTGGAGGGCAAGGAATGGTGGACTCGAGCCGTGACCACGGGCAAACCGCTCCAGAAAAAAGACGCCGGGGCCCTGCTGGACAAGATAGCCGAAAGCGCCTGGACTTGCGGCGACCCTGGCCTCCAATACGACGGCGCCATCCAGCGATGGCACACCTGCAAGGCCACCGAGCCCATCCACTCCACCAACCCCTGCTCAGAATACGTGTTCCTCAACAACACCGCCTGCAATCTCGCTTCGCTCAACCTGATGAAGTTCAGGCGCGACGACGGCGTCTTCGAGGTGGCCAGGTTCAAGGCCGCAGCCCGGCTTTTCATCACCGCCCAGGAAATCCTGGTGGACAACGCGAGCTATCCCACGAAGGAGATTGGGGAGAATTCCCACCTCTTCCGCACACTGGGCCTGGGCTACGCCAACCTGGGGTCGCTCATCATGAGCTATGGGCTGCCGTACGATTCGGACGAAGGCCGCGCGCTGGCCGGGGCGATCACGGCCATCATGACCGGCCACGCCTACGAGCAATCCGCAGAGATCGCCGCCGCCATGGGGCCTTTCAAGGGCTACCGTGACGCGCGGTGCGCGCACGTGTCCCAGCCGCTGGGGGCGGACAACGTGGATTCCATGCTCAGGGTCATCCAACAGCATCGCGAGGCCGTCGAGAACATCCAGCCCTGCCAGGAGTTCAATTATTTGAAAGAGGAGGCCCGCCGCTGCTGGGACGGCGCGCTGGAGCGCGGGCGCAAAGCGGGCTACCGCAACGCCCAGGTCACAGTGCTGGCGCCCACCGGCACCATAGCCTTCCTCATGGACTGCGACACGACGGGGGTGGAACCCGACATTGCCCTGGTGAAGTACAAGCTCCTGGCCGGAGGTGGCGTGCTCAAGATCGTCAACCAAACGGTGCCCGAGGCCCTCGAGCGCCTCGGCTACGATGCCGCCCAAACCAAGGGCATTGTCGAGCACATCGGGAAATTCGACACGATCGAGGACATCGTGCAAGGGGAGCAGACCGTTGCCAGCGGACTGCGTCCGGAGCACCTGCCGGTCTTTGACTGCGCCTTTAGAGCGTTTCGCGGCAAACGCAGCATCCACTGCCTGGCCCACCTGAGAATGATGGCCGCCACACAACCCTTCATCAGCGGCGCTATCTCAAAGACTGTCAACATGCCCAACGAGAGCACGATCGGGGACATCCGGGATGCCTACGTGCAGGCCTGGAGGATGGGCCTGAAGTGCATCGCTGTCTATCGCGACGGCTCCAAACGCTCCCAACCGCTCAATACCCGGCGCGCCGACGAAAGCGGCGGCAAAGCCGGCGCGGCGGAATCCAATGCCAGCCTGCAAGACCGCCTCCGGGAACTTGAGGCCGAAGTCAGCCGCCTCCGCGAACAGGCCGGCAGGCCATTGCGGCGGCGCTTGCCCGACACCCGCAAGGCCATCACCCACAAGTTCGACGTCGCCGGCCACGAAGGCTACCTCACGGTCGGTTGGTTCGATAACGGCCAGCCCGGCGAGTTGTTCGTCACCATGGCCAAGGAAGGTTCGACCATCGGCGGATTGATGGATGGAATCGGGACTTTGACCAGCCTGGCCCTCCAATACGGCGTGCCGCTCGATGCCCTGGTCCGCAAGTTCGCCCACGTCCGTTTCGAGCCATCAGGCTTTACCAAGAACCCCGACATCCGCAATGCCGCCTCCATCATCGACTACGTCTTCCGATGGTTGGCAGTTCAATTCGTGCCCGGCTATCGCGAAGCCAATGCGCCCGGGCGTAACCAGCCGGAATTGGCTATTCCCGGCCTGCAGGAAGAGGTCAAAAAAAAAGTGAACCGCCCGGTGCCTGAACTTGCGCTGGCCGAAGAGAACGAAGTCCTGGACATGGAAGCCGGCAGCCAAAACAACGGCAGCGGCCACCTCCAAGTCCCGGCCGCCGCCCCTCAATCCGTCAAGACCCTCAACGAGTCCCTGGCCCACTTCCAGCAGGACGCCCCCACCTGCCCCAACTGCGGCCACGTCGCCGTCCGCAACGGCGCCTGCTTCAAGTGCATGAACTGCGGCGAGAGTTTGGGGTGTTCATAGGACATTTCCGAGATTGCAGTTGCTGACGGACGAGGTAAGCTTTCAGCAATGACGAAGCTAAGCTTCTTTCACCAAAAGCGAAAGGACGAGGCCGTTCGCACCGGGGTCGAGGTGGACAACGAGTTGGTTCTCGAGCGCTTTGTACCGGGTGAGGGAGAGAACGACTCAGCCCTGGTGTGGTACGTCGACGTTCGATGCACGACCGAGTCAGCCATCAAGGCAGATGCCGAAACGGTCCGTTCATTCTTCGTTGACCTGGCCGATCCAATCGGATCTGGCCTAAGATCAGCGGCAGAGGATTTACGCGCCGGTTTGGATGCCGATCTGTGGCCGATTCGCCGCCCCATTCGGTCCATGCCGAGGGGTGTGGACGGAGAAATCGTGTGCTCTGCCATGAGGAGGGTCACTGATGGAGAGTTATCGCGGGTGTTACAGAACTTGGCGGATGTTTGGACAGTAACACTTGTCCAGTTGCCTGAAGTCGTCGCGCCTCTCGACTGACACGAGCAATGCCTCGGCGGCTTTTCGATACCAATTTCCTGATCGGTCACTGGAGAAGGTTTCCAGAGGACACGCGTGAACGGACCCCGGACGCAATGCGTGAATGGGCTCGGGAGCTGATCGGTCTCCACGGTACAAAGCTGATTTGCACGCCCGTTCTCATCGAAATGTTCGCCGGCACCACCAACGCTAAAGAGCTCGAGCTACACCGCGCGTACTTGGGTGAATTCGATGTTATCGACGGACGTAAGCTTCCCGCTTCAGTCTGGGACAGCGCTCTGCGCCTCGCCCAGCATGTGCCGTCCAACTCCTCTATTAAACGTCGGCATCTTGGTGACTGTCTGATTCGCTCCGTGGCGGACCATTTCCATTGCGAGGTGCTAACCGGCGATAAGGCTATGCGGCGGCTTCCAAGGTGATAGTACCGAGCACCCGCATGACATGGAGGGCCTGCGCCCACAGAGCGGGTGGTCATCGAGGCTGCATTGGCGAGGATTCTCCGCGAGCGCCCTGCCTTGCAGCCGGCCAGGCTGGCGAATTCGTATTTGTCGCTGTGTTGGCCGGGATGCTGGCGGCAGGGTAAATGACCTGTCGTTCCGCTGCTTTCATGCGGAGCAACTTGAGACCGATCAGCGGGGCGGCGACTCCCAAGGCGATAACCAGCACCCCCATTGCGGTCCAGGCAACGATCTTGCGGGACGCAGACGCATCGGCCGGGGGCGGAGCCAGGAGCAATTCGGTCGAGCGGCCGCAATGGGGACATCGGGCGGTCAGACCGATGGATAGGGCCGGGAACTCGAGCGGGGCTTGGCAATGGGTGCAAAGGCCCCTGAGTTGCTTGGTGCGGGTCATTTCTGCGGTCGCGGCTTAGTGGTCATGAGCATAAATCCGGTGACGTATTTATGCTCATCACCACTTAGGGGGCCTTTCGCCGCGGCGCCGCCTTCTTCGTGGCCTTGGCGCGCCTTGCCTTGTCCCCCTTAAGCGGGACTGGCGGCGGGGATTGGGCCGGCGGGGCGTCCGAGGGGTTCCTTTGGACCTTCGGGCCGGCTGCCGGCGCCGGGGCGGTTCCCGCAGACTGGTTGGCCGGCCGCTTGGGCGCCGTCTTCCGGTGGATGATTTCCCGCATCTCATCCAGCTTCTCGTTCAGTCCGCTCGTGGCGCGCCGGACCCCTTGCTGGCTGAGGTTAATGGCCTCCGCCAGCACCTTGCAGCCGTTTTGGATGAAATTGGCGTAGCTGCCTTCCTTGAGCTCGATGCCCCGGGTTTTCAGGAAGCCGCTCACGTGCGCGTAAAGTTCTTCTTTCTGGATCTGTTTCATAGTCGCCACAGTGTCGGGGATTTGTTTGAGCCGTGCAATTACAGACTCACGGCCCGTTTGTAAATCACAAATAAGCATTGCCCGGCAATGCCCGATGCGGGACACTCCCGGGCGCACTCTTGACTATGAGAACTCAGGCTCAGATCGACGAGGAACTCGGCTTCATATTCGGACGGCGGAGCATCCGGGTCTATACCCCAGGAGAAGTCGACGAGGAGACGGTGCAGAAGCTCCTGGCTGCCGCCATGGCGGCCCCTTCAGCCGTCGGCAAGGACCCGTGGCGCTTTGTCGTGGTTCGCGAGCGTCAGCGGCTGGCTCGGCTGGCGGCCTCTTTGTCCAACGGGCAGATGCTCGATTCGGCCACGCTGGCCATCGCGGTCTGCGGCGATTTGGCCGCCGCGCATGACGGCCAACTGAGCTATTTGTTGCAGGATTGCGCCGCGGCCATAGAGAATCTCCTCCTGGCCGCTCACGTTCTGGGGCTGGGGTCCTGCTGGATGGGAGTGCACCCAAGGAAACAGCGAATCAAGAATCTCAAGGAGATACTCTCTCTGCCTGCCTCCGTCATTCCGGTTGCCTGCATCGCCATCGGCCACCCCGGTGAAACCAAGGAATCGCGCACCCGTCTAAACCCGGACTACGTCCGTCACGAACAATGGTGAGCGCAGGCCCGCAACTGTCCAGAGGGCGGACCGGTCTTTGGGAACCGGTTTTATTGGGCCGCCAGTTTCCTCCCGGCCCTCTTCCCAGGCGGTGGCTTCGCAGGCGCGAGCCTGCAACCCCGGATGGACGAACCCTGAAAATTGAAAATTGAAAATTTTCAATTCTCAATTTTCAATCGTAGCGCAGCGCTGCCTTAACTGCGTACGGGCATCATGGCAGACGAGACCCCAGAACAACTGGCCGCCGCCGTCAAGGAGCGTCAACTGGCCAGCCTTGAACCCTTGAAGACCGAATACGCGGAAACCGTTTCCAAACTGGGGGACCTGGCCGGCAGGATTTCGGCCATTGATCCCACATGGGAGCCCCCGACTCCGCCCACCGTGACGGACAGGGTCTTGGCTTTCGTCAAGACCCAAGGGAAAGCGGTTTCACGGTCTGAAATCGCTGCCGGTGTCGGAACCAAGTATATCGGAAACACCCTCAAAAAGATGGTTGAGAAGTCGAAGACCCTCCGTTTCGACAAGACCGCCAAGACCTACAGCCTTCCGGCGTAAAGTCGGTCTGCCCGACTTCACCCCGGCCCCTTGAGGCCGGGTCTTTTATGCGCTTCCAAAGATTCAATTGCAACATTTCATTTGACTGCCATGGCTTTCCGAGACAAAACTGCCCGTTGAACGTCACCGCCGGTTTCAGCGGTGTGCGAACGGTAGATCAAAAGCGATAGCTATATGAGCGAAAACATCTCCGTTGCAAAGACCACGTCCATCCGTGACGCAGGTTATGACGAGGTCTGGCTGCAAGACCGCATATTGGAGAACACCTCTGCATTAGACCTAGGCGACGACCTAGAGGTCATATCGAGAGAGAGGATTCAGTCGAGTGGTGGTCGCCTTGACATCCTCTTGAAGGACCCCGAGGAGGACATGATGTATGAAGTGGAAGTCATGCTCGGCGCGACGGACGAAACGCATATCGTGCGAACAATTGAGTATTGGGATAATGAGAAGCGAAAGTGGCCCCACCGACAGCATACAGCAGTCCTCGTGGCGGAGAGTATAAACCGCAGATTCTTTAATGTAATACAGATCTTCAGCCACGCCATTCCAATAATCGCAATACAAGTCAGTCTCATTGATGCCGGTGATCAGAAATTGCTGCACTTTTCCAAGATTCTGGATTCCTATGAGGAACCAGACGACCGGCCCCCGCCCCACGGGGAATATGATGAGCAGCATTGGAGGGTTTATTCTCCGTGGACCCTCGAGACGGCTAGAGCACTGCTGGATGTTGCAAAGCCCGCAGTTCCAACCGCGAGTTTGAACTATGCAAAGTACTATATCGCCATAGAAACAAACGGGAACAACGTCATGTCGTTAAACAAAAGAAGCGGCAACAAGTCTTGGCTGGAAATCTGGTTCTCGGCCAAGTGCATTCCGGTTGCCATGCAACTGCTTGACGAAGCAAAAATTCCTTACAGCAAAAAGAAAGACACTCTACGCATCACGACAGACACCACAGCTATTAAGAGTAACCCCGCGATGCTGAAACTGGCCGAATTGGTGAAGCAATCATGGGAGGACTAAGGTTTCCCTCTCTCACCCCCGGCGTTGATGACGATGGCCGGGGTTTTTATGCGCAATAATTGCTAATGTCAGCTCATTTCCTTTTCGATGAAATCCCGAAACGAATAGCGCGCTGTTATGCCGGACGGCTCAGGGGAAGAGGGATTATCCGCTCTGAATATCCCGTCGTTCTCAGAAGATGACCTGCAACATTTCATTTCAGGAGCGACCTTTCTCAGGGTTTCATACATGCGCCCGCAGGGGCTGGCTGGGTGTATGCGATTTGCTGCATCCTTGAAATCGGAATTGGCTTTATTTGCGACAACGACCTGAACGCCGCCTTTCTTTCCGCAAAACAGGTGTTTCAAACCAGCATCCATATACGGATGACCGGATAAGCCCACAAACGAGACCTTTGTTGCACGCATAACAGCCTCTTTCGCGCCTGCCCATATCTGGCGGTAAAGGTAGTAAAGGCGATCCCCTTCAACGCTTGAGCGCACGCCACCCTCTTGCCGGAAAACAAAGTCGTCTGCTGAAACGAAGTCGCCGCTACCGTCAAAAAGCTCCCAAGGAAAGACGATGGGGGGTGTCGCGTTGTTCTTACAGCAACAGGTCCCAAGTGTTTCGAGACGGGCAGGTACTGGAGGGTCCTGCCGCGTTCTCGCTTGCCTTGGCGCTACCGCGGGGTCTTCAAAGCATATCTTATGAAAATCGAGGCGTTTTTCTTTGACCCTGAAAACGCTACCGTGCAGTTTGTAATAGTGAAAACCTTTTCCTTCGCTGGCCCAGCCTAAGTCTTCTGGTTCGTCAAACCCGCTCGTTAGTCTATTTCGCCATGTTGCGTATTCGGCTCCTTTTGGACTACCCAGCGTCTGCCTCGTCGCGTGCGCCCTTACCAAAAGATAGTCCAGATAACAATCGTAATTGTAGGAGATAACGGTGATACTATCCTTCAACGAATGAACTTCATCGTCGCGAAATAGATGTTGAACAAACGGGTAATAGTCAGATTGTTCATATTCGTCTTCTGGATTGTGAAGCCCCAAGGCCAAAGCCGTAAGCGCCTTCATCTTTTGCGTGAAGTCCGGGTGCGCCTTGGAAGCGAGCCTGCTGAACTCATCAACACTGGCGAACGCTCCTTTCCGAAACAGCCGCATTGCCTCCTCGAACTTCTCGAGGTGTTCCCGGCAGTAATCGCCGCAGTTAATATCGAACACGGCAGCGTCCTTGACGACGTTTCTAAGGTCCGTCTCAAATTGCTCCACCGAAGAAAGCCTCAGGCGGAGGGAATCGCCTATGGGATATCCGGAAGTCGCGGACGCGCCCGCCCCAAGAAATATGACGTGGTATGGTTTGGTCACACCCGGATTGCAGCATTATCCGTCTTCGGGGTCAAGGCGCGAAAGTCGGGGGCAATCTGGAATGGCGCCCGCTTTTTCACCGGCGACGGGCCGCTGAACGCCTGCCAATGTTTCGGAAAAAACGGAGAAAAACTCTTGCAGCGGTCCGCTGGGGGTTTATTGTTTATCGTAGATGACGCAAGTGTGCAGCACGCGCCGCGCCGGGCGAAATCGGCGGTTGAAGGGCCTGTTGCATTACTGAACTGCAATCGGAAGTTTGAGCGAAGCCCTTCCGCTCTGGCTTCCGTGTTTGAAAGGCAGTTTGGTAAATGAGAGACGAAGCCGTTAATTCGCTTCTCAGCATCGTTCGGCTGAGCCTCATCCTCATGGGCCTCATTGCTGTTTTGGCCCTCGTGCTAAACCGCAAGATGCCCAAATCGTTTTGGGGAGCCGTCGCGAAGCTGTTCAGGCGGTTTCTTTGAGGACGGGCCGGAGAGATTTCGAGCGGTCAAATATCGGGGGAAATCCTGCTCGCGCCCGACGGAAAGGGCCATCGGGAGGGGTGCCCCTTGTCGCGCCAGACCGCGCCCGGCCTTTTCTCCGCGCCGCGCCACGGTTGTATCGGAACATCCCCCCAACGGTCAAAACGCTTGGAGACCCTTAGAAACCGCCACGCCAACGCAAACCGGGAGCAGATCCCCAGAGCGCGAAGGGCTTTTTGAGTCTATGCGCAGGCAAGGAAAAAAAACATCCAAATTATTTTTTTAGAAAAAAGTAAAAAAAAGTTGACACTTTCGCCCATGGCCTTTAAGAATTGACATGCTTTCTGCAAAAAGCATGAGACCGTAAAAGAGTGGCAGTGCGACGGGTTACCTTGGCCGGGTCGGAGGACTGTGCCTTCTATGGCAGCCTTGGTCCTTCCGTAGGTCCGTCGCACTGCTGGTCTGTTTCTACATCCTGCTTGGTCAAACCACAAGCACTTTTCGGTGAAATTTACGCAAACGTTAAAGCGTGCGTGTTGGTGCGGTTTTCGGGCGTTGGGGAGTAGGGCTTCCTGCGGCACCTAACAGCGGGAATGATGAGGCGTCAGGAGCGGTCAAAAGGCGCTGCCGATGGACACGTCGCCGGGCTGCGGGTAAGAGGTGCTTGCGCTGGACCAGACCCCGAAAAACCGCTCAAAATCCGGTTTGACCGATGAAATATTTTCACTGTCTCAACCGCAATCCCCGTAAGCGGTTGCCACTGCAATGTTTTTCCTGACAAGAAAATCAGGGTCAGGGTGAGGGGGAATTTCCGTCAGTCAGCCGACGAAACCAAAGGCTCCGGGACTGACCACTGTCGGCCTTCGCTGTTCCCTCTCCTCGGGGAGAGGGTCAGGGTGACGGGGAATTTCCACCCCGTCCGCTCACTGCACCAGACCTGAACAGCTACGCTACCCCTTGAGCGCCGCCACAATCCTTTCCGCATCGTACACGCATCCGGCCCAGGTCCCGCCGCTAGCCGATTGCAGCGCGGCCCAGAGCCGGGTGTCTTGCGGCAGGGCGGGATTGGGGGCCAGGTCTTTCCGGGACGGGCGGCGTGCCAGGACCCGGGCGCCTTCCTCCGGGCTGAAAGGGCGGGCGCCCTCGCCCACGAGATCGATGCTGCCATCGATGGCGTTGCAGTCGATCCGTATTTGGATGACATCGCCGTCCAGGACCTTGCCAATCGGGCCTCCCGCCAGGGCCTCAGGCCCAATGTGGCCAATACAAGCGCCGGTGGAGACGCCGGAGAAACGGGCGTCTGTGAGCAGGGCCACCTGGTTGCCGAAAGGCAGGTACTTGAGCGCCCCCGTCACCTGGTAGGTTTCCTCCATCCCGGTGCCCGCCGGCCCGACGCCGGTCAGGACCAGCACGTCCCCCGGCTTGAGGGCGCCCTGTTTGATGGCCGCCATGGCCTGTTCCTCGCACACGAAAACGCGCGCGGGTCCCGTCTTGCGATACACCCCGTCAGGCCCGATCACAGCGGGATCGATTGCCGTGCTCTTGACGACCGAACCTTCGGGCGCCAGGTTGCCGCGCGGGAAGACGAGCGTGCCGGTCAAACCCCGGCTGCGCGCCCGCTCGGGAGGCAGGATCACATCGTCTGGGTCCACGCCGTCCAGGCTCTTCAACAGGCCACGGAAACGGTGCCGGCGCTCGGACTTCTCCCATCCATCCAGGTTCTCGCCCAGCGTTGCGCCGGTGACCGTGAGGGCGTCGGTCTCGAGCAAGCCCAACCGGCGCAGATGCAACATGACTTCGGGCACACCGCCGGCCAGGAAGACGCGCACGGTGGGATGCGGCGCCGGGCCATTGGGCAGGACGCTGACCAGCCTGGGGACGCGGCGATTGACCGAAATCCAATCCTCGACGGTGGGCCGTTTCAGGCCCGCCGCATGGGCAATGGCCGGCACGTGGAGCAGCAGGTTGGTCGAGCCGCCAAACGCGGCGTGAAGGACCATGGCGTTGCCAATGCTGGCGGCGCTGAGAATATCGCGCACCGCCATTTTTCGCGCCGCCAGCCGATGCAGGGCGCGCGCAGAGCGCCGGGCCAGGTCGAGCCACACCGGTTGGCCCGAAGGGGCCAGCGCCGAATGGGGCAGGGAGAGTCCGAGGGCCTCGCCAACCACCTGCGCGCTGGCCGCAGTGCCCAGGAACTGGCAGCTGCCTCCGGGAGTCGCGCAGGCGCGGCAGCCCAACTCGGCCGCCTCCTGGAGCGTGACCAATGCGCGCGCAAAGCGTGTTCCCAGCGTCTGCACCGTCCCGGCATCTTCTCCTTTGGACGGCGGCAAAGTGACCCCGCCCGGAACCACGACCCCGGGCAGGTCTCCCAAGCCGGCCACCGCCATGAGCATCGCCGGCAAACCCTTGTCGCAAGCCGCCACCCCAAGCACCCCGGCCCTCAAGGGCAGGGAACGGGCCAACCGCCTGAACAGGATGGCCGCGTCATTGCGGTAAGGCAGGCTGTCGAACATGCCCGCCGTGCCCTGCGTCCGTCCGTCGCACGGGTCCGAGCAAAAGCCGGCAAAAGGGATCGCCCCGAGCCGGCGAAACTCCTGGGCGGCCGCTTCGACGAGCAAGCCGATCTCCCAGTGGCCGGTATGATACCCCAGCGCAATCGGTTTCCCGTCCGGCGCGCGCAATCCACCCTGCGTGCTGAGCAGCAGGAACTGCTGCCTCCCCGCCTCCGAGGGAGTCCATCCCATCCCCGCATTTTGGACGAGGCCGAAGATGTCGCCGCTGGGGCTGTGCAAGAGCATCTCTTCAGTCAAAGGCAGACTCCCGGGCGGCCCCGGGGCCTGGGTTTGCACCTCGTAAATCTCCGGCACAGCCGGGTCAAAAAGCTCGTCAGCGGAACTCATGACGACATTGAAACAGTACCGGTTGCAGAGACAAGCGCCAACCGGGAGGGGACACGCATTGCGCACCTCGTCACTGCTCACCGTATTGCCCTGGACGCGGCGGATTTGGCCTGCTACAAAACCCGGGCGCTGCGGCACATATATGAATCAACAACGCTGGCTGCGAATTATTCCGGTCGCGCTGATCATGTACACCATTTCGTACGTGGATCGCACCAACGTTTCCCTGGCGCTGGACCCGGGCATTTCGACCATGATGAAGGACTTGCTCATGGACGACCGGATGAAGGGACAAGCTGCGGGGATTTTTTTTCTGGGCTACATTTTGCTGCAAATGCCGGGCGGGTATTGGGCTTCGCGCTGGAGCGCGCGCAAGGTCGTAAGCCTGTTCCTGGTTTTCTGGGGGCTGTGCGCAGTGGGCTGTGGGATGTCACGGAGCTTCCGGCAATTCGAGGTGGCGCGTTTTCTGCTCGGGGTGGCGGAGAGCGGGGTCTTTCCGGCCACGCTGGTGCTGCTGGCCAGTTGGTTTCCGCGCCACGAGCGCGCCCGCGCCAATGCCTATTGGAACCTCTGCCAGCCGCTGGCCGTGGCGGGGTCCGCTCCGCTGACCGGCTGGCTCCTGGGCGTCTGCGGCTGGCACACGATGCTCATGATCGAGGGCGCCCTGCCCTTTATCTGGCTGCCCATCTGGTGGTTCGGCATCCGGGACCATCCCCGGCAGGCCAAGTGGCTCTCCGCCGAGGAGCGCGACTATCTGGAGGAGGTCCTGGGGAAGGAAAGGGCCGATTTGGAGCCGGCCAAGGCCGTTTCCTGGCTGGCGAGATTCTGCGAGCCCTCCGTGTTCGTCATGCTGGCGATTTATTTCCTGCACAACTGCGCCGCTTACGGCTGCATGACCTTTTTTACCGGCGGTCTCAAGGGGCGGGGCTTCGGCGCGCTCCAATACGGCATTCTGTTTGCCCTTCCGTATGCGCTTACGGCCGTCATCATGGTTCTCAACTCCTGGCATTCGGACAAGACGCGCGAGCGCCGGGCGCACGTGGCCGCAGTGTATGCCCTGAGCGGGGTCTGCCTCATCCTGAGCGTGGTGACGCGCGGGCAGTTCTGGATTTCTTATGCCTTGATGTGCTTTGCCATCCCGGGGCCCTTCGCCGCCATGGCGCCGTTTTGGGCGATCCCCAGCGAAACCCTGCCCCACAATGTCATGGCCCTCATCATCGGCCTCGTCAATGCCGTCGGCAACCTGGGCGGATACGTCGGAAACGACATTGTGGGTTGGCTAACCAAAGAGTATCACAGCACGGCCATCCCTTTCACCGTCCTTGGCGCCGGCATGATTGCCTGCGCCGGAATGGCGTTCCTTTTGCCCAAGACCGGCCGCCAGGTGCGGCCGGTGCCGTTAGATTTGGCCCCGGCCCAGGAAAAGACGTTAAACCAAGAGTAGCTGGAAGATGAACCTCTGCCGCTTCAAAGATCAACAGGACCAGGCGCGAATCGGCCTGGTGGTCAACGACTCCACCCTCCTGGACCTCACGCCGGCGGGAGTCCGCCAGATGCAACCTCTGCTGGAAAACGACGACCCCGTCGCCCAGCTCGAGGAAATGGCCTTGCAGGGCCTGCCGCGCCTCGGATTGGACCAGGTGCGGCTCTGCGCTCCGCTTGAACGGCAGGAAGTCTGGGCGGCCGGCGTGACTTACCTGCGCAGCAAGACGGCTCGCATGGGGGAATCCGAGTTCGGCGCCACAGCTTACGACCGGGTTTACGCCGCCGAGCGGCCCGAGCTCTTTTTCAAGTCGCTGCCGGAAAAAGTGGTTGCCGCCGGCGAGCCGGTCGGCATTCGCAGGGACGCCCGCTGGAGCGTGCCGGAGCCGGAATTGGCGCTGGTGCTCAATTCTCGCGGGACTATCGTCGGTTACACCATCGGCAACGACATGAGCGCGCGCGACATCGAGGGCGAGAGCCTGTTGTATCTCCCGCAAGCCAAGGTCTATGAGCGTTCCTGCGCCCTCGGCCCCAGCATTCGGCTCGGCGTTTCGGAGTCTGCGGCTCGAGCCTGGACCATTGGCCTGTCCATCCGCCGGCAGGGCCAGGTCGTCTTCACGGGCCAAACTTCGGTCGGCCAGATCAAACGCGGCTTTGACGAGCTGGCCGGCTTTCTCTTTCGCTCGCAGTCCTTCCCGAACGGCGCCGTCCTGCTCACCGGCACAGGCATCGTCCCGCCCGATGCCTTCACCCTGCAGGCGCAGGACCTCGTCGAGATCGAGGTCTCGGGCATTGGCCGGCTGTGCAACCCGGTGACGGTGGTTTAGGAGCCCGGCAGGATCAACCGCAGAGAGCGCAAAGAACACAAAGAAATCCCTCGTCCGCCCCCGCGCTCCGCACCCTGATCGCGGCTCCTTGGCATATTGGATTTCGGGCTCCGCCGGCCTGCGTTCTTTGCGGTTGATTTTGCCATCGGTTCTTAGGAGTTTGTTCATGGATATGAACCTGCACGGCCAATGTTTCATCGGCGGCCACCTCAGCACCGGCTCGGGCGAGAGGTTCCGCGCTATCAGCCCGCTCGATAGCATCGCCATGGAGCCGCAGTTTTACAGGGCCGGGGCCAAGGAGGCGGATGCGGCCCTGGAATTGGCTGAGGCGGCTTTTGCGATCTTCCGCCAAACAAGCGGCTCCCAGCGCGCCGCCCTGCTTGAGCGCATCGCCGATGAAATCAGCGCCTTGGGGGACCAACTCATTTCCCGCGCCCACCAGGAAACCGGGCTGCCGGAGACGCGCCTCACTGGCGAACGCGCCCGCACCGTCGGCCAACTCCGGCTCTTCGCCGAGGTCGCCCGGGAAGGCTCCTGGGTGGATGCGCGCATCGACAGCGCGGTTGCGGACCGGCAACCACTGCCCAAACCCGACTTGCGGCGGATGCTCATCCCCATCGGCCCGGTCGTCGTCTTCGGCTCGAGCAACTTTCCCCTCGCCTTTTCAGTGGCCGGCGGCGACACCGCCTCAGCTCTGGCCACGGGCAACCCCGTCGTCGTCAAAGCCCATAGCGCGCACCCGGGCACCTCCGAGCTGGTGGCCACCGCCCTCCAACGCGCCGTTGCCGCCTGCCACCTGCCGGCGGGAATCTTCTCGATGCTCTATGGCGTCGGCAAAGACCTCGGCCTGGCCCTGGTGCGGCACCCCTGGACCCGCGCCGTCGGTTTCACCGGCTCGAGCAAGGCCGGTCGCGCCTTGTTCGATGCCGCCGCGGCCCGGCCCGACCCAATCCCTGTCTTCGCCGAAATGAGCAGCCTTAACCCCGTTTTCATTCTCCCAGGCGCCTTGTGCGAGCGCGCCTCGCAGATTGCCGAAGGGCTCCGCGCCTCGGTGACGCTCGGGGTGGGGCAGTTCTGCACCAAGCCCGGCCTGGTGTTTGCCGCGCGCAGCGCCGGCTTGGACCAATTCCAGGAGGTGTTGGCGCGTTCGCTCCAGGCGGTGATGCCTGCGACGATGCTTCATGCCGGCATCTGCCAATCCTACCACCAGGGCCTGGCCCAGGTTTCCGCGGCGGCCGGCGCCGAGTTGCTGGCGCGCTCAAAGGAGCCGGCGGATTCGAGGCAAACCCACGGCGAAGCCGTGGTGATGCGTACTGACCTGCCTGCTTTCCTGAAACACCCCGAGCTGGCAGGCGAGGTCTTTGGCCCCTTTGCCTTGATCATCTCCGTGCCGGCCGCCGAGGAGCTCCAGGCGGCGGCGCGGTCCCTCGAGGGCCAACTGACCGCCACCGTGCATGGCACGCCCGAGGACCTCGCGCAGGCCGAGCCGTTGCTCCGGCTGCTGGAACGCAAGGCAGGCCGATTGATTGTCAACGGCTTTCCTACCGGCGTCGAGGTCTGTCCCTCGATGCACCACGGCGGCCCGTACCCCTCGACCACGGACGTGCGCTTCACTTCTGTCGGCACCGCCGCCCTCTATCGTTTCGTCCGCCCGATCTGCTACCAGGACTTCCCTCCATCGCTGCTCCCGGACGCGCTCAAAGACAACAACCCGCTCGGAATCTGGCGCCTGGTCGATGGAAAGCGGGTTCTTCTCGATCCCGTTCTATCGGTTCGTTGACCTTCCGGGCCGTAATTGGTTCGGCAAATCCGCCGCTGAAGACTAAAACGCTCCCCTCCCTGACGAGCTTGCCGGGAGGGGTCTTTTCAAGAACTCGGCCAAGTCGCGCAATCGGTCGTGCCCTGCATACAACTCAGTCCGCCGCGGCGCGCACGGCGTCGAATTTGCTCTTGGCCGACTCGACGGAGACAAGTTTGTTGGCCTTCTCATCTGCCTGCTCGACCAGTTCCGGCGGCAGGTCCATCAGAAATGGAGAGGGGTGGCAGGGCGTCAGTTTCCCGAACTTCTTGCGGGCCTGGCAGCGGCTGATGGTCAGCGTCTGCATGGCGCGGGTGATGGCGACGTAAAAGAGGCGCCGCTCCTCGTCGAGTGTTCCTTCCTCCTTGGACCGGATGTGCGGCAGCAGGCCGTCCTCCATCCCGACGATATTGACATGGGGAAACTCGAGCCCTTTACAACTGTGCATCGTGATCAGGGTGACCGCCTGGCCGGCCTCTTGGTCATCCTCTTCCCGCTCGGCATCGAGCATAATGTCTTCGAGGAACTTTTCGAGCCGCTCGAGGGGCGGCAGCGTGGCCGCCTCGGCGCCGTCGAGGGTCGCAACCAGTTCCTTCAAAATGCGAATCCGGTTCTCCGCCGTTTCAAGGTCCTTCTCGGATTTGCGCAACTCCTCGACGTATCCCGTCTCGTCCAGAAACCGCTCCGCCCAGGCCGCAAGGGCGCGCGGGCCGCCTGACAGGCCCTGGGCCTCGAGCAGGCCGCGCGTCCGTTCGATGAAGCCGACGAAGGCCTCGAGGCTCTTGCGTGTATCGGCCCGGAAGGTGGCCGCCACAGCGGCGTTCTTCATGGCGGCGAAGACCGGGCACTTGCGTTCCTGGCTGGCCGCCAGAAGCCGTTGGAGGGTCGCGTCACTCAACCCGCGCGCGGGCACGTTGGCAATGCGCAGCAGGCTCGAGTCATCGCGCGGATTGACGAAGGTCCTTAGATAGGCCAGGAAATCGCGGACTTCCCGGCGATCGAAGAAACTCCGGCCGCCAATGAGCCGATAGCGCACCCCCGCTTGGCGCAGGGCGATTTCCAGCGGAGGGGATTGGGCGTTGGTGCGGAAGAGAATCGCCTGGTCCTGCCATGGAACCCGGTAGGCGTGACGGGCGTATTCGATCCGCTCGACCGCCGTTCGCGCCTCCTCCTCCTCGTGCTCAAGGGTCCAGAGGGCAATCCTGGGGCCGCTGCCTTTCTCCGACCACAACCCCTTTGCCCGGCGGCGGACATTATGTTTGATGACGGCGTTGGCGGCGCTCAGGATGGTGTTGGTTGAGCGGTAATTCTGCTCGAGTTTGACAACTTTCACTTCGGGGAAATGCTTCTCCATGTCCAGCAGGTTGGAGACCTCGGCGCCGCGCCAGCCGTAGATGCTCTGGTCATCATCGCCCACGACGCACAGGTTGCGGTGTTCGCAGGCCAGGGCATACACCAGTTTGAATTGGGGCGCGTTGGTGTCCTGGTACTCGTCCACCATCAGGTAGCGGTACTGCGCGCGGCAAGCGCCCAGGGCCCCAGGGTGCTCGGCGAAGAGGCGCAGCGTCAGCAGTATCAGATCGTCGAAATCCACCGCGTTACAGGCGCGGAGCGCGGATTCGTATTGCGGGCGGACGTGCTCGGCCAGCGCGCGCACAGCCGGATCGCCGAAGCTCGCCGCTCGTTGGCCCCCATTCCTGGACCGGCTCAGCATGGCCAGCACGGCGCCCGCATCCATCTTTTCTCCCTTGCTCGAAATCCGGGCCAGGATTTTCCTGACGACGCCGATCTGGTCCGACTCATCGTAGATGACGAAGTTGCGCTTGTAGCCCAGCTTCTCGATATGCTGGCGCAAAATGCGCGCACACAGCGAATGGAAGGTGCAGAGGCTCGGCTGAGAACTCAGGGCCGAGGGCTCGGAGTCCGCCCGGCCTGCGCCTCGGAGTTTCCTTGGAACTAGTGTAGTGTATCATAAATAACTGGTGTTATGCCGCGGATATGGTATTTTCCCTCTATGCCGCGACAAGCACCGCCTGTAGATTTGACCGAAATCGATCGCCAAGAACTGGAGCGCTGGGT
>Ga0181524_10001043_pt1 | contig 32988 bp, 35 predicted proteins | sample PEATcosm2014_Bin_34_FD_119761 | JGI IMG/M metagenome (GOLD analysis project Ga0181524, IMG submission 119761) | Peatland microbial communities from MTU Mesocosm Facility, Houghton, MI, USA - PEATcosm2014_Bin05_60_metaG | ecosystem: Environmental > Terrestrial > Soil > Wetlands > Peat | place... | reverse complement strand
GCGGCATTCGATCGCCGCGCCCTGAATGCGCACGTCCTCTTGCATGATCGTCAAGGGCGAGCCAGCGGCGATCTTGATCTGCTCGTTGACGAGGTCGATGCCGGTGATCATCTCGGTGACGGGATGCTCGACCTGGATGCGCGTGTTCATTTCGATGAAGTTGAACGCGCCGTCCTCGTAGAGAAATTCGATCGTGCCGACGCCGACGTAGCCGAGCTCGGCCATCGCGCGCGCGACCACGGCGCCGATCTCTTCGCGTTGCGCCGCGTTGAGCGCCGGCGAGGGGCCTTCCTCCCAGACCTTCTGGTGGCGGCGCTGCAGCGAACAGTCGCGTTCGCCCAGATGGATCGCGCGGCCCTGGCCGTCGCCGAGAATCTGGAACTCGATGTGGCGCGGCTTGGCGAGATATTTTTCGAGATAGACCGCGTCGTCGCCGAAGGCCGACTTCGCCTCGATTCTGGCGTTGGAGATGGCGTTGATGAGCTCGCCGGCGGCGCCCGCGACTTTCATGCCGCGCCCGCCGCCGCCCGCCGCGGCCTTGACGATAACGGGATAGCCGATTTCGGCGGCGATCTTCAGCGCTTCGGCCTCGTCGTTCACCGCTCCGCTGGAACCGGGCACGCAGGGGATGCCGAGCCGCGCCGCCGTGCGTTTGGCCTCGATCTTGTCGCCCATGAGGCGGATGTGCTCGGCCTTCGGGCCGATGAACGTGATTCCATGCTCGGCGAGGATTTCGGCGAAGCGGGCGTTTTCCGAGAGAAAGCCGTAGCCGGGATGCACCGCGTCGGCGCCGGTGATTTCGCACGCCGCGAGCAGGGCGGGCACGTTGAGATAGCTGTCGCGCGCCGGCGGCGGGCCGATGCAGACGCTCTCGTCGGCGAGCTTGACGTGCATCGCCTCCTTGTCGGCGGTCGAATAGACCGCCACCGTGGCGATGCCGAGCTCCTTGGCGGCGCGCAGCACCCTGAGCGCGATTTCGCCGCGGTTGGCGATGAGGATCTTATCGAACATGCCGGGCGTCTCCTCGCGGCGGGCGACGCGTCGTTGGGCGCGGCCTCGCGCTCATTCGATGACCATCAGCGCCTGGTCGTATTCGACCGGCGCGCCGTCCTCGACGAGGATATGCGTCACCTTGCCGGCGCGCGGGGCGACGATTTCGTTGAACGTCTTCATCGCCTCGACCAGCAGAATCTTGTCGCCGGCCTTCACCGACGCGCCGACTTCGACGAAGGGCTTGGCCTCGGGGCTCGGCCTGAGATAGGCGGTGCCGACCATCGGCGACTTCACCGCGCCGGCGAGTTCGGCCGGCGCGACGACCGTCGCTTCATGCGCCGACGCCGGCGCGGCGGCGGCGGCGGGCGCGGGCGCAGCCGCGGCGACGACGTGCGAGAGCGCGACCGGCGCACGGCGCTCGCGCGCGACGCGCACGCGCAATCCGTCGCGCTCGACTTCGACTTCGCTCAGATCGTGGCGCCCGGCGATTCTGGCGAGCTCGGCGACGATGGAAAGATCGAAGCCGCCCGTCGTGGGCTCGGCGACGGATTTGATGGACGGCTTCTTCATCGGCATTCGCGGACGCCTCGCCCCGGACAAGTCGAATTTTTCATCGGCGCGTCCTATAGCCCGGCTGGTCGGGCAAATAAAGAGCGCGACGTCTATCCCTTGCGCGCCCATACGTGCGCGTCGTGAAACGCCGCGCCGCCGAACGGCGCGACGCTGTCGTCGCCGATCAGAGTATTGATCCCGCGTCCGTCGAGAAAGGCCGAGGGCGGCCACACCCCCTCGCTGACGATGAGGCCGCGCGTCAGGCCGGCGAACGCCTTCACGTGCAGGCGCGTCTGCCCCCGCGCGTTGCCCAGCCGGACGATCTCGCCGTCGCCGAGGCCCAGCGCGGCGGCGTCTTCGGGATTGATCAGCGCGGTCGGCCGCTGTTCGCGTGCGCGCGAGGACGGCGTCTCGGTGAAGCTCGAATTGAGAAAATTGCGCGCCGGCGAGGTCGCGAGCTTGAACGGGTGCGCCGCGTCCGCCGCCTCGTTGACCGGCCAGTGGTCGGGCAGGGTCGGCATGTCGCGCCAGGGTCCCTTCAGACCGTCGCCGGAAAAGGGCGTCGAAGCCCAATCGGCGCGAAGGCGGAACTTGCCGTCGGGATAGGCGAAGCCGTCGAGAAAATGCGCCTCTTCGAACGGCGGCTGGCAATCGAGCCACTTCATCTCTTCGAGCTCGGCGAGCGAGCCGCGGCCCGAGGCGCGCAGCGTCCAGTCGATGATTTCGCGCGGGCTCATGGCGAAGCCGGGGTGGCGCGCGCCGAGCCGATGCGCGAGCGCGACGATCACCTCGTGGTTGGAGCGGCAGCCCTCGGGCGGCTCGATCGTCTTCGGGCCGAACTGCAGATACTGGTGGCCACCGCCGGTGTAGAGGTCGTCGTGCTCGAGGAACATCGTCGCGGGAAGCACGATGTCGGCGTAGCGCGCGGTGTCGGTGAGGAACTGCTCGTGCACGCAGACGAACAAGTCGTCGCGCGCGAAGCCGCGGCGCACTTTTTCCTGATCGGGCGCGACGGCGAGCGGGTTGGTGTTCTGGATCAGCATCGCCTTGACCGGGCCGCCGCCCTTGAGCGCTTGCGCTTCGCCGTTCAGCGCCGCGCCGACGCGGCATTGGTCGAGGCGGCGCACGCTCTCGTCGCGCGCGTCGAGCCCTTCGATCATGGTCTTGTCGAGTTTGAAAATGCCGCTGTTGGAATGAAAGGCGCCGCCGCCCTCGTGCGCCCAGGCGCCCGTGACGACCGGGATGCAGAGCGCCGCGTGCATGTTCGCCGCGCCGTTGCGCTGGCGCGAAAAGCCGTAGCCGAGACGGAAGAAGGTGCGCTTCGTGCGCCCGACCAGCGCCGCGAAGGCTTCGATCGATTCGACGTCGAGGCCGGTGATCGCGCTCGCCCAAACGGGATCGCGCGAGCGAAGATGGGCCTCCAGCTCGCCCGGCGCGTCAGAGTAGCGCTCGAGGTAGGCGCGGTCGGCCGCGCCGTCGCGAAAGAGCGCGTGCATGACGGCGCAGGCCAGCGCGCCGTCCGTGCCGGGCTTGAGACGCAGCGCCAGATCCGCCTGGCGCATCGTTTCGGTGTCGTAGATGTCGATCGCGACGATTTTCGCGCCGCGCTCTTTTCGCGCCCGCATCGCGTGCGTCATCAGATTGACCTGCGTCGCGACGGCGTTCGTGCCCCAGATGACGATGCAATCGGACTTGGCCATCTCGCGCGGATCGACGCCGGCCATGCGCCCGGTTCCGGCGAGATAGCCGGGCCAGGCGATGGCGACGCAGATCGAGCCGTAGAAGCGCGAATAGCGCTTGGCGTGCGTCAGGCGCTCGAGCCCGTCGCGCATGACGAGGCCCATCGTGCCCGCGTAAAAGAAGGGCCAGACGCTCTCGGCGCCGAACCGGCGCTCGGCGTCGAGGAAACGTTCCGCGACGAGGTCGAGCGCGTCGTCCCAGGCGATCGGCTGGAATTGACCGGAGCCTTTCGGGCCGACGCGGCGCAACGGCTGGGTCAGCCGATCCTCGTGATGGATGCGCTCGGCGTAGCGCGCCACCTTGGCGCAGACGACCCCCGCGGTGTAGCGCTGGTCCGCCGCGCCGTGAATGCGCCCGATCCTCGCGCCGCCGATCACTTCGACGTCGAGGGCGCAGACCGAGGGGCAATCGTGCGGGCAGACCGACGGACGCCTGACGACGTCGAGGGGCGCTTTCATGGGCGAACGTTCCTTTGCGCCCCACTGTGAAGAAGCCGGGGCGAGCCCGCAAGAGCGCAAGTCTGTCTTGAAGACCACTTAGGGCGACGAGCGCCGACGCGCGGGTCTCAGGCAATCGCCGCGACCGGCGCGGCGCCACGCGAAAACGCAGGCCGCTTCGGCGTCAAGCTTCAAATGGCGTCGGATCGAGGCCGCGGGCGATCGTCGCAGCGGTTTGTCGGGTCAGCGCGGCCCGGCGTCGGAGGAACCTTCGGGCAATCCCCGCGCGGAATAGCGCTGGTAGCGCTGGTCGAACGTTTCGGCGACCTGAGCGCCGTCGGTTACGGCCGGGCTCGCCGCCGCGGCGCGCTGCGCATCGAGGATCGTGCTGACGCGCCAGCGCCACGTCGCGACGTCGGAAGCCTGTTGATCGACGGCGACGGCGCCTGCGCCGACGGCCGCGAGAACGAGGGACAAAAGAACCGGCCTGAGCATGCCTGTCTCCTCTCCGCTTATCGTTGTTATTGGCGTCGCCCGGGCGCGTGCGGCCGTCCGTCGGCCGGCGCAGCGGCCCCGACAAAGCCATTAATACTTACAGCGATAATGTGACGGCGTGAAGGCGCTTTCAGTCGGCGGGCGGTTCGTCGCGCAGGAATTCGGCGGCCATCGCGCGCGTCACCCGCTTGCCCCGCGCCAGCGCTTCGCGGTCGAGCGCCGCGACGATCGCGCGCGCCGCGTCGAGCGAACGCTCGATGCGCAGCGCGATGTAGGAGACGACCGAAGGATCGACCGCGAGTTGGCGGTCGCTGAACAGCTTGAACAGCACCGCCCGAGTCAATTCGAGATCGGGAGCGCCGAGCGCGACGGTCGGCGCCAGGCGGAGCCGCGAGACGAGATCGGCGGTCTTCAGGCCCCAGCGGTCGGGCTGGCGGCGCGCGGTGAGGAGCAAGTATGCGCCGTTTTCGCGCGTCAGGTTCAACAGGTGGAACAGCGAGGCCTCATGCGCGCCGATGCGATCGGCGTCTTCGATCAGCAAGGCTTCGGCGGCGGCGATCTCGATGAGCGGCGCGCGCGGCAGCGTCTCGGCGCTGACGACGCGAGCCGCCGAGCCTCGCGCCCAGATCGCGCCGAGATGGCTCTTGCCCGAGCCGCTCGGGCCGACGAGCATCAGCATCCGGCCCGCCCAATTCGGCCAGGATAGAATCGCCCGCAGCGCCTCGGCGTTCCCCGGCGCCTCGAGAAAATCCTCGCGCGCGTAGCTGGGGTCGTGCGGCCAATCGAGCGTCAATTGTCGCGCCGGACCGCTCACGGTTCGATCCTCGCGACAGCGCCGCGATAGAGCGGGCTCTTGAGATAGAGGCCGATCAGGTGACGCGCGAGCACCCCGAGCGCCGCCGCAGTCGGAACCGCGATGATGAGGCCGGTGAAGCCGAACAATGCGCCGAAGGCGAATAGCGCGAACATCAGCCAGACCGGATGCAGGCCGATGGATTCGCCCACGAGCTTGGGCGCAATGACGTTTCCTTCCAAAAACAGCCCGACGCCGACGACTCCGAGGGCGAGGAAGAACAGCTCGAGGCTCGGCCACCCCTGAACGAGGCCGACGCCGAGCGACAAGATCAGCGCGGTCAGCGATCCCACATAGGGAATGAAGCTCAGGACGCCGGCGATCACGCCGATGAGAAAGCCGAAGTCGAGGCCGATCAGCGTCAGCCCGATTCCGTACCAAAGGCCGTCGAACAGGCAGACCAGCGACTGGCCGCGAAGGAAGCCGGCCAGCGCGGCGTCGATCTCGGACGCGATCTTGCGCAAAGCGTCGCGATGGTCGAGCGGCAGCCAGCCGTCGATCCTCGCGATCATCTTGTTCCAGTCGACGAGGATGTAGAAGGCGACGACCGGCGTGACGATGAGGAACGAGAAGAAATTGACGATCGCGGCGCCGCCGGAAGCGAGCGAGCGCACGGCGTTGAGCAGCCATTGCGCGCCTTGCGCGACGAAATCGCCGATCGACTTTTGAATCTGTTCGGCCGTGAGGGTGCTGCCGAGCCCGACCGAATTGCGCCATTCGCCGCCGTATTGTTGGAGCAGGGCGTTGCCCTCGTCGACCGCGAGCGCCTGCAGACGCATGACGTAGCCCGGCAGTTTCTGCGTGAAGCCGATCAACTGATTGCCCAGGATGGGCGCGACGACGACGAGAAAGAGGACGACGACGAAGATGAAAACGGCGAGAATCAGCAGCGCAGCGGCCAGACGGCTGAGGCCGATCCGTTCGAGGCGGCGCACCACGGGATCGAAGAGGTAGCCGAGCGCGATGCCGGCGGCGAACGGCGTCACCGCCGACCCGAGCAGGTGCAGCAACCACCAGAACGCCGCCAACGCGGCGGCCCAGACGAGGACCTGGCGTTCGAGGCTCATGGCGCCGCCTCTCCGGGACGACGCGGCCTGGAGGCGTCGCGAACCCGCCCGATCGGCGAACCGAAGCTGGCGGCGAGACAGGCGACGGCGGCGAGGCTCTGGGTCACGGCGCGGCCCTCAGCGGCTCATGTGGTCGAGCCATTGCGCGATATACACGCCTCCGGAGGCCAGCGTCGAGGCGGCGACCATCAGCCCCAGTCCGAGCTGGGCGCCCGATTCGTCGTACCCGTAGGCCTTGGAACCGAGCACGAAAGCCGCGAAGGCGATCTGCGCGGCGGTGTTGAATTTCGAGATCCACACCGGGCGGATCGCGATGGGATTGAGCAGCAGCCAGGAAACCAGCACCGCGAACAGGATCATCAGGTCGCGCGACACGACGAGAATGGCGAGCGCAGGCGACAGCGCGCCGATCGCCGCCAGCGCGACGTACATCGAGGTCAGCAGCGCCTTGTCGGCGAGCGGATCGAGATAGGAGCCGAGCTCGGTGCGCAAGTCGAAGCGCCTGGCGATGAAGCCGTCGACGGCGTCGGAGACGCCGGCCGCGACGAAGATCAGGAACGCCGCGACAAAACGCTGCGAGACGATCATCGACACCGCGAGCGGCGTCATCAGCAGGCGCGCGAGCGTAATCAGATTGGGCAGATTGGCCAGGAGCCGCGAACTGTTCATGAAACGCCAGCGCCCTCCCGCCACGCTCGCCGGACTGCCCCCGGCCGAGACGAGCGCCCCGCCCGCGCCGCGACTCGTTTCCGGCGACGCGCCAGTTTCGCGCAAATCTCGTCGCAGCGCGAATCCGACTTGCGCCGACGCGCGGGGCTCGTCGCCGGGTCTCGCGGCCGAGCGGCGTCGCGGCCTCGAACGCGAGGTCCGCAGCCCGCGCCGGCGGTCAAAGAAACTGCGAATCCGCCAACGAGACGCCCAATTCGAAAAGCTGGAATTGGCGGAAGATCGGCGTCAGCCAGGCCCGCAAGCTTATGAGCGTCGCCATCGGCAAGTTCGCCGGCGGCGCCTTGAGGATGTCCGGCAGGCAAAAGTCCCGAGCGTCGAACGCCTTCCACGCCTGCGCTCCGAGCGCGCCGATCAGGATGCGCTCGGAGCGGGGGAACAGATCGAGAATGTCGCGCGCATCGGGCCCGAGCGGCGCCGCCCCCTTGTTTCGGACGACGACAAAACGCAGATTCGGCCAGCGCGCCGCGAGAGCGCCGGCGGCGCTGAGCGAGCCGCCGCTCGCGTCGAGGTGGAAGAGCGCCACCGGCTGCACCATCGCTCGCCGCGCCTCCTCCATGAACCCGATCTGACCGATCGTTTCGAAGAAACTGTCGTAGCTGCGGTGCTGGACGTCGACGACCTTCGGCGTCTCGTCATGAACGAGCAAACGGTCGAACATGGCGATCTGGCCTTGGATTTTCGCCGTGTCCACGATCCTGACGGCGCCGGGGAACCGTTTGGCGAAATCAGGATCGTGAGGATCCGTGTCGAACCCCAGCGCGCCGTGGCCCCGGGCGAGAAAATAGTCGATCAGCAGGCGCGCCGTCGTCGTCGAGCCGCTGCGTTTGTTGGGCGAGCAGCAGAGGTAGACCCTGGTCGTTTGCGCCATGGCCGCGACCGCCCACTCGTCGAAGCTCTCAGCTCTTGCGCGGCGCGTCGGCGATCAGATCGAGCAGGCCGATGCGATCGAACTCTTCGCCGATCTTGCGCTGCCAGGTGCGCACATATCCGCGTAGGACGAAGGAGTGGGCGCCGGGCCGTCCGTCGGCGGTCTTGTTGGCGACGAACGCGGAAAACGGCGACCCCGCGATGTCGACCTGCTCGTAGGCCATCTCGCTCAGCTTGGGAATCGAGATTTCGTCGGCGCTTCGAGACTTGGCGAAATAGCTCATGTAGGTTTCCGGGTCCCATTCGAAGAACGTCGTTTCGTTGACGTAGTTCTTGACCAGGAAATAGTGCGCGTTCGCCACGAAAGGCGCGGTTTCCGCTATTTCCTCGAGCGAGGAAATCGAAGCGCCGAGCACGTGCAGCAGGATGAAATTGAACTGCCCGTCGCGCACCGCCTCGAGAAAGCCGATGTCGCGCAGAACGCGCAACGTCTGGGCGAGCGCGCCCGCGCGCGTGTCGATCAGCGAAACCGCGACTTGGGCGGTGTTCAGCGTGTCGAGAATTCGCATCTGATCGGCTGTCGAGGTGATATCGACCATCTCGGTGATGTCGCCGTGGAACCGCATCAGCGTCCCGCGCGGGACCTCGGTGTCGAAGGCGCGTATCGCAACGTTCTTGCCGGTGAGGTAGTCGGCGACGGCGCGAGCCACGGTCGTCTTGCCGACCCCGCCCTTGTCCGCGCCGATCAGAATGACCGTGGGTTTCATGGTGCTGACCGCTCCCCTTCGTGGCTCGACCGGCGCCCGCTCGACGACCGGCGCCGGCTTGGCCTTCGCCGGCGATATCGTTTCAGTGGGACGACGGGCCATTTGCAAACGCCTCACCGCGCGCGACCGTCCGACGGACGATCGACAATATCGCCTTACGTAACGTCATCGAGGCGACGCCGAGGCTATATCAGGTAAAACACCGGCTTCAAAGGTCGACCTGCCTCGTCCGCCCGCTCCGAGCGCGCGTCGGGGCGGCCGAGCCGTCCTGAGCGAAAGGCCCGGTTTCGACCCGCCCAACCTCGGCGCGGCGCCGCAAAACGTCGCGCCCGCTCCGTTCACATTCGGTTCACGCCGTTGCGGGTATAGAGTATTCTATTAGCTGCCAATTATGGCGGTCGACACAGTGGAGGTTTCACATGCGCAAGCTTCTCGCCGCGCTCGGGCTTTCGACGGCGCTCATGGCCTCGGCCGCCCTCCCGCTCGCCAGCGCCGCCGACGCCGCGATGGCCTATAGCGGGGGCGCGGACGTGCTCCAGCATCAGATCGCGCCCGTCGAAAAGGCCCAGTTCTTTTTCGGCGGATACAATTACTGCTGGTATCCCAACGCCTGGAACGGCCCCGGTTGGTACTATTGCGGCTACGCCTGGAATCGCGGCTTGGGTTGGGGCGGCGGCTACGGCTGGCACGGTTGGCGCGGCGCCGGCGGCCGCTATTACGGCGGGCGTCCCGGCGGCTGGGGCGGCCATCCCGGCTGGGGCGGCCATCCGGGCTGGGGCGGCCATCCCGGCCATTACCACCATTGAGGATGTGTGAGCGCGGCTTCGGCCTTCGGGCCGAAGCCGTCGCGATCGGCGCGCCTCGTTGGCGCGTAGACAAATTGCGGCGGCTCCATCGGGGCCGCCGCATCGACGTAGGCGTAGCGCCGACCGCGAGCGGCGATCCCCGGCGATCGTTGCGATCCGGCTGCGCCGGGAGTCTCGGCTTCGACGACGAGACGCGGCGGGCCGACAGGTTCGCGCGTCGCAGGCTCGGCGATCGGACGAGAAGCGCGATAGGAGACGGCCCGCGGCGGGGTCCGCCGCTAGTTCTGGCTGTAGGCCGCCAATGCCTGCGCCAGTATCGACAGGCCCGCCGTCGAGGGGACGGGGCCGTTGACGTCGTCGTCCTCGCTCGCCGCGTCCAGGACTTGACTTTCGCCGGACGTCGGGGCGTCGGGCTCGCGCGGCTGCGCGACGGCGACCCGGCGCTTCGGCTCGCCTCTGGTGTGAGCGGCGTCCGAGTCGAACCCGATTCGGGCAACGATGGAAAGCGGCATGGCGTGAGCCTTCGCTTGAACGCTCTGCGGCCCTGATGGCGGCGCGGACCAATCGAGCACGGCCCATTTTGTCAGCGCGTCGGACTGACGCCGAATCATTCCGGCCGAATCACTCTTCGATCAAATCGTTAAGGATCGGTTAACGCCGGCGCCCGCGCGACCGCAGCGACGACGCCGGCGCGTCGGACGCTCCCCTGTGGAGAAGAGTCCGGTAACCCAGCCGCCGCAAATAGCGATCCGGCCGAGGCCGAATCCCCGTGCGCTTAACGCGCGCTTAGCGGCGCGATGTCAGCACTGGGCCGAGTTCACATACGAACGATCGCGGCGAGCGTCAGGCGACGCACGGCGCGAGAGCGGGGGGTGGTGCGATGGAATTCCTGGCGGCGTACTGGTCGCGGGCCGAGTTGCTGACCAACGGCGTGCTGCTGCTCCACCTCATCGGCGCGACCGCGGTCGGCCTGCTGCTCGGCTACGAGCGCTCCTACCACGGCCGTGCGGCGGGGATGCGGACCTACGCTCTGGTCTGCGCCACCTCGACCTTGCTGGTCGTGATCAACGCCTATCCCGATCAATGGTACGGCGGCCACTCGCCGACGCCTTCGGCGATCGACCCGACGCGCGTCGTCCAGGGCATCATGACGGGCATCGGATTTCTCGGCGCCGGAGTCATCATGAAGGAGGGGTTCACGATTCGCGGCCTGTCCACCGCCGCCTCGATCTGGATGACGGCGGCGATCGGCGTCATCATCGGCATCGGTTTCTACGGCGCGGCGATCAGCGCGACGGTGGTCATGCTGACGGCGATGACCGCTCTCGGGCAGCTCGAGAAAGTGTTGCCCCATCAAACGACGCTGCATCTGTCTCTGGTCTACCCCAACGACCACACGCCGAGCGCGGAGGATATTCGCGAGCGCATGAAGAGGCACGGCTTCGCCGTGATCGACTGGTCGTTCCACTATTGCGAAAGCTCCAATCACTTCCAATACGATCTCGTGCTGCAGGCCGTCGGCGAGTGCCAGTCGCACAATTTGGTGGGCGATCTGTCGCGCTCTCATGAGGTCGTCGAGTTCCGGCTGGCGCCTTCGCGGGCGTGAACGGGCGCGCGGCGCGCCGCCGTCGGATCGCCATGCTCGGGTGGGCCGGCGCCCTTGCGCGGGGAGCCATCGTCGCGAGATAAACGCAGGGCCGTGAGGATCGCCCTCGGAGCGCAGCGATGAGTCCGTTCACCAACGAATCGACGACCAACGCCTCGTTCTTCTCCGGGCTGCTGCAATCGGTGGCCGAGCGGGGGCGGGCGCTCGTCGGCCTCGGCCGCGCCGAGGCTCACGGCGTCGGGGCGCTGCTCGGCCTGGCCGCGAAGCTGCTGGCCGGACGCGGCGAGGCTTCCGGCGCCGCCCTGGCGCAGACGATCCTGAGCGGCTACGCCAAGCTCGCGCCGGCGCAGAGGCTCGAGTTTCTCACCGGCGTCGCGACGCGCTACGGCCCCGATCTCAAAGCGCTCGGCGACGCGGCGCGAGGGTTTCTCGATCGTCCCGACGAGGCTGGGGCGACGAAGCTCGCCGAGGCGGGCGAGCCGAAACGCCAGGAGCTGGTGCGCCGGCTCAACCACGCGCCGGGCGGCACGCTCGCGCTCGTGCGCATGCGCGAGGACCTCGTCGCTCACGCCTCCGAGGACCCGGCGCTCGCCGCGTTCGACGAGGACTTCGTCCATCTCTTCGCCTCCTGGTTCAATCGCGGCTTTCTGGTGCTGCGGCGGATCGACTGGACGTCGCCGGCCAACATCCTGGAGAAGATCATCCGCTACGAGGCCGTGCACGCGATTCACGGCTTCGAGGATTTGCGCCGGCGCCTCGAGCCGCGGGATCGGCGGCTCTACGCGTTCTTCCATCCCGCGCTCGGCGACGAGCCGCTGATCTTCGTCGAGGTCGCGCTCGCCGACGCGATTCCTTCGGCGATCGCGCCGCTGCTGCAAGCGAGCCGCGTCGAACTGCCGCCGCAAAGCGCGACGACGGCGGTGTTCTATTCGATCTCCAACGCCCAGCGCGGGCTCGCTGGCGTCAGCTTCGGCAATTTCCTCATCAAGCAGGTGGTCGAGGAGCTGAAGCGGGAACTGCCGCGCTTGCAGACTTTCGTCACGCTGTCGCCGGTTCCCGCCTTCGCGGCGTGGCTGCGGCGCGAGCGGGAGAACGAGAATTCCCTCGTCCTCAGCCCCGGGTCGCGGCGCGCGCTGGCGCTGCTCGACCACCCCAACTGGACGAAGAAGCCGGCGGCGGCGGCGGCGGTGGAAAAAGCGTTGCTGCCGCTCGCGGCGCACTACTTCCTCCACGCCCGAACGCGCGCCGGCCGGGTGGTGGATCCCGTGGCGCGCTTCCATCTGGGCAACGGCGCCCGCGTCGAGCGGCTCGATCCGCTCGGCGACCTCTCGGAAGCGGCGATGAAGCAATCGCACGGCCTGATGGTCAATTATCTCTACGAGATCGATCAGATCGAGAAGAACCACGAAGCCTACGCCAACAAGAACGAGGTCGTCGCCTCCGCGGCCGTGCGCCGCCTCGCGCGCCTCAAGCCGGTCGCCGAGGCCATGGCGGCGGGCGCGAAGGCGGAGACGTGAGGGGCGGGGCGGGCGCGTTCCCGGACGCCGAACGATTGAGTAGGAAGTCTCCTCGAGACGCCGCGCCGTTCATCGAGCGCCTCGCGCGCTCGGCGGCCGGTCCCGCGCGATCCCCTTTCAGGCGGGCCGTTCCTTCCCGGCTTTTTCGAACGATTTGGCGTCCGCACGGAGCGGGCCGGTTCGCCGGCGCGGCACGACGCCGCATCGGCGGAAATTCGGGGCGCGAGCGAGGAAAAATGGCTCGGGAAAGCTTGACACGCGACGCTCGTTGTGATGTCCATAAACCCGTTGAAACACAATATCCGTATATGAAAATATAAGCGAGGAGCGCGCGAAGGAGTGGCCGGTTGGCCCACCCGCGGGGGTATGGGCGACTGGAGATTCCGATGCCACGATGGCTGGGAAGCGTCACTGATCGGCGAGCGAACATCGCAGCATTCGCGACTGCAATTCCGTTCGTCGGCGACGCCGCGCAGGCGAACGCGGGATATTTCCAACACGGATGCGGCGCCTGTCAGGGCGCCGCCGGCGACATCGATCCAGTCGACGCGCCGGCTGCGTGGCTCGACGGCGCGAGTCGTGCGGACGCCGCCCCGCCGCTTCTGATTGGCCCCGCGCCGTTCTTCCCCTTGCGAGTCCGTTCGGCGATCGCGCTCGCGCTCGTCGCGCCGCGGTTCCAATTGACGCTCGGTCGCGCCGACCGGGCCGGCTGCGCGACCGCGCGCACCCTTCACAATTAGAGGAGGAACGAATGAATCGTCGAGCTTTTATCGCTTCCGGCGGCGCCGCGATCCTCGGTCCGATGCTGTTCGACGGCGCGAAGTCGTACGCCGACGCCGGCGTCTTGTCGGCGCGCGAGACGGCGGGCGGGCCGCTGATCACGCCCAACGCCAAGTTCTTTCTCTACTCGGAGAAGCGCTATCCCGAGAAAGGGCCGTCGGCGATCGATATCGACGGCCTCGTCGCCACGCCGGCGCGTTACAGCGTCGACGATCTCGCCAACGTTCCGTCGGCCAAGCGGCTGCTGACGTTCCAATGCTACGCCAACACCGCCGGCGGGCCGCTGATCTTCACCGCGCCGTTCGAAGGCGCGCCGCTGTCGACCCTGTTCGACAAGGCCGGCGTCAAGCCGGAGGCGAAGGCCGCCCGCATCGAGGTGATCGACGGCCACGCGCCGTATCTGCTGCCGCTCACCGAGCTGCAGCGCCCGCAAGCCATGTTGGTGGGCCGATGGGGCGCCGAGGCGGTGTCGCACGAGCACGGCGGCCGCTACACCCGGCTGTTCATCCCGGGCGCGGGCGGCAACCACCAACCCAAATGGATCAGCCGCATCACGCTCGTCGACAGCGCGGCGCCCGAGCACCCCGCCCCGCCGATGGCCGGCTTCCTTTCGCCGGCGCCGCCCGAAACGGTCGGCTCGATGGCGGGCGTCACGCTGACGGGCTACGCGTTCTGCGGGCCGGAGCCGGTCGGCAAAGTCGAATTGAGCACCGACGACGGCCGCACCTACCAGGCGATGCCTTTGCCGCCGCAGCCGGACCCGAGGGTGTGGATCACCTGGGATGTGACGTTCCGGCCGCCCGAACGAGGCTTCTACGTGCTGCGCGTCAAGGCTGCCAGCGCCGGCGGCCGCAAGCAGGATTTCCCCGGCGTCATCGCGGTCGACGTGCGCTGAAGAGGCGCGGCGGCGCCGCGACGCTCTCGTCGGGCGTTGCTCACGCCTGCCGCCGCCGGCCGCGCTCTTCGGCGCCGGCGGACGCAGGCAGGAAAAGAAGGAGTTCCATGATGCGCAATCGGCTTCTGGCGGCGGCGATCGTCGTCATCGGCGTCGGCTCCCTCGTCGCGCTCGGCGCGGCGCGCGCGGACGACACGCGCGCGCAGGACCAGGCGCGAGCGGTCGAGCTCGGCGTGCCCTACACCGACTTCAACTGGAACACCGCGCACGCGCAGTTTCGCGGTTGCAGCGCCTGTCATACCGATCTGGCGGCGGATGTGAGCAACCTGTCGGTCGCGCGCCTCGACCCGGACAAGCACGGCGTCTTTTTCAGCGGCTACGCGCCGATGCGGGTGGAGGACTGCCTGATCTGTCACGGCGTCACGTTCGCCGAGCCCATCCATTCGCTGCACCTGCTTTCGACGTCGTTCGCCCAAATGGGCGGCAATTGCGAAACCTGCCACGCGATGGTCGCCGGCAAATTCGTGCTGTACGACGACGAAACGCGCTACTCCGTGGTGAACGGCGTCAGCCACAGCCCGACGCCCGCGTTCTCGCCCTGATCGAAGCCCGGCGTCGGCGCGCCCCTTCCTCCTTGCGGGAGAAGGGGGAGCCCCGCCTTCGAGATATGGGCATGCCGTTGCGCAGGGCGGGAGGGGCGCGCCGCGCGGACGCCTTCGAAAAGCTTCGGCGGCGCCCTACGCCGCCTCGCCCAACACGCTTTCGATGGCGCGGATCTGCTGGAGAAAATCGACCGGCGTTTGCGACGTCACGCGGAAATCCCGGGCGTCGTATACGTCGCGATCCGGATGCGCGGCCTTGAATTCGGCGACGCTGGCGTCCCGGGCGCGGATGAGATCGACGATCTGCGGACGAAACAACCGCACGACGGCGGTCACCCAGCGGTTGAGATCGTGCGAGGGCGCCTCGACGCTCATGTCGAAGCGATCGAGCATGCGGCTCACCGCGTCGGCGTCGTACCACGCTTCGCCGGTCACCCAGCGGTTGACCGTGAACAACCGGAGGAGCCGTCCCGTGGCGTCGGTGGATATGCCGACGAGATGCGCGACCGGGTTGGCCGCTTCGGGGCCGGCCGGGGCGGGCGCGGCGGGCTCGAGGTCCGGGTAAAGCTCTTTGGCGCGCACGAAGGCGTGGAAGTGGCCATTCTCGTCGACCATGCGCTCGTGCGCGACGTGCGCGTGGTAGAAGTAGAGGCTGTGGGTGGCGGGATCGACGACGTCGCCGGCCGGGAAGTGCGCCCATTCCTGGACCACGCTTGCCCCGCCCAGCGCCTCGGTGACGGGGTTGACGCCTCTTTCGGCCAGCGCCGCCAGGCATTGCGTGGCTTCCGCCGCCGCCTCATACATGGCCGCGAGCTCGGCGCGGTCGAGCCGCCGCAGCCGCGCGACCAGACGATCCTGGGCGGCGACCGCGCCTTCTGCGTCCGATTCGTTCAACGAGGCGTCCGCCATGACTTTCCTCCGCATCGGCTGGCGACCACGCGCCGAGGGCGCGTTCGATCAAGGTTTCGAGGGCGTTGGGGTCGGCTGGCCGCTCGCCGGCCCGCAGGGGCTGGCGCCGGCGGGCCCGCACGGGCTGCCGCTCGGCTGGTCGGGCGCGCTCGGACCGCAGGGGCTCTGCGCCGCTTGCGCCATTTGCGTCCGGCTCTGAGCGGCGGCGACCGGAGTCGGCGCGGGCGCCGTCGCCACGATCGCCGCGGCGATCGCCGACAGCCTGCCCGCCAGCAGAGCGGATTTCATTCCCGTGATCGGCATGGCGCTTCCCTTCGTTGCGTTGGCGCGGACGATCTCGGTCTGCCGCGATCGTCGCGCCGTCTCCCTTATCCCTTCATACTAACAAATCCCGCGGCGGTCGCGCGAACGGATTCTTCCGCTCGCGTTCGCGCCGCGACGATTCAGCGAAGCGTTCCTCGTCCCCAGCTCGCGCGAGCGCGGAAAGCCGCCGGCCTTCGCCGGGCGCGAGGCCCTAACCCGGGTCCCGCGCGTCGACGCCGAGGGCGCGCTCTCGCCACGATCCGAAGGCGAAGCCGAGCGCGGCGACGACGATCAGGCCGGCCAGCACCGCCCATGTCGGCAGGCCGAACAGCGCGCCCAAGGTTTGCCCCGGCGGTCCTTGCGCAGCCAGGTAGAACGGCTTGATCGGGTCGAACACGACGGCGAACAGCGCGGTGCCGAGCACCATGCCGATCATGAAGAGAATTCCGTCCAGCCGGCCGCTCGCCAGCCCGACCGCGGACGTGCCCGGGCAGTAGCCGCCCACCGCCATGCCGGCGCCGATCAGAGCGCCGCCGAGGAGGGTCGCCCAGAAGAAGGTCGTGGGCGTGAAGGCGCCGTTGGCCGGCATCAGCCCGGTCGCGGTCGCGATATAGAGCCCGATCGCGGCGACGATGATCGCCGTGAACATCACCTTGAACACCGACCAGTCGGTGAGGCGCAACTGCGCCGTCAGCTTGCGCGGATTGGCGAAGCCGGCGTTTTCCAGGACGTAGCCGAACAGCGCGCCGCAGAGCAGGCCGGACGCGACGCCGGCGTCGTTGAGCGGGAACGTCATGTCCAGGCCCTCCGCACAAGCCGACTGATCGCCACGCCGCCGGCGAAGAAGCCGATGAGGAACACGAAGCCCGCGACGGCGAGCGGGGCGCCGCCGGACAATCCGACGCCGCTGGTGCAGCCGCGCGCCAGCCGCGCGCCAAACCCCGACAGCACGCCGCCGCCGACGGCCATGGCGATGCGCCCGCCGGGCGAAACCTTGGTCGCCCCGTCGAGCTTGACGCGGAACCGCCCGCTGGAGAGCGCGGCGGCCGCGGCGCCGAGAATCACGCCGACGATTTCCCAACTGATCCAGGTCGCCAACGGATTGGCGCCTCCCTTGAGGTAGGGGCCGATGTAGCTGTTCGCCAACGCCGCCGGCTGCGCGATTTCGCCGCCGAGCCAGGCGGTCAGAGCCGTGAAGAACCCGCTGGCGCCCAGGCCGTGACCCGTCAGCAGAAAGGTCATCAGCAACACCAGGCCCAGCGCGACGCCCGCCGTCAGAGGCGGCCAGAGTGGTCGAACGTTTGCTTGCATTGCGCGACCCGCGAATGAGAGTGGCGCGGCGCTGGTAACACATTCTTTAATTCGCATATTTGATCTATCTCATATTTAGGGCGCCTTTGAGCGAGTCGCGGCCTCGCGGCGCCCGTCGCGGAATTCGGTTGCGCCGTCGCGGGAAAAGGCCAAACTTGGGCCGCGGCCGGCGGACCGTAGGGTTTGCGATTCCCCGGGGGAGGGACGGAGCCTTGTCACTCGATCGCTCGATGAATTCCCAACATTTCCATGTCGCGCGGCGCCCGCGGCTCGCCGAGATCGTCGAACACCCCAGATTGGATTTCGCCGATTACGAGCGGCGCCTGACCTCGCTGCAGGGCGTGCTGCAACTCATCCAGCAGGCGTATCTCGGCACGTCGGAGCGCGCGATCATCGTGCTCGAGGGTTGGGACACCGCCGGCAAGGGCGGCATCGTTCGCCGCCTCGGCTGGGCGCTCGATCCGCGCAGCTTCAAGGTCAATCCGATCGCCTCGCCCGACGAGCACGAGCGCGCCCAGCACTATCTCCAGCGCTTCTGGCGACGCCTGCCGGAGAAGGGGCAGATCGTCGCCTTCGATCGATCCTGGTACGGGCGCGTGCTGGTGGAGCGCGTCGAAGGCTTCGCCAGCGAGACGGAATGGCGGCGCGCCTATCGCGAGATCAACGAGTTCGAGCGCCTGCTGGTCGACTCCGGCGTGCGCCTGGTCAAACTGTTCCTGCACATCACGCCCGACGAGCAATTGCGGCGCTTCCGCAATCGGCTGACCGACCCGGTCAAGCGCTGGAAACTCTCCTACGAGGATTTCCGCAATCGCGCCCGCGGGCCGGAGTATGTGACGGCGATCGAGGACATGATGGAAAAGACTTCGACGAAATACGCGCCCTGGCATCTGATTCCGGCCAACAACAAGCCTTACGGCCGGATCGCGGCTTTTCGCGTCCTCAAGGACCGCCTGGGCAAGGACGTTTCGCTGGAGCCGCGGCCGATCGAAGCCAGCCTGATCCAAGAGGCGAGGAAGACGCTCGGCTTGTCGGCCTCGGAGCTCGACCTCGCCTCCGAGTCCGCCGCGCGCAAGCCGCGCGCGAAGCGAAGCCGATCGAAGAGCTGATCGCGACGGGCCGGCGGAAGGGCTGGGCTTGATCGCGCGCCGATCCTCTCGCCCTTCGCCGCCGTCTCAGCCGCGCTTTTCCGCCGGCCAGGTGTCCGAGAGGCGGTAACCTTGCGGATAGGGGTCGGCGGGATCGAGCATGTGCTGGTGCACGCCGGTGATCCAGGCGCTGCCCGAAACGATCGGCACGATGCCGGCCTTGCCGCCGACGGCGACTTCGGCGTCGATGCGGCAATCGAACCGAGAGCCGATGATCGAGCGGCCGACGAAGCGGTCGCCGACCTTCATCTGGCCCTTGGCGTGAAGAACGGCCATGCGCGCCGAGCAGCCGGTGCCGGTCGGCGAGCGGTCGATCTTGCCCGGGCGGATCGCCACGGCGTTCGCGGCGCTCAGAACGCCGTCCTCCACGGCGACCGGCGCGGCGATCTGGCAGAACGAAATGTGGCGCCAGTCCGGGTTCTCGGGATGGACGAAACCCAATTGCTCGTTGGCGGCCTTGGCGATCTTCACGCCGCATTCGGCGAGGTCGCGCGCTTCGTCGGGCGCGAGGGAAAAGCCGAGCGCGCGCGCGTCGACGATGACGAAGCTGTCGCCGCCGTAGGCGGTGTCGACCGTCAACGCGCCGAGGCCGGCGACCTCGAGCTTGGCGTCGAGCCGGTCGGCGAAGGAGGGCACGTTGCGCACGCTGATGCGCTCGGCCTTGCCGTCCCGACACGCCGCGGCGATCTCGATGAGCCCGCCGGGCGCCTCCAGGATCATGGTGGTGAGCGGTTCCTGCATCGGGACGATGCCGGAATCGAGCAGCACGGTGGCAACGCAGATGGAATTCGAGCCCGACATCGGCGGCGTGTAGGCCGGCTCCATGATGATGAAGCCCATTTGCGCCCTCGGGTTCTTGGGCGGCACGAGCAGATTGACGTGTCGAAAGACGCCGCCGCGCGGTTCGTTGAGCATGAAATTGCGCAGGGTCTGATCGCGCGCGATGAAGCGCGACTGCTCCCACAGCGTGTCGCCCGGCGGCGGCGGGACCCCGCCGACGATGACGTCGCCGACTTCGCCGGCGGCGTGGCAGCTCACGACATGGACGACCTTGGACGTTCGCATGTTCTGCTTCCCCCTGACGGCGCGGCAGCCTATTTAGCCTCTTATGGCGAGCGGTTGAATTGGCAATGGGGGCTAGTTAAGCTGTCGCCGCGATGCCGAGGCTCCGGCTCGGCGGGATCGTCGATTGGGGAAGGGGGTTTCGACAATGACCCACGTCACCTACAAGGTCGTCGAACACGAGGGCGGTTGGGCCTACAAGGTCGGCGACGTTTTTTCCGAGACTTTCGCCACCAGGGAACTTGCGCATGCAGCCGCTGTCCAGGCGGCGAGCGAGCAACGAGTCTCGGGAGAGAGCGGACCCATCGAGTATGAAGATCGTTCGGGGCGCTGGCGCGAGGAAACGGCCAAGGGGAACGATCGCCCGGAGACCGACGTCAAGGACTGATTGACGAACCGCCTCGCGCTCGAGGCGAACCGGCGATCCAGACGACGGGACGCATTGCGCGATCGCGGCGCCTTTCGCGAGCCTTTGGAGATCGCCCATGCCGATCGCCATCTGCGGCTACGCCATCGTGTCGGACGACGACCGGATCGCCGCCGCCAACGGGCTCACCCCGGTTTGCCTGCGCAACGAGAAGGACTGGGCCTATTATCAGGGCGCGCTCGATCGCGCCGACCTCGTCGTCTTCGGCCGACGCAGCCATGAAGCCGAGCCCAACGCGCGCCGCCACCGCCGGGTCGTCGTGTCGCGCTCGGCGGCGGGGCTCGAGCGGCGCGCCGACGCCTGGTGGTGGGACCCCGACCGCGCGCCGTGGAGGAGAGTCGCGGAAAAACTGCTGCCGTCCGGCGGCCTCGTCGCCGCGCCGGGCGGCCAGGTCGTGTTCGATCTCTTTCTGAAGATCGGTTTCGACGAATTCCATCTGTCGCGCGCGCACGGCGTGAGGCTTGTCGGCGGGCGGGGCGTGTTCTCGGCCTGCGAGTCCGGCGTCGCCGCCGAGACGCTGCTGGCCGAAGGCGGCCTGAGGTTCAGCGAAAGGATAACGCTCGATCCGGCGCAGCGCGTCGAAATGAACGTCTGGCGGCGCGCCCGCTGAACGCGGCGTCGATTCGCTCACGCCGCTCGCCGCTACGCATTGAACTGGGGAGCCGCGTTCCGTAAGCTGCTTGGCGCAGCCGCAGCGCGCGGCTGCGCCAAGCCGGGGGATCGCCATGCTCGTTCTCGTTCTCGGGATCATTGTCTTCCTCGGCGTCCACACGCTGACGACCCTGCGCGGGACGCGCGCCGGGCTCGTCGAACGATTCGGACTGCAGCCCTACAAGGCGGCGCATTCGCTCGTCGCCCTCGTCGGCCTGGCGCTGATCGTCTGGGGCTTCTCGCGCTACCGCGCCGAAGGGTTGATCGTGGTGTGGACGCCGCCGGTCTGGGCGCGCCATGTGACCATCACGCTGATGTGGTTCGCCTTCGTGTCGCTCGCCTGCATGAACCCCGCGCCCGGCCGGATCAGAGGCTGGCTGCGCCACCCGATGCTGGTCGGGGTCAAGATCTGGGCGCTGGCGCACTTGATCGCCAACGGCGACGCCGGCGGCATGTTGCTGTTCGGAGCGTTCCTCGCCTGGGCGGTCTACGATCGCATCGCCGTCAAGCGGCGCGGCGATCTCGGCGCGCCGTCGGTGGCCGCGTTCACACGGGCCGATGCGATGGCGCTCGGGATCGGGACGGTCGCCTATGTCGCGATGATCCTGCTGCATCCCTACGTCATCGGCGTGCCGGTGATCGGCATGTGATATGTGGCTGGGAGCGCGACGGGCGCCGCGCTCGAATCGGCCCAATTTTGCGCCACGCGTCCGTTCATGATGGGGGGTTGATCGTGGAAACATTGCGGGATCACGCCATGCGCTTATCGCTATGCGCCTTGACGCTCGCGCTGCTGGCGGCGACCTCCGCCGAGGCGGCGTGCGTCGACCTGCCGAACAAGCTGTTGATGTACGCTCGAAAAGGACCGAGCGTGGACATCGTCGACCTCAATCAGACTTCGGTCGCGCGGATCAAGCTCGACTGCGAGCTCGTGGCGGGCGATTGGGGCAAGCTCGCGCTGCCGCTGCATATCTGCGCCGACGCCGACGTGCCGTCGCCGAGCGGCGGCCAATGCAAGGTGATCGAGCTCACGCCGCTCAGCGGTCCGGCGCCGGACGGCGGGGATTTCGAATTGGTGATCCGGCGCAACCTCTCCAAGTGAAGCGCGGTCGTGGCGCGGCGAACGGCGGCGGCGATGCCGACGACCGCGGATTCCGCCGGCCCTCGATGAAACGGGCGCCGCGAGAGTCTCGACGCCCCCGTTCGCCGTCCCCGCCCTTGCGCATCGGCCCCCGAGCGGCTAACCCGCCGCCAGCAATCCTGACGCCCCCGCCATGACCCCTATCGCCCCCAAGACCCTCACCTACGCCGACGCCGGCGTCGACATCGACGCGGGCAACGCCATGGTCGAGCGCATCAAGCCCTTGGTGCGCGCGACGCGGCGGCCGGGGGCGGACGCGGAGATCGGCGGCTTCGGCGGGCTGTTCGATCTGAAGGCGGCGGGATTCGTCGATCCCGTGCTGGTCGCGGCCAACGACGGGGTCGGCACCAAGGTCAAGATCGCCATCGACAGCGGCCTCTACGACACCATCGGCGTCGATCTCGTCGCCATGTGCGTCAACGACATCGTCGTCCAGGGCGCCGAGCCGCTGTTCTTCCTCGACTACTATGCGACCGGCAAGCTCGATCCGAATGTCGGCGCGGCGATCGTCGGCGGCATCGCGCGGGCCTGCGTCGAGTCGGGCTGCGCCCTGATCGGCGGCGAGACGGCGGAGATGCCGGGGCTCTACGCCCGGGGCGATTTCGATCTCGCCGGGTTTGCGGTCGGCGCCGCGGAACGCGGAACGCTGCTGCCGTGTTTCGGTCTGAAGGCGGGCGATCTGGCGATCGGGCTGCCGTCGTCGGGCGTCCATTCCAACGGCTTTTCGCTGGTGCGCCGCATCGTCGCGCTGAGCGGCCTTTCCTGGGACGCGCCGGCGCCCTTCGCGCCGGAGCGCTCGCTCGCCGCGGCGCTGCTCGAGCCGACGCGGCTCTACGTCAAGCCGCTGCTGGCGACGCTGAAGGCGACGCGCGGCGTCTTCGCGCTCGCCCATGTCACCGGCGGCGGCTTTCCCGACAATCTGCCGCGCGTGCTGCCGGGCGACCTCGCGGTCGAACTCGATCTTGCCGCCTTCTCAGCCCAGCCGGTGTTCTCCTGGCTCGCCGCGACGGGCGGTGTGAGCGAGGCCGAAATGCTGCGAACCTTCAATTGCGGCTTCGGCATGGTCGCCTTCGTCGCGCTCGAAGCTGTGCACGAGACGATGCGCGCACTTGCCGTCAACGGCTTGAAGCCGACGCCGATCGGCCGGCTCGTGGCGCGCGAAGGCGAGCGCGTCGTCATGCGCGGGCGGCTGAAGCTGTGAGCGGGCGAGCCCGCGTCGCGATTCTCATTTCCGGGCGCGGCTCGAACATGGCGGCGCTGATCGAGGCGGCGCGCGCGCCCGATTTTCCCGCTGAGATCGCGCTCGTCCTCTCCAACAAGCGCGACGCCGGCGGTCTCGAACGGGCGCGCGAGGCGGGCGTCGCGACGGGAATCGTCGAGTCGCGCGACTATACCGACCGCGAAGCGTTCGAGGCGGCGGTGCTCGAGCGGCTTGCGGCGCATCGCGTCGATCTCATTTGCCTGGCCGGCTTCATGCGCATCCTGAGCGCGCCTTTCGTCGAGCGCTGGCGCGGGCGACTGATCAACATTCACCCTTCGCTGCTGCCTAACCTGCGCGGGCTGCACACTCACGAGCGCGCGCTCGAGGCCGGGTTGAAGGAACACGGCTGCACCGTGCATTTCGTCGAGAGCGAGCTCGACGCCGGCCCGATCATCGCCCAGGCGCGCGTCCCGGTGCTGCCGGGCGACGACGCCGAGGCGCTGGCGGCGCGGGTGCTCGCCGAGGAGCACAAGCTCTACCCCCGAGCGCTCGCCGAGGTCGCTGCGGGACTGGTGAGCCCGCGCGCGGCCCCAGGGGCCGCGTGAGGGCGGGCGCGCGGCGCCCCTTGCGCATTTGGCTTCGACGCGCTTCTGTCACACAAGTGTTCGATTGAGAGCGCGCGGAATGCCGAGGCCGAGACGTCCGTTCCGTTGTTCCCGAGGAGGAGGCGGAATTGGCGCGACGCGCAGCACGAGCGGTGAGAAGGAGGTCGACGGGCATGAAGACCGCGATGGTTTCTTTGGAGAGCGCCGCGCCGGACCTCGCCTCCTCGCCGGAGCGTTTCATCAACCGCGAATTGTCCTGGCTGGAGTTCAACCGCCGGGTGCTGGAGGAATCGAGCAATCTCAACCACCCCTTGCTCGAGCGGCTGCGCTTTCTCTCGATCTCGGCCGATAATCTCGACGAGTTCTTCATGGTGCGCGTCGCCGGCCTGGTCGGCCAGGTGCTGGCGGGCATGACGGAGACCTCCGACGACGGCTTCGCTCCGGCCGAGCAGCTCGAGCGCATCGGCCTGAGGGTCGCCGAACTCGTCGCCTCGCAGCAGCGGCGCTGGCGCGAGTTGCGCGCCGAGCTCGAGGGCGCCGGGATCGTCATCTGCGAAGTGGGCGAACTCTCCAGCCACGATCGGCAATGGCTGGAGGATTACTTTCTTCTCCATGTCTTTCCCGTTTTGACGCCGCTGGCGGTCGATCCGGCGCATCCCTTCCCGTTCATTCCCAATCTCGGCTTCACGCTCGCGCTCGAGCTGAAGAGCCTGGCCGACCACCGCACGATGAGCGCGCTGGTGCGCGTTCCCGGCAAGATCGATCGTTTCGTCCGGTTGCCGGAGGCGGGCGGCGCGGGCGGGCAACGCTTCGTATCGCTCGAACAGATCATCCTGGCGTTCATCGGCCAGCTCTTTCCCGGCTACAAGGTGACTGGGCAGGGCAGTTTCCGCGTCATCCGCGACAGCGACATCGAAGTCGAGGAAGAGGCCGAGGACCTCGTGCGCCTCTACGAGAGCGCGCTGAAGCGCCGGCGGCGCGGCTCGGTCATCCGGCTGGAGATCGAAGCGACCATGCCCGAGGCGTTGCGCGCGTTCGTCACCGGCGACGTCGACGTCGTCGCCTCCGGCGTCGTCCTGGTCGAGGGCATGCTCGCGCTCAACGAATTGTCGCAGCTCGTCGGCCTTGACCGTCCCGACCTCAAGTTTCCGCCGCTCAACCCGCGGTTTCCCGAGCGCGTGCGCGAAAACGGCGGCGATTGCTTCGCGGCGATCCGGCAGAAGGACCTCGTCGTCCACCACCCCTACGAATCCTTCGACGTCGTCGTGCAGTTTCTCAACCAGGCGGCGCGCGACCCGAACGTCGTCGCCATCAAGCAGACGCTCTATCGCACCTCGGCCGACAGCCCGATCGTGCGCGCGCTGGTCGAAGCGGCGGAGGCCGGCAAATCGGTCACCGCGCTGGTCGAATTGAAGGCGCGCTTCGACGAAGAGGCGAACATCCGCTGGGCGCGCGATCTCGAACGCGCCGGCGCGCAGGTCGTGTTCGGCTTCATCGAATTGAAGACCCACGCGAAACTGTCGATGGTGGTGCGGCGCGAAGGCGGCTCCCTGGTCACCTACTGCCATCTCGGCACCGGCAATTATCATCCCGTCACGGCGCGCATCTACGCCGACATTTCCCTCTTCACCGCCGATCCCGCGATCGGGCGCGACGTGGCGCGCATCTTCAATTTCATCACCGGCTACGCCGAGCCCGACGGGCTCGAGCTGATGGCGATATCGCCGTTCACCCTGAAGAAGCGCCTGCTGCGGCACATCGCCGAGGAGGTCGCTTTCGCCGAAACGGGCAAACCGGCGGCGATCTGGGCCAAGTGCAATGCGCTGGTCGATCCCGAAATCATCGACGCGTTCTACGCGGCGAGCCGCGCCGGCGTCGAAATCGATCTGGTGGTGCGCGGCATTTGCTGCCTCAGGCCGGGCGTGCCGGGCCTCTCCGACAACATCCGCGTCAAGTCGATCGTCGGGCGCTTTCTCGAGCACGCGCGCATCTACGCGTTCGGCGGCGGGCACGGCTTGCCCAGCCGCAAGGCGCACGTCTACATTTCCTCGGCGGACCTGATGCAGCGCAATCTCGATCGCCGCGTCGAAGCGCTCGTTCCCTTACGCAATCCGACGGTGCACGAGCACGTGCTCAATCAGATCATGGAAGCCAATCTGATGGACAACGAGCAGAGCTTTCGGGTATTGCCCGACGGTTCGAGCGTCAGGATCGCGCCGGCGGAGGGCGAGGAGCCGTTCAACGCGCACAAGTATTTCCTGACTCATCCGAGTCTGTCGGGCCGCGGCCAATCGCTCGCCGAATCGAGCCCTGGTTCGCTGCCTCATCGCAAACTGCGCGCCTGACGGCGCTTGGACGCCGGCGGGCGGAGCGGGCATGGACTGGCCAAACGACGGCGCCGACGGACGGGGCTCGGTTGTGAAACGTTCGGCTTCGGCGGGCCGACGTCGCGGGAATGAATCGATGTCGGCGCTGGAAGCAAGGGGACGATTGCCGGGCGAGCCGGTCGCGATCGTCGATATCGGGTCCAACTCGGTGCGCCTGGTCGCCTACGAGTCGCTGACGCGCGCGCTCACCCCGACGTTCAACGAAAAGGTTCTGTGCGGCCTCGGCCGCGGCGTCGCCACCACCGGATTTCTGACCGACGACTCGGTGGCCAAGGCTCTGGCGGCCTTGCAGCGCTTCAAGGTCCTTTGCCGGACGATGGGAATAACGGACGTCCGCGCGCTGGCGACCGCGGCGGTGCGCGACGCCGCCAACGGCGCGCAGTTCCTGGAGCTGGCGGAGCGCGCGATCGGCAGCCCGATCACGCTGCTGACCGGGCCGCGCGAGGCGGAGCTGGCCGCGCTCGGGGTCGTCTCCTCGATCTGGCAGCCCGACGGCGTGGTGGGCGACCTCGGCGGCGGCTCGCTCGAATTGACCGAGGTGAGGGGCGGCAAGATCAGCCGCGGCGTGACGCTGCCGCTCGGCGGCCTGTCGCTGATGGAGCTGTCCGACCGTTCGCCGAAGAAGGCGGCGAAAATCGCGCGCGACACGCTCGCCAAGGTCAAGGCGCTCGACAATTTGGCCGGGCGGACCTTCTACGCCGTCGGCGGCACGTGGCGCTCGCTGGCGCGGCTGCACATGCATCAGCGCCAGTACCCGATGAACGTCATGCATAATTACGTCATCCCGACGCGCGACGCCTCGGACTTCGCCAGGCTGGTCGAACGCATCGAGGCCGAGGCCCTGTCGTCGATCGAGTCGGTTTCGTCGGCCCGCCGTCCGTTGCTGGCCTACGGCGCGGCGGTGCTGGAGGAGATCATCCGTCAGTCCAATCCCAAGGAAGTCGTCATTTCCGCGTTGGGCGTGCGCGAGGGGCTGCTGTACGAAGGACTCGACGCCGCCGAACAGGCGCAGGACCCGCTCATCGTGGCGGCGCGCCAATTCAACTTGTTGCGTTCGCGCGCGCCCGCGCATGCCGAAGAGCTTTTCCATTGGACCAGCCAGTTCCTCGGCACGACGCATCTCGAAGAGACTTCGGAGGAGACGCGGCTGCGCCACGCCGCCTGCCTGTTGTCGGATATCGCCTGGCGCGCGCACCCCGACTATCGCGGCGAACAATCCTACGATCTCGTCGCCAACGCCTCGTTCGTCGGCCTCGACCATTCCTCCCGCGCCTTTCTGGCGCTCGCGGCGTCCTACCGCCACATATCGAACGACCAGGACGTCAGCCCGCGCGCGCGCTCGCTCGTTTCGGCGCGCCAGCTCGACCGCGCGCGCATCCTCGGCGCCGCGATGCGCGTCGCCTACATCGTTTCGGCCGCCATGCCGGGCGTTTTGCCGCGCACGCCGATGGTCGCCCAGAAGGGCCGCGTCGCCTTGATGCTGCCGAGCGATCTGGCGGCGCTGAACAGCGACCGCCTGCAGACGCGCCTCAGGCAGTTCGCCCGCCTCATCGGCGGCGATCCGGAGATTCGCGCGGTGGCGTAGCGGACGCGGCGGCGAACGGCGCGGTTCGGGCGCGCAAGGCGTTGGAGCTTCGAGCCCGTCGAATTGCGCCTGACCAGCGCGAAAAGGATTTGTTTACGGATTCTGTTGTTTATTGGTCGACCGACCGCTCGACTGCATCGGAAGGCGTCGGGTTACGGATTGCGCCGCACCGTCGCCGTCGTCGCCGGGCGCCGCCTCGCTCGCCGGCGCGCCGTCGCCGCGCGGGCGCGGTCGGCGCCGCCAAGGGATGAGGACTGGCAATGAAACTGGAAATGTCGCCGAGCGGAGGCTCCGTCCTTCCTTTGCGCGAGAGGCGCGAGCACAGCGTCAGCCGCGAGCTCGGCCGCCTCGTTTCGCTCAATGGGACCGAAGGGGTCATCGCCTGCCGCATCGAGCCGGGCGAGGGCGGCGAACATTGGTCGGTCGGCCATCTCATCACCATCGTGCACGAGAGGTCGCGTCTCGTCGGCGTGATTTGCGAGTTGCAGACCGCCGATCGTCTTTGGAGCGAGGTCGACGCCAACATCGCCTACGTCAAGATCGAACTGAGCGGCGAGATCGTCGACGACGAGTTCGGCGCGCCGACGTTCTTTCGCGGCATTCGTTCCTATCCCGCGCTCGGAGCCGTCGCGCACCGCATCCGCACCGGCGACCTCAAGGCGATCTACAGCTTCCGCGGCGTTCAAGGGGTCGAGATCGGCTGCCTCACTCAGAACGAATCGGTTCCCGCCTCGGTCAGCATCGACGAGCTGGTGAGCCGGCACTTCGCGGTGATCGGATCGACCGGCGTCGGCAAGACGACCGCGGTGTCGATGCTGTTGAAGAAATGCTTGGCCGCGCGGCCGAAACTGCGCGTGCTGGTCATCGACCCGCACAACGAATACGCGCGCAATTTTCCCGGCAACTCCGTCGTCCTCAATTCCGACAATCTCGAACTTCCCTATTGGATGTTCAAGTTCGAAGAAATCGCCGACATTATTTACAGCGGCCGGAAGGTGAATTCGGATGAGGTCGACGCGCTCTTCGACGTCATCAAGACCGCCAAGGCCCAGTTCCAGGCGAGTTCCGCCTCCCTGATCGCAGCCAGCCCGCTGCGCCGCGCCATCAGCGCGGATGTCGGCTGGGTCAGCGCCGACACGCCGGTGCCCTATCGCGTCGCCGACATGGTGCACATCATCGACGAATGGCTGGGCAAGCTCGATCAACGCTATCCGCGCTCGGATCTTCGTTCGCTGAAGCACCGCATGGAAACGCTGAGCCGCGATCCGCGGTTCCGTTTCATGTTCGGCAAGGTGGTCGTCGAAGACAATATGTCCAAGATCATTTCGCGCATCTTCCGTCTGCCGAAGGCCGGCGCGCCGGTGACGATCATGCAATTGGCGGGGCTTCCCAACGAGGTCGTCAATTCGCTCGTCTCGGTGCTCGCGCGACTGGCGTTCGAAATCGCGCTGTGGAGCGAGGGGAGCTACGAGATCGCGCTGGTGTGCGAAGAGGCCCATCGCTACATTCCGACCGATCGGTCGCAGGCGTTCGGGCCGACCCGCCAGGCGATCGGCCGCATCGCCAAGGAAGGACGCAAGTACGGCGCTTCGCTCGGCGTCGTCACGCAGCGCCCGGCGGAGCTCGACGCGACCGTGCTCTCGCAATGCTCGACGATGTTCGCGATGCGCCTGGCCAACGAGCACGACAAGGCGATCATTCGCTCGGCGGTGGGCAACTCCTCGGCGAGCACGATCGCGTTCCTGTCCTCGATCGCCGACCGCGAAGCGATCGCCTTCGGCGAAGCGATCGCCACGCCGATGCGCATGAAATTCAGCGACTGCCGGCTGGAGGCGAGCGAGCCGGCGCCGCGCGCCGACGCGGACCCGGAGCCCAGGATGGGCCACCTCGACTTGCGCAAGATCGTCTGCCGGCTGCGCGGCGAGTACTCCAGCGAAACCTCCGAGGCCTACTGATCCGGACGCGGCCGACCTGTCGCAATCGCGACAAATGTCGGCTTCCGACGGCGCGGGGATCGATTCGGTCGCCGCCGCGCGCCCAGACCTGCGTAAGTTCTTCATATAAAACAAAGGCTTCCGTCGAAGTCCGCGAATTCCTGGCGCGTCGGCCGACCCGTTCGACGTCGTGGCGCCGATCATGCGAGCCTCTCGGCGACGGCGCGATCGCGCCCTCGGCCGGGCGCCGCCCGGACGAGGCGGGAGCGCGCTTGCGCGCAGCGCTCGGCGGTTCATACTGTCGCGACGGCGGCTGGGCGGAGGCGGGCGACGATGTTGGATCACATCGGCTTTACGGTGAAAGACTTTGAATCGAGCCGGAAGTTCTATCTTGCCGCCTTGGCGCCGCTGGGCGTCGGCGTGGCGATGGAAATGTCCGGCCATGTCGGCTTCGGGCGCGACGGAAGGCCGCAGCTCTGGCTCACCCAGGGCGATCCGCCCGCCTCGCCGCTGCACCTGGCGTTCCGCGCCAGAAATCGCGCCGAGGTCGATGCGTTCCACGCCGCCGCGCTCAAAGCCGGGGCCAGAGATAATGGCGCGCCGGGCTTGCGCCCGCACTACCATCCGAATTATTACGGGGCGTTTGCAATCGACCCCGACGGACACAATATAGAGGCGGTCTGCCATCGACCGGAGCCCTGAAGCGCAGCCAAGGTCGTTCGCGCATCGTTTTGACCCCCACCGACGGTCCTTGAAACCGTCCAGGCGAGGAGAAGTCCCATGGCGGCAGTCCAAGAGACGGTCGACCGCGTCCGTTCGATTGAAGTCGAAGCCTACAAGTACGGTTTCGTCACCGACATCCAGTCCGACAAGGCGCCCAAAGGCCTCAGCGAAGACATCGTCCGGTTCATTTCCGCCAAGAAGGGCGAGCCGCAATGGCTGCTGGATTGGCGTTTGGACGCCTATCGGCGTTGGCTGACGATGGAGACGCCGCGTTGGGCGCGCGTCGACTATCCCGAGATCGACTTCCAGGACCTCTATTATTTCTCGGCCCCGAAATCCGCGCCGGCGCCCAAATCCCTCGACGAAGTCGACCCCGAGTTGCTGCGAACCTACGCCAAGCTCGGCATTCCCTTGGTCGAACAGGAGATTCTCGCCGGCGTCGAACGGCCGCGGGTCGCCGTCGACGCGGTGTTCGACTCCGTTTCGGTGGCCACGACCTTCAAGGCCGAGCTCGCCAAGGCGGGCGTGATCTTCTGCTCGTTCTCCGAGGCGGTGCGCGACCACGGCGATCTGGTGAAGCGCTATCTCGGCTCCGTCGTGCCGCCGACCGACAATTTCTACGCCACGCTCAACTCGGCGGTGTTCTCCGACGGCTCGTTCGTCTACGTGCCGCCGGGCGTGCGCTGCCCGATGGAGCTCTCGACCTACTTCCGCATCAACGAGAAGAACACCGGCCAGTTCGAGCGCACGCTGATCGTCGCCGACAAGGGCGCCTACGTCAGCTACCTCGAGGGCTGCACCGCGCCCAAGCGCGACGAGAACCAGCTCCACGCCGCGGTGGTCGAGCTCGTCGCCCACGAGGACGCCGAGATCAAATATTCGACGGTGCAGAACTGGTTCCCGGGCGACGCCGAGGGCAAAGGCGGCATCTACAACTTCGTCACCAAGCGCGGCGACTGCCGCGGCGCGCGCGCCAAGATCTCCTGGACGCAGGTCGAGACGGGGTCGGCGATCACCTGGAAATATCCGTCCTGCATCCTGCGCGGCGACTCCTCGCGCGGCGAGTTCTATTCGATCGCGATTTCCAACGGGCGCCAGCAGGTCGACAGCGGCACCAAGATGATCCACCTGGGCAAGAACACCTCCAGCCGCATCATCTCCAAGGGCATCGCCGCCGGCAAATCGCAGAACACTTATCGCGGCCAGGTCTCGGCGCATCGGCTCGCCGCCGGCGCGCGCAATTTCACCAATTGCGATTCGCTGCTGATCGGCGATCAGTGCGGAGCTCACACCGTGCCCTACATCGAGGCGAAGAATTCGTCCGCCGTGTTCGAGCACGAGGCGACGACCTCGAAGATTTCCGACGACCAGTTGTTCTACTGCCTGCAGCGCGGGCTGTCGGGCGAGGAAGCGACGGCGCTGATCGTCAACGGCTTCGTGCGCGACGTGCTGCAACAACTGCCGATGGAGTTCGCGGTCGAAGCGCAGAAGCTGATCGCGATTTCCCTGGAGGGGAGCGTCGGATGACGAAGACCAACCGGGGAGCTGCGGTCGTCAATAAGGGCGTCTTCCGGGACGAGGCCGAAGCGCTCGACGAAGTCGTGCGTCGTCTCGTCGAAACCTTTGATCCTGAAAGCGTTTGGCTGTTCGGCAGCCGCGCCGAAGGAAGAGCGCGGCCGGATAGCGATTTTGATTTGTTGCTCGTCGCTAAGCCGCGAGGCTCATTCGGCTCGCAGGACTATGAACGCGTCATTGCGCCATTGATAGGTTTAGGCGTCGGCTGCGACGTGGTTCCGTGTTCGCGTGACGACTTCGAAGAAGGAACCAGGATAAAGACGTCGTTGATCGCGCAAGTTCTGTCCTCGGGCCGGAGGCTTTACGATGCAACGGCGCATTGAGGCCTTCATGACGCTCGCCGATGAGGAGTTTTCCGCAGCGCGCAAACTCCACTCGGCTTTGCCGCGACAGGCCTTGTACTTCCTGCAACAGTGCGTCGAGAAACTGATCCGCGCGTGTTTGGAAGCCGCAGAAATCCCAGCGGGGACGGGGCACAACATATCGTTCCTGGCCGGGTTGTTGCCTGAGGAACATGCCTTGCGAGCGCGTTTTCGGGAATTTGAGCATTTGAGCGCGGCGTCGACGCGCTATCGATATCCCTCGGGAACAGGCGCCATCTATCAAGTTCCGGCCGACGAGGCGACAAAATCGCTCGCGGAGGTCTCGGTGTTGCGCGACGAGGTTAACAAGTTCCTTCATTCTCGCGCGGGGGCGCGGCGATGATAGACACTGTCTTAAGAGCTGCGGGATGCAAACCGACGAGCAATCCCGTCGTCGACATCGCCGACGTCGCGCCGCGTGAACGCTCACACGGCTACCCCGACAGCGAAAAGTGAAACCGAAAGAACGTTGCATGCTGCAAGTCAAGAATCTCAGCGTTGAAATCAAGGGCAAACCGATCCTCGACGGCCTGAGCCTGACCGTAAAGACGGGCGAAGTCGCGGCGATCATGGGGCCGAACGGCTCGGGCAAGTCGACGCTGTCCTACGTCATCGCCGGCAAACCCGATTATGACGTCACCTCGGGCGAAATCCTGCTCCACGGCGAGAACATCCTCGACATCGAGCCCGACGCGCGCGCCGCGCGCGGCGTGTTTCTCGCCTTCCAATACCCGATCGAGATACCCGGCGTGGCGACGATGACCTTTCTCAAGGCCGCGCTCAACGCGCAGCGCCGCGCGCGGGGCGAAGCCGATCTGACGACGCCCGACTTCATGCGCGCGGTGCGCGGCGCGGCGCAGAGCTTGAAAATCAATCCGGAGATGCTCAAGCGCCCGCTCAACGTCGGCTTTTCCGGCGGCGAGAAGAAGCGCATGGAGATCTTGCAGATGACGCTGCT
>Ga0181524_10001040_pt1 | contig 33073 bp, 28 predicted proteins | sample PEATcosm2014_Bin_34_FD_119761 | JGI IMG/M metagenome (GOLD analysis project Ga0181524, IMG submission 119761) | Peatland microbial communities from MTU Mesocosm Facility, Houghton, MI, USA - PEATcosm2014_Bin05_60_metaG | ecosystem: Environmental > Terrestrial > Soil > Wetlands > Peat | place... | reverse complement strand
CGGACAACAAGAATCAGTTATTGAAGCCGGTGAGCGGCGACACCAAGGACGCGAATCTCTGCCTTTCCTGCCACAACGAAGGAATGAATGTGCCCAAGGGCGGCAGCCGGCACGCGGCGCTCGATATGGGCTGCGACACCTGCCACATCACGCATAAGACCGGCGAGGCCGGCAAGCGCGAGTTCGACTTCCACTTGACCAAAGACGCACCGGCGCTGTGCATCGACTGCCACGATCCAAAGGACGCGGCCCTCGCCAAGGCGCATCAGAACCAGCCAATCGACACGGCCGACTGCCTCACCTGCCACAATCCGCACCAGTCCGCTCAGCCAAAGCTGATGGCGAAGTTCACGCATGCACCCTTTGCCGGCGGGCAGTGTGACACCTGCCATGCCCCGGCCAAGGACGGCAAGGTTGTATTGACGCAAGCCGATGCCAAGTCGCTTTGCATTACCTGTCACGCCGACAAGCCCGAGCAGATCGAGAAGGCCAAGGTTCAGCACCCGGGTGCGATGGGTGAATGCACCGATTGCCACAATCCCCATGCTGGCCGTTCGCCCGGCTTCCCTAAGCCCGATGCAGTGAATGTCTGCCTGGGCTGTCACGCCGAGCAGGCCGAACAGCACAAGAAGAAGTATCTGCACCAGCCGGCCTTCGAGCAGGGTTGCACCACTTGCCATGAGCCGCACGGCGGAAACAACACGCACCTGCTGCGGCTTGCCAGTCCGAACAAGCTTTGTCTGGAATGCCATGGTCCTGACGCGGCCCCGCAGAAGCTGAAGAGTGATCACCTGGTTGCGATCTTTGACGGGAAGGTAAAGCTGCCAGAGGACTATTTCGCTAAAGTCCCGGTACTGCCGTTGAAGTACAACCTGGGGCACCCGGTCGATGGACACCCGGTATCGAACGTGATGGACGCGAAAGACATTACCAAGGTTAAGACTGCGATCGACTGCATGACCTGTCACCAGCCGCATGCTTCGGCGCAACCTGACTTGCTGGTGAAAGACCAAACCAATAACTCGGCATTCTGCGCCAGTTGTCATACGAACCTGACGAAGTAGTAGTAAGTAGCGATGAGCAGTGAGTGAGAAGAGAGAAGCAGCGATGATTGAGTGGTTCCACAATTCGATTCGACGCGGAAAAAGATGGCTGGCGCTGGCGATAGTGCTGTCATTGGCATTGGCGGGCACGTCTCCTGCTTTTGGCGAGAAGAAGAAAAAAGCCGAGCCGGAGAAGACGGTCTCGGTGTTGGACAAGATTGACATCTCCAAGATCGTTTGGCCACAGCCGCCCAACATCGTGCGTATCAGGTACCAGACCTACTACGCAGGCGAAAAACTGCCGGACTTTAACGCCAAACCCGCCAAGCCGAAGAGCGCCTGGATGGACCGGTTGGCTGGCGTCTCAGAGGACAAGAGCCAGGCCGGAATCATGAGAAACCACTACTTCCTGGGCGAGCCTCATGGTCTGGCGGTTGACTCCAAGGGCAAGGTCTACGTGGCCGATGGCAAGGTGAGCGCCATTTTCATCTTCGACCCCGAGACGCACAACACGGAGATGATCAAGAACGGGAAGAATGCCAGTTTCAAGTTGATCATGGGGTTGGCCATTGACGACAATGACCGCCTGTTCGCCTCTGACGCACAGGCTCGCCGCATTCTAGTCTTCAGTCCCCTGCACAGTATGGAGGCTGTCATCTCCGAGGGTATGGCCGATCCGGTGGGACTGGCGATTGACACTGAAAACCGCTTCCTCTACGTCGCCGATGTCGATCTCGACCAGGTGTTGGTCTACGACGCCGACAACTTCAAGCTGCTGCGCAAGATCGGCACACCGGGCAAAAACTACACGCTGACCACTCCAGGCGATTTCGCCAAGCCAGCCGGAGTCGCCGTGGACCGGGAAGGCAATCTTTACGTCGCGGACATGCTCAATGCCCGCATTCAGATATTCGATGCCGACGGCAATTTTATTCGTACTTTCGGCAAGCGCGGCGATGGTCCCGGGTATTTTGCCATGCCCAAGGGCGTTGCCGTCGACTGCGATGGTCACATCTGGGTGGCCGATGCGATGCAGAACCGGGTGCAAGTCTATTCCCCGGAAGGCCGGTTGCTGATCTATATGGGCTCGGCGCAGGGCATTCTCCCGGGCCTGTTCTCCGGTCTGCAGTATGTCGCAATTGACAAACAGAACCGCGTTTTCACCTCGGAGGTATTTCCCGGCAGAGTGCAGCAGTTCCGTTACGTGACCCAGGCTGAGGCCACTGAGGAACTCAAACGCAGGGAGGCGGAGAAGGATAAGTCCGCCGAGCACAAGCCGGGCGCGTCGCGGGTAATCACCCCAACAAGCCAAACTACAGGTTTGTCGGGGGCCCCGGAGAAGAGCACGGACGCGAAGGTAAGAGGTTCCGCGGCGAACTAGCCGCAATAAGTTTGTTCCTCTGTCGCAGTCAGGGCAATGGGGACAAAGCGGATTTTGGGTAACACCGTTTCCGCGAGTAGCAAGACGAAATAAATCGAGAAGTGAGACTTATCAGGAGATTTCTTCATGAAGAAGTTAATGTTTGTTCTGCTGGCGATCATTGTATTTGCCGGCTTTGCAATGGCACAGGTCACTGCGGGCACACCGACATCGACCGGTACCGCCGGTGCCGTCTCCCCAACAATTGACGTATTGGGCGCCCATAACAACTACGGCCGCGGCTGCGCCGGCTGTCACGCTCCCCACAGCGGCGCTCGCGGCGCAGGTGGCAACGGTCTGACCGGCGGTGTCACCGACGCATACACAGGCGCCAATGCCCTGTTCGCACAGGACATCGGGCCGCTTTATGGCAAATCGTTTGACTTCAGCGATCTCGGCCAGAACGGCACTACCGCCGGCAAGTATATCTTCAACGCTCCCGCCAGCCTGGCGAGCGCGAGCACTCAAGGCTACAGCGACATCCGTGGCATCCTGATGTGCTTGGGCTGCCATGACGGCGCGGTTGCCAAGGGCGCCATGATGCAGAACTGGGCTTATGAGCAGCAGATCGGCGCGCTGCCCTCGAGCTACGGTACGGGCAAAATTCCGACTTTGCTGGGTGCCGATGGTTCCAGCAGCGGCTACAACAACGATCACCCGGTGGGCGAGAACGCTACAGTAAGCGCCGCGTTGGGCAGCACTTACGGCGATGCTGTCAACGGTCTCGTCTATGTCGTTAACGGCACCTCGATCACCAGCATCACCGCGAACGGTCAGTATGCGACATTCATGGCCTCTTATGGCGCTCCGGCGCTCATGAAGGGGGCGCACAGCTACGGGACGCCGATCAATGCTTCTGGCGTGCCGTACCTGGTCTGCACCACCTGCCATAACCAGCACGTGATGAACGTTTTCTCCGCATCCACCAACAACAAGATTGCGGGTTCCGCTACCGGCACGTATGCGACGTATTTCTTCGTCAACGGCCCCTACAACGTTAACAACGTAACGCCGCTTGCGCCGAAGCAAGCTTCGTCGACCACGCAGTTCTGCCGCCAGTGCCACTTTGGCGAGTCGAACGAAGCGGCTGGCGGTACCGGCTTCACGACCAATTTCTAACTTGTAGATTGATTTATCGGGGGAGAGAACCTTCTCCCCCTCTTTTTAGGACCTGCGAGGAAATATGAAGTATCTACTCTCTATTTGGACCTTGATTCTACTGGCTCTCTCGTGTGCCAACGGCCAGATGACCACCCCGGCAAGCCCGAATACAGGCTCACCGGGGACCCCGTTGCTCCCCAGCCACGCCGCCACCGCCGCCGCAGCTCCAACAGCGGGCGTTCAGGTGACGGGCAAGCCCGTGGTGCGGGTGAACGGCGCGGTGCTCACCGATCGCGACCTTGTGCGCGAGATGTTCGCCCTGTTCCCCTATGCCAAACTGCACAACGGTTTTCCCAAGGCGCAGGAGCCGGAAATCCGGCGTGGCGCGCTGCAGATGATCATCTTCGAAGAGCTGGTTTACCAAGAGGCGGCGCGGCGCAAGATGACGGTTGCTCCGGAGCGTGTGAGTCGCGAGGAGAGAAAGTTCGAGCAGCAGTTCGGCAGCCAGGCGGAATTCACCCAATACCTGGAGACCGAGATGAGTGGGTCGAAGGCAAAGCTGCGGCAACAGATCAAGCGCTCGTTGCTGATCGAGGCGATGCTGAAGGCCGAAGTAGAAGCCAAATCGGCGGTGACGGTGAGTGAGGCACGGCTCTATTACAACAAGAATCCGAAGGCATTCGAACATGGCGAGGTTTTTGCCATCCAGACTATCTCGATCCTGCCGCCCTCCAATGCCAACCAGGAGACGCTGAAAGAGGCGCGCAAGCGCGCCGAAGATGCGCTGCGACAAGCCAAGGAGACCAAGAGCTACGAAGAGTTTGGACTGCTGGCAGAGAAGCTCTCGGATGACGATTTCCACGTGAACATGGGCGATCACAAGGCCGTTGATCGCGACAAGTTGCCGCCGGAAGTGGTAAAGGCGGCGCTGGCGATGCACCCCGGCCAAGTGAGCGAGCTTCTGCAGTTGGGCAACGCTTACACCTTCTTTCGCCTGAACGCGCATACGAGCCCGGGCAAAACGACGTTTGAAGAAGTCGAGAAAAACCTGGCCGGGAACTTGCAGAAAGAAAAATACGAAAAGCTGCGCGTGGCCCTGGGCAAGCGGCTGCGTCAGAACGCAAAGATCGAAACGTTGTAACGCGTCGACGCTGGGAGAGCGGGAGAAAGTTGATGAGGTTGCGGATCATATGGTTGTTTCTTGGACTGCTCGCAGTCCTGCCCGCCGGCGCGCAAGTGACGGTGGGCGACAACCTGAGCATGAGGATGGACGGGAATCTTGGCGCCGGCTATACCGCCGACTATGGAAACGCGCAACCCTCCGATCACGGTTTGGGATTGAATGGCAATGCCAACGTGAACGGCTATTACTATAATCCCGGCTTTTTCACCTTTACGTTGTCCCCATACTACAACCGCTCTCAGGAGAACTCCGGAGTGCAGTCAATCACCAACGCCAGCAGCTTCAACGTAGGCACTGGCATTTTCAGCGGCAGCCACTTCCCCGGCGCCATTTCCTGGGGCAAGACCTTCGACAGTAGCGGCAACTTCGGTCTGCCGGGAATCCAGGGTTTTACCACGCACGGCGATACCACGCAGCTCGGTATTGCGTGGTCCGCCCTGCTCCCTAACTTGCCGCCGGTGAGTGCACAGTACACCCAGTCAAGCACGTCGTCCTCGGTCTTCGGCACCGACCAGCGGGACGATTCGACTTCGCGCAACTTCAATTTGCAGAGCAGCTATCGCCTGGCCGGCTGGTGGATGACGGCGCGCTTCGGCGAATTCTACTCCCGCTCGCAGATCCCTGCGTTTCTTACCGGGGGCGAGGCTAACATTGGAGATCAAAATTCGACGACGTTCAACTACAACGCCTCGCATAGACTGCCGCTGCGTGGCTCAGGCTCGTTCTCTTATACCTACGACGCCTATCACGGCGACGGCGGCATCACGAACATGAGCGGCTCTAGCAACAATTATTCGGGGAATGCAACCTTCCAGCCCTGGACACGGCTCAGCACCTCGTTTGGGATGCAGTACAACAGCAACCTCTCGGCCGTGGTGGAACAGCAGTTGGCTAGTGCCGGGAGCATAGCCCCCCAGGTAAACCTGGGCACGGGCAGCCACTCGCTTATGTTCTACAACAACGATACCGTCTCCATCCTTCGCAACCTGAGCGCCTCGTTTACTGTCAACCGGATCGAGCAGGAGGTGTTTGGAACGAGCGTCGCGGTGACCCACTACAGCGGTATCGTGAACTATCGCATCCAGAAGCCGCTATGGGGCTCGATCATGGTATTCGGTGGAGTCAACGATCAATCCACGGATGCCGGGAACCAGGGGGCGGGCCTGGTGGCGGGCATTAATTTCAGCCGTATGTTCGCGGGATGGGACGTGGGCGCAGGCTTTAGCTACGCGCAAGAGGTAGAGACCGTCCTGGCGACAAGCACCACCTCAAACTATTCTTATCAGGCAAGCGCGCGGCGCAGGCTCAGCCGACATCTGCAGTGGTACAGCAATTTCAGCGGGTTCCACACTGGCCTCAGTGCTGTAACAGGGTCAGCCAGTCACTCTGAAAACTATTCGAGCACCATTCTTTACCGGAGCTACAGCATAGGCGCGAACCTCTCCAAGTCCTACGGCACAGCGCTGCTGACCGCAAACGGGCTGGTTACGACACCACTCACGATCCCGATTGCGGTGCTGGGATCGAATCAGTACCTGCTGCTGAACGGTACGTCGTGGGGTGTGAACGCTTCGGCGTCGCCGTTCCGGAGACTAACAGTCTCGGGTAGTTATGCCCGCGCGCAGAGCCAAACGACAACGCCGACCCTGACTTCGGCAAATTCTTCGCAGCTCCTGTTTGCGTATACACAGTACCAGTTCCGCAAAATGTCGTTCAGCGGTGGCTTTACGCACCTGATGCAGGGCGTGGGAGCGTCAGGCATGCCTCCAACGAATTTTTCGTCCTATTACTTTGGAATACAAAGATGGTTCAAGCCGTTCTAATTCGTCGGCCCATTGTAGCTTGGGTCAAGCTGTGGATTTGCCTGGCAGTGGTGCTCTGGTTGTGGGCGCCGTTGCAGGCAGCGCGCATTAAGATTGAAAAGAATCTGCCACCACCACCTCCGGATCTGTTGCTGGAAGGCGGACGCAAGCTGAGCTTTGAGCGTACGTTTTCCTCCGAACGTGAGGTGCTGGGCAAACCTGGCTTTTGGACAAAGGTGCTGGACATTGTGGCTGGCGAGCCGGTGCGGCATGCAATGCTTCGCCCCTACAGCATCGCACTGGATTCCCGCGGCAGGGTTATTGTGACCGACCCGGGAATGGGTGGAATTCACATCTTCGACTTCGGGCAGCACAAGTACAAATTCGTCGAGCGGAGAGACAAGGACGAGAATTCCTTGCGCTCGCCGCAGTGCGTGGCGGTCGATGCCGCGGACAACATGTATGTAACCGATTCGGAGGGCGGGAGAATTTTTGTCTTTGACGCCAACGGGAAGTTCAAGCATATCATCGGCAGCCTGCGTGGCGGAGAAGGCTATTTCAAGCGTCCAACAGGAATCGCAGTGGATTCCGGCACACAACGGATTTACGTTACCGATACGCTGCGTAGCAAAATCTTTGTTTTAGATATGCAAGGTCATATTTTACAGACAATCGGCACTAGCGGAAATCAGCCGGGCGAGTTCAATTTTCCAACCGAGGTTATGTTGCACGGGAGCGAAATCGCTGTCGTCGATGCAATGAACTTTCGAGTGCAGGTCTTTGACCGCTCCGGCACTTTCCAGTACATGATCGGAGCTCCCGGTGACAGCGTTGGAAGTTTCTTCCGTCCGAAGGGAATCGGCTTCGACAGCGAGGGTCACCTGTATGTTGTGGATGGAGCCTGGAATAGTGTGCAGGTCTTCGACCGCCAGGGAGATCTGCTGTACTACTTCGGGGGAAGGGGTTCTGTGCCCGGCGCGTTCGAGCTGCCTTCCGGTTTATTTATCGCTCGGGACGACCATGTCTATGTAGTGGACTCCTCCAATAGTCGCGTGCAGGTGTTTCGCTATTACGCCAAGCAGCCTGCGGGAGGAGCGCAATGAAAATGAAGCTCTGGTTCGCGTGTGCGGTCGTGCTCGCCGCGGCCGGCAGTGTGCAGGCGCAGTTCACCGGCGACGTTCTGGGCGCACACAATCTGTCGGTCACCGGGCCGTCACCGATTAAGGGTGGAGCGTTGCCTCCCTGTCAATATTGCCACGCTCCTCATTCTGGAAATGGCAAGGGGCCGCTTTGGGCCCAGTCATATTCCACACAGACCTACACGATGTACAGCAGTACCACCACGGCGCTTGAGACCTACAAACAACCTGCGCCTGGAAGTCCCAGCAGCTTGTGTCTGAGCTGCCATGATGGCACGGTGGCGCCTGGACAGACTGTGCCTTACGGCAAAATCACGATGCAGGGCAAGATGAACCAGAACGACATCTTATCCACCAACCTGCAGGGCTCTCATCCATTCAGTTTTAATCAAATACAGGATTCTCCAGACCTGGTGCAGAGCCTGGTGCAGGGCCGTCAGACAGCTGATCCGCAAAATAAGGTGCATCTGGTGCGCGGCAACGTAGAGTGTCAAAGCTGCCATAACCCCCATGTGCAAAATATTGACACGGTTTCTTTGAATTTTCTGGTTCGCGACAGCTCCAGCGGCCAGATGTGCCTGGCGTGCCATGGGACTACCGCACGCACGGTCAACAATCTGCCGAATCCCCTGGTTCCTTGGCCTACAAGTATTCATGCGACTGTATCGAATAGCACGCTGCCGGCTGCAAACGTCGGCCCCTACGCCACTGTGGCCCAGAATTCCTGTTCGAGCTGTCATGTCGAGCACAACGCGAATAGTCCGGCAAGGTTGCTGCGGGGTCCGGTGCCGGCGTTAGCCGGCATGGACGTCACGACACAGAATTGCATTACCTGTCATAACGGTAACAACAACATCAGTCCGGCTCTGCCTAACGTTTATGCTGAGTTTTCCAAGATCGCGCATCCTTTTCCCGCGGGCAATAATACGCACGACGCCGCCGAAGCCACGCTGTTGAACAATAACCGGCACGCGACCTGTGTTGATTGCCACAACCCGCACGGTTCCCAGCCGGTCGGGAGCGTGTTCGGCGCACCGCCACAGATCCGTGTTTCCCAGGCTGCGGTAAATGGAGTTTTGGCCAACGACGGGATTAGTCTTATTTCTCCAGCGCAAAATCAGTATGAGAACTGCCTGCGCTGTCACGGCACCAGCAGCGGCAAACAGGCGCTCACATCGTTCGGATACCTTCCGGTCTGGTACGTATCAGCGGCGGATTCGCTGAACGTAATTCCGCAGTTTGCCTCCTCCGCTACTTCGAGCCATCCGGTGACTCACGATAGGTCCTCAGGACTTGCTCAGCCTAGCCTGCTTGCGACTATGCTGGCGCTAGACGGCAGCACCCCGGGTCGGGCGATGGGAGTCCGTATCTTCTGTACCGACTGTCACAACAGTGACGACAACCGCGAGTTCGGAGGGTCCGGTCCGAATGGCCCGCATGGCTCGATCTACCCGCACATCGTCGAGCGCCGTTACGAGATGAGCCAAGTCACGCCGGGAGTCTACCCGGCTGGTGGACCGGGGAGTACCATTAAGAATCTTTATCCCGGCCAGCAGACCAGCGCGGGAGGAGCCACACCCGGACCGTGGGCATTGTGTGGAAAATGCCACAATCTGACAACCCTGCTCAACGACAACTCGGTGCATGCGCAGCATGTCACTACCTTGGGCGCATCCTGCTCGGTTTGTCACACGGCGCATGGCATGGGGGCTAAGTCGCCAACGGTCACTGGCGAAAGGCTGGTCAATTTCGATATCAACGTGGTGGCGCCGAACAATCTCGGACCCAATGGGCCGCTGGGTATTTCCTATAACAGGGCAAACAATACCTGCGTCCTCGCCTGCCACACGTATAACCATAATTATGACGGAACTGTCGCGCAGGCAAGCGCCCACCAGCAGACGAGGCGTGTGATTCTCGTTAGGCACTAACTGTGCGCAGTCGTCGAAATGCATGAGTTGGGGTATCGTGGCCGGTTTCATAAGCCATGTCCCGCGCAAGGCGCGCCCCCCCCGCGCCAATGCGGTTGGCGTTTTCTTTTTCCGCTAGGATAGTAGCAATGACAACAATGCCAGCGACGACGCCCATGCCGCGCCGGGTCCGCAATCTGCGCTTCCTCACGGTGTTACAGATCGCTGCACTTGTCGTGCTTTTTTCGGCTGGAGCCCTGCAAGAGGCAAGACATCTGCAATCGCTCACCGATCCCAGTGTGTGGCTGCAATTGCGGACGGGAAACTGGATACTGGATCATCATTCCGTGCCGCGCTCGGGCCTGTTCTCGCGCTTCGACGCGCTGCGCTGGACGGATTCAAATTGGGGATCGCAGGTGATTCTAGCTGCGCTCTACCGCACGATGGGACTGCGCGCGCTTCCGGCCATGCAGATGGCTTTCCGCATTTTGGTTGCAATCGCCACCTTCCTGCTTGCTGGAGGACGCAGGGGAGGATTCTGGTTGGCGGCTGTGCTTTCGATCTGTGCACAGACAGTGATATTCCATTCATTAACACAATCGCTGCTATTCAGCGCTGTCTTGTTTTCCATGGAACTATGGCTGCTCTTCACAAGTCGGGCGACTGGACGGCAAGGCCTCCTGTCATGGATGCCATTATTGGTGCTGGTATGGGCCAACATGGATTGGCACTTCGTCTTCGGCCTGCTGGTGCTGCTTCTCTTCCTGTGTGCGGTGGCCGTAGAACAAGCTTTGGGAAACAAGATGTATGCTCACGCCGGCGCGCGTCTTGCCCTAGGCCGTGTGGCAATGATTGCTGTTGCTTCGTGCATCGCCTCCTTGCTCTCTCCATACTCTTACCACTCCTACTCTGTGGCGTGGCAGAATTGTTTCGGAACAACAGTGCTGGCGCTTACTCCTGAGATGAAGGCCATGAACTTTCGCGCGCCGGAGCATTACCTGCTGATGTTGCTCGCGATGTTTGCATTCCTTGCGCTTGGCCGCCAGCATGCCAAAGATCCGTTTAAGGTGATGCTGCTTGCGGTCAGCGCCAGTGCCGGCTTTTCCTTCCAGCGCGAAGCCTGGATGATCGTAGTGGCTTCCGTTGCCATTCTCGGCGACGTGTTCTTCCCCGCTGGAGGCCGTCCGGATGAGCCGTCGCATACTCTCAAACCGGTATTTTGGGCGGCTGCAGCCATCGCCTTGATCGTTCTCGTCGCAGCCGCATCGCATGTTCCGTCCAGGACGGAAACGCTGCTCGAAGTGACTGCCCAAAAGCTCCCTGTACGTGCGTGTGATTTCATTAGGCAGAACCACCTTCCGGCTCCCATTTACAACGAACTGTCGTGGGGCGACTTCCTGATCTGGTACCTGCCCAACTATCCTGTCTCCATGGATGACCGGTATGAACTGTATGGAGAAGAGAATGTCAAACTCTACTATCACGCGTCGGCCGGAAGTCGACTTCCGTCCCAATATCCTGCATTAGCTTCCGCCAATACGATCCTTATCAGCGCGGACAACGGCTTGGTGCGCGTCCCGCAGATGTTCCCCAATGCCGAGGAAGTGTTCCATACGGCTCTCCCGGGTTTCCAACAGGTCTATCGCGATGATCTGGCGGTGGTGTTGAGCAAGCAGAGATAGTTCTGTGCGGGGCTTAAGTCGAACTCAGCGGCGCGCAAAGACGATTGCAATCGGGTCCTCGTAGACTACATTGAATCGCGGGTCAAGTTTGAGAACGGTTGAGAGAGGGTACTTCTTCTCCAGCAATACGCAGCGGGCCTTACTGAGATAGGGATCGTCTTTGTACTCCAATGCGCTTTGGGCTTCGTAGAAGGTACGGTCGAGATCGTCGCCGTACAAGTCATTTCTTCCATCGATGGCGACAGGGTATTGAGGCATGTACCAGATCAAAAACCCTCCCCAGTCCAGGTTGTTGTAAAGAGGTCCCGGCAGGGGATTCCGGCGCAGGAAATTGGCAGCATCCACCGGGAATATTGTGCTGACCGTGCGATCCAGTGTGCGCTCGTTAAAGCCGAAATTGCGCGAGAACAAGAATAGGAAAAACGCAAGCGTCAGCAGCATGGCCCCACGTTCAAGCCACGTTTCCTCTCCGTCCTCTCCTCGTGCTGGGCTCGGGGAATCGGCGATGAAAGCAGCGGCGGTAATCGCTAAGAACCAGCAATCGCGCATCGTTCGAAACCCAACGACGCTGGCGAAGGTCAAAAGCGCGAACTTGAACAGGTCCACCTTCTTTCGCCAGCCCACGGCAACGAACCCGCCGCCGGTCAATAGGAGCTGAACGAAATGATTGCTGAAGCGAAAGTTCAGTGGTTGCAACTCAATAATCATTCCGTAAGTATAGTGAGCCTTGGAATAGGAAAGCACCACCAAGTAGAGGCGATAACCATAGGGGCTTATGAGTGTCGCCAGCAGGCAAGCAGCAAACAAAACGGCCAAGGGCTTCGCTGGAACGGATGCGGCACGCAGGTAAGTAGGTGTGATGCCGAAGGAATCCGTCAACCGCGGCAGGAACTGGGCGGCGACGAACAATCCGAGCACGAAGATGCCGTAGATGAACTGTATGTGGATGTTGGCCCAAACCAGAAATAGCACTGGCAACCAGTACAGCCGTCGAACGTTTCCGCTGCGGTTGCTTTCCAGTAGTGCGGTCAGCAATACGATGTAGAAGAGGATGGAAATGAACACGGGTCTGGGCATCAGGATGAACAAGAATGTGTACAGCGTGCATGCCGCAAGTAACCAAGCCTCCCAGAAGCGCCCCGACAGACGGCGCAAGCTCCAGAACACGGCGTAAGCGTTCACAAGAGTCAAAATGGTTCCAAGCAGTCCAATGCCCATCAGGCCGAACCAATGATAGGCGCGCGAAAGGATGACCTCGTAACCCCAGCTATAGGCAACCCACGGCCGGCCGGCGGCTGTTAGCGAGAAGACGCCGCTGTGGGGAACGGCCAGATTTTCGACGATCCAATCGCCGACCTTCAAGTGCCACCAAGTGTCCAAGTCGCGGACGCTGTATTTGTAATCTACGCAGACTTTGGCTACCCAGACGAGCATTCCAGAGAGGGCGAAGAATCGCACCATACGTTGCCGTAGCAACCCGCGCAATTCCTGCATTGCACTCATTGTTCGAGGCACCTCAAAACACTCAAAGAGTGTGAACAGAACCAAGTTCCAGGCCTGCTACGACCGTTACGGCTAATTGTAATCAGTAGCGCATGGCAAAGTGTTGCGGAAGAAGGAACTGAGCTATAGCGCATTTCGCGGGGGGAAAAAGCCGCTTCAACTCAAGCGGCTTGGCGGATGACATATGAACTACTCCGCTCGCGAAACCGCCCGGTTGAAAATTACATCCCCGGCTTATCGGTCTTCGCCGCGGGTTTGATGCTGGCATGCATCTTCACTTCGGAAATAAGCTGCTCGATTTTCGTCCGCTCCTGGTAATCAGGATTTGCCTTCAACAGCGCCTCCCAGTCGGCTACCGCCCCCTTGACATCCATTTTGCCGCGCCATTTCACGACTCCCCGATTGAAAAGCGCCGTGGGCCAATTGGGCGCATACTTCAGCGCATCCGTGAACGCGGCGATCGCGTGGTCCGCATCACCCAGAAGCCAATAAGAGGTGCCCATGTCAGTGCGCACGGCAGGGTTCTTCGGATCTGCTTGCAGAGATTTGCGGTAATAATCGATCGCGTCTTTATATTGCTGCGTGTCGTAATACAGATTGCCGACCTGAGCTAGAAGCTTGGGATCGTTCGGCGACGATTTTAGTTGCGCGAGCAAAGATTCAGCCTGCTTGTCCGCCATGTGCTTAAGCTGCTCCGGTGTTACCTGCCCGGAACCCATGGGCATAGCGGGAGCGGAACTCGCCGTTTGCGCCGCTGCGCTCGTTGATGAGCCTCGCAGCAGGTACCCGACGGCAATTCCGACAACCAGGCAAATAGTCGCGAGAACGTATGCTTGCGTGCTAGTCCAGCTCGTAGTGCCAGTGCTGGCGTTCTTGCTTTGTACCATCGTCTCTCCTTATTAAGACCATCGTGCGGAACTACTTGAGTTAGCGCCGGCAGATGAATGCAATCCGAGTTATGCCAATTCCCTTTGATTCGCGGTTATGCGATGTCAGCCACGTATTAGGCCGCCAAAGCCCGGCTTGCTGGCTATCAACGTTCCGCCGCGCTGGTCGTGTCTTCCTCACGTTGTTTTGCACGTTTTTCCAGCCAAAGCTCCAGGAAAGGTTTGGCGTGATCACGTTTCTTCTCGGAGTGGAGTTCGAAGATCTGAACCCGGCGGTTCCCGGAATCCGCCACATAAATGAGACCCTTCAACCCGATTCGCACACAACTGGGTGAAAGCAACTCGCCGCGACGGCCGCCGCTGCTGCCAAACGCAGACAAGAACTTTCCATCCTTGTCATAGATACGAATCGTGCCCAGGGCACCGTCGCTGATGTAAATATTGCCTGCCGCATCCACGTCCAGGCCGACCCGTCTCGGTTCAAGTCCACACGCGCCTCCAAAGATTCCAACTTCCTTTTGCAGACGGCCCTGAAGATCAAAGAATTTAAGTGCGCATGAGTTTCCGTCCGCCAAAATCAGTTTATGTTGGCTCAGTCGAAGATCAGTTGTGCCGTTTACTCCGCGTCGTCCGAACTTGGCCGGCTGTTTGCCTGCCGTTACGAAACGAGCCAGTGTATTGCCGTCGCGGTCGAAAATGAATATGAGATGGCGCGGACTGTCGCTCACATAGAGATGGCCAGTCTCGGGATCGATTGCGATTCCGTCGGGCTGGTCCAAGACGCCTTCACCCTCGCGATCACCGAAAGCCCGCAGGAACTTGCCCTGTGGGTCATACACAAGAACCAGGCCGGAACCGGAATCTGTGGCATATATGTTGTCCTCGGCGTCGACAGTGACAGCAGTCGGCCACTGAAGCCGCCTGCCATTTCCACCCTGAATGCGGAAATATTTTTTCCTGGTGAAATCGAAGACGTGTATCGCGTGTGCTGGAGGGTCAGTGACAATGACTCTCTGCCTGGAATCGATAGCTATCCGATGCGGTAACGTCATCCGCAGATCGTGATTAGGTGACAGTCCCGAGACCGTATCGGCAAGCGCGCCGAGCGGAGAACGAATACGAACCGGTTGCACCGCGTATCCGAAGTCCATTACCACCTCGTGCGGGTGTAATGCTACGGCGGCGGATTCATCCTTCGGTGGCTTGCGGACTTTGCCTAGTTCGGAATCATCCGGCGCGCCGGTAACCGTGTCCGTAAGCAAATTGACCTTTCGCTTGTTTACGTCCTGATCGGCGGAGAACACGCGAATAAACTTGATTACGCCGACGTCTGGGATCGCTAGCTGCGGAAATGCCCGGGGGCCCGATACGAGATCTGGATCCGCGACTTGCCCGTGCAAAACACCAATAGCTATGGCACACGCAAGGATCACACCTGCGATGGATTTGCTGCGGTACACGCCGTTAACCTCAATGGACAGTACGCAATTTTGATGCCAGTCTTACCCCCTCTAATCGTCATTAGATACGGGGACGGCCAGCGCTGAACGTTGGGGTTTTTGTCCTAGGAGTGCGCGATATAACCCACTGAGAATTGAGTTTGTCGGAATGTTTGCGCGGCATAGCTTTCGAAGGAAGAACTCACGATGGTATGGCGATAGTTCCTCAGATTCGCAAGTACAACGGTGCCGCTAGCGCGAACCACTTTGCGAAGAAGACGTTCCGCAAGGAATAATCCGTATGGCATCGTTCGACACCAGGGGCTCTCTGCTCCACACCCAACTAGCCGGATCCTGCCAGACGCCTGGCAGCAGGAAAATCAGGCTAAAAACGATTGCTGCCGCCACCGTTTCGGCAATGTCGACGAGCATGTAGTTCTGAGTCATCACTTCTAATCGAGTCCACGCTGCGCGGCGCCTTGAGCCAGATGTTCGGGAACGCCGGGACGCCGCACAAAAAACAAATAGAGCTGGCGCTCCCCGGGTTCGTCCTTAAAGAAAGCTGTGCCGTCGGAAACGTGTACTAGCTGGTATCCCTGTGCCTTAATGTATTCCACCATCGGACCGATATTCTCTCTCCAATTCAACGCGAAAGAAAAAAGCATGCAGGGAGGATTATTCTTCCGGTTCACAAAGGCGGGCCAGCCGGCGATCGAGTTAGTAAAATCCGTTGTCTGGTGGTAAAAAGCGGAGGCATCCGGTCCGCCCAGGTTGGCAAAAATGTTGTGGTCGAAATAGGGCTGCACACCCACCAGCCAGAAGTTGTATGCGTTGCATCCCGCGCTGTCGGCGTGAATCGACTTGAGAAACATCGCCGCATCCTGCGCTCCGGTGTAAGCGCCGCGCCAATCATTGCGAATCGCCACGGCAGACCAGTACGTGTGCCAGGCAAACAGCAGTGAAAGCGTAACGACCAGTACGGCATGCAGGTGTGATGATGCTTTCGGCGAGCATGCCAATTCTTCCTTGGTAGGCCATACCGCCCAAATCGCAGTCAGTAGAGCGATCAGGATAAGCCCTTGGTGATGTCTAGTCCCACGCAGAAAGCCATAGATCAGCGCCGTGCCGCCAACAGCCGACAGCATCAGGAACAGGCCGTGCCTCTCGGCGAACCAGATGCCGACCAGCAATAGAATCAGCAATGCCAGCGGCAGATAGTCAGTGACCGCCGCGCAGAGGCCAAAAAACGTCTTCATAACGTGCGCTTCCAGAGTAAACGTCTTGGCATCGGACATGGCCACCGTCGTAGCGTTCGGCGGAAACAGGATGACAACCAGCAACACCAGCGCGAAACCAAAAATGGCGCCGGCAACCATCACCTGGTTCTTTTGGCCGGCCTCTAGTCCGGACCATTGCGGGCGTAGCCGGACAATGAAAGCTATCACCAGCGCCATGGCAATCGTGGCACCATGCACGGAAACATGTGACATAAGTGAAAGCGCCACCGCGAAGGGGATTACGTGGCGAATGTCCTTGCGGAACAGGCAAGCCGACCCAAAAGCCAGCAGCGGGAGCAGTTCATAGGAGCGCGCAATGACAGCGTACTGATAAACAAGAAAAAACGAAGAAGCGATCAGGTATCGAAGAGGTCGTGGAAAGGGAGCATGGAACAGCAGGACGGCGAGTCCCGCGACGGCAAAGCCACCCCCTAGATAACCCATTGCCCCATATGGCAGATGTAACCAGTGAATTGCGATCCAGAGGATACTATGCCAAAGGCCAGGATGGCCTTCGTACCGCAGTTCGCCGAAGATGAGTTTGAACCAAGGTAAATCGCGCGCCAGAAGCCAGGACTGAGCTTCATCGGCCCACGGTTCGTGGCGGCCGATCGTGAAGAACACCAACACGGCCAAGGCCAACCACACGGCGCCATCCAGAGCCGGCAACCAATGTAGACGCCTTCTCGAGGAGATACTGGTTTCCATATACAGAGTTATCCCCACGCAACTGAGGGTTGCTGGTTCTGCGGAGATGCCTCCCTTCACGCGAAGGCTGGACGTGGATCTCCTGATAAGACCCCGGCCGGAGGCGCCGCCTTCGCGCCACCGAGGTGGCCCATTACACTCGAGGCATCCGGGACCTATTACCCAAGTACGGTTTATTACCTAAGTACCACGTCCAATCTCGCATTATCGGCTTCCCCCGCCCGTAAGTAGCGTAAAATGAAGCATTGCCGTGGCAAAAAACTTGCTAGATTATAGGGCATCGAGCAGAGTGTGGACCGCCGGGCAGGCGCCCTGGATGGTTTGTGGAATGACGTTACAGTTTTGGCGAGTTCACGTCGTGGATTCATTCCACGCGATCATTGCTGAGAGGGCTGAATTATGCCGGAAGCAGGAAGCGTAAGACCGCAAGTCCGAATCGGGACGAAGATCGTGGGTGAAGGCCACCCTTGTTACGTCATCGCCGAAATCGGTATAAACCATAACGGCGATATCGATCTCGCGAAGCGGCTGATCAGCGTTGCTGTCGCCGCCGGCTGCGATGCGGTGAAATTTCAGAAGCGCACCGTAGACGTTGTGTATTCCGCGGAAGAGCTGGCCCGTCCGCGTGAAAGTCCGTTCGGCGCGACCAATGGCGACCTCAAGCGCGGCTTGGAGTTCGGGTACGAGGAATTTTTCGAGTTGGACAGATACTGCTGCGAGGTCAAGATGCCTTGGTTCGCATCCTGTTGGGACGAAGCTTCAGTAGACCTTATCAATCGCTTCGACGTTCCCTGTTTCAAAATCGCTTCCGCCTCGTTGACCGACGATTGCCTGCTGCGGCATACGCGCGCGACCGGTAAGCCAATTTTGCTCTCGACCGGCATGAGCACCGTCGAAGAGATTGATCACGCGGTTGAGGCGCTCGGCAAGGACGACCTCCTTCTTCTGCATGCCTGCAGTACCTATCCCGCCTACTATGAGGAATTAAACCTGAAGGCCATCACGACGCTCCGGGAGCGCTACGGCATACCGGTCGGCTACTCGGGTCACGAGACTGGATTGCCTTCGAGCGTGGCGGCGGTGGCAATGGGAGCTTGCATCGTCGAGCGGCACATTACTACCGATCGTGCCCAGTGGGGATCGGACCACGCCGCATCCCTTGAGCCCAACGGCATTACCAAGCTGGTCAGCTATATCCGGTTGGTAGAGAAGTCTATGGGAGATGGCGTCAAGCGCGTGCTTGAGCGCGAGCAGCCCATTCTGAAAAAACTGCGCCGCGTCGGGGCTGTCAATGCGGATTAAGTTGATCGCGATGGATGTGCGCTGGAAGAGATCTGTTTCATGGGCGACGACGTGAACGACATCCCCGCGCTCCAGATCGCTGGGTTGGCGGCGGCTCCCGCTGACGCGCGTCCGGCAATCCGCGGTATGTGCAGCTTCGTCGCGGTCGCGAGGGGGGCAACGGCGCCGCGCGGGAACTCATTGACATGATCCTGGGGCAGAGCCGGGTACAATAGGTGCGGCTTTCATTGAAAGGAAGAAGTTTATGGCAGATCCCTGCCCTTCGGAAGTAGTCCTGGCCGCACGCCGCGCCGTGTTAGCTCGTGTGCAAGATAGTATTGCCGTGAAGCAGGTGCTGCTGAACGACCAAGCTTATCTGTCCGCTGTCGCGGACGCCGGCTGCGCCCTGTCCGACTCGCTGCTGCAAGGGGGTAAAGTCCTGTTCTTTGGCAATGGAGGCAGCGCCGCCGATGCACAGCATCTTGCCGCCGAACTCACTGGCCGGTTTCTCATGGAGCGCCGGCCGTTAGCAGGCTTGTCCCTTACGGTAAACACGTCGTCGCTGACCGCCATCGGCAATGATTACTCGTTTGACATGGTATTTGCCCGGCAGATTCAAGCTTTTGGCAAACCGGGTGATGTTGCCGTCGGCATCAGCACCAGCGGCAATTCCGCCAACGTCCTGCGGGCGATGGAGGCCGCACGAACCGTCGGCATGGTAACCATTGGCCTGACCGGGCGCGGCGGCAAACTGGTCGACGTGGCCGACTACTGCATCCGCATCCCTTCCGATTGCACGCCGCGCATCCAGGAGGCGCACATTCTGACCGGACACATTCTGTGCGAGATCGTGGAGCAGCACTTATTCGAGCACACGGGGCAGATGCAATGAAGCTTTCTGATTACGTTATGCGGTTTGTCGCCGCGCAGGGAGTGAAGCATGTTTTTCTGGTGGCCGGCGGCGGGGCCATGCATCTGAATGATTCGCTGGCGCGGTGCAAGGGACTAGTGTTTGTTTGCAATCACCACGAGCAGGCTTGCGCCATCGCGGCAGAGAACTACGCCAAAGTCACGAACGGTCTCGGCGTGGCCATGCTCACCACCGGTCCGGGTGGCACAAACGCCATTACGGGCCTGGCGGGGGCTTGGCTCGATTCTTCTCCGTGCCTGTTCCTCTCCGGGCAGGTGAAGCGAGCCGACCGCATGTACAGCGCCGATGGCATGCCACTCGGCGTGCGGCAGCGTGGCCCGCAAGAGTTGGACATCATTCCGGTAGTGAGCCCGCTGACCAAGTATGCAGTAACGGTTACCGATCCGGCGACCATCCGCTACCACCTTGAGAAGGCCGTCCACCTCGCCACCACGGGACGTCCCGGGCCGGTATGGATTGATATTCCGCTCGATGTACAGGCGGCCAGGATTGATGAGACCTCGCTTGTGGCTTACACCCCGGAGCCCACGCCGGCCTCAGACCAACTCGCTGGGGAAGTGCGCAAGGTCATCGGGGCCTTCAACCGCGCCGAGCGTCCGTTTCTGCTGGTGGGCAATGGCGTGCGCCTGGCTCGCGCGGAAAAAGACTTCCAGAAGCTGGTGCAGTTGTTAAACCTGCCCGTGGGTACGACGTGGCTTTCCATGGATTTGTTCGGAGAGGAAAACGCGCTGGGCATGGGCAGTCCTGGAATGTTGGCTCCCCGCGGCGCCAACTTCGCCATGCAGAACTCAGATTTTCTGCTCACCGTGGGTGCGCGCATGGACCTCGCTGTGTCCGGCTGGAACCCGCAGGAGCTGGCACGCGAGGCCCACAAGGTGATGGTGGATGTGGACGCCGCCGAGCTCGCGAAACTCTGCGGCGTAGTGCAGCAGCCAATTTGCTCGGATGCCGGCGCATTTCTGCGCGAGCTTTTAGCGCAGGCAACCGCCATTGAGCCGCGAGACCGCTCCGCATGGAATCTCCGATGCGAGCAGTGGAAACGAAAGTATCCGGTAATTCAAGATGCGCATCGCGAGCCGGGCCCGGTCAGCATTTATCATCTGGCAGAGGTAATTGCGCAAGCCGCCGAGCCGGGCGACCAGATCGTTTCCGGCAGCTCCGGCGTAGGCATCGAGATTTTCCTCTTTGCTTATCCGGCGCGCACCGGGCAACGGGTTATCCACACTGCGGGTCTGGGCGCAATGGGCTATGGTATCGCGGCCAGCATTGGCATCAGTATTGCCACCGGTCGCAGCCGCACCATCTGCGTGGATGGCGATGGCGGATTCCAGATGAACATTCAGGAATTGGCAACCGTCGCGCACCACAAATTGCCGCTCAAGTTTTTTGTGCTCAACAATGGAGGCTATGCGTCCATTCGAGGTTCGCAGGCTAACTATTTTGGCGGCCCGAACATTGGTTGCACGCACGAAACTGGTGTAACCTTGCCCGACGTATGCGCCGTGGCGCACGCCTACGGACTGGCCACAGCGCGCATTGAGAACCAGACCGATCTGCTTGCGCAGGTGCGCCGCGTATTGCAGATCCCGGGACCGGTGGTGTGCGATGTGAAGGTCATCCCGGAAGAAGTACGCGCGCCCCGGCTTTCCTCGGTGCAGCGGCCTGACGGTTCATTTGCTTCCAAGCCTCTGGAAGACCTTTGGCCATTCCTGGACCGTGAAGAATTCATGGCGAATATGATCGTGCCACCGCTACCGGAATAACGTATGGCAACCTACGAAGAGCAGATTGAAAACTTGTTGATCCAGGACATCGGCGCAGTCAAAGAATGTGAGCGGAGTGCATTTCTGTGGTCCCATTTCGGCGATGGATGGGACTTGGTTTGCTATGCCGTCCCGCCGCATCGTTTGCGCAGCGCGACTGAGGTCCATGCATGACGAAGGTGCTGATCACCGGCGGCTCGGGATTCATTGGCCGAAACCTCGTGGAGTGCCTCGGGGATCGATACGACATATCCGCGCCGGGCTCCGCCGACCTGAACCTGCTCGATGAGCGTTCAGTGCGCGATTTCCTGAATTCCAGAGGCTTCGATGTGATTGTGCATGCGGCGACAACACGCTCCAACCGCAGTTTGGGCGCTCCGCCCGACATGCTGGATCGCAACTGCCGGATGTTTTACAACTTGGCGCGCAACCTGGCTCTCTTTGGAAAAATGTTGCACTTCGGCTCCGGCGCTGAGTACAGCCGCGAGTGCCTGCCCGCACGTGTAAAGGAGGTTTACTTTGATACGCGTGTGCCCAAGGACGCGTATGGTTTTTCGAAATACATTTGCGCAAAGTATGCGGAGAGAGCGGACAAAATCTTTGTCCTGCGGCTGTTTGGCGTGTTCGGCAAATACGAGGCTTGGGACGTGCGCTTCATCTCGAATGCCTGTGCTCGCGTGGTGAAGGGGCTGCCGATCGTGATTCGACAGAACGTTGCGTTCGATTACCTGTATGTCGAAGAACTGGCGAAGCTAACCGCGTGGTTTATCGATAATGAGCCACGGGACAAGGCATATAACGTTTGCCGGGGACGCACTTTCACGCTGCTGGAACTGGCGCAGATGGTAGCGGCAGTCTCGGGGCGCAACCCTGAAATTGTTGTGCGCAACGAAGGCATTGGCCCGGAATACAGCGGAGACAACACGCGCATGTTGGACGAGATCGGCGGCTACAAGTTCCGCGAGATGAGAGGATGCGTGGGCGAACTCTACGAGTGGTGCGACGCGCACGCGAGCGGGATCGATGCCGCGCAGTTGAAGTTTGACGGGTAGGAGAGCGATTTGAGCACAAGCGGACGAGCAATCTCTGACGACGAACTGGAAACCATCTTGCACGAGATGGCAGCGGAATCTCGCGAAGCGTGCATCGCGCGTGAGCAGAGCACCTTCGACCAACTCGCTGGCGGCGTTCGGCCGATTGTACTGTTTGGTGCAGGTGCTTTAGGAAGAACAGTGCTTGCGGGGTTACGCCGCCTCGGCGTTGAGCCGAGGGGTCTGGCCGACAACAACCCGAAGCTTTGGGGAGAAAAAGTTGAGGGGCTACGCGTATTTTCGGCGGCCGAGGCAGCGCACCGATTCGGCCAGGATTGCTGTTTTGTGGTGACTATCTTTAACGGATCAAGAACACGCAAACAACTCGGCGACCTGGGCTGTCAGCATGTTGCGCCGTTTGCAGCCTTGTTCTGGAAGTATGCCGAGGTGTTCATCCCTTGTAACGGAATCGACCTGCCACGCAATCTGCCCCCACGCGCCGACGAACTCCGAGCTGTTTACGGCATGCTGGCCGACGAGCACTCGCGGCGCGAGATGTGCGCACAGTTGCGCTGGCGTTATTGGCTTGACGACAGCGGCATGCCGCCGCCGTTAGCCGCGCGCGACATCTACTTCCCGCACGATTTGATTACCCAATTCGATCGTGAAGTGTTTGTCGATTGCGGCGCCTTTGACGGCGATACTGTCCGCGGCTTTCTCGAACACGCCGGTAGTCGCTTCGAACATATCTTTCCCTTTGAACCTGATCCTGGGAACCGAAACTTGCTGCAGCAATCAATCACGGCGTGGGGTGCTGCGATCAGCAGCAGAATCACTGCAGTGCCCTTTGTGGTCGGAGCCCAGGACGGCCCGGCGCAGTTCAGCGCCGACGGTTCAGCCGGTTCGCACATGACGGCGGGTGAGGGAATTTGCGTGGAGTGCCGTAAGCTGGACAACATTGCATGGACGCACTTGCCGACCTACATCAAGATGGACATCGAGGGCGCCGAGCCCGATGCGTTACGCGGTGCCTCGGAACTGCTGCGTAAGCACATGCCTGTACTCGCCATTTGCTTATACCATCGCAGCGATCATTTATGGCAGGTCCCGCGGTATATTCACGAGACCGCGCCAGGGTATGAATTGTTTATTCGCCGATACGCGGAGGACTGCTGGGAACTGGTCTGCTACGCAGTGCCAAAACATCGCCTGGCCGCGGCGCGGAGTTAAGCCGATGAAAACCATCAGCATCATTACGCCCTGCTACAACGAAGAGCTGAACGTGCGCGAAGTCTACGAGCGCGTGCGCGCGGCCATCGCTTCACTTGGCAATTATCGTTACGAGCACATTTTTATCGACAATGCCTCACAGGACAACACAGTGGGTGTGCTGAAGGCAATCGCGGCTGTGGATAGGAATGTCAAGGTTCTCTGCAATACCCGTAACTTTGGACCTGTCCGCTCGCCGATGCACGCGCTGCACCAGGCGACGGGCGATGTCGTAATCGGCATTGTCGCCGACATGCAGGACCCGCCGGAGATGATCGTCGAGATGGTGCGCCACTGGGAAGCCGGTTCGCCGGTCGTCATTTGCGTGAAGCAGGCGAGCGATGAAAATGGCCTGATGTTCTGGATTCGCAAGTGCTACTACCGGCTGGTGAATCGGCTCTCTGGGGTTGAGACCTATGAAAACTTCACCGGTTTTGGCCTCTACGACAAAAGAGTGGTGGAGGCGGTCAAGTCGTTTGACGATCCCTACCCGTACTTCCGCGGCATCATCGCCGAGTTAGGCTTCCCGCGCGTTGAATTGCCGTACCACCAGCCGGCGCGCAAACGGGGCATCACGAAGAACAACTTCTACTCGCTTTACGACATGGCGATGCTGGGGATTACGAACCTCTCAAAGGTGCCGCTGCGGTTGGCGGTCTTCGCGGGATTCGGCGGTGCATTTCTGTCTGTCCTGGTTTCGCTGGCCTATCTCGTTTACAAGCTCCTGTTCTGGAACCGCTTCGACTTGGGCGTTGCGCCGCTGGTGATCGGCGTCTTCTTTCTTGCGTCGCTCCATCTCGTATTCCTGGGCATCGTAGGCGAATACGTTGGTGCTATCCACACGATGGTGCAGAAGCGGCCGTTCGCAGTCGAGCAGGAGAGGATCAACTTCGAATACGGTCCGGGTGAGCCCGTCCGCGAAACTGACCGCACAAAAGCGTGAGTCCGAGCAAATGATGGAAAGAGCCCGGAACAACGGTTGGTTCGCCAGTCTGACCAAGCACATCCCGCCAAGGCAGTTGGCGCGTTATTTGGTGGTCGGAGTGTGGAACACGCTCTTCGGGTACGGGACCTTTGCCTTATTCACCGCGCTTTTGATGCCGGTACTGCCGTACGGCTACGTGGTCGCACTGCTGCTCTCGAGCCTGCTGAACATCACGGTCTCGTACTTGGGATACAAGTGGTTCGTGTTCAAGACTAAAGGTAACTACGTGCGTGAGTGGATGCGGTGCGTGGCGGTGTACAGTAGCGGCATCGTCCTCGGCGCCTGCCTGTTGCCTATTGTCGTTTACATCCTCCGCCACGGGACGCGCTTCCAGGCCGCTGCCCCCTATCTGGGAGGCGCGTTACTGACCGGCTTGGGTGTCCTTTACAATTTCCTGGGCAACAAAAAATTCTCGTTTCGGCAGCCGGAATAGCGCTTTATACCTTATCGTCTGCGGGAACAGTTTCTTTTCGACTACTTCGCACAGAATGCAACCGGTGAAGATCTGTGCCACCCGGATACGCGGCGCTTGCTCGGAAGGAGTAGCGGCAATCTGCTGCAAGGATGTCATGGGGCTTCCCGAACAGGGGTGAGCGCCAGTTTAATCTGCGGCAGCGAGCGAACGTGAATTCCCTCTGCGGGCGTCTTCTTTCGCTATAGTATCGGGATCGTCGGTCACGAGCGGATTATCTTGAGAAGGAGCCGATCAGTTGAGTCAACAGACGAACGATATGAGTCGCGCGATTGGCGATTTGGAATCGCTGGTATCCGCGCCAGAACGGGGCCTGCCAGAGGAGTTACTGCTGCTCGTCAGCCGGCTCACGCCCTTGGTAAATGCGGACCTGCTCATTCAGGACAGCGACGGACGCACTCTGCTCACCTGGCGCCATGATCAATTCTATGGACCCGGGTGGCATATCCCCGGTGGCATCATTCGTTATAAGGAAAAGGCGCTGGATCGCCTGCATGCGATTGCTCTGCAGGAGCTGGTCGCGAAAGTCGAATCCGAAGCAACACCTCTGCTGGTGCGCGAGTATATTGATCCTCACATCAGAGAACGCGGACATTTCATCTCTTTGCTCTACCGCTGCCGCCTGCTCACTCCGCTGGATCCTGCCCGCCGCTACGTCCCGCAAGATCCGCAACCGGACCAGTGGAAATGGCACGAGCGTTGCCCAGCCAACCTGATCGCACAGCAGCTTGAGTATCGGACGTACTTCAAATAACACTGTCGTGCAGCTCGTTTTCCGCAGCCTGCTAAAGCTCTTGCGCCTCGGCGCCGATGAGTTCACTGAGGGACTCGATGCATCAGTGCCGGCGGTGAAGTCGCCAGTCCGAGTTCAGAGCTGAGTTTCTTCCAGCGTAGCCCGACCATGCGCGCGTCTAAATGAGTGCGGCAAAACGCAACGTTCGACAGGACCTTTCACGGTGTGACGTGACCCAGCTCACAGATTTGTGGGGCGATGTGTAGCAGCGTGCCGATTACGGTCCCCCTGAGCTTTTTGGTCGAGCAGATAGATGTTAACCAGTACCGGCATTATGAATCCAAGATGCGGCTGGTACTCAATGTCTGTGGCATAACAGAGCTTTAGACATTCTGAGTCATTAGATGTGATTCCATGCCTAGGGCAAATAGCCTAGATGGCCCACGGAATGGCGTGTGCACCGGAAAATCGTCGTCCAATCCAGAGTTCCTGGATTGACTTTGGGAGCAGGCAATGCTATATGTTCGCCCAACTTGTGGGTGTGGAGAACTGCTGCAAAAAACACAGTACGGAAGAGGAAGTTTTAAGACCGTAGTGTCCGCTTTTGTCGTGGCGAGCGTGTTGCTGACGGGGGTGTCACGCAAAGCAATTGAGGTCTGAATGTTACTCCGGTTACGAAAGCGCGTAGTATTCGCCTCTCTCTGCACGGGTCCGATTCTCTTCGTTGCTCTGGCTGCGACAGCGGCAGAGCTGGAGGAAGCGTACTCGTTCAAGGTGGACGTGCATGAAGTACGCTTAGCGTTCGTAGCGACGGACCAGCACAATCAGGATGTTCCCACGCTTACGCCAGCCGATATTGCGGTGGTGGACAACGGAACGGTGATTCGCCACTTCCGCAGCCTGAGCCGTGACCCGCAGGTCAATCTGGAAGCTTTGGTGCTCATTGATGCCAGCGAATCCTTGGCGCGGCGGTTTTCGCAGGAAATCGCAGAAGCGGCGCAGTTGATTGCAGAGGCGCGGTGGGGACCGGACGACGTACTGTCGGTCATGTCATTCGGCGGCCTGGAGCCGAGTTTTGCCTGTGTCCGGGACTGCCGCGATTTGACGCCCGCAGCCTGGGTTTCGCAGATTCGCGCGAAGGGACAGACGCCGTTATACGATGCCGTGGCTCTTGGCGTGGAGTTTCTGTCGAAAAATCGCGACCCAAAATACCGGCCCGTGTTGATCATCCTCTCCGATGGTGACGACACCATCAGCAAGCATTCCTTCCGCGATGCCGTCGCCGCTGCCATGCGGGCCGAAATACCGATTTACACGCTCGACACCGGAGATCCGAAGATCGTTGCAAGCGGCGGCGATGTCTTGCGGGAGATGGCGGCACTCACGGGCGGTTGCAGTTTCACTCGTGCTCCCGGCGCTCCCTCCGCCTTGGCCTCCGTGGTGGAGGACTTGCGAAACGCTTACGTGCTCACCTATGAATTGCCAGGCCGCGCAGAGGGCGTGCACACCGTCACCATTCTTCCCACGACCAACTCTAACTTACGTTTACGCAGCCGCCGGGCCTACTACTACGCGAGCACAGGTTCGAGCGCGCAAAAGGGGGTGAAGTGAAAACTCGCTTCTGCTGGTTGTTCGTAATCGCGGTGGTCGCTTTGCCCGTGCACGCCCAGCGTTTTCAGCTCGGAACAGTCACCCGCATGCAAACCAAGGACTGCACCATCGTGCATGGCGCCTTCGCGACGGTACTCGGCTCCGTGCCGCAGAGGACCGAGGAAGTCTGCCCGGAGTACACGTTGGTTAGCGATAAGGTTGTCTATGTGGTGGTCGGAAAACGCTCCAGCCAGTTCATGCCGCTTGCTGAAGTAATTCAGTTTCGTCTGTACAAGAATGAGCTCTTGGTGCGGATAGACGATGAAAAACGAGAAAGCCGTTTTTCCATCAAGGAAATGCAGCTTCGCTCGGATTGGGAACGCGATCAGATGCTTCGCAACAAGCAGTTGGAACTGCGTCTGCAAGCCGAGCGGAATGAACTCCGTCGGCAAGAGTTGAAAAAGGTAGCGGACGAGCACACGCCCAAGTAAGAGCAAAGCAGCAGGCCCGCATGATTGTCCGGCCTGTGCTGCGTGTGCCTGTGGCTGCGACTACATCGAGGCCGGCTTGGCAGTCTTGGTTCCAGGCTTGATGGAGCCGTGCTGCTTGGCTTTGGCCAACATCTCTTCCACCCGCGCCCGTTCAGGATAGTCGGGGACTGTCTTCAACAGCTTCTCCCAGGTTGCAACCGCGGCAGGCGCATCGCCTTTGCCTTGCCATTGCACCATTCCCATGTTGAACATGGTTTGTCCATGCTTCGGATCGTCTTTCAGGGCGGTTTGGAACTCTTGCAGGGCTCGGTCGGAATCGCCTAAATAAAAATAGGCCGTGCCCATGTCGGTACGAACGTTCGCGTTCCTGGGCTCCAATCGCAGTGCCCGGTCGTAATACTCGATGGCGGTTCGGAACTGTTGAGCGTCGTAGTAGACATTACCTGCCTCCGCCAGGAGTTTCGGGTCGTTCGGCGAATTCTTCAGTTGCGCCAGGATTGGCTCTGCCTGCTTGTCCGCCATGTGCTTGAGCTGTTCCGGCGTCGGTTGGCTGCCCATCGCGGGCGTGGCAGCCGGAGCGGGTACGGCTGCGCTTGGCTGCGGTTTGCTGTCGCTGCCCGCTGAGCCACGCAATAAATATCCCACCGCGATTCCCACCACCAGGCAGATCGTGGCGAGCACGTACGCCTGGATGCTTGTCCAACTTGCACTAGCAGCACTCGGAGTCTGACTCTGTGCCATTCATTTCCTCCAAGATCCGATCCACGAGAGGAAGCCCCCTGTTTGTTTGCAGCAACGGATCCAGTTGATTCATGGTAAATGCCCTTGACACACTACTATGTGACAAAAATCATAAACGTGGCGAAAATGTTGGCACTTGGGCGGGCGCCTTCGCCTCACACATTGCACGGGAGAAGGAAAAGAAACGGACCGGGAACCATTGCAGGATCACCGGCCCGCCTCATCAGGAGACCCCACATTACAGGGTTAACTTAATGGTAACGATTAATGAACTCTGTTACAAGCTCGCCGGCCCAAAGGCGCCGCAGCTCGCGCGGGCAAGCAGCAGCCCTGGAGGCCGCACTGGGCATCGAGAACTTGTAATGAGCTTATCTGATTTACACGTTCGGCGCCGCCTCGCTTGTTCCGCCCCAATCCACGCAGGTGCGTCGCGTGCCGGGGACCGCGCTTTCGGCGCGTTATTCCGCGGTCGGTGATGGGATAGAATGACCATGCGGAAAGTACAGAAATCTTAAGGTGACCATGAAGCGGCAGGCCATTATTGTTGGCGCTGGTCCGGCGGGACTGACCGCTGCCTACGAGCTGTTGGCGCGCACTGACATCGTTCCGATCGTGCTGGAAAAAAGTACGTTCATGGGCGGCATCTCCCGCACCGTCAATTACAAGGGAAACCGGATCGATATCGGCGGGCATCGTTTTTTTTCCAAGAGCGAGCGTGTCATGGAGTGGTGGTCGCGGCAGATGCAGCTCGACGGCCAATCGCGACCGCCGGGCTCCCCGGATGGCAGCGAAGCGGTCATGCTCGTGCGCAGCCGCAAGTCGCGCATCTACTTTCTGCGTAAGTTTTTCGATTATCCAATCTCGCTCAGCGCGCAGACCATCGGGAATCTCGGTCTGGCGCGCACGCTGAAGATCGGCTTCAGCTATCTGCGAGTGGCGCTGTTCCCGCCCAAGCAAGTCGACAACCTGGAACAATTCTTCATCAGCCGCTTCGGCCGCGAACTCTACAATACGTTCTTCAAGTCCTACACCGAGAAGGTCTGGGGAGTTCCGTGCACGCAAATCAGCGCCGAATGGGGTGCTCAGCGGGTGAAGGGCCTATCGATCACCAAGACCATTCTGCACGTGCTGAAGAAAGCTTTCTCTTCATCCGGGGACGTGAGGCAAAAGAACACGGAAACTTCTCTGATCGAGCAGTTCCTGTATCCCAAGCTTGGGCCCGGGCAGTTGTGGGAAATTGTCGCCGGCAAAGTCGCTGCACAAGGCGGGAAAATCATCACTGGCTTTAACGTTGACAAGATCCTGGTGGAGGGGAACCACGTGTGCGGCGTCAGCGGGATAGCCTCGAATGGAGAGCGCCGCGACTTCCGGGGCGAGTACCTGTTCTCGACCATGGCGGTCAAAGACCTGGTGAATTGCCTTGATGGTGACGTGCCCGGGCAGGTGCGGGAAATCAGCGACGCGCTGCTCTATCGCGACTTCATCACCGTGGGGCTGCTGGTAAAAAGACTGGTGGTGCAGGATGAAGGCAGGCCAGGCGAACTGATCAAGGACAACTGGATCTATATTCAGGAGCCCGACGTCATTGCCGGCCGCTTGCAGATCTTCAACAACTGGAGCCCTTACCTGGTGCGTGACCCCGAGACGGTGTGGATTGGTGTGGAATACTTCTGCAACGAGTCGGACAGCCTGTGGAACATGTCCGAGGAAAAGCTGTCGGCATTGGCGCAGCAGGAGTTGGAGAAGATCGGCATCATCCGCCAAGCCGATGTGTTGGATGCAACCGTCATCAGGATGGAGAAAACCTACCCGGCATATTTCGGCAGCTATGCACGGTTTCCCGAGGTTCGCCAGTATCTCGACGGCTTCGAAAACCTTTTCCTCATTGGCCGCAATGGCATGCACCGCTATAACAATCAAGATCACTCCATGCTGACGGCGATGACGGCCGTGGACAACATCATTTCCGGACAGAGGGATAAGAGCAATATCTGGGCCGTAAACTCCGAAGAGGAGTACCACGAGAGCGGCCGCAATCCGCCAGTCCCTCAAAACCGGTAAAATTCGTCGATGTGCCGTAGAGTACCGAAGGTGTGCGCGGCGGGCATTGGACAGGGGCGAAGTGAATTACGCAGAGACTTTTTGGCGTGGAATAGGTCTATACTATAGCAGATTAAAAGCAGATTAAAGGTTGATGTACCCAAGTACTAGCAACGCCGGGCGCAACGTCCCCCCAAACGCGAAAGGCAGCGTTTGGCAGGGATCCCATACGCCCGGCTCCTACACGGGTACCTTCCGCGAATCCGGTCTAAGCGAAAGTATGTCAGCCACGGTTCTAGATAGAACGAACCAGATCGCTGGTGAGTCAGCACACAGGCGTGACCTTGTACTGCCGACGCTGTTCGGCGAAGGCTATGGTATCTACAAGGTACGCAAGGCCTCGTTCGTCGCTTCTTTCCTGCTGAACACGGCAGCCGTGGCCGCACTGGTCATGATCGGCAGTTGGGTGGCGACGCACTCCGCGCAGGTGCAGAACCAGGTGACTACGCTAGTCACCGATATCAGCCCGTATGTTTTGATGCCTGCCAAGACGCTGAGCGGCGGTGGTGGAGGCGGCGGCGATCATGACAAGCTGGCTGCCAGCAAAGGCGCACTCCCCAAAACCTCTCTCAAGCAAATTGCGCCTCCGCAGGTAGTAGTGCGCAACGAAGCGCCCAAGCTGGTGGCTGAGCCGACCGTGGTGGTTCCCCCCGATATCAAGTTGCCCCAGGCGAATGCATTCGGTGATCCACTATCGAAGGCATTGGCCAGCCTGCCTTCCAATGGCCCAGGGCTCGGTGGCGGCATTGGCAGCGGTACCGGAACCGGCGTCGGCAGCGGCAGCGGTCCGGGGGTTGGGCCGGGTAGCGGCGGAGGCATCGGCGGCGGTGTTTACCACGTCGGCGGCGGTGTCCTGCCTCCCAAGGTGCTCTATGATCCCGATCCGGACTACTCGGAGGCGGCACGCAGAGCCAAGTACCAGGGGACGGTGGTTCTGTGGGTAATCGTTGGCGCAGACGGCCGCCCGCGCGAGATCAGCGTGCGGCGCTCCCTGGGAATGGGTCTCGATGAGAAAGCCGTCGAAGCCGTACGCCGCTGGAAATTCGATCCCGCCAAGAAGGACGGCCAAGCGGTCGCCGTGCAGATCAGCATCGAGGTCAACTTCCGGCTTTATTGAGCCTGCCGCGGATTGAGTGGCTTGCGGCCTGGAGCGACCCTTTTGCGAACCGGGCCTAGCGAACCTCTCGCTTAAGTTTGCCGCTTAAGTTTACGTGCGATGGGTGCGACCTTACTGCTGGCGGCGTTCGCCCACTCGCTGCCGCGTTGCATCCAACCCTCCGCCTGATCGCTCCATTCTTCCAGCGTGTCACGCGCATCTTCGTAGCGGCGGCGAAGCCCCTTGCGAACCTGCTTGCCGGTTTTGGGAGTCAACATAGCCGCCACCAGCGAACCGACGCCGATCCCGATCAGCAGGAGAATCAGCCCCGTGGGCACACCGCGCCTGTTGGTTTCAGAGACGCTGTGATCATCAAAGTTGCGATTCTCGTCCATAAGAACCTCGTCTTCAGATATTGGCGGCGCCATTCGGCTCTCCTCCTGCTCCGCCGGAACCTCGTAGCTTAGAAAAACCGGCGCGTCGAACTGTTGCCAGGGTTTTAAACTTTTCCGCCAAAACCGCAATCGCCACGTGAATACCCGCTGCTGAGGTTCCCAAAGCGGAGTCTCGCAAGGTAAAATTGATTGTTCGTCTCTCTCCGCTACGTGCCTCCCGCCCTGGTAGGGTGAAAATGGAGTGTGTTGTGTTGCGCGTCATGAGGCTAAAGATCCCTGGTTCATCACCCCAATTTCACAAGGAGCACCTTACACCGCCATGGCAATTCCGGCCACACAGCTACGTCCCGGCATGATCATCAAGCACAACAACGATTTGCATTCGGTGTTCAGCGTCGAACACCGCACACCGGGCAATCTGCGCGCTTTCATCCAGGCAAGGCTGCGCAACCTCCGCACCGGAGCCATGTTCGAGCATCGCTTCCGTTCCGGCGACGCGCTCGAAAAAGTTACCGTCGACCAGGTCAAGATGGAATTCCTCTACAACGACGGCGACGACTACTACTTCATGGACATCGAAAACTATGAGCAGACCCCGCTCAAGCACGACACCCTCGGCGATGCAGTCGAATACCTGACGGCAAATCTGCAGATCATCGTCGAATTCTTCGACGGCAAGCCCGTGGGCATCGAGCTGCCGCAGACGGTGGAGCTCAAAGTGGTGGAAACCGAGCCCGGCTTGAAATCGGCAACGGCCAGCAGCGTGACCAAGCCCGCCAAGACCGAAACCGGGCTCGTCGTGTACGTGCCGCCGTTCATCAACGAGGGCGACAAGATCAAGGTCGATACTTCCGATGGCGCATATCTGTCCCGAGCGTGATAACTTCCACCGCACTACGCCCATAAGCGGCGCGTCGTGGGGACCCCGGCCCGCGACAGGCTGAGTTGACTGTCCGGGGAAAGTGATCTGTGTTCAAATAGAAGCTGTTTCATAACTCGGCTTTGAAGGGGCATGGCTGAAGCTGCGCCGTTTCCTGACCACATATTCTCCGGCTTTAGCCGCTGAGGGACGCCGTTGGTTCCGGTCCAAAATGAGTTATG
>Ga0181524_10001037_pt1 | contig 33104 bp, 23 predicted proteins | sample PEATcosm2014_Bin_34_FD_119761 | JGI IMG/M metagenome (GOLD analysis project Ga0181524, IMG submission 119761) | Peatland microbial communities from MTU Mesocosm Facility, Houghton, MI, USA - PEATcosm2014_Bin05_60_metaG | ecosystem: Environmental > Terrestrial > Soil > Wetlands > Peat | place... | reverse complement strand
TGCGCCCCCGCCTGATTCGCGGCCAGGGCCAGCACGAGCGCTGTCCCGGCCCCCAGACTTCTGACAATTAGTTTCTTCATATCGTTTTTCTTTTCTGCTCACGGCGTCTGCCGTGGTCATTTAACTGCACAACCCACCCCGTGGGCTCGTCCAACTTCACGGCTACATTAACCCAAGTCCCGAGTTTGCGCTATGCAATTGGGGGACATGCTTAGTGACTTTTGGGACATGCGGCGGATTTCGGGTTTGGGGTTTCCTTCGGCCTTCGGATGTGGCAGAGTCGGGTTTATGGAAAAGCCGCTGCGGATATTGCACCTGGAAGATGATCCGGATTATCCGGACCTGGTGCGTTCGATGCTCGAGGCGGAGGGGGTGCAGGCGGTGGTGGTGCCGGTGGCGAACCGGCCTGAGTTTGAAGCGGCGCTCGAGCGCGAGCCTTTTGACATGATCCTGGCGGATTACTCGCTGACGGAGGGGTATGACGGGATTCAGGCCCTGCGGCGGGCGCAGGACATAAGCCGGGACACGCCATTTCTGATCGTCTCGGGGACAATTGGCGAAGAGGCTGCCATCGAGAGCCTTAAGTCCGGGGCGACCGATTACGTGCTCAAGCACTGGCCGGAGCGGCTGGTGCCGGCAGTGCGCCGGGCGGTGCAGGAGGCCCAGGAGCGGCGAGCGCGCCGCCAGGCGGAAATGGAGTTGCGGCAGAGCGAGGAGCAGTACCGGCTGATCTTCGACAACAACCCCGTGCCGATGTGGGTGTTTGACCACGAGACGCTGGCCTTCCTGGAGGTAAACGATGCTGCCGTCCAGCATTACGGCTATTCCCGCGAGGAATTCTCGAGGATGACCCTCAAGGACATCCGCGGCTCGGACGAGACGCCGATGCTGATGGAGTACTTGCATGAGCTTGTGGCGGCAGCGCGCCCGACGCGCTTCGCCCTGGCCGGAGTCTGGTCGCACCGCAAGAAGGATGGAACGTTGATCCAGGTTGACGTCAAGTGGAGCCCGATTTGCTTTAGGGGCCGGGCGGCGTCGTTGACGATGGCCAATGACATCACGACGCAGAGGCGGCTGGAAGAGCAGTTGCGCCAGGCCCAGAAGATGGAGGCCATCGGCCAGCTCGCGGGGGGCGTGGCCCATGATTTCAACAATATCCTGACGGTCGTCCGCGGCCACGCCGAGTTGCTCCTGACCGATGGCGGGCTGAGCGAGAGGGCATCGCATTCGGCCCGGCAGATAAGCCAGGCCGCGGAGCGGGCGGCGACGCTGACTCGCCAGTTGCTGGCCTTTAGCCGCCGGCAGGTGATGCAGCCCCGGCTGCTCAATATGAATGAAATAGTCGGCAACATGACCAGGATGCTCAGCCGCATCGTGGGCGAAGACGTGGCGCTGCAACTGCATTACTGCCCTGAGCCGGCGCTGGTCAAGGCCGACGCTGGCATGATGGAACAAGTGCTCATGAACCTGGTGGTCAACGCCCGCGACGCGATGCCCCAGGGCGGCCGGGTGGTCATCGAGGTCACCGTGATGGACGTGGACACCGCGCGCCTGGACCAGCACCCGGAAGGACGCCCGGGCCGGTTCGTTTGCCTGCGCGTGGCGGACACCGGCTGCGGCATCGCGCCGGACAATCTTCGCCGCATCTTCGATCCGTTCTTCACCACCAAGGAAGTGGGCAAGGGGACCGGCTTGGGCCTGGCCACCGTCTATGGCATCGTCAACCAGCACCAGGGATGGGTGGAGGTGGAAAGCGAGCCTGGCAAGGGCGCGGCCTTCAGGGTTTTGTTGGCACGGAGTGATGCCGTCGAGGCGGGGCTTGCGCAAGACCCATCGACGCGGTTGCCGCCGCGCGGGGGCAGCGAGATGATTCTTGTGGTGGAAGATGAAACTCCCCTCCGCGAGCTGGTCTGCCAATGCCTGGCCCGCTCCGGCTACCGCATCCTGCAGGCCGAGACGGGCGTCAAGGCGCTCGAACTTTGGGCCGCCCACAGGAACGAAATCGATTTGGTGTTGACCGACCTGGTCATGCCCGGCCGCATGAACGGACGGCAACTGGCCGAGCGGCTCCAGGCGGATCGGCCCGGAGTGAAGGTCCTTTTTACCAGCGGCTACAGCGCCGAGGTGGTCGGAAAAGACTTTGTGCTGCGCCCCGGCCTGGATTACTTGCAGAAGCCCTTCCAACCCCAGCAACTCACCGCCATGGTGCGCGCCTGCCTGGATACGAAAGCTCTTTGAAGAGCCAAATTCGTGCCAAGTTCTGCTTGTGTTGCGGGCGCAGGCGTTTAGAATGGAGACATGGCTCAAGGCTTACAACTGTCGCAGCGCTTGACGCAATCGCTGGTGCTGGCGCCGCAATTGCAGCAATCGCTGGCGCTGCTGCAGGCGCCCACCCTTGAACTCAAAGCCCTGGTCGAGCAGGAACTGCAGCAGAACCCGGTGCTGGAAGAAGCGGCGGCGCCCGAAGGGGAGTTGGCGGAACGCGAAGACCGTGAGACCCCAAAGGGGACCGAGGCGCCCGACCTGAGCGAGCCGCCTGCGGACATGAATGCGGACCCCGCCTCGGAAAAGAGCGGCGGGGACGTCGTGGACGATTTTCAGGCGGAGTTTGAGCGCCTGGTGCAGCTCGACCAGGAATGGCGCGACCATTTTGCCCAAACCAACCTGCCCTCCCACGCCTCGGCCGAGGACGAGGAGAAGCGCCAATTCATGTTTGATTCGCTGGTGGCCGGCACTTCGCTCCAGGAGGTCCTGCTCGAGCAAGTCCGGGAGTCGGGCTTGACTGCGGAGCAGTGGCCGATGGCCGAGTTCATCATAGGCAACATAGACGAGAACGGGCGTCTTGCGGCCACGGAGGAGGAACTCGCCCACGCCACCGGGCTGCCGCCCGAGGGGGTCCTCGGGGTGCTCAAGGTCATCCAGGGCTTCGATCCTCCCGGGGTCGGGGCGCGTGACCTTCGGGAATGCCTGATGCTGCAGCTCGAGCGAATCGGCCAACAGAACACCCTGGACTACCGCATCGTCAATGAGTTCATGGAGGCCCTTGGCAAACGGCGCATCCCGGAAATCGCCCGCGGCACCGGGGTGTCGGTCGATGAAGTCCAGGAGGCCCTCAAGCGCATCGGCCGGCTGGAGCCGCACCCCGGCCGGGCCTTTCTGCCCGACAATGACCAGTACATCCTGCCGGAGGTCTTCGTCCACAGGAGCGGCGATGATTTCGTCGTCTCCACCAACAACGAGCATATCCCCCACTTGCGCATCAGCAACACCTACAAGGACCTCATGGCCCAGGGCAACAATTCCCCCGAGGTCCGCGACTATATCCGCGACAAAATCCGCGCGGGCAAGTTCCTCATCAAGAGCCTCCACCAGCGCCAGCAGACCATCCTCAACATCGCCAAGGAAATCGTCCGCCGCCAGCGCGACTTCATGGAAAGGGGCGTCGCCTGCCTCAAACCGCTGACCATGGTCCAGGTCGCCCAGGTCGTCGGCGTCCATGAAACAACTGTCAGCCGGGCCGTCTCCGGCAAATACATGCAGACGCCCCAGGGCATCTTCGAGATGAAGTATTTCTTCACCGCCGGCATTCAAACCGCCGCCGGCGACGGCCTGTCCAACACGAGCGTCAAGGACATGATTGCCGAGATCTTCAAGAAGGAAGACACCACCAAGCCCCTCTCGGATCAGGAGGTCGTGGGCATGCTCCAGGCCAAGGGCATTGCCATCGCCCGCCGCACCGTCGCCAAATACCGGACCGAGCTCAACATCCTGCCCTCAAACCTCAGGAAGGTGTACTGAAGCGGGTCCTGTACCGCCAACGGGCCACCGGCTGACTTGGTCATGTACGGTGTCCGGCTGGGCCTTTCTTCACCACGCCGACTTTGTATGGCGGCGGCCTTTCGCCAAAATGCAGGGCTTCGGATTCGCCAGCCCACTCCCACCACTGTTGGAGGATGCGGTCGACGTCGCCTCCGTAGGGTTCCTGCGCCAGAAGTGCGAAGTCTTTGATTACCCGGTGACAATGGGTGCGCTTCGGCACTGGTTTCGGCATTTCGTCCGGCTGAAACAGCGGGAGAGTCTCGCCACTTTCTTCTTCTTCTCTCTCATCGGATTCAGGCCTGCTTACGAAGTCCCCCATCGGCTCCAAACCTTTGGCGAAGCGCCGGAGCGTCGCGCCGATCGCTTCAGGACTGTTGTCCACACCGATCCAGCGGCGGCCCAGATGCGAAGCTACGTTCAAAGAGGTGCCGCAACCGGAGAAACAATCGAGCACCAGGTCGGCTGGGTTGGACGAGGCCTCGATAAGGCGCTTGAGCAGGTTGGGATTCTTCTCGGTTGGGTAGCCGGAGACCTCGATGTTCTGGTTGTGGGCGTCCCGGAAATCCATCCAGATGTCCTGAACCGGCACGCCCTCGCTTTGGTCGAGGTAAATCTTGCGCCGAGGATTACCCGTGGGCGACCAGTAGATTTCGCCGCGGGCGTCCATTTCATCGAGGGTTCGCGGAGGGTATTGCCAGTGCTTGCCAGGGGGCGGATTCATGCCGCGCCAAGGCTGGCCGGTCTCACCGTTGCGTACGCCGGGCGCGTGGACGGGTACCTTCTTGTACCGCCGGCCTGTGCCCGCCTCGAGGTACTGGTACTCCTTGGCGGCGCGTTCTTTGGTCCACGGGTCAACCGGACGGTGCCAGACGTAATCATCGCTTTTCGTGTAGAAGAGGATGAAGTGGGCGCATTCGCGAGTGCTTGGTGCCCACGCGGAGCGCCGACTTGCAGTCGGCTTAGACCGAACCAAGAGCAACGAATTCGAAGACGGGGTACGCGCAAAGCCGACTGCAAGTCGGCGCTCCACCAAGCACTCGCGAATGCGCCCGGATGAAGTCGGCGACGTTGCCGTAAGCTTTCCGCGTGTAGTTCTTGGGATTACATTTCTTGCGTGTGATCCAGTTGCGGAAGTTTGCGCCGCCAAAAACTTCGTCCAGCACGGCTTTGCCGAGGAACGCCATATTGTCGTCCAGATGGACATAGATGGAGCCGTCGTCGGCCAGTAGTTCGCGGAGAAGAACCAGACGCTCGCGAAAGAACTCAAGGTAATGGGCGCCATCAAGCAAGTCCGTGTAAGCGTCGCTCTGGTTGCGCGACTGGAACACGCTCTTGGTTGCGTAGGGCGGGTCGATATAGACGAGCCGCACGTTGCCACGGACGTCCGCGTCCTTTCCGAGGGCGGCGAGGACGGGTAGGTTGTCCCCGAAGTAGAGCCGGTTCAAGGCGGGCCTGTCGCATCGCTCCGGCCAGAGCTGGCGGCAATGCGCAGGCGGCGTCAGGAGGATGTCGCGCTCGGCCTTCTTGCCTTCGTAGGCCAGATGCACGTTCGTGTTCCCGCCGCCGTATTGTTCTCCGCCACGCGGAGGCTGAGCGTTCTGCCATTTGGTTCTCGGAATTCCGGTGGCCATGGTAATGTCAAGACAGGAGCCACTCGCGGGGAGTCTGTCATTTCGGCCCAACTCGATCAAGCTTTGTGGTCCCTGCGGTCGCCAGGCTCATGGTCCCCGGCTACTGATTCAGTTCCTTCTTTGTCTCGGCCTGAAGGGCTTCGAGTTCCGGGCGGAGTTCTTCCTTGACCGCTTTGGTCATTCGGTCGATGAAGAGAATGCCGTGGAGGTGATCGATCTCGTGCTGGATGGCCCGGGCGAGGAGGCCGCCGCAACGGAACTGGATAGGCTCTCCTTCCGCGTTGAGCGCCGTCACGTCCACCACCTCGGGCCGCGTGATATCCACAAAAATCTCCGGGAAACTCAGGCAGCCTTCGGGGCCGGGGACCGGTTCGCCGACGGGGGTGGCGCGGGGATTCAGAAGGACCAGAGGCATGGATTGGGCAACGTCTGCGCGCTGGCCGTCGACCTCGAGCCAGGAGGGGCGGTCCGTAATCCCGCGCACATCGATGACCGTGAGCTGGATAGGCACGCCGACCTGCTGGGCCGCCAGGCCAATCCCCTTATGGGCGTACATCGTGTCGAGCATGTCGGCAATGAGTTTGCCAATAGCCGGAGTAACGGTCTCGATGCGCGCCCCTTTCTGGCGCAGCACAGGCGTTCCGTATTTGACAACCGTTAGAACCATTTCGTCGTTGATCACATCAATCACATCAGTTTGAGTTCCCTGCCCCTTATCGCCATCCCGCGTTCCGGTTCACTTTCACTCATCCCGGCATACTCCGCAACTTCTACTCATTCGACCTTCACCCCAAGGATTTCGAGCAATCGCTCCAGTTCGGCGTCGCTGAAGAAGGAGATTTCCAAGGCTCCTTTGCCCAGGAGATAGCGGAGATGGACTTTGGTGCCGAGGCGCTGGCGGAGGCGGTCCTCGATGTTTGCCGTGTGGGCGTCTTCCGGCGATTTGGGATGGGCAACCGGCTTTGAGACCGTCCCGGTCTCGCGGGCCTGGAGGCGGACCACCAGCGCCTCGGTCTGGCGGACGTTGAGCCCGTCCTTGAGAATGCGATCGGCGGCGAGCGTCTGAAGGGGGCCGGCGCCCAGGCCCAGAATGACTTTGGCATGGCCGACCGAGAGGCGGCCTTCCCGGATGTAGCCCTGGATGGCGGGGGCTAGTTTCAGGAGACGCAAGGCGTTTGTCACGACGGCCCGGCTCTTGCCCACCTTGGTGGCGACCTCCTCCTGCGTGAGGCGGAACTGCTCGATGAGTTGGGTGTAGCCCTGGGCCTCCTCGATGGCGTTGAGGTTCTCGCGTTGGAGGTTCTCGATCAGGGCCAGCTCGAGCACGGCGCGGTCATCCGCCTGCCGGACGATGACGGGCACCTCAGCCAGCCCAACCAGTTGGGCCGCGCGCCAGCGGCGCTCGCCCGCGATCAATTCCAGGCGGCCATCGCGCTCGCGGACAATCAGCGGCTGGACGATGCCCTGCTCCTTGATCGAATCGGCCAACTCGCGGAGAGTCTCGGGCGAGAACTCCTTGCGGGGCTGAAAAGGACAGGGGTAGATGCGCTGGAGGGATGCCTGTTGCACCCGCTCGCGCAGGTCCGGGGCGGCTGCTGGAGCCGCAGTCAAGGGGGGGGCCGGCGAGGGTGGGTTCGCGACGGAGTCGCCCCCTAACAACGCGCCCAGGCCCCGGCCCAAAGCTGGCTTTGCCATGCCCTCAGAGTGTCGCACCCGGCCGGACTTGTCAATCCGGCTTGACCTTTTGCCGGGAAAGCGCATACTGCTCGGATCGAGGGCAAGACACGCAGCCCGGTTTTTAATTTAATGCAGCACATACGTAATATCGCGATTATCGCCCACGTCGACCACGGCAAGACGACGTTGGTGGACTGCCTGCTCAAGCAGTCCGGCACCTTCCGTGCCAACCAGGCCATCTCCGCCGAGGAGCGCATCATGGATTCCATGGACCTGGAACGTGAGAAGGGCATCACCATCAAGGCCAAGAACGCGTCCTTCAAGTACAAGGACTACCACATCAATATCGTGGATACCCCCGGCCACGCCGATTTTGGCGGCGAAGTCGAGCGAATCATGAACATGATTGACGGGGTGCTCCTGGTGGTGGATGCGGCCGACGGCCCCCAGGCCCAGACCCGGTTCGTCCTGCGCAAGGCCCTGGAGGCCGGCGCCAAACCGATTGTCGTCATCAACAAGGTTGACCGCGAAAGCGCCAGCCCGAGCAGGGTCCTCGAGGAGGTCTGGGACCTCTTCGTTTCACTGCACGCTACGGACGAGCAGATGGATTTCCCGGTCATCTATGCCAGCGCCAAGGAGGGCTTCGCCAAGGCCGACCTCAAGCAGGCGAGCAGCACGATGGAGCCGCTTTTTGACGCCATCATCAAATACATTCCCCCGCCCCGCGCGCACGCCGGCGAGGGCTTCAAGCTGCTGGTCGCCAACCTCGATTATTCCGACTACCTGGGCCGCATCGCGTTCGGGAAGATTTACAGCGGCAGGGTCAAGATGGGCGACAACTACGTTTGCATCCATGGGGATGGGACAAAGACCACCGCCAAGATCACGGCCATCTTCCATTTCGAGGGCCTCAAACGCATCGAAATCCCCGAGGCCCATGCCGGCGACGTCGTCGGGTTGACCGGGTTCGAGGACGTGTTTATCGGCGAAACCATTACCGATGCCCCAGACCGGTTTCCGCTGCCTTTCGTGCCCATCGACCCGCCCACCATCCAGATGCAATTCGCCGTCAATGACGGGCCCCTGGCCGGCATCGATGGCCAGCTCGTCACGGCGCGTCATATCTGGGAACGGCTGGTCAAGGAAGTGCGCACCAACGTGGCCTTGCGCATCGAGCAGACCGACGCCCCGAACATCTTCAACGTGAGCGGGCGCGGCGAGATGCAAATCGCCATCCTGGTCGAGCAGATGCGTCGCGAGGGCCATGAGGTGCTCGTCTCCCGGCCCGAGGTCATTTATCGCAAAGACGACAAGGGCAACCGCCTGGAACCGATCGAGCGCCTGTTTCTGGAAATCCCCAAGGACTCGATGGGGGCGGTGATGGAGAACCTGGCGGGCCGCAAGGCCGAGATCGACACTATGAATCACCACGGCGAGCAGGTCAGCATCGAGGCCCTGATCCCGATGCGGGGGCTTATCGGCTTCGAAACCGACCTCGTCAACCAAACTCGAGGCCTCGGCGTGATGAGCCATCTCTTCCATGAATACGGTCCCGACCGCGGGGAGATCATTGCCCGCAAGAACGGCTCGCTCGTCAGCATGGAGGCCGGCGAAGCCACCGCATACGCCTTGAATATGATTCAGGAGCGAGGCCGCCTTATGGTCGAGCCGGGAGAGAAGATATACAAAGGCATGATTGTCGGCGAAAACGCACGCGAAAACGATATCCCCGTCAACCCCTGCAAAGCCAAGCACCTCACCAACATGCGCTCGGTGGGTGACGGCAAGGGCATCCAGTTGGAGCCTCCCCTCAAGCTCTCGCTCGAGCGGGCCCTCGAGTACATCGGCCAGGATGAATACGTCGAGGCCACTCCGAAAAACCTCCGGCTGCGCAAGAGAATCCTCGACGAGACCAAGCGCAAACGCGCGGCGCAGAGCCGCATGGTCAAGGTAGTGCAGGAATAAACAGGGCCCTGCAAGGACCCCGCCTCGGGCCGTTTATCGGGCAACCCCGGTTCCGTCGCACACGGGGCAGGGCGGCGGCGCGTGGCGAATCAGGTGATAGATGTAATCCTTGAGTTTGGCGCGGCGCATCTTGAGTTCCTCGATCTCCTGGTCCGTCGCAAAGTCGATTTCCTCCTCGATCCGGTAAACTTCGTCATCCAACCGGTGGTACTCGTCGAAAAGACTCCGAAAATGGTCGTCAGACCCCTTCAGACGCTTGATGGTCTCACGATGTTCCGGAAACTCTCGCAAGATGGGATGATGGAGGTCCATGGGTACAGTTCTCCTGTTTCAATTCGGTGACTTGGATGCTTGCGGTGAGTCGACCGTGTCTGCCTTTGCCATCGGCCTGCCACTCACCTGATTTTCGTGTCGCTTCAAATCCATTCGCGGTTCCGTCCCGCAGGGCGGTACGAGACAATCCTATTCGAGATTGGCGCACAGTAAAGTTTTCTTTTCATTGACGCGTATTTTTCGCCGGGAAAAAACTGCCTGGCGGGTTTCCGGGAGGTGCAGGCCCATGTCTCATTCTTAGACCCGGACAGCGTCCAGCACTGACGAATTGCCCGTGAAACAAGGGGTTCGCCGGTTGGCAAGAGATATGCTCTGCGCAACTCGTTGGCATGACACTGGATTTCTCTCTGCTCTATCGCGCCGCCAGGATTTGCGACGGCGCCAGCGTGCATGACCTCTCCAGTCTCCTCCTGGCTTACGGCTGGCTGGTGGACACCGGAAAGGACCAGATGGCGCGGACGGCGGAACTGCAAATCCGGGCCATGCTCGCCCGTGCCGAATTGACAGATCCGTGCCAATTCAGGGCGCTTGAGTGCATTGAGGCGCCCTGAACAACACCGAACTCAGAGCAAAATCAACCGGTGCTTTTCATGCCCGAGGCCACGCCCTTGACGGTCAGCGCCAGCAGTCGGCGCAAAGGCTCCTTGCGCCGTTTTTCGCCGGCGTGACGCCAGACCGACAGAAACCGGATCTGGAGGAAGTTCAACGGATCGACATACGGGTTCCGCAGCCGTATGGATTGCGCCAGGGTCGGCTGATTCTCCAGCAAGGCGCGGCGTTGCGTGACGGCCAGAACCATCCGCACCGAGCGGGCGTGTTCCGCTTCGATGAGGCCGAGGATTCTCTTGCGCACCCTGGCAGACCGGACCAGGGCGGCGTACTGGCGCGAGATGCCGAGGTCGGCCTTTGCCAGCGAGACCTCTGCGTTGTCAACCAGCGTGCGGAAGAACGGCCAGTTTTGATGCATGTCGCGGAGTTTTGCCAGACCGTTCCGCTCCTGACGCTCGAACCGGTGCAGCGCGTAGCCCACTCCGTACCAGGCAGAGAGCAGGTGCCGCGATTGTGTCCAGGCGAAGACCCACGGGATGGCGCGAAGCTGCCGAATGTCCGTGCCCGGCTGCCGGCGCGACGGCCTCGAGCCAAGCCGCAGGTGCTCGACCAGGTCAATGGGGGTGGCCTGCCAGAAATACTCGGCGAACTCCGGTGTTTGATAGACCAAGCGCTGGTAGAACTCGAAAGATAGCCGCGCCAGCCGCTCCATCTCGAGTTCCCAGGCGGCCAGTTTCGCGGTCTCCGGCTCGGGCAGACATTGCCCTGCGATGACGGCGGAGGTGAGTTGCTCGAGGTTGCGCTGGGCGATGGCCGGATTTGAGTATTTCAGCGAAATGACTTCCCCCTGCTCGGTGATCCGGATGCGTCCGCCGTGCGCGGCGTGCGGTTGGGCGCGCAAACTGCGGTAGCTGGCGCCGCCACCCCGGTCGATAGTGCCTCCTTTGCCGTGGAAAAACCGGAGCTTCATCCCCGCCCCGTCGGCGAGGCGCGACATCTCCTTCTGCGCGCGGTAGAGAAACCAGTTCGCCGCCAGATAGCCGCCGTCCTTATTCGAGTCGGAATAGCCGACCATGACTTCCTGCACCTTGCCCCGGCGGCGCAAGTGGGCCGCGTAATCAGCATCGGCCCAGAGCTGGCCGAGGATGGCCGCGGAGTTTTCCAGATCGTGGATCGTCTCGAACAGCGGGACAAAGTCGATTTCGTGAACCCCGGCGCGGCGCGCGAGCCGGAACAGGCGCAGGAGATCGTCCGCGCTCCGGGTCATGCTGAGAATGAAGCGGCTGGCGGCCTGCGCGCCGTGCGCCTTTTGGATGTCGCGGAGGCTATCGAGTTCTCCGAGCAATTCGGCCTCGGCGGAGTCGAGCTTGCCGCTGTGGTCCCGGAAGTCCAGTTCCGCCAGGTGCAGCCCGAACGCGCGAACCTGGGTGAGGAGCCGTTGAATTCTGCCGTGGGCTGCGCGCGTAGCTTTCTGCCGGAGCAGCCCCTGCCGCACCGACTCAAGCGTCTCGAGGATCTCCGCCAGGCCGGCTGCGCCGCCGCGGAGTTTCCGCCGCAGCGCGGCGAGCTTCGCTCGGAAAACTTCGTAAGGCTGAAACGGTTGCAGAGATTCTCCCGGCGCGTCGCGGGGAGCGCCCCGATGCTCCTTGCTGGCCTGAGTGAGCTCCTCGACGAGTTTGGCGCACTCCCGTTCGTAAAAGTCCATGGCCACGCAGGTGTGCCATTGCGCCGTAGTGCGGCTGACCGCCGGCGTGACAAACGGGTTGCCGTCGCGGTCGCCGCCGACCCAGCTTGCGAAAGTGAGGAACGGGCGCCGGCGCTTGACGGCCGGGTATTGCGCTGCCAGCTCCGCGTCGAAGGTCTCGTAGAAGCTGGCGACCGTCTCGAAGATTGTCCGGTCGAAGTAGTAAACCGTGCTCTCGACCTCCTGGAGCGGGCCGACGCGCTGCTGGCGGATTTCCTCGGTTTGCCACAGCGCTTCCAGCGCCTCTTCAGGATGGTCAAGGTCTTGCGCCACGCGCCAGAGCTGGTTCAAAACGGCGCGGCGTTTGGCCTCGGTGGGATGCGCCGTGAGCACCGGCTGGATTTCCAGTTCGTCGAGACATCGCTGGACCTGCTCCGGCGGCACGCCCGATTCCTTGAGTTCGCGGAAGACCCGCCGCAATGACATGGGCGGCGCCGGCGTGGCGCGCAACTGGCGTTCGCGGGCGCGCTCTTCGCAAAGATTGACGAGCTGAAAAAAGAGGCTCAGCGCATGGGCGATCTGGTAAGCCTCCGCCACGCCAAGACGATTGATCAGGGTGCGCCGCGCTTGGAGGCTAATGGGATCGCCCCGATGGCGCGTCGTCGTGGAAAGCTCCCGAAGCTGCTCGAGGTGGCGGAAAACCAGCTCACCCGCCTGCTCGCGGATGATCGCGTCGAGGTGGGCGGTCAGGTGCTCGATCTCGTCTGTTAATGCATCGCTCAAGGCTGCGACCAATATATAAGCACTTCCCGGTCATGCAAAAGCAGAACAAGGAACAGCTTCATGGTGGTTTCTGCGGGACAAAGGTCAGTGTGCCCCAAGTGTCCGGCGGCAAACTCGTGCTGCCGGAACGATCGACCACGAAAGCTTCCCTCAAGCCCGCCCAATGCGCGGCGCGCTCACGTCGGTCGCCGGCTTCGTTGGCGATGCCGACGGAGGCGTCGAAGCCGAGCGTCTTCCCCGCGGGGTTTCCGAGGCCAAGGCTCTTGAGCAGGATGCAGACCTCGACGGTATAGCGTGTCCGGCCGGTCTTCGGATCTTTGTCCCCGGCCTTGTAGGCCATCTGCAATCCGGGAACCTCGCCCATGTGATCGAGGCTCACGGACGCCGCGGGTGAGATGATCGTCCGCGGGTTTGTGCCGTTGGCTTTCTTCTGCCAAAAACCTTGCTCGAAATCTCTCTCGGTATCTGCCGCCCTCGAAAAGGCCGGGATGCGCCCCGCTGGGCAGCGAGGCCTTTTCGCCTCTTGCCGTGGCTCCAGAAACACGCTACTGTTTGACCATCCCTCTGACGTTGACAGAATTAGCCGAAGAAGCGATGGCCTTGCCATCCGAATCCAGAGCATACCTTGCTGAAAGGCTGCTCGAAACACTGGATTTCGAAGAGGATTTCGCCGTCAGCGACGTTTGGCTCAAGGAGATCAGCAAGCGATGCCAGGAGCTTGACGTGGGAAAGGTCCAAAACCAGCTCCCAGAAACAGACCTGCGCCCCAACTGAACAGCCACTTTCAAAACTCACGATTCCTCGACGAGCCTCTGGCAAACGCTCTCAATGATCGCCAGGCCCTCCTGGGCCTCGGGCGGGCGCAGGTTGAGCGGGGGCAGGAGGCGGAGGATTTGTGGGCCGGCCGGAATGGTGAGCAGGCCGGCGGCGTGGAGAAGATTGGCGAAGCGGGCGGCCTGCGTTTTGTTCGGGTCACCGGGCAGGTTGGGGATGTTGGGGGCAAGTTCCATTCCGAGCATCAGGCCCAGCCCCCGCACGGCGTGGATGACGCCGGGAAACTTTTCGGAGAGTTGCTGCAGGCCGGACTTGAGAGAATCGCCGAGCTGCCGGGCGTTGTCGGCGAGCTTTTCCCGATGGATGACGTCGAGGATTGATAAGGCGACGGCGCAAGCCAGCGGGGAGCCGCCGTAGGTGCTGCCATGGGTGCCCGGACCGAGGAGATCGGCGTAAGGCGCCCGCACCCAAAAGGCCCCGATGGGAAAGCCGCCGCCGAGGGATTTGGCCATCGAAAGGCCATCAGGACAAAATCGTTCGCCCTCCGGGACGCCCTCGAGGATTCTCTCAAAGCTCTGGAAGCGCCCGGTGCGGAAGTGGCCGTCCTGCACGCCATCCACCAGGAGCAGGAGTTTCTTCTCATCGCACAACCGGCGGAGGCCCAGGAGGTAATCCGGGGTGGCGGGAGTGACGCCGCCTTCGCCCTGAATGCCCTCGATGAGAATGGCCGCCGTGGCCGGAGAGAGGGCGGAGCGCATGCCGTCGAGGTCATTGTAGGGGACTTGCCGGAAGCCGGGCACCATCGGTTCAAAGCCCTTCTTGACCTTGTCCTGGCCGGTGGCGGAGATGCCGGCGAGGGTGCGCCCGTGAAAGGAGTTGTGAGCGGTCAGGATTTCAAACCGGCCTTCTTCATGGCCGAACTTGCGGGCCAGCTTGAAGAGGCCCTCGCTGGCCTCGCCGCCGCTGTTGCAAAAAAAGCACTTGCCGGGGCCGAGGAGTTGGACCAGCCCCTGGGCGAGGCGGCCCTGGAGTTCATGGTAATAGAAATTGGAGACATGAATGAGCCTCCGGGATTGCTCGATGAGCGCCTCGGTGATGGCCGGGTGGCAGTGGCCCAGGCAACTGACGGCGATGCCGCCGCCCAGGTCCAGGTAACGCTTGCCGGCCGCATCATAGACATAGCTGCCGGCGCCATGGCTCAGAACGAGGTCAAAGCGGCCATAGCTGGGGATGACGTTCTGCTGGAACAGCGCCTGGATGCCGGCCGCCTCATTGCGCACCACCGGGGGAGGAGAGGGAACGATTTCTTTCATGCTTGTGAACCCGGGTCTAACATTGTCGCGTTATCATGCTGGTTGCCGACTGTGGACTGTGGACTGATTACTTCGCACTTCGCGCTTCGACCTTCGGACTTCGCCGCTCCGCGGCGCTCCACTCCGGCAACACTTCAGCCACCGGCGGCCATTTGGCGGTGTCGGCGATTTTGACTTTGCCCCAGGTGGTGCAGAGGTAGCCGAGGAGGCGTTTGTCATTCTGCTGGCGGGCGAAGGCGCTGAATGCCTGCGTGGCATCGAGCGGTTGCCAGCCCGAGGGCCAGACGCGGAAGCCCTTCTGCAGGAGCAAGGGCACCGAAGGATAGGCAGCCTGTTTGCCGTAGTGCCAGTCGCAGAGGATGATGTCGGTGGGGATGAGGTCCAGGGCGGGATGGGTGCCGTTGCGGGCGGCTTCCCATTCTGAATAACCCAGGGCCTTGGAGTCGAGCAGGCGGTCGGCCCACATCAGCATCTCGAGCTTGCGTTTGGCGACGATGTGGGAGTGGAGGTCATTGACGGCTTTGGCAAAGAGCTTGGCCGGGTCGCCCCCGCGGCAGCGCGGGCAATGTTCGGAGGCGATGAGGAAGACCTCATCCATGCCGACATGGAAGGCATCGGCTTCAAAGGCCTCGCAAAGTTCATCGATGAGCGCGAAGACGACTGTGTTGACGTCCGGATTCTGAGGGCACCAGCTTCGGCAATAGATGCCCTTGTTGTCGGGGAACTGGCCGGGGGTCTCGTCGAACTCGGGGTGTTTCTCGAGCAACCGATCGGTGGTCCTGCTCCAGGACTGATGCCCCAGGCAATTGAGCTGCGGGATGAGGCGGATGCCCTGCCGGCGGGCGGCCTGGGCCAGGGCGCGGGCGCCGGGGGCGGAGATGGCGCGACCGGGCGCTATCTCGGGATGGGAACGGAATTGAAAGTGATAGTCCACCTCCAGGACGATGACGTTGACGCCCACGCCGGCCAGCCTGGGCAGTTCCGCCGCCAAGGTCCCCGCCTGCTCGTCGTTGCCCGCGGACAAATGGACGCCCCGCCAAACCGGGTTGGACTCCCGCCACGATTTGAGCCAGTCAGCGTTCGAGTCGGCAGACTCCGCCCCGCCCGCCGTCCGGCAGGCTGCGAGTAGAACCAGTGCCAGGGCGGCGGTCGCCCTCACGGCTTGCCGGAAAAACCCGCCGAAATGGAAACCTTCCGGCGTCCCTTGTCGTGAACTTTGCCGGATTGGGTGTTTTTCGACAAAGGGTGGCGACGAAGGCGGCGGCGAAGATTCGAGGTCCGAGTTCATCGGACGCGCTCTCATGGCGCGGCGCGCAACGCTCAGAGACCGTGCCTTTTTACCGGGCAAGCAAATGGTGGCGTTCATAGTATGGCCGAGACTCGCATTTTGCCGTTTCCAATTCAATCATTACTAATTCCAAGGCGCCATTCGGAAATGCCCCTTCCCGTCCAACGACAACCGCCATGACGGCGGCGGCAATGTGGTGTTCTGCGACGCTCATGTTGAATTCGCCAAACAGACCAATTGGATGAAGGCCGCCACCTCCATCCGTCTGCGCTGGAACAACGACCACCAACCCCATCCTGAAACCTGGCATTAGGCATGGGAACCGCGCGCGGCGCTTGCTACAGCACCACCTCAGTCCCGATGCCCGCATCGGTGAAGATCTCCAGGAGCAGGGAATGGGACGTGCGGCCATCTACGAAGGAGACTTTCTCGACGCCCGCCTGGAGGGCGGCGACGGCGCTATCGACCTTGGGGATCATGCCTTTTTCGATGACGCCGGCCTGCTTCAAGCCGGCGACTTCCCCGGCTTTGAGATGGGAGAGGACGGTGCCGGGGTCCTTGGGGTTGGCGAGAAGGCCGGGGACGTCGCTCATAAAGACCAGACGCCTGGCCCTGAGGGCGATGGCAAGCTGGGCGGCGGCGACGTCGGCATTGCAGTTATAGAGCTTGCCGTCGCCGCCGCGGGCGGTGGGGCTGATGACTGGGGTGACGCCCTGGCTCAGGCACTCGAGAAGCGGGGCGGTGTTCACGGCCACAACTTCGCCAACATAGCCCAGGTCCAGCGGCTGGCCGTCAGGGCCTGTCAGCCTGGCTTTGCGGCAGCCAAAAATGTCCGCCCCGGCGAAACCTTTGGCGGGACTGCCCAAGGAACGGATTGCCTGGACGACCTCGGGATTGATCTCGCGGGAAAGGACCTCGTCCACGATGGCCACGGTGGCCTCGTCGGTCACGCGCTGGCCTTGGATAAAGACGGACTTGAGGCCGGCCCTGTCCATGGCCCGGGTGATGGCCTTGCCGCCGCCATGCACCACCACCGGGTTGATCTCGACGGCCTCGAGGAAGACCAGGTCACGCGCCACGCCGTTGCGGACCGCGGGGTCGGGCGAATCCATAAAGCTGCCGCCATATTTGATGACAAAGATGGCGCCGCTGAATTTCTGAATGTAGGGCAGAGCCTCCAACAGGGTGGCGGCTTTGGCAATCAGGTCCTGCATGGGTCGAGTTGCGGTTTATCCGGGGGCGAGATTCCGTTGCGGGTGAGGAAATCCAGCTCGGCCTTTTTCATCTCGAGGAACTGGTCCAGGGCTTGAATGCGGGCGGTCAACTCTTTGCGGGCCTTCTCGATATCGGAGCTTAGGGCCGCCGCCGGGAGGCCGGGCGCTGTGCTGGCGGGCGGGAGGAGGACCTCGATTCCGGAATCGGTGATGGTAAAGGGGAATTCCTGTTCCATGAAAGCGGAGCCGCGATATTTGACGAGGCGCAAACTGCGCAGGGCGGTGGGCTGCGTTAGCCGATAATCCAGTATGACAGTGCAATCGGCAATGGACTGGATGCAGGCATAGCGTTGGGCGGCGCGGGGGTCGGAGGGATCGAGGTTGACGGTAATGAGGGCTGCGAACTCGTTCTCGCAAAGCCAGTCGCGCAGGCGAAGGGCTTCGTGCAGTTCAGCCACGCGATCATCCAGGAGCGCGAGCAGGACATCGAAGGAATCGAAGACCAGGCGGCGGGCCCCCAGTTCGCCGGCCACGACCCGAAGGCCCGCCAGCATCCCGGTCAAATCGTATTGTCCGGCCCTGACCACGGTGGGCCGCAGGCGGGCGTCCAGGAAGACGAGCTTGGTCTTTTCCAGCGTCTCGATGTCCCAGCCGAAGGGGCCCGCATTTTCGACCAACTGGCGCGGGTATTGGTTGAAGCTCACAAAAATGGCCGGCTCTCCGCGCCGGGCGCCGCCAGCGAGGGTTTGGAGGGCGAACACGGTCTTGCCGCTGCCGGAGCCGCCTGCCACCAGGGTGGTCCGCCGCGCCGGCAGGCCGCCCTCGGTGATGCGGTCAAAGCCGGCGATGCCGGTGGGCAGTTTGTCCAGGACGCTCGCTTTACGCCTCTTGTTCATGGTTTGTGCTGGTCAGTGACATTGCCGAGCAATGCCAAACAAGCTCTGTGAGAACAGCCTCTCCAATATCCGATCTCATCCTAACATGCAAGCGTCAATTCTGGCCGGAAATCCAAAAGTGCGCATCTGCGATTTTTCGACGTGCTCGGCTAGCGTTGAATTGCGGATGATCAGTTTGCACGGCCGCCGCCCGGTCTGGCCGCGCCGCAGGCGCCGGCCTCGTTTGGTGACTTGCCTGCCGCGCATTCCGGCGCCCGCGGCAAGCTCATTGTGCATCCGCTATGGGCCGCGGACCATCCAACCGTTCTGCTGGCCCAAGCCGAGGCAAGAGCTGTCGGCGTTGCGCAATTACAGCCTCCAAAGACCCTGTTCGAGCTTGTTCGGAGACCGTTTTAGCCCGAATCAGGTGGACCTGGGGAACATCCGGACGAGTGCCGGACAAGAACTCGAGCAGGAAAACCTGTCTCGACGACCGCTTTTGGCACCGAGCGATTGGCCCGAGAGAATCAGGCGGCACATCGAGAGGGTCCCATGGGCCGCCGGCTGTCGAGTCAGGTCAGGCTTGGGGCGGAAGCGTAGTCGGTTTGGGGCGCGGGGCGCAAATCAGATCCTGAACACAAGCTGCATAATCTGATCAATGAAGCCAGCACAGTCTCTAGGTTATTCAGCATCGGCGGCTTTCATCCGGTGGTCCGCCCGCTCCCGGCCCCCGCCCAATTGTTTCCGTTGACAAAATGTGTAACCATGCTATATATCCCCTCCTGTGTATGAGTAGCACGCGCAACACGGCTCGATGGCGAAACTGTCTGGCGGCGGCGAATTGGGGTTGGACATCGCCGCCCGCATTCTCGAGCTCCGAAAGGGTCTGCCGCTCGAAATCGTTGGCCGAAAGTCTCTCGCGGACCAATCCAAGCCCCGTCCGTCAGTCCTAATCAAAGCGAATCCGACCTAATCAAACCTAATCAAACCTAATCAAACCAATTTTTTTAGCGCCCTGTTTTGCCCGGCACTTGGCCGTGACATTTACCATTGACAGCCATTGCGGCGAAGCACAGGCTGAACCTCGAGATGCCTCGCCGGCCTTCAGAATCCACTGGGGCGAACTACTACGCCGGGAGCCGTGGTGAGCGCATGATGAACCAGCACCTCTGTCTCTGCCTTATCCTGTCCGCCCTGCTGGCCCTGGGCGCCCGCGCGCGGACTTACGCCGGCGTCACAATTGCCGGAACGGTCCTCGACCGGGAGGGCAAGCCGGCTCCCGGGGTAACAGTGGCCCCCCTGCTGGCTGCCGGACCGGAGAGAAAGACCGACGTTCAAGGGCATTTCACGCTGACGATCAACACCGGCCAGCCTCGCGGCGCCAAAGGCCTCCTGCATCCGATCATCGCGCGCGACTTGGAGCGCAACCTGGCTGCCACGCTCGAGTTCGAGGAAGATGCCGACAATGTCACCTTGCCCCAGGGAGGCGACACGAACATCACCATCCGGCTTGGCGAGCGAGCGCTCTCTCAACCCGGCGCCTCGGATTCCAAACGGTCCAAGCTTGTCGGCGCCATCCTCGGTCCCGACGGCAAACCCGCTCCCAACGTCATCGTGAGCCTGTTCCCCTTCCTGGCCTACGCCCAGACACACACCGACTACCAAGGCCGGTTCGCCTTGACTGCCGAACCCATCCCGGCCGGCTACGGGGTTTCTCAGCGCGTCCTCATCGCGCGCGACCTCGAGCGCGGCCTCGCCGCCGCCCTCGATCTCGAGGAAGACGCCACCAACGCGGACCTGCGCCTCAGCCCGGGCCTGACCCTGGCAGGGCGCGTGACCGACGCCAACGGCCATGCCATCTCCAATGCCCAGGCCCGACTGCTGTTCCGCACCGACCGCAGGACTTCCGCACTCGGCCAACTCGTCCGCGCCGATGACGAGGGCCGCTTTGAAATCAAGGCGCTGCCCCCCGGCCGCCACTACAGCGTCACGGTCTTCGCCAGAGGTTTCGGCCAGGATCTGCATGACGTCGACACCCCGGAAGCCGGGGGCCGGCGCCTCGAGTTGGAACCGTTCCAACTCCTTGCGGCCGACCAGCGCATCGCGGGCGTCGTGCTCGATGCCGACGAAAAGCCGGTGGCCGCCGCCCGAGTCGCTGTCCTGGGCGAGAAGCAACCCCTGCTGAACAGCCGCACCGATTCCGAGGGGCGCTTCTCGGTTGACAAAGTCTGTCCCGGCCCCATCCGCATCTCAGCCTTCGGCTCCGCCGACGGCGCCTCCGGTTACGCCAATGCTGAGGGCGGCGATACCAATATCACCGTCCGTTTGAGCTCCTCACGCGGCATCGCCATGCCTGGCGCCGCGCCCGCTGCCGCCTCGCTCCATGGCAAGCCGCTCCCCGAACTGGCCCTGCTCGGCCTGGCCCCTGCCGATGCTCCCCAGGGCCAGCCTCTGCTCATCCTGCTCCTGGATGCCGAACAGCGCCCCTGCCGCCGCGCCTTGCGGCTGCTGACCGAACAGGCCGCCAGCCTGAAAAAACAGGGCCTCGGCGTCGTCATCCTCCAGGCCGGCGCAATGACCGACGAGGCCTTTGCCGCCTGGAAGCAAGAGACCGCACCGCCCTTCCCGGTTGGCCGTTTCAAAGACCCGCCCGAAAAGGCCTGCTCGGCCTGGGGCGCCACGGGCCTGCCCTGGCTTATCCTGGCCGACAAATCGCACCGCGTCGCCGCCGAAGGTTTCGCGCTCGATGACCTCGAAGGCCAGCTTGCACGCCTGGGCAAAGACAGATAGTCATGTCATAACTTGACTCTAGCGCGCGGCGGCGCCGGCCACGCTGAGGGCGAGTTCGATTTCATCTGAGACCTTGTCCTGCGGGGCGGCGGGATTGATGCCGAAGTCGCTGCGCTTGATGGTGAAGGTAGAGCGAATGACCAACAGATCGCCCTTGAGGTTGGGGACGCGCTGAGAGAGCTTGTCTTTGAGGTAGGAAAGCTTGATCGGAGCGGTGATCTCTTTGGACACACCCTTGATCGTGAGCGTTCCCACGACGTCGGCCGTGGTCTGGGCGCCGGAGGTTTTGACGTTCTTGAGCTCTTTGGTCTCGAAGGTGATGTCGGTGTACTTAGCCACATCCATCCATTGACGGCTGTGGAGATGTTCTTTCATCATCGGATTGGGCACGTGCAGGGACGCCGCCGCCACCACCAGTTTGCCCCGCGTGAGCGCGGGCTTGTCCGGGTCGAACGTAACGGAGCCGGTGATGCCGTTGGCGCTGCCCTGGGTGGCTTCAAGCAGCGCATCCAGCTTGAACACGATGTTGTTCACGCCTTTCGGGTCTTTGAAGTCGAAGGTCTGCGGCGCGCCAAGGGCGGCGCTGGTCAAGGCGGTGAGGCCAATCAGTGCGAGGAGTGTTTTTTTCATGGTTTCGTGTTTGTTTGTCGTTGTTTATTGCCAAAGAGCAGGGACGCGCCCCCGAGCAGTGCGGCTCCCAACAGCGCGGCTGCCAGAAAGTCCAGGCCAGGGACGAATTGTTTGCGGTATTCGATTCCTTCGATGCCGGTAACCTGGTCGAGGGTCTTCACCGGCACGCTGGTCCGCGTCCAGCCGCGGTTTGCGCCCGTCGCAAGCCAGAAAAAGACGGCCCCCAGAGCGGCAACCACGGCCAAAATGAGCAATGTGCGTTTCATATTAGTGCAGACGAACATCACCTTGAATCTCTATACTGGCGCTTGCATGAATTGTAATATACCCTATTTCACCATAAAAAGAACCATCCTGCTTTTGCTCTTGCTCGCCGGCGGACCCGGGCCGGCAATCGGAACGGCCGCGCCGTCCCACGCGACGGTCGTCAAGGAATACGATCGGGTCTTTACTACGTATCCTTATTCGGATGCCGACCCGGTGCCGGCGATGTCCAGGTTCTATCCCTATTTCCGCTACGACGGCTGCACCGACCAGCCGGTCCAGAGGAGTTGGAAGGTTGTGGAGTTGTCCAACGATTACTTGCAGGTCCTGATACTGCCGGAGATCGGGGGCAAGGTTTGGGCGGCGATCGAGAAAACCACGGGCAAGTCTTTCCTCTATTTCAACCACGTCGTCAAGTTTCGCAACGTCGCCATGCGGGGGCCTTGGACCAGCGGCGGCCTGGAGGCCAACTACGGCATCTTTGGCCATACGCCCACCTGCGCCTCGCCGGTGGATTACCTGGCCCGCCAAAATCCCGACGGCAGCGCCAGTTGCATCGTCGGGTGCCTCGACCTGGTTACCCGCAGCACCTGGCGCCTGGAGATTAACCTGCCCGCCGCAGAGGCCAGTTTTACGACCCGCTCCTTCTGGCACAACGGCTCGGGCGCCGAGCAGTCCTACTACACCTGGATGAACGCCGGCATCAAAGCGGCCGGCAACCTGCAGTTCGTCTATCCCGGAACACGATATTTGGGCCATGACGGCAAGGCCGGCGACTGGCCCATAAACCCGGCAAACGGGCATGACATTTCCTGGTACGACCAGAACAACTTCGGCTCCTACAAATCGTATCACGTGTTTGGCCGTTTGGCCGAGTTCTTCGGCGGCTACTGGCACGACGAGGACTTCGGCATGGCGCGCTGTGCCGACTACCTGGACAAGCCGGGCCGAAAAATCTGGATTTGGGGGCTTTCGCGCGAGGGGATGGTCTGGGAGAAACTGCTGACCGATTCCGACGGCCAATACGTCGAGGTCCAGTCCGGACGGCTCTTCAACCAGACGGCGGACGAAAGCACCCTCACTCCGTTCAAGCACAAGGAATTTGCCCCCTACGCCACGGATAGGTGGACGGAACACTGGATGCCGGTCAAGGGCACCAAAGGCTTTGTGAGCGCCAGCCCTTGGGGTGCGATGAATGTGACACGGCAGGAGGGCCGGCTGGTCATCCGGCTCTGCCCTGCTCGGCCGTTGCGCGACAAGCTCGAGGTGTTCGACGGCAAGCGCCTGCTCTACGCCAAGGACCTCGACCTTGCCCCAATGCAGCCTGTGGAAGAAGTGGCGCCGCTGGCGTCCCCGGTGCAGCAACTCAAGGTATGTGTTGGCGGCGACAAGCTCCAGTATGCCCCGGACGAGGGCGACGAGTTGAGCCGGCCCACAAAAGCCCCGGCTGATTTCGATTGGACCTCCGCCTACGGAATGTATCTCAAGGGCAAAGAAAGCGCGCGGGAACGCGCCTACGATCAGGCGGCAGGGGAATTCGAGTCATGTTTGAAAAAGGAGCCTGGCTTTCTGCCGGCGCTGGCGGAAATGGCCGCGCTGGCAAACCGCCGCGCAGATTACCTCGCGGCGCGTGGCTTCGCGCGGGAGGCGCTGAGCATTGACACTTACGACCCTGGCGCCAATTACCAGTTTGGCCTGGCCAGCGCCGCCCTGGGGCGCGAGGCCGATGCCCAGGACGCCTTCAGCATCGCCGCGCTCTCCCCGGGCTGGCGCAGCGCCGCCTGCGTGGAATTGGCCAAGGTCTTCTTGCGCCAGAAGCGATATGACCGTGCTTTGGCCTGCGCCGAAGAGAGCCTGGATGGCAACCGGCTCAACCTCGATGCCATCGAATTGCAGGCCAGCATTTGCCGGCTGCAAGGCAACGCCCCTGAAGCAGAGGCCACGCAGGAGACCCTGCTCAAGCTCGACCCTCTCAACCACTTCGCCCGGTTCGAGAAATATCTGCTCGGCAAAGCGGAGGCCCAGGAGTTCACGGGGCTGATTCGCAATGAACTGCCCCAGGAAACCTATCTCGAACTGGCGGCCTGGTACCGCAACGCGGGATTGGACGCCGACGCGGCCAAGGTGCTCGATTTGGCCCCGCCGACTGCGGAAGTGTTGTATTGGCTGGCCTATTTGCGCCATGACCGGGAGTTGCTGGCCCGGGCAGAGGCGACCTCACCCGCGTTCGTATTCCCTTTCCGGCCGGAGGCAATCCCCGTCTTCGAGTGGGCCCGCCAACAGGGGCCGGCCTGGCAGCCCAAGTATTTCCTGGCCTTGCTCCATTGGTCGCAAGGAAAACTCGCGGCGGCGCGGGAACTGCTGGCCGCCTGCGGCGAAGAGCCGCGCTTCGGGCCATTCTACGCCGCCCGGGCCCAGATTAGCCAGGAGAGCGCAGAGCGCGATCTGCAACGGGCCGCGCAACTGGACCCCGGCCAGTGGCGTTACGGGGAGATGCTGGCGCAGCACGATCTCAAGCGAGGCGACCTTGCTGCCGCGCTGGCCGTGTCAGCCGATTATGCGGGGCGGTTCCCCTCCAACGGAGTTCTGGCCCTCTTACACGCCAAAACTCTCCTGGCAACCGGCGACAATCAGGCTGCAGCCGGTCTGCTGACCTCCTTGAACCTGTTGCCTCGCGAGGGCAGCACCGAGGGGCGCTCCCTCTTTCGCGAAGCCCACCTAATGCTCGCGGTCCAACGCATGAAGACGGGGGCCTTCGCCGAGGCGCTGCGCTTCATCGAGACGGCGCGGCAGTGGCCGGAGCATTTGGGCGCAGGCAAACCATATCCCGAGGATCTGGACGAGCGGCTCGAGGATTGGCTGGCCGGCCAATGTCAGTTGGGGGCCAAGGCCCCCGAGGAGGCGCGACGAACCCTGGACCGCATTCTGGCCGGCCAGCCCGGCACGCCGCAAAAGGGCGTTGGCGAAATCATCCGGGCACTGGCACTTTCCCAGTCCGGGCGGACCGCCGAAGCTCAAGCCCTGGGTCAAGGGATACGGCTGGCGGTGGTGCAACAAGATGCCAACCCCGGCAAGCCCGAGCAGAATCGGAACAAGGCCCTTGGATTTGCCAGGCAGGCCCTCGAACAGGGCGCGGATGTAGTGCTCTTTCATGAGGAAATGCTGGTCGGCTGCGTGAACAACCTGCGTGAGCTGGCAGAGCCGCTGGATGGGCCGACGACTCGCGCGTTTCAAAGCCTCCTGCGCGGCAGCCGGGCCCTCATCATCTACGGCCTGACCGAACGGGAGGGGGACAAGTATTTTATCTCGGCTACCGTTGTGTCCGCCGATGGAGTGCTCACCAATTACCACAAGACGCACCTGTGGTGGAACGATGAAGGGCCTCGGCATGAACCCACATTTTACCAGCCGGGAGATCGGTTGGTGACCTTCAACGTGAAGGGCGCCAAATGCGGCCTGATGATCTGCTACGACGGCGATTTTCCGGAGATGACGCGCGCCTACGCCAATCTCGGGTGCTCGGTGCTCTTCTGGATGAATAACCGGCCCAGCCGCGGACACGCGGAAGTGAAGGACCTCGCCTCTCGGAATTCGATGATCATGGCCACTTCCTGCTGCTGTGGCACAGACGAGCTGGGTCGTCTCTGCAGGGGAGGCAGCAACATCACGGACGCCACGGGCAAGCTGTTGTCCGAAATCTGGGATCACGAGGGCCTCATTGTGACAAACGTGCTTCCGGACAAGGTGCCGGACCTGCGCGCCAAGAATCCACTGTATCGCGGCCAGCGCCCGGATTTGTACCGGTAGCGCCCAGGCCGGACAGGCCGTAATGAAGATCCTCCCGCTGGCCCTCATCCTGGCAACTGGCGCCCTGTCCGCGCCTCAGGTCCTCGCGGTCGACGCCGCGCCTCCCTGGCGCATCATCATCGCCAACGACACCTGTCCTGACGTGACCTGGGGCTTCACCGAAGCCCAGACCCGCCAGGCCTTCGCGGACCTCATTGCCGCTCATCTCGACGAGATGACCCGCACCGATGCGCTGCCCTTGGAGGACCGGGACCATTACAACGCCACCGCCTTCATCGAGGTGGAGGCATTTCTGGAAACATACCCGCAGCGGCGGGATGAGCTGCTCCGCCGCATCCGCCAGGGCCGCGTCTGTGTGAGCCCGTTCCTCTGCAATTCCCTTTGGGGCTTCCAGAGCGTGGAAGGCGCTCTGCGCGCGTTCTATCCCGCGCGCCGGATGGAGCGGGAGCACGGCATGCCGATTGATGTCGCTGAGCACATCGAGTTGCCTTCCTTGCCTTGGGGCATGGCGTCACTGATGGCCGGCTGCGGCATCCGCTGGACCTCCGCGCCGTTCCTCGATTACGACTCGACTTTCAAGGGGCTGAAGCATCCGCCGTTGTTCCGGCTGGAAGGTCCGGACGGCAGCGAAGTGCGCGTGCTGATGGACACGTGGGCTTCGCTGAAAACATCCTACTGCCAGGGCGGTTATTTGCTGAAGGACCCCAAGCGCGTGGCGTCCGAGTGGATTCCCCATTACGCGGGACTGGGCGCCGCATATCCATTGCGGACTATCTTTGCCAGTGGCACTCATTCGGACATCAACCCGAACAGCTACAAACAGGCGCGAGGCTTTGCCGACGGCATTATCGGTTACAACGCCGCCGGGACCAGTGCTGCGAAGTTGGTCAATGGCACCCTGGCCCAGTTCTGCGCGGAAGTGGACTCGCTCGAGGCCCGGTCCCCGTTTTTGCCCAAACTCCGCGGTTGCTTCGGGCATTCGTGGCAGCTTTGGCCGGTGAGTCTCGCCCGGACGGTTGCCGCGCTGCGCGAGAACGAGCGATCCTTCCTGGCCGCCGAGTCTCTCGTGGCGCTCGCGAGCCAGGTCAAACCGGACCTTGTGGCGCAGACCCGGGAGAGCCGTGAGAAAGGCGAGTGGTTTTGGGCGATGCTCTCGGATCACGCGTGGAATGGCGCCGACCCCGGGAACAGGCGTCACAATGCCGAATTGCGGCGCAAGTGGGCTGAGGACCTCGGCCGCATCAGCCGGCGCCTCACCAGCCAGGCCTGGGACGAACTCGGGCTCAAGGCGGATCGCGGGCACGTCACGGTGTTCAATCCGCTGAGCTTCACCCGGGACATCCTGGCGGAGTGTGCCGTGCCCGCCGAGGTGACGGGGATGGAGGGCATGCCATCCCAGGTCCGCTCGGAGGGCGCGCGGCGCAGCCTGCTCTTTGTTGCCGCAGGGGTTCCGGCATTCGGATTCCGCGAATGCGCCTTCGTTACGAACACGCTCCCCGCCGCCTCGGCCCCGCCGTTCTCGGGCACTGGGACCACCCTGGAAGCCCCGTTTTATCGGTTGCGGGTTGACGCTGCGAACGGGGGCCTGGCCAGCCTGGTTCACAAGGCCAGCGGCCAGGAACTGCTCAAAGGCCACTCGGGGCGCGCACTCTGCCAAACCGTCTTTGACGACGGGCAGGAGCACCTCATGGCCGACGTGGAATGTCATGCCGAACTGGGCGCCGTCTGCGGCCAACTGCGTGTCACCGGGCGCATCGGCGGCCTCCGCCTGACCAACCTCATCACACTTTACGCAACATTGGACTGGGTGGATTTCGATGTCCGTCTTGAAAAGCCGCCCACGACTAACGAGCAGCGGCTGCTTACCTTCTTCCCGGTCGGCGATAGCGCCTCCGATCTCCGCATCGAAACCACCGGCGCGGTGCTTCGTCCGCAATTGGAACCGGAGGGCAACCTGCTGCCTGGCGCGGACCTGAAGCGGTTCGCGGTGCAGGGGTTCGTGGACTACTCACCGCCCGGCCACGTCGGTGTGACCGTGGCGCCAGTGGACGCGTTTATGCTCCGGCTGGATCGAGGGGCCCTGGCATTCGAGCCGTTGGGCAACGATCAGAATTGGAAGGAAGTCACCCGGGACCAGAATGGAGAGTCTCATTTCCGTTTCCGCTACTCGCTGCGCGCCCATGCGCCGGGCTACGACAACGCCAGCGCTCTGGCCTGGAGCCGAGACGCCGCTGCCCCGCTAACATTGGCCCCGGGCCGCCTCCCCATGAAATGGCTCGACCGTCCGTATCTGGAAGTGGACCCGATGCGCGCGTTGGTGACCTGTATGAAGCCGGCGGATAATGGCGCCTCCGATCAAACCGTGGTGCGGCTGTGGGAAACCGCCGGGAGAACCGGTGCGGTAGTAATTGCAGCGCCCGGCTACCGCGCGGCCCGGGAGACAGACTTGCTCGAACGTGAGCGCGAAGTCCTTGCGGTCAAGCAGGCCAAGGTGTCCTTGAACACGCGCGGCTACGGATTCTCCGCCGTGAAACTGATCCGCTGAAGCCCGCGTCTTCACCATGGGGCTTCCCATCAACCGAGATGGACTCTAGACTGCCGCTATGCCAACCAAGCTGAGCTTCAGAGGCCGCGGGCTCGCCCGCTACGCCCTCGCCCTTGCGGTGGTCGGCATTGCCTTTCTGCTCCGCGAGGGGTTGGTGCGCCTTGCGGGGGGCGAATTGCCGACATATATTACCTTCTATCCTGCTATCGCGCTCAGCGGGCTGTTGGGCGGCTTCGGACCAGGCATGTTGGCCACCCTGACGGCAGCGTTGGCGGCCGATTACTGGATTCTGCCTCCGCAAGGGTCCTTTATGATCGAGAAGCTCTCCGATGCCCTCGGCCTGGCTGTTTTCTCCGGCATGGGTGTCTTCTTGAGCGTCGTGTTCGAGCTTTACCGTCGCGCACGGCAGAAGGTGGCCGCTTACGAAGGGGTCGTGGCGTACCCGCCAAAGCAGGAGCACCCGCCTCAAACGTTCGGGGAGCGTGTGGTCGTCAACGCGGGCCTGGTCCTCTCTCTTGCGCTCCTGGCGGCGGTTGGCTGGCAGGTTTATCGGGACTTGGAGGCCACCGCCAAGGCCGACGAATGGGAGACTCATACCTATCTCGTCACCCAAGACCTGGACCGGCTCCTCTCCGCCACCCAGGATGTCGAGGCTGGCCAGCGTGGCTTCATCATCACCGGCGAGGAGCGGTACCTTGAGCCATACAACCAGGCGCTGCCCCAAGTCGACAACCGCATGGCCGCCCTGAACCGGCTTACCCAGGACAACCCGCGTCAACAACAAACACTCGCCCGATTGGAACCTGTCATCCGCGAGAAATTGGCTGAGTTGAAGAGCACGATCGATCTCCGGCGAAACCAAGGGTTCCCGGCGGCTCTGGCAGTCGTAGCCACAGACAAAGGCAAGGCCCTCATGGACCAAATCCGCCGGCTTGTGGCGGATGCTCAGGGTGAAGAGGCGAGCTTGTTGGAGCAGCGGAGGACCGCAAAGAGGCGCGATGTTGGCAGGACACTCCAGGCCCTCCTGGCAGGCGGCACCCTCGGGATGCTCCTGCTGGCGGCAGCCTTTGTGTTTCTCAAGCAGGAGAACAGCCGGCGTGTCCTCGCCGAGGCCGAATTGCGCCGGCATCGAGATCGCCTGCAAGAGACTGTCGCTGCTCGCACCGCCGAACTCAGCAGCGCCAATGAATCCCTGCGCCAGCAGCGCGAGTGGCTGCGCGTCACGCTCACCAGCATCGGCGACGCCGTGCTCGCCACCGACACGACCGGCCGGATCACGTTCCTCAATCCCATGGCGACGGCACTGACAGGCTGGCCGGAAGACGTGGCTTTGGGCCAGCCGGCACAAAGCGTCTTCCGCATTATCAACGAGCAAACGCATGCGCCAGGCGAGGACATCGTCGCGCGCGTCCTGCGCGAGGGGCAGATCGTCGCTCTGGCCAATCACACCGTCCTGGTCACCCGTGGCGGCTCCGAGGTTCCCGTTGAGGACACCGCAGCCCCGATCAAGGACAGCGTCGGCAATGTGTCGGGCGTGGTGCTGGTCTTCCACGATGTAACCGGCAAGCGCCGTGCCCAGGGGGCACTCCTTCAGAGCGAACAGCGCCTGCGCGCCCTCGGCAACAACCTCCCAGGCATCGCCATCTACCAGCACGTGCAAGAGCCGGGCGGGCGCATGCATTACGCCTTCATGAGCGCCGGCATCGAGACCATCTTCGGCATGACGGCCGAGCGCGTGATGGCCGATGCTGACGCATTTCGGCAACTCGTCATCGAGGAGGACCGCCGGCGCTGCGCGGCGGCCGAGGAAAAGTCGGCCCGCGAGATGGCAACCTTCGACTGCGAATTTCGCCAGCGGACGGTCACGGGCGACCTGAAGTGGGTGCATTGCCGCTCCACACCGCGCCGGCTCGAGAATGGCGCCATCCTGTGGGACGGCGCCGTCACCGACATCACCGAACGCAAGCAGGCGGAGGAGACGCTTCAGATCACCCTGCAACGCTTCTACGTTGTTCTTTCCTGCATGTATTCCGGCGTCTTGCTCGTGACCGATGAGGGACGGGTGGAATTCGCCAATCAGTCCTTCTGTGACCGTTTTGGTCTGAAGGAGGCGCCCGCTGACCTGGTGGGGCTTGAGTCCCCCGCCATGCTTGAGAAGGTCAAGCACGCTTACGCGCGTCCTGACGAGGCGGTCGCCCGCATCCGGGAACTCCTGCATCGAGGACAGTCGGTAGAGGCCGAGGAGGTGGCCATGCGGGACGGGGGGACATGCCTCCGGGATTTCGTCCCCTTGAACGTCCAGGGAAAGTCGTACGGCCGGCTCTGGATTCACTTCGACATCACCGACCGCAAACGCGCCGAGGAGCGCATCGAGGCATCCCTGCGCGAGAAGGAGGTCCTCCTCAAGGAAATCCATCACCGCGTCAAAAACAACTTGCAGGTCATCTCCAGCCTGATGGACCTCCAGGCCGACGCCCTCAAGGAGCCGGCCTTGCGCAGTGTATTCGCCGACATGCGCGACCGGATACGCTCGATGGCGCTGGTCCATGAGAAGCTCTACCAATCCGAGAGCCTGGCCCGTGTCGAATTCGCCGAATACGCGCGCAGCCTCCTGGCCAACCTCTGGCGCGCCCATGCGGACTCCGCGGCCACCGTCCGGCTCAAGCTGGACTTGCAGCCGCTCTCCCTTTCGGTCGTCACCGCCGTCCCGTGCGGACTGCTCCTCAACGAACTGGTCACCAACGCCCTCAAGCACGCCTTCCGCGGCCGCTCCGACGATGAAATCACAGTCGAAATGGCTCGCAGCCCCGAAGGCCGCGTCTGCCTGCGCGTGCGCGACAACGGCCTGGGCCTGCCCCCCGGCCTGGACTGGCGGCAGTCACGTTCCCTGGGCCTGCGTCTGGTGCAGATGCTGGTCCGGCAGTTGGAAGGCGCCCTTGAAGTAAAGATTGACGCTGGCACCGAGTTCCAGGTTACCTTCCTGCAGCAAACGCTGGCGCAATCCGGCAAAGAAGACCATGAGTAGAGCAAGCCTCCTCATAGTGGAGGACGAGGAAATCGTCGCCGCCGACCTGGCCACCCATCTCGGCCTCCTTGGCTATGAAGTCAGCGCCACCGCCGCGCGCGGGGAAGAGGCCGTCAACCTCGCGCGGCAGTTTCGCCCGGACCTGGTCTTGATGGACATCCACCTCAAGGGGCCTATGGACGGGGTCGAAGCGGCCGAGATTATTCGCCGCGCATTCGACCTGCCCGTCATCTACCTGACCGCGCATTCCGACCGCGCGACCTTGCAGCGCGCCAAGCTCACCGAACCGTTCGGCTATATCCTCAAACCGTTCGAGGAACGGGAGCTGGAGTCCCACATCGAAATGGCGCTCTACAAACACCAAATCGAGCGCAAGCTCCGCCAGAGCGAGGAACGCTTCCGCTTGTTATTTAACCGGAGTCCGGACGGCATCTTCGTCGTGGACACTACGGGGCGCTTCGTGGCGGCTAATCCGGCCTGCGAAACTATCTCCGGCTACTCGCTCGCCGAGCTGCTGCAGTTGACCTTTATGGAACTTTGCGCGCCGGACCTGCTGGCCAAAACAGTCGAGTTTTTCCAACGGGGCGTGCGCGAATTGGAATCCCTGCATTTGGAAACCGCCCTGCTGCGCAAGGATCGCCGCCGCGTCGAACTCTGGGTCACGGGCGACCCGTTCCCTGACGGCGGGACGACAGCCCTGCATTGCACTGCCAGGGACATCACCGAACGCAAGCGCATGGAGACGGCCCTCCGCGAAAGCGAGCTGCGCTACCGCGCCATTGGCGAGTCCATCGATTACGGCGTCTGGGTCTGCGCTCCCGACGGACGCAATATCTACGCCAGCCCCTCCTTTCTCCGCTTGGTCGGCCTCACCCAGCAGCAGTGCGCCGATTTTGGCTGGGGCAACGTCCTCCACCCTGACGATGCCGAGCGTACCATCGCCGCCTGGAAAGAGTGCGTCCGCACGGGCGGGACCTGGGACATTGAACACCGCTTCCGCGGCGTGGACGGCCAGTGGCACCCGATCCTGGCCCGCGGCGTGCCGGTGCGCGACGAGCAGGGCCGCATTGCCTGCTGGGCAGGCATCAACCTCGACATCAGCAGGCTCAAACAGACCGAGCAAGCCCTGCAAGACGCCCAGGCCAAACTCAAAGCCTACGCCGACGACCTCGAGAAGACCGTCGTCTCCCGTACCGCCAAGCTCCACGAAACCATTGGCGAGTTGGAGCACTTCTCCTACGCCATCGTCCATGACATGCGCGCCCCGCTCCGCGCCATGCAGGGTTTCGCCGGCATGTTGCAGGAAGCCTGCGCCAACTGCGAGAGCACCCTCAATCGTGAATATTTCCGCCGCATCTCCGTCGCTTCCAACCGCATGGACCAGTTGATCGCCGATTCCCTCAGCTACAGCAAAGCCCTCCGCCAGGAATTGACCCTGGAACCGGTGGGCCTCTTCCCACTGCTCGACGGCCTGGTCGAAACCTATCCCAACCTCCAGCCCGACAAAGCCGACATCACCATTGCACACGATCTGCCAACCGTCCTCGGCAACCAGGCCGCCCTGACGCAGTGCTTCGGCAACCTCCTGGGCAACGCCGTCAAGTTCGCCAAACCCGGCATCAAACCCCAAATCCGCGTCTGGGCCGAATCAGTCCAAAGTCCAAAATCCAAATCCCAAGCCCAGCAAACCGTACAAAGCCCCTCCGAACACGCACCGCCCAACACCCAACTCCACTCCACTCCCTCGCCACCCGACCCCCGGCCCTCGACCCTCGACCCCCAACCCCCGAACCTCCCCTTCGTCCGTATCTGGGTCGAGGACAACGGCATCGGCATCCCAAAAGACGCCCAACAGCGCATCTTCGGCATGTTCCAACGGGCGGTCACCGATCGCGAGGGCACCGGCATCGGCCTGGCCATCGTCCGCAAAGTCGCCCAGCGCATGGGCGGAGAAGTCGGAGTCGAGTCCGAGCCGGACAAAGGCAGCCGCTTCTGGGTAGAACTGGCCAAAGCCCCCTAACCCGGATATTTCACACCCGGCACGGAACGCCCACAGGCCGGAGCGCCGGCTTCAGCCGGCTTTGGGCCTCCGAACGCCGCAAGACAGGGAAAATGACAACGGCCGGCCCTCTGGGTGT
>Ga0181524_10001036_pt1 | contig 33107 bp, 18 predicted proteins | sample PEATcosm2014_Bin_34_FD_119761 | JGI IMG/M metagenome (GOLD analysis project Ga0181524, IMG submission 119761) | Peatland microbial communities from MTU Mesocosm Facility, Houghton, MI, USA - PEATcosm2014_Bin05_60_metaG | ecosystem: Environmental > Terrestrial > Soil > Wetlands > Peat | place... | reverse complement strand
GATCCCGTGCCGCTGTCGGCGGAGCATGGCGAGGGGATGATCGACCTGTTCGACGCGCTGCGCCTCGCCTTGCCGGAGGCGACCGAGGCGCCGATCGAGGAGGAGGAAGCGACCGCCCCGCGCCGTTTCGACGATGAGGACGGCAGCGATCTCGACATCACAAAGCCGCTGCGCATCACCGTCGTGGGCCGCCCCAACGCCGGAAAGTCCACGCTAATCAACCGCTTGCTCGGCGAGGAGCGCCTACTCGTGGGGCCCGAGGCGGGCATCACCCGCGACAGCATCGGGATCGATTTCGAATGGCGCGACCGCAAGATGAAATTGTTCGACACGGCCGGCCTGCGGCGCCGCGCCCGCGTCACCGACAAGCTGGAAAAACTCGCCGGCGCCGACGCGCTGCGGGCCGTGCGCTTCTCTGAAGTTGTTGTTTTATTGGTTGATTCGACCATTCCTTTCGAGAAGCAGGATTTGACCATCGCCGATATCGCGGCCAGCGAAGGGCGCGCCGTGGTCATTGGCCTCGGCAAATGGGACTTGATCGAGGATCGCGGCAAGACACTGATAAGATTGAGGGAGGAGGCCGCGCGCCTGCTCGCCCAGTTGCGGGGATGCCCGGTCATTCCGGTCTCCGGCGCGACCGGCGAGGGGCTCGACGAGCTGATGCGGGCCGTGATCGCCGTTCACGAGACCTGGAACAAGCGCATCTCGACCGCGCGTCTAAATCGTTGGTTAAACAATACCTTGGAAGAGACGCCGCCGCCGGCGGTCTCGGGTCGGCGCATCAAGATCCGCTATATGACGCAGCCCAAAAGCCGTCCGCCGCATTTCGTGCTGTTCGGCAATCAGCTCGACGAGCTGCCGACGAGCTATGAGCGCTTCCTAATCAATGGTTTACGAAAGACCTTCGAATTCCCCGGCGTGCCGATCCGCATCTCCAAGAAGACGGCCGACAATCCCTATGAGGGGAAAAAGCGGGGATAGGCGCGACCTTTTGACGCGCATTTTCGCGCACGGGCGCGCATCCCCGAGCGCCTGGCGCGCATCGGGGCGCAAAACCCGCGAATGCGCTAAAATACGATCCGTCAAGCCCTTAACTTGCGCTTGCGACCCGTGACAAATGTGTCACACTGAGGGTCCGCCGGGTTCAGCGCCCGGTCGAACATAAGGAGGTTCCTAATGTCCTTACAGGGTCATATTGTCGAACTTCAACGCCGCCACGAGGCGCTCGAAAAGGAAATCGAGAAAGAGCGAAACCACCATTGCCTGGACGAGAAAAAGCTTCTGGAGCTTAAGCGCAAAAAATTACAGCTAAAAGACGAAATCTCCAAATTACGACAAGGCGAGACGCTGCATTAGCATGGCTTTTCCGCCAAACCGCCGGAGTTTCTCGCGCCAAGCCGAAACCTCTGGCTCGCCCCGGCCTTGGGGCGTCTAGCAAAATCTCTCGAAACATCGCGCGAGGCGGGGAGCAATCTCCGCCTTTTGATTTGGCGCCGCCCCGCCCCTTGCCCCGCCTCCTCTGGCGCGCGACATGCTTGATCACCAAAATCTCGCAACGAGGCGCCCGCTTAATGCCCCCATCCCCCCGCTACCAGGCCGAAACCCTACATGCGACGCTCGGCGAGGGGTTTTTCGACGAAGTCGCGCCTGCGGCGTTTCCCCAGCACATCCTTCGTTACCGCAACCAGCGCGCCGCCGCGCGGGTCGGGCTCGACACGCTGACCGACGCCGAATGGATCGCCCATTTCGGCCGCTTCGAGCCCTTGCCGGGCGGCCTCGTTAAGCCGCTGGCGCTGCGCTATCACGGCCACCAGTTTCGCTCGTACAATCCCGATCTTGGCGACGGCCGCGGCTTTCTCTTCGCGCAACTCCGCGACGCCGAGGACGGGCGGCTGCTCGATCTCGGCACGAAGGGCAGCGGGCGCACGCCCTGGTCGCGCCAGGGCGACGGCCGGCTCACGCTCAAGGGCGGCGTTCGCGAAATTCTCGCGACGGAAATGCTGGAGGCGCAGGGAGTCGACACGTCCAAGAGCTTCAGCCTGATCGAAACCGGCGAAGAGCTTTTTCGCGGCGACGAGCCTTCGCCGACCCGCTCCAGCGTATTGCTGCGGCTGTCGCATTCGCATATCCGCATCGGCACCTTTCAGCGCCTCGCCTTTCACGAAGACAATTCCGCGATCGAAAAACTGCTGGACTATTCCATCGACAATTACTTCCCGGAACTTTCCGACGCGCCGGCGGAGCGGCGCGCGGCGGCGTTCCTGGAGGCGGTGACGGCGCGCGTCGCCGGGCTCGGCGCGAGCTATATGGCCTCGGGTTTCGTCCATGGCGTGCTCAATTCGGACAATATCAACATCACCGGCGAGAGTTTCGACTATGGCCCCTGGCGCTTCGCCCCGAGCTGGGACGCCGGCTTCACCGCCGCCTATTTCGACCAGAGTGGGCTCTATTCCTTCGGGCGCCAGCCCGGCGCGCTCGCCTGGAATCTGGCGCGGCTGGCCGAATGCCTGCTGCCGCTGACCGGACTCGCGGCGGCGGAAAAGGCGCTGGACGCTTATCCAGAACTCGCGAAGGCGGCGTTTCGCAAGGCGCTTCTGGCGCGACTGGGATTGATTTCCGAGGGCGTCGAGCGCGACGCGCGCCTCGCCAAGGCCTTTGTCGATTTCGCGACCGGCTCGCGCGCCCCCTTCGAGCAGACGCTGTTCGACTGGCGCGGCGGATTGGCGAGCGGGGCGCGGGCGAAGCGGTCGCCCAGCGCCGCTTTTTACGAAGCGGAGCAATTCGCGCCGCTGCGCGAGGCGCTGGAAGCCTATCGGCCAAGCGCGACGGCGCGGCTGGATCATCCCTATTTCGCGGCGCCGGAACCCTGCGCGATGCTGATCGACGAGGTGGAGGCGATCTGGAGCGCCATCGCCGAGCGCGACGACTGGAGCCCGCTGCGCGGAAAACTCGCGCGAATAGGGGAAATGCGCGAGGCTTACGCGGAAGATTGAGGCGGCGTCGCATCGCGGAGTTCGTCGAGAAGGCTCGGTCTATGCGCCATTTGCCGCAGGCGGATTGGCGCTGTCGCTGCTGGTGGGTCGTTTTGGAGTTTCGGCGGCGCGCCAAGCGCAAAAATCCGGCCCGCTCGAAAATTCAGTCCGCGGCGCTCGCGATCGGGCGGAATGCATGAAAAGCCTTTCCCCTCCCGCCGGCGCAAAGCCGACAGGAGGGGCGGAACGTCAGTGGCTTCCCACAACCGCCGCAGGCACTTCGGCTGCGGCGCCGAGGACGGCGCCGGTCGCGTTGACCGGCGCGATCAGCAACATCATTGGACCTTCATCGGTGGGCGAGACCGGCTCGGCGCTGACGAGAACCGGCGTATAGACATAGCCCATCTGGCCGCCGTAGGCCGCCTCGCACCATCCGCGATTGCAGCGGGCCATGTCGATCACGGCCTTCGCCGGGATGACCTCTATTACTGCGGCTCTGCGCGATGCATGGGTCCGCAACGCCGTCGGCGCGCTCACCATCGCGTCGAAAGCAAAAGCCGAGGTGGCGGCGGCCGCCATCGCGACGCCGGCGAGGACAGGAACGAACTTTGATAACATTTTCCCCTCCATTCAACTTCGACGTTACGGCGGAAAACATAGAGCGCTTGGGCAAGACGACCATCATCCGGAAGGGATTTTTTTCGAGTTCGGCGGACAGCCGTCGCCGCCGATACTGGGGCGCGAGGTTCGGGCGCTTTCTAGCGAAGTGGAAACCGGTTCGCGTGAAGAAAGTGGGTAGGAACCCGTGAATCGAAAGTCTCCGCGTTTCGATGAGAAACCGCGAGACGCCAGCGCTCCGCCAGCGCGCTTTCCGCTTGGAGGGAATCATTCGAGCGATAAGGAATCGTGCAAAATCAAAATGCTGAAGCAAGTTCTGATCGCAAAAGTCTGTCAACTTTCGCGGAGCTTGCTCCAAGGATCTCGCCGGTCGCGACGGCAAGCGCCCATCGGGACAGTCGCGGACGTCGGGAAAGACGGGAATGGAAAGCCGCCATGAAGACCGTGAGGATAGCCGCCGCCCAGACCCTTGAATTTCGGGAGGACGTCGAGGCCGCGTTGAATTGCGCCGCGGATGTCGCCGCGCGCGCCAAGGCTGAAGGCATATCGCTGCTGTGTTTTCCGGAGGGCTTCCTGCAGGGGTATCTGACCGAGGAGACGCCGGCGCGACGAAACGCTCTGGACCTCGCGTCACCGGCCTTCGAGGCGGTGCTGAACCGGCTCCCGAAGACCGGGCCGATGATCGTCATGGGGCTGATCGAGACCGAGAACGGACGATTGTTCAACACCGCCGTCGTCGTGGATCGCGGCGTCGTCATTGGTCGCTATCGCAAGGCGCGCCTCCTCGGCGGCGAGCGGATTTTCGACGCCGGAAGCGACAGCCCAATCTTCGAGGTCTCCGGCCTACGTTTTGGAATCAACATTTGCCACGACACGAATTATCCCGAGGCGGCCCAGAAGGTCGCGGACCTCGGGGCCTCCCTGATCGTATGCCCAGCAAACAATATGCTGCGCCGAAAGACGGCGGACGCGTTCAAGGACGCGCACAATGCCGCGCGGGGTGAACGATGCCGCGAAACCGGCCTTTGGCTCGTCTCGTCCGATGTGACTGGCGAGCGCGTTGGACGCATTTCCTGGGGGCCCACGGCGGTCTTGAATCCGGGCGGCGAAGTCGTGGCTCAGCTGCCTTTGGAAAAAACCGGATTGCTGATCTTCGATATTCCCCGCCGCCTTTGAGAGCGCCGCGGGCCGGATGCGGGACTTCATGTTTTCTCGGCAGCCGGGCATGCGATGCGAGAGTTCGATGCAAGCCATGCGTGGCGCAAATTTGCAACCCGGAAATGTCACGAGCGACTTGACCGAGGCTAGCGCGCGAGTGTTATAACATAACATCCGCTCGCATCGTCGGGCTATCGAAAAGCTGGGCAAAATCCCATGAAAGCTGAACACGGCCAGCGCTTTTTCCTTGGCGCCATGGGCGCTCTCTGGAGCATTGGCGCCTTGGCCCAGGAAGCCTTGCCCACCATTGAGGTTGGCGTCGCGGCCAAACCCGCCGCCTCGCAAGTCGTCGCGCCTCCGCCAGCCCCCGCCGCGACGGAGTCCGCGCCCCAACCGGCTAACCCTTTCGCGGACCCCGCCAACCCGTTTGAGCGCGAGCTGCTCCCGAAGGAGGGAGCCAATATCTACGCCCTGGACCGCGCGGCGATCGAGGCGTTGCCGCAGGGCGATCAGACGCCGCTCGATAAGATTCTGCTGCAAGCGCCCGGCGTGTCGCAGGATTCCGCCGCCAGCGGCGATCTCCATATCCGCAACGAACACGCCAATGTGCAATATCGCATCGACGGCATCCTTCTGCCGGACGGCGTGGCGGGGTTTTCGCAGCTTATCGAGACCGGCTTCGCCGGCTCGATTTCACTCGTCACCGGGGCGCTGCCGGCGCAATACGGACTGCGCACCTCGGCGCTTGTCGACATCGTCTCTCGCGCGGCCCCGACGACGCCGGGCGGCGGCGTCACGATCTACGGCGGCAGCCATGACACCGGCCAGACCGCCTTCGAATATGGGGCGAAGTTCGGCCAATGGGAGGTCTTCGCGGCTGGCCGGCTGTCCATGAACAGTCTGGGGATCGAAAATCCGACGGACAGCCATGAGGCGATCCACGATCGGACGCGGCAGGGCAAGTTCTTTGGCTTCCTGTCCTACGCCATCGACGACGCGACCAAGCTCAGCTTCATCACGGGAACGTCGGTCGCCAATTATCAAATCCCCAACAATCCCGGCCAGCCGCCGCAATTCACCGCCTTCGGGATAGACTATTTCAATTCCAGCAAGCTCAACGAAAACCAGGTCGAGCGCAGCTTTTATAACGTCGTCGCCTTGACCCATTCGGGCGGCGACATCGACACGCAATTGTCGTTCTTCTCGCGCTATTCGGAGCTGCATTTCGTGCCCGACGAGGTCGGCGATCTCGTCTTCAACGGCGTTTCGTCGGATGTCTATCGCTCCAGTTTCGTCAACGGCCTGCAAGGCGACGGCGCCTACCGGGTTGGCGGCGGCCACACGTTGCGCGCCGGTTTCACGGTGAGCGGCGAGAAGACCTATACCGTCAATTCCTCGATCATCGAACCGCTCGACGCGAATGGGAATCCGATCGACGCGCCCTTCGGCGTGAGCGACCCGAATTCCAAGCTCGGTTGGCTCGCCGGCGTCTATGCTCAGGACGAATGGAAGGTCACCGACCGGCTGACGCTGAACTCCGGGCTGCGCTTCGATCAGATGTGGCAGTTCGTCGATACGAACCAACTCAGCCCGCGCGTCAGCGTCGTCTACAAGCCGGTCGACGACACAACTTTCCATGTCGGCTACGCCCGCTATTTCACGCCGCCGCAGCAGGCGCTCGCGGTTCCCACGAATTTGGCGCTCTACACCAACACGACGCAGCAGCCGACCGTCCCGCTCTCGAGCCCGGTCCGTCCCGAGCGGTCGAATTACATCGACACGGGGGTGACGCAGAAACTGACGAAGGAGCTTGAAGTCGGCGTCGACGCCTATTTCAAGCGCGCGCGCAATCTGATCGACGACGGGCAATTCGGCCAGGCGCTGGTGCTCACCGCCTTCAACTATGATCGCGCCTATAACACCGGCGTCGAATTCAAGTCGGCCTATCAGAGCGGCGATTTCCGCGCTTACGGCAATCTCGCCTGGGGACGCCAGCGGGCGACGCAGGTCGCCTCCAACCAGTTCCTGTTCGACGCCGGCGAATTCCCCTATATCGCGACGCATTACGTCTACACGGATCACGCCCAGACATGGACGGGATCGGCGGGCGCCTCCTATCGCTGGCTCGGGACGCTTATTTCCGCCGATCTGATTTACGGAAGCGGTCTGCGCGACGGCTTCGCCAACACGGGTCATGTGTCGCCCTATACGCAGGTCAACCTCGGCCTGTCGCGCGAGATCGCCAGCCCGTGGGGCAAGCCTGTCACGCTCCGCTTCGACGTCGTCAACCTGCTCGACCACGCCTATGAATTGCGCGACGGCTCCGGCATCGGCGTGTTCGCCCCGCAATATGGCCCGCGCCGCGGCTTCTTCGCGGGGCTGAAACAGGCGTTCTGACCCTGGCGGGGACGATGCGCGCAGGTCATGCGCCAATTTTGCCGCGATCCGCGGCGAACGCGGCCCTCGCTTCGGTCGGCGGCGAACGCGCCTTATTGACAAGCATGAGCCGCTAGGCCGACAATTCCTTTCAGCAAGGCGGTCATCGCGTGGGATGTCGAGTCGAGGTCGCGGCCGCGCGCCAAGGTTCCGCGTCGAAAGGGACGTTTCATGGTCATCAAGGGAATTAAACTACTTTTCGCGGCATGCTTCCTGATCGCGGCCCCGGCGTTGGCTCAAGAGCGACCCAAGGGCGCTCCGTCGGGATTTGTCAAAATCGAGCAACTGCAGGTCGCCTTCATCGGATCTGGCGCGTTGGGCGGGGGCACGCTGAGCTATCAGGGCGAGTCCTACCCCATCACGGTCGGCGGTCTGGGCGTCGGCGGCATTGGCGCTTCAAAGCTGACGGCGTCGGGCAGCGTGTATGGTCTAACGCGACGGGAAGATTTCGCCGGCGCCTATGTTCAGATTCGCAAGGGATGGGCTTTGGGCGATCATGGAAAAGGGACGCTATGGCTGCGCAATTCCAATGGCGTCACCATGAAGCTGAACACCCAACGCAAGGGATTGCAATTATCGCTCGGCGCCGATGGCGTGGTGATCGGCTTCAAATAAGCGAAGCGGCGCGCGCGAATAAAACTCCGCGCCGTTTACGGAAGGACGCCCCGCTCTCGCGCGGCGTCCTGGCTTGGCGTCAGTGATGATAATAGTGTCCGCCGCCGTGTCCTCCGCCGCGTCCATTCCAGCGCCAGCCGTTCCAGCCGTAACCGCCGCCCCAGCCATAGCCCCGGCGATAGGCGTAGCCGCAATAGTACCAGCCGGGCCCGTTCCAGGCCGAGTCGTACCAACAATAGCGCTGATTGCCGAAGAGATAGGGATAGGGGTTAATGGGAACGGGCGCGACCACCGGCGGGGGCGGATAGCCATAGCCGCCGTAGGGATCGGCGTATTGCGCGCGCGCGGGCGCCGCGAGGCCGCAGATCGCGGCTAAAAGTCCAGAGGCCGCGAAAAGGGCAATTCGTTGGTTCGGCATGAGTTGTTTTCTCCTCTCGTCCAGCGTCGCGACCAAGGGGGCGACGCTGGAAGAATGCGAATCGCGTTCGACGGCGGTAGCCGTTAGGCGAGGAAAGTGGCCGAAAGCGGGCTCCTCGCCCGCTTCTGGTTAGAAGCGCTCGTCGAAATAATATTCGCCGGGATCGAGCCGCCGCGAGTAGCGGGGTTGGGGCGCGATGGCTTCCCCGTCGATCCGGCCGCTTTCGGTGACGACAACCCACTTTCGGCCGATTTTTTCGACCGCCAACACCCCGCCCGCGCCCGGCAGCCGGTCGCCGGGGCCAACTTCGTAAAGCGCGCCGCCGCGCCTCTGCACAAGCGCTACGCCGTCTTGGACCTCCCGCAGCGAATAATCGCCAATCGGCTTCGCCGCGTCGGCGGCCTTGGCGTTCGCGCTCTCCGCCGTCGCGGCCGGGGGGGCGGCCGCGACCCTCGCCGCCGGCTTGGCGTCTCTTGCCGCGGGCTTGGCGTCCCGCTTGGCGTCGCTGTTGGCCGTCGACGGGATCGACGGCTTGCCGGAGATCGCCGCTTGGAGCCGCTCCATGGACTTGTCGTTCTTTTCGAGCCTCGCCTCGATTTGCGCGGCGACATTGGCCGCGTCGGCGTGGTTGGCCTCGATTTTTCGGTCGAGCGAATTGAGCTTGGCTTCGAGCGCTCCCTTTTCCGCGGCGTCGCTTCGCTTGTTGACAGAGTCGAGCTTGGCTTGAAGCGCGCGAATTTCCTCGCGCAGGGCGTGGATGTCGCCGCGCTCCGCTTCATCGGCGGCGGCGAGTTTTCGCGCGGCGTTCGCGTCGCCGCGAGAGTCCGCGGCCTCGCGCGACTGAAATTTGGTTCCGACGGCCCAGCCGGTCCCCAGCGTCAAGGCCAGCGCGCAGGCGGCGGCGCCAAGGCGGCGCCAGGATCGCCGCTTTAATCGAGATCTTTCTTGTTCGTCCGGGATTCGCCCGGTCGGTCCGTCGTTCGCGGCGGGCGGTTTGGGTAGGACTATGAGCTCGTTCATGAAGTGGAACTCCCGTGGTGATCTCCCGCGCCCGCGCGCCAAGGCGATGAACCCCGAATGCCTTCAGAAAGCGCTAACCATGTTGGCGCCAGTGAGTTAACGCGCGGTTATTCCTCCGCGCCTCGCGCTCCGATGGACCATCGGAGCGATGCGAAATCGCCCCATACCAAGAAACCAGAATCGTGTTCTTTTCGCGGAACTTCGTCGACCTTCGCGTGACGTGCTCCAGCGCACGCCCAGGATCGTCGCGCCACGCTAATAAAGGCTCGCCAACCCCCGCCAAGCGGGATTATGCTGCCGGCGATTTCGCTTAGGCTCCTTTGGGAGACCGCATGAATTCCTTTGTTTTCAGACTTGGCGCGCTCGCGCTGCTCGCTTTCCTCGCTGCCGCGGGCGCCGGCGCCACGCAGCCGGAACCCTCGCCCGCGCAAAGGGCCAAACCCGCCCCGGCGCGGCTTTCGCCGGCCGAGCTTCCAGCGGGCCGCGATGGTTCCGCGATACTGACGACGCCGGCGCCGGGACGCTACAGCATTCGCGTCAAAAGCCCGTCGGGCGCGCGAATCGAACTGGTCGACATGATCGAAGGTCCGACCGACTCCTCCGGCGGGCCGGGGCTGCGCGACGGACGCATCGACGCGCTGCTCGACAAGGGCTCGTATAAAATCCGCGTCGCCAACGCCAAGGGCGTCGGCGGTAAGGCGCTTCTGTCGGCGGAGCCTTTCGTCGAGATCGACGGCAAGAGTCCGGCTCTGGTCGCGGGACAGACGCAAGGCGGCGAACTCGGCGATTTGCGGCAACGGACCTATACGCTCGATGTCGGCCCGGAGGGTCGCGTCGCGATAGAGGGGCAGGGGCGCGCCCTCGCCGACCTGCGGGTTTGGCGTCCGGGCGGCGAACTGGTCGATCTCGCCTTCGAAAGGCGTAATGTCGAACCCAAGCCCGGCCAGTTCATGACGCTGATCCGCCTGGAGGGCGCGCTGGAGCCGGGCCATTATCTCGTCACGGCCTACGGCGGCGAGCCGCTGGTCTGGGCGACGGGCGGGACGGCGCAGCCGTTTTTGTTGCGCCTCGAGAATTGGACCTCGCTCGACGCGGGTCTGTTCGAGGGCGTGATCGGTCCCTTCGGCTCGCAGCGGTTCGCGGCCCCGGCGGCTTACGACGCCTTTCGGCTGGAGGCGCAGCAACCCGCGCCCATGAGGCTGGAGGCGCGGCGCGGCGCCTCGACGGCGCGATCCGGCGCGATCGCCAAAAACAGCCGCGACCCCTTCGTCACGCTCGATCTCGCATCCGACGGCAAGGAGCCGGGAAAGCTCGAGGTTTCCGGCTACGAGGGGCAGGCCTTCTCGCTGCGCGCGGTGCGGCGCGATGCGCATTTCACCTTCGAGGGCTCCGGACCCCATCTCGTTGGCGTCGACATCGCCGGCGAGGGTGGCGACGAGATCGCGGCCACGGCTCTGTTCGCGCGCGTCGAGAAGGACGGCAAGACGCGGGTGCTCGCCTCCGACACGCCGCGCATCGCCAACGGCCGTCCCTGGCGCGGCAAGTTCAATTTGCGCGGACACACGACCCTGCTGTTCGAGGTTTTGGACGCCGGCCCCGTCGCCATCGATGTAAAGGGCGTCAAGACGCGGGCCGCGATCGAGCCGACTTTTGGCGCCCTGGCGCCGCGCGCCGACGGTAAGATCGCAAACCGCTACGATCTGGCGGCGGGCTTTTATACGCTCGTGCTGGACCCGGTCGGCGACGCCGCCGGCGTCGTCGACGTGACGCTCGGAACCCCCGGCGTCGCGGTCCCGGCGCCGGTTCATGCTCCGGCGCGCGTCGCGATTTCCTTCGGCGAGCAGCGGCTGGAACAGGAGGGCTCGTACCTCATCATCGCCAATGTCGCGCCGGAACTGCTGGTCGGGCCGCGCGTCGTCGCCTTGCCGGCCAATCTCGAAAAGGCGCCCCTGCCGCTCTGGCAAGGCGCCGCCGAGACGATTTCGATTCCGCTGCGCTCGCCAAAGGGCGGCGGGATCGTCGCCCATGACAGCAGAGGCGCCGATGTCGCGCTGACGCTCGGACCCGAGACGATCGACAACGCCGCGTTCGTCAGAACGGCGAAAATCGCGCCCAGCGGCAAGGCGCGCGCGCTCGCCCTCGCCTTCATCCCGGACCCCGCCGCGAAGGCCGAGGAGAAAGAGGAAGCAAAGGACGCGGACAAGGAAAAGCGGGAAGACTCCGACGCCGCGCCAAAAGCGTCGAAGCCCGCGCCGGGCCGCGCGCCGCTGGCCGCGACACAGGGGCGGGCGACCTATTTCGACCTCGCGCGGGGCGAAACGCGGGAATTGCGCTTCGACGTGGCGCAAGGCGGGCTCTATCGGGTCGAGACGCTGGGGCGCTTGCAAACGGCGATCAAGATCGGCGCCGCGATTTCGACCAATCTCGGCGCCGGCGAAAACAATGGCCCCGGCCATAATGGCCTCGTCACGACCTATTTGCGCGCCGGCGCCTATCGCGCCGCCGTCACGGCCGAGGAGTCATCGGGTCGGCTTGGCTTTTCGGCGACGCCCGCGACGCTGATCGAGACGCCGAAACTCGTCGACGAGGGCAGCGCGCGGGCGACGCTCGCGCCCGGCAAGGGGGCGAGCATCCCGCTCGAAATCACGGATGACGGCCTCTACGCGATCGATCTTCTTGGCGTCGGCCGCCGCTGGCGGGCGCGTCTAGAGGACGGCGAGGGGTGGCCGCTCGGCAAGCCCGGCGAAACTCGGCTCCTGACGCGCCAGTTCGAAAAAGGCGCTTATCGACTTGTCGTCTTGCCCGAGGATGTCGAGGCGCGCATGGCGGCGCGGCTGCGACGCTTTACGCCGACGCCCGAACTCGCCGGCCACGGACCGCATCCCCTGCCGTTCGAGGCGCCGCGAAGGCTGCAATGGCGCGAGCCGTCGGCGCAAGGCGGCGCGCGCGAGCCTGATGTGTGGCGCTTTTCGCTTCAAGGCGACGCGGATGTCGCGCTGTCGATCACCGACGGCATGACGGCCGAGATTTCGCGCGACAAGGAGAGTGTCGGCAAGGCGGCGGCCGGGCGCGATTTTCAAGGGCGCCTTGGCGCCGGCGACTATCGCGTCGAGGCGCGCGCGATTTCCCGCGACGACCGGCTCGACTACGAGATTTCGCTAAAATCCAAGGAACTGCAGCCCGGCGTTCCGCGCTTCGTCGATTTGCCGGCGAAGGTCGCCTTCTCGCTGGCGCGCGACGCGACGGTCGATCTGACGAGTTTTGGCGACAAGGAGACGCTCGGCGTGCTCAAGGACGCGGGCGGTTTGGTCGTCGAACAACTCACCGGGCGCGCCGACGACTGGAACGTCGCGCTCTCGCGCCGCCTCCCGGCGGGCGCCTATACGCTGGAACTGACCGCGCTTGGCGCCAGCCCGCAAGCCGCCTCCAGCGGCGAGGAGGAATCGAGCGCCGACAATAGCGACGCGCATGACGGCGACGGCGGCAATACGACCGAGTTGCGCCTCGCCCTGCCCCTCGAGACGGACGACGGCGCCCTCGCCGCGGCGGGCTCGAAATCGCTGACCGGCGCTGCCGCGCATATTTTGGCGCTTCCCGCCGCGCGAGCGGGAAGTCTGGAGCTCGTCGAGGCGCGATCCTCGTCCGAAATCGCGCTGTCGATCGAGCGCCGCGAGGCGGACGGCGCCTGGAAGGTCGTCGGATCGCGGCGCGGCCTCGCGCCCTTCGCCGCCTGGCCGGCGGGCGCCGACGACAAAAGCCTTTGGCGCGCCGTCGTCTGGAGCGTCGGCGGGGCGAACGCGCCGATCACGATCGCCGCCCGCGCGATCGAGCGGCGTGGGCAGGGCGGGGCGGAAATCGCGCTCGATCCCGTCGAGGGCGCGCCCGCGCCGATCTGCGTCGGGCTCGCCGATCTTCCCGCCGCCTCGGTCGTCGAGATCGCCGCCCCGTCGGCGGCTCTTTTCACGGGCTCGTCCCCGGGACAGTTGTTGCGGGACGCGCGCGCCGGCGCGCTGGCGCCGCAATCGCGAAATCTCTGGTTCGTCGGCCCCGGCGATTGCAAGACCGGCGTCACGATGAAAAGCCTGGAGTGGCGCGGCGGGGAAGTCGCGCTCGATCTCGCGGCCGGCGAGGGCGCGGAACTGCCCTTGCTGGCGCCGCCCAAGGGCAAGGCGCGGCTGTGGCGGGCGGAATCGGCGCAAGGGCGCGTCGGGCTGATTGCTGGCGGCGGCATGGCGGTCTCGCGGGACGCGACGCTCGCCCTCGCGGGCGATGCGCCCCCGCGGGTCTGGAACGCTTCGGGGGCGGGACCTCTCCGGGTGAGCTTGCGCGCCATCGACGTCGATGTGGCGCCGGAGGCGCAGGGCGGCGCGCTTTTTCGCGCGGTGATTCCGCCTTTGACCGCGCAACCGGTGACGCTCGCGACGGGCGAGGCGCCCTTGGCCCTGGAGCTGCCAGCGGAAGTCGCGGCTTTCGCGGCGCCGGGCGAGGGGTCGGATTTCGCGATTTACGGCGGGGCTTCGCCGCTCGCCGCGACCTATCACGGCGCGCCGCCGAAAGGCGGCGCGTTCTGGCTGGTGAATCTCTCCGACACGCCCGCTCCCGTGCTCGCGGCGGCGGCGCCCGGCAAGCGCGAGACCGCCTCGACGACGCATGCGCTCAAGGGGTTTTTCGGCGCCGCCGGCGAGATTGTCGTTCCCGTCGACGGTGCCAAGGGCGACCGGCTGGTCTCGCTCGGCGGCGAGACTCGCTTTGTTTCGCAAGGCGGGTCCGTGTCGAGCGGCGCGAAGATCGAGATCGACGGCCCCGGCGTCGCGCTGCTCGATCACCCGCCGGGGCTCGCGGCGCTCTGGCTGGAGCGCGGCCGAAAAGGCCCGTGGCCGGCGGTCGCGGCCAAGCCGTTGAGCCCGCCGGGCCATGTGGCGCTGGAAGGTTCGGCGGCGAGTTTCGCGCTGCGTCAAAAGGAGCCCGTGCTGCTGACAGCGCGCGCCGACGCGCCGGCCATCGTCGCCTTCACGCAAAACGGCCGGCGCGACGTGCTGGCCTTTCCGAGCGGCGTCGAATTGCGTCGCCTGATGACCGCCGGAGACGCGACGCTCGACGTGTACTCGCCGCACGAGGGGCCGCTGACCGGCGCCCTGGATGTTTTCACCAGTCCGGTGATCGAGGCGCATGAGGGCGTCAACGACGCCGTGACGCTGGCGCCGGGCGCGGCGGCGCTGTTCGCCTTCGAGACCAGGCGCGAGGGCGAGATCGGCCTTGGGCTGCGCGCGGAGCCCGACCGCGCGACGATGCGGTTGCTGGGCGCCGACGGCCAGCTGCTTGGGGAGGGCGTCGAGCAATCGCTCAAACTCCCCGTCGGCCGCTATCTCGTCGAGGCGCGCATACCCGCCGACGCGCCCATGAGCGTCGTCAGGCTTGCCGTGCTCGGCGTCTCGCCGCCTCCGGCGAGCCCTCCGGACGAGGTCGTGGCGGAATTCCTAGACAGGGCCGGACTGAAGAAGGCCAAGACCCGATAAAGCAAATCGCTGTAGGGAACGAGACGCCTCGATGAAAAACACATTTCTCGCCTTTCTCGCGCTAGCGTCGCTCGCCCTCTTCGCCCCGGCGCGCGCCGAGCCGCAAGCGCCTCCGACGAATTTCGACCGCGTTCAGCGGGCCGACGGCGCCCGCGTCGTGCCGGAAAAATTCTTGCGCGACTGGGATCCCGTCACCGTCTTCTTCGATTCCGACGCGGGTCCAAAGAACGGCGGCCCCGCCGACGCGCATGAAAAATTCGCAACCCTATCGCCGGAGCCGGCTGGCGAATGGCGATGGCTGGGGCCGCGCGCCTTGCAGTTTCGCCCGGCGGAACCCTGGACGCCGCTGGCGCGGGTCGTGGTGAAATCGGGATCGAACGAAACGCGACTGGTCGCGCTGCTGCCGACGCCCAGTTCAACGACGCCGGCCGAAGGCGCCGATCCCATTCCCGAACTGACGCAAATCGCGCTGACTTTCCCGTCGCCCGTCGAACCCAAGGCGCTGGCGCGTTTGCTCGCCATCGAAATACGTCCGTCGCCGGGCGTCTCACCCAGGGGCGGGCGGGTGTTGTCATCGGCCGATTTCGACATTCTTCCGCTCGAGCGAAGCAAGCGCGCCGCCGAGCAAAGCTATGTCATAAAATTTCGCGAAGCGATCGCCGACGGCCAACTCGCGGTCATCAGGCTAAAGCTCGCGGACGAGCCCGGCTTCGACGAGGAAACCTTCGAACTGCGCGTGCGCACCGCGACGCCTTTCGCCGTCGTCGACTCGACCTGCGGCCGCGGCTGGAACGACGACAAGATCGACGGGGTGCTGCGATGCGCGTCGAACGGCGCCGCCGCGCCGGCGCCCGAAAGCGGCGCGGACGAAGGCGGCGACGCCGGCCCGGACTACGCGCCCGCCAATAAGCGGCGCCTGTCGCTGCAATTTTCCGCCGAGCCCGCGCCGCTCGATATTTTACGAGCGCGCGAGGCGCTGCGCTTCACGCCGCCGGTCGACGATCTAGATGTCGAGGTCGATCGCCAGCGCCTCAAAATAACGGGCAAGTTTTTGTCGGATCGTGTCTACGAGCTGAACATTGCTCCGGGCGCGCTGCATGACGCGCGCGGGCGGGCCTTGGCCGGCGCCTTCGCGCAACGTTTCGCCTTCACCCGCGACGCGCCCGCCCTGCAATGGGACGCGGGTTTCGGCATCGTCGAACGGCTTGGCCCGCAAGTGCTGCCGCTACGCGGGCGCGGCGTCGAGCGCGCCGACATCCGCATCCATGCGATCGACCCCCTGTCGCGCGATTTCTGGCCCTTCCCCGATCATGGCGTCGACACGGCCGACGCCGACGAGCCGCCGCTTCCCGGCAACGAGCCCAAGGCCTGGAGCGAGAGCGCGGACATCGAAGCCGACGCGATCAAGGAGCGCATCAAGGCGCTGGGATCGCCGGCCGTATCGAGACTAGCCATCCTGCCGTTGCGGCGCGACGGCGCCGACGCCAGATTCGGGATCGATCTCGCCGAGGACTTCGCCCGCATAAGGGGGCGCGAACAGCCCGGCGCCTATCTCGTCGGGCTGCGCGCGCCGAGCGAGAGCGCGCGCCACTGGCTACGCGTCGTCGTCACCGATCTGACTTTAAGCGCCGTCGAGGAGCCGGGACGCGTGCGCTTCGCCGTCACCTCGCTCGCCACCGCGCAGCCCGTCGCCGGAGCGCAACTGCGCATCGAGGGCGTCAGGGACGACAAATTCGTCACGCTGGCGCAAGGAACGACCGACGCCTCGGGCTTTTTTACGTGGAGCCTCGCCAAACGGGCCGAAGCCGAGTTGCGCCGCGTCGTCGTCACCAAGGGCCTGGATACGCTGATTGTCGATCCAGGCGGCGCGCCGTCTGAATATTCCAAGGAAAACTGGTCGAAGCCGGACGCCGATTGGCTCGCCTGGACCACCGATCCCGAACAGCAGCGCGTCGAGGCGCCGCGCACGCTGTGCCATCTCTTCACGGAGAGGCCGATCTATCGGCCCGAGGAGCCGGTGCATATCAAGGGCTATGTGCGCGTCTATCGCGGCGGCGTGTTGAGCCTGCCGAAGGCGGGGGGGACGCTGGTCGTCAGCGGGCCGGGCAATCAGGAGTGGCGCATTCCGGTCAAGCCCGACGCCGCGGGCGGTTTCTATCACAAGTTCGACGCGCAGACGCCGGCGACCGGGGATTACTCGATCAAATACGAACCTGCGGGCGCGAAGCCTAAGCCGAAAGAGCCGGCCAAGGACGCGGCGGACGAAACGCCCAAGGACGACGGGCAGGCCGAGAACGACGACGAACAAGCCGCGCCCGCCGCGACGCCGGAAGACCTCTCCTGCGGAAACTTTCCGTTCAAGAAGGAAGCCTATCGCCTGCCGACCTTCGAGGTCGTGTTGAACGCGCCGCAAATGGTTCCGCTCGACGGCGAGTTCAGCGTCGATCTCTTGGCGCGCTATTTCGCCGGCGGACTCGCGGCGGATCGTCCGGTCAAATGGCGCGCGGCGCAATTCCCATACGTGTTCACGCCGCCGGGGCGCGAGGGCTTTCTGTTTTCGACCGACGCGCGCTTTTCCGGCGACGCCAAGTTCAAATCGACAGCCGTGTTGGAGCGCGATCAGCGCACCGACGCCGGCGGCGCCGCGCGCATGAGTTTCGACACCACCATCGAGCCGACCGCGCAGCCGCGCCGCTATTCGATCGAAGCCACCGTCACCGGCGACGACGGCGTCGAAGTGCGCAACGTGCAGAATGTGATCGCCGTGCCGCCCTTCGTGCTCGGCGTCAAGACGCCGCGCTATGTCGCGCGCCCCGGCGTCATCGCGCCGGAACTCATCGCGATCAATGGCAAGGGCGAGGCCGTCGAAGGGCTGGAGATGACGCTGCGCTTCATCAAGCGCAACTGGATCTCGACCCTGCAAGCCTCCGATTTCGCGCAAGGCGCGGCCAAATATGTGACGCAGGTGCAAGACGAAACGCTGCTGGAGCGCAAGGTCGCGAGCGCCAGGGAAGCGCAAGCGATCCAGTTGGAGGCGAAGGACGCCGGCGTCTATGTCGTGCAGCTCGAAGCCTACGATCGGATCGGCCGGCGCCAGCAGGTCAGCGTCGACTTTTTCGTCGGCGGCGACACGCCCGTCACTTTCCAGCGCCCGCCATCTTCCACCGCGACCGTCACGCTTGACAAGGAGAAATACGCGCCGGGCGAGACCGCGACGCTGCTGGTTCAGTCGCCGTTCCAGAACGCGCGCGCGCTCGTCATCGTCGAACAGCCGAGCGGCGTCTACGACTATCAATTCATCGACATCGCCAATGGCTTCGGCCGCTATGCGCTGACGCTGAAAAAAGAACAGACGCCAAAACTCGCCGTGCATTTTCTGATCATGCGCGGACGGCTGAAGGACAGCGCGCCGAGCGCCGCGTCCAGCATCGATCAGGGTAAGCCGATCACGATCGCCGCGACGAAATGGATCGAGGTCACGCCGGTCAAGAACATCGTCACCGTGAAACTGGAAGCGCCGGGCAAGGCGCGGCCGGGCCAAGAGGTGGAGGTTTCGCTGCGGCTCACCGACGACGCCGGCAAGCCGCTCGCTGGAGAGGCGACCTTCTGGATGGTCGATCAAGCGGTATTGTCGCTGGCGAAGGAACAGCCGCTCGATCCGCTCGCCAACTTCATTGTCGCGCGCGACACGAAAATGGCGGCGCGCGACACCCGCAACATGGCGTTCGGAATCATTCCGCTGGAGGAGGTTCCCGGCGGCGACGGCGCGCTGGAGGAATGGGGCGCCGAGAACAACATCTCCGTGCGGAAAAATTTCACGCCCGTGCCGATCTATCTGCCGAGCGTGAAAATCGGCGCCGACGGGATCGCCAAAATCAAGGTGAAACTGCCGGACACGCTGACCGTATTCAAGCTGCGCGCCAAGGCCGTGAGCGGCGCCGACAGATTCGGCTACGCGGGCGGCGAAATGCTGATCCGCCAGGAGCTGGTGGCGCAGCCGGCGCTGCCGCGCTTCTTGCGGCCTGGAGACTCGCTCGATCTCGGGCTCGTCGCGCGCGTCGTCGAGGGGCCGGGTGGCGCCGGCTCCGCGTCGATATCAGCGCCGGGTCTCGATCTTCAGGGCGCCGCGAGCCGGAAAATCGAATGGACGCAAAACAAGCCCGCGCGCCTCGACGTGCGCGCCAGCGTTCCCGAGCAAAAAGCCGGCGCGCGAAGCGTCAAGCTCGGCTTCAAGATCGAACGCGACGCCGATCACGCAAGAGACGCGGTCGAGATCGACCTGCCGCTCAAGCCCGACCGCGAACCCACGCGGCGATACGAGGTCGTCGAGATCGCCGCCGGCGAGAGCAAGACGCTGCCGGCCGTCAGCGACGCTCTTCGTCTCGAGAGCTTTTCGCGCCAGATCGTGCTGGCCAGCGACCCCGCCGTCGTGAAGCTCGTCGCGGGACTGAACGCTCTGGTCGAATATCCCTATGGTTGCACGGAGCAGCGTCTCTCGCTGGCGCGCTCTGGTCTCGCGTTGAAGGGCTTTTCTCCGATCCTCGCGGCGGCGGGACTGGAGGGGCGCGTTTCCGCCAATGTGAAGACGACCGCGCAGGCGGTCGAACAATCCATCGACGGCGACGGACTCGTCGCCTTCTGGCCGCGCGCGCCCGGCGACGTTTCGCTGACGGCCTGGTCTTACGCCTTTCTCGTCGAGGCCGAGAAAGCCGGCGAGCCCGTCGACAAAACGCTGCTCGACCGCCTCGCCAATGTGCTCAAGAACTCGCTGCGTTCGGATTATCCGCGTCTGCTGCGCGGCGACGAATTGCGCGAGCGCGTCGAGGCGCTGAACGCGCTGGCCGAAGGCGGAAAGCTGGACGAATCCTATGTCGCGGAATTTTCGCGGCAGGCGGATTTCCTGCCCAACATCAGCGTCGCGGAAATGACCACCGCGGCCGCGAAAGCCGGCGCGACCTCCCGCGGCGCCGCTCAAAACATTGGCGGCGCGAGTGACGCCCGCGCCGTCGCGTCGCTGCTCGACGCGATGTGGGCGAGGGTGAAGTTTCTGCAAAGGGGCGGCGCGCTGGTCTATGTTGGGCAAGCGGCCGATGGCGGCAGCCCGATCATCCCGCCGTCCGAATCGCGCGCGCTCGCCGAAATGACCCGCGCCGCCTTTTTGGCCGCGCCCGGCGATGCGCGCGCGCCAGTGCTGCGCGAGGCGCTGCTGCGCCTCGGCGAGGGCGACGGCTGGGGCAGCACCGACGCCGACGCCGCAGCGATCCGGGCGCTGGCCGAGGGCTGGCGCCGCCCCGCGAATCCGATCGCGCTGACGCTGACGCAAGGAGCCGGCGCGCCGCAAGCGCGAACGCTCGACGCCAATACGCCCGCGCTGAACTACGCCAGTTCCGAGAACACGCCGCTCGTCATCGCCAATGGCTCCAACGCGCCGGTTGTCGCGCTGGTGGAGACAAGTTTCGAGCCTTCCGAACCCGGAGCGAAGGCGCCCGCGCGAAGCGAGGGATTCGCGCTCACGACGGCGCTGTGGCGCGTCAATCCCGGCGACGCGCCGCTTTCGAAGCTGGAGCCCTCGGACAGCGGCGCCATTTCGTTGAAACAGGGCGATGTGATCGAGGAGACGGCGGAACTGGTCAATCCGCAAGATCGCACCCATGTCGCGATCTCTCTGCCGTTGCCGGCGGGATTCGAGCCGCTGAACCCCAATATCGCCACCGCCCCGCGCGAGGCCCAACCGTCCACCGCGCCGACGCTCGCGCCAAGCTGGACTTCATACGGCGACGACCGCGTGTTCTACGCTTACGACTCCTTGCCCAAGGGCAATTACCGCTTCGCCTTCCGCGCCAAGGCGCAGACCGTCGGGGCGTTCACGCAGCCCTCCGGCCTCGTCGAGACCATGTATAAAAAGGGCATTGCGGGCGCCAGCGCCGGCCAGCGCATCGAGATCGCCAAATGAGACGGCGCCTCGCGTTGGCCGTCGCGGTCGCGCTTTGCGCCGCGATTGGCGGCGGCGTCTGGCTGGCGCGCGAAGCCTATGCCCGCGCGGAACTCGTTTCGCCGCGCCCGACCGAAATCGTCTACGACCGTAACGGCGTCTTTCTCACGCAAATCGCTCATGGCGAGAGCGCGGGTTATGGCTATTGGCCGCTGGAAAAAATCCCGCGTCGCTTCGCGGAGGCGACCCTCGCCCTGGAGGATCGACGGTTTTATTCGCATGGCGGAGTCGATCTCTTGGCCATCGCCCGCGCGGCCTGGAACAACATCGCGCGGCGTGGGCGGCGCGAGGGCGCCTCGACCATCGCGATGCAGGTGGCGCGGATGCAGAACCCTGGCCCGCGCGGGTTTAAGGGCAAAATCATGGAGGCTTTGACCGCGGTCGCGCTGATCGCCCGCCACGGCCATGAGGCGGTTCTGGCGCAATATCTGCGCCTCGCGCCCTATGGCGCCGAGAGTCACGGCGTCGCCCACGCCGCGCGCTATTATTTCGACAAGCCGGTCGAGGATCTCTCATGGGCCGAGACGGCGCTGCTCGCCGCCGTTCCGCAGGCGCCGGGCCGCATGAATCTGGCGCGCGAGAGCGGTCTCTCGCGCGCGTCGGCGCGGGCCGCGCGCGCGCTCGACGAATTTACGCGAGAGGGCGCGTTTGATCCCGCGCAGGCGGCGCTGGCCAAAACGCAACTCGCGGCGATGAAGCCGCTCGCGCCGCCCCGCCGCCCCGAGACGCTGCATCTCGCGCTGCGCTATGAGCGGCTCGTGCGCGAAGGCCGGATAAAGGCCGCGTCTCCATACGACCCGCGTATTCACGCCAGCATCGACCTTGGCGTCGAGGAGGAGGTCGCGCGATTGGCGCGGCGCTATCTCAACGGCTTTCGCGGCGCCGGCGCGCGGCAGGTCGCCGTCATGGTCGCCGAGCGCGGTTCCAATACCATTTTGGCGGAGGTGGGCTCCGCGCGCTTTGGCGGCGCCGGCTCAGGCGCCTTCGATTTCACGCGGGTGACGCGCTCGCCCGGATCGACGCTAAAGCCCTTCGTCTATGCGCTGGCCTTCGAGCGCGGCGCGCTTAACGCGACCGATATTCTCGCCGACATTCCCGAGGGCGCCTCGGGCGTCAACAACGCCGACGGGGCGTTTCTGGGGCCGATGTCGCCGCGTCAGGCGCTCGCCAATTCGCGCAACGTGCCGGCGGCCAATCTGCTGCGCCGCGTCGGGATCGAGGCGAATTTTCACTTCCTGCACGAACTCGGCCTGCACGATCTGGAGGCGCCGCCTGAATCCTTTGGCGTCTCGATGGCGATCGGCTCGCTGCCGACGAAGCTCGAAAATCTGATGCGCGCCTATGCCGCGCTCGCCGACGACGGCGTTCTCGGCGATCTCGTTTACGCGCGCGAGCAGCGCCGCGCCGCGCCGCGCCGCGTCATGTCGGTCGACACGGCGCGGCTTATCACCTCTTTCCTGTCCGATCCGCAGGCGCGGCTGCCGACCTTCCCGCGTTACGGGCCGCTCGAATATCCCTTCGCCGTCGCGGTGAAGACCGGCACCAGCCAGGGCTATCGCGACGCCTGGACGCTGGCCTATTCGAAGAAATTCGTCGTCGGCGTCTGGCTCGGGCGCGCCGACGCCGGAACGATGAAGGAGTTGGGCGGCGCCGCGTCGAGCGCCCGCCTCGCCCATGCGATTCTGGTGAAGCTGCACGGCGCCAAGCCCGGCGACATGGACGCGGAAAGTTTTCCGCCGCCGCCGGAGCGCCGGGCGGTCGATCTGTGCCTTGGCCGAGACGCGCGCGAAAACTGCTTTGGGGCCATCCGCGAATGGGTGAAGCCGGACGAAGCCGTTCCCGTCGCCGCGCCCGCCCTTTCCGCCTCGCGCGCCGCGCCCGAGGCCGACGCGCCCTCGGGGCCGATCCTCGCCATCGCCGCGCCCGAACACAACACTCACATCTGGCGCAACCCCGACCAGCCCGCCGCGCTGAACAGACTGGCGCTCAAACTCGCGCCCGGCGCGCAAGGAGTTCCGGGCGCGCAAATCGTCTGGTACGTGGACGGCGAGCCTTTTGTCGTCGCGGAGCCCGATCAAACCGTATTCTGGCCGCTAAAGCCCGGCGCGCATAAAATCCAGGCGCGGCTGGCCTTGCGACCGGGAGCCTCGCGTAGCGTGCGCGTGATGGTCGAGTAGGGGAGAGGGGTGTTTTTGGGTTTCGTGGAAACATGAGAATTTTTTGGTCGTGGAAGTCAAACGCTTGATGCGCGCGACGTGGCGGGCCGCGAGCGGTCGCCGTTGGTCCCGGTTTGAGCCGCGGGCCCCATAACGCGCCGAGCGCGGGAGGGGGCGCATCGGCGCAAAATAGAGAAGTCCCTTTTTTCCGCTGTAGCCGCCAGCGGACTCGCTAACCCATAAGCGATGATAAAGAAATCAATGTCTTGCCTCAGCGCTATCGAGGCGAAACGCGTCAAACCCGCCGTCGTCGGATTAACGCGTCGACGCCCACAAAACAGTTGGCGAAGCAAATCGCCACGCGGTATCCAGATGCTTCCTGGCCCCCGCAACCTCTCGACGAGCACGCGGCCATATCGAGACGCGCGCCGAGGCGCGGCGGAACGTCGTGTAGATCTTGCGAGTTCAGGCTTCTTACGAGGATCAAATGATTGGAAGTAGCGACCATTTTCAAATGGTGTTGTCAGCCAATCGCGCGGGCGTCTGGGAATACGACCATGCCTCCGGCGCCAGCACATGCAGTACCGAGGTTTTCAAAATGCTGGGACGGGCCGAGGGGGAGTTGCCCAAAAAGCCGGAGGAGTGGCTTGAGTTGGTCCATCCAGAGGACCGCGGTCATGTTCTGGACCGGATGCCGACGCAGGAAGCGGCGGACGACTATTTTTATGAAGCGGAGTTTCGGTTGCGCGGAAGCGATTCCCAATGGCTTTGCGTTCATTGCCGAGGGCGCGTCATCGAACGAGACGCTCGAGGGAAGCCGCTCAAGACCGCGGGCTTGATCCTGGACATTTCCAAGTGGCACGCGAATAGAAGCGAACTCGCCGAATTCGTTCCCGTTGGCTTTTACACCATGTGCTATTATGTTTCCGATGGTTCATTCCATTTTCTTTATCTAAATGACCAATTCTGCAAAATCACCGGACTGGATAAAGCCGCACTGTTGAGCGATGCGCGATTAGCCTTCGCGAGCGCGCATCCAGAGGATCGCATCCGTCTCGATGAAGCCAACCTAAAATCCGCGGTGTCCGGCGAACCTTTCCTTTTCGAAGGCCGCTTCACCGTTCAAGGGCGAATGCGTTGGTTGCGAATCGAGTCCCGCCCCACGTTTCGCCTCAACGGCGATAGCGAATGGAACGGGATCGTCGTCGACATCACCGACCTAAAGCTCGCTCACGAGGCTCTGCGCGAGAGCGAGGAGCGTTTCCGAGCGCTGGCGGAAATGAGTCCAGAAGCCATACTGGTGAATTCGAAGGGCCGTTACGTCTATGCGAATCCGGCGGCGGTTCAACTGCTTCACGCCAAGGATGCGAGCGAGATTGTCGGACTTTCACCCTTTGACATCATAGAGCCAAGCCACCACGAACGCGTGCGCGAACGGATGCGGCTCGTGGTTGACGAGAAGCAGACCCTTGGAGCGAGAGAGGCCTTTTGGGTGAGGCTGGATGGATCGCGGGTGACAGTGGAAGTCGCCACGGGACCCATCGTCTGGCAGGGAGAGCGAGCGATTCAAGTGGTGTCGCGGGACGTCACCGAACGCAAGCAAATCGAGAAAACGTTGCAAGACGCCGATCGTCGAAAGGACGAATTTCTGGCCACGCTCGCCCATGAGCTGCGCAATCCCTTGGCGCCGATCCGCAACGGCCTGCATGTGCTTAGACGATATGGGACGGAGGGCCTCGGCGCGGAAAAACTCCTCCCAATGATGGAGCGGCAGGTTGAGCATCTCGTCCGGCTGGTGGATGATCTCATTGAGATTTCTCGTATCAGCAAGGGCAAAATAGAACTGAGGAAGGAGAGGTGCGACCTCGTCGGGATTCTCCGCGACGCCATCGAGACGAGCCAGCCGCACATCCAGGCCGCCGATCAGCGCCTGATCGTTGAAATGCCCTCTTCGCCCGTGACGCTCGACGCCGATCCCGTGCGGCTCGCGCAGGTCTTCGCCAACCTCCTCAACAACGCCGCGAAATATTCCGACAAGGGCGGGCGTATTTGGCTCAAGGCCGAACACGCGGGCGAAGAAGCCTTGGTGAGCGTGCGCGACGAGGGGGCCGGGATCGAGGCCGAAATGCTTCCCCGCGTGTTCGACCTCTTCGCCCAAGCGAACGGCGTTTCCCGCCACGCGCGAGCGGGGCTCGGCGTCGGCTTGGCGCTCGCCCGCGGCCTCGTGCAACTTCATGGCGGCGGCGTCGTTGGCTACAGCGACGGCCTTGGCCGGGGAAGCGAGTTTACGGTGCGTCTGCCGACAGATGCGACCATCGTCGCCGGAAGGGAATGCGCGGGGAACGCCGCCGCCGCGCCGGAGCGATCCTGTCGTGTCCTGGTCGTCGACGACGATCGAGACGTCGGCGATAGTCTCGGCATACTCTTGAAGTGCATCGGCGTGGACGCTCTGGTGACCTATGGGGGCGCCGCGGCGATTGTCGCCATCGCCGAGTTTAAGCCCCATCTGGCCTTGATAGACGTCGGGATGCCCGGCATGGACGGCTACGAAATCGCGCGCCGAATTCGCGCGCTCCCGGAAGGGAAACATATTATTCTCGTCGCCCTGACGGGCTGGGGGCAGGCCGGGGATCGGCAACGAGCCATGGAAGCCGGCTTTGATCAGCACTTTGTGAAGCCAATCGAAGTCGGCGCTCTGGAAAACCTTTTGGCGTCCACGCCGGCAGGCGCGTAAAACCGCCCGCGCGTTCAATTGATTCGCGCCTCGTCGCTGGCGTCTTCCTAAGCTTTGCCGCGGCGCCGGCCTCGCTCGAAAACATTAGCCCCGCGAACCAGCCCCGCCGCTCGCCGCGCGCGGCTTGTTGTCTAGTATCGCCGCTGCCGGCGCGGCCGGTTCGACCGCCGCGATAAAGCCGCCGCCGAGCACGCGCGCCTCGTCGCCGTCATCATAGAACACGCAGGCCTGACCCGGCGACACGCCATATTCGCCAGCGGCGAATATCACCGCCGCCTGGCGTTCGCCGCGCGCGATCAGCCGCGCCGCCACCGGCGGGCGGGTCGAGCGCACGCGCACGAAAATGTCGCGGCCGCTCGCCGGCAATTGCGCGAGCGCGCCGTCGCCGATCCAGTTTACGTCGCGTAGCGCCACCGCGCGGGTCTCCAGCGCCTCGCGCGGGCCGACGACCACTTGCGCCTTGGCGGCGTCGATCCGCACGACGAACAAGGGCTCGCTGGCGTGTCCCGCCTGCGCGGTGCCGAGCCCGAGACCGCGCCTTTGGCCCACGGTGTAATGAATGACGCCGGCGTGGCGCCCGAGGACATGACCATCGATGTGCACGATGTCGCCGGGAACGATCGCGCCGGGCGCGAGGCGCTCCACGACATCGGTGTAATGGCCTGACGGCACGAAGCAAATGTCCTGGCTGTCCGGCTTGTCGGCGATCTCCAGCCCGTAGCGGCGGGCGAGTTCGCGCACTTCGCTCTTGGCGTAATCGCCAAGCGGAAAGCGCAGCATGCCCAATTGTTCCCGCGTCGTCGCGAACAGAAAATAGCTCTGGTCGCGCGCCGCGTCGCGGGCGCGAAACAGCGCTCGGCCGCCGGCACCGTCGTCGCGCGACGAAATGTAGTGGCCCGTCGCCAGTATGTCGGCGCCGAGATCGCGGGCGGTGTCGAACAGGTCGGCGAATTTGACGAACTGGTTGCAGGCGACGCAGGGCACCGGCGTCTCGCCAATGGCGTAGCTCGCCGCGAAGCCGTCGATGACCTTCTCGCGAAAGCGCGCTTCGTAATCCAGCACGAAATGCGGAACGCCGAGGCGCTCGGAAACCTTGCGGGCGTCCTCTATGTCCCGGCCGGCGCAGCAAGCGCCCTTGCGATGCGTCGCCTCGCCATGGTCATAGAGCTGCAAGGTGACGCCGACGACATCGTATCCCCGGTCCTTCAAAAGGGCCGCGACGACGCTCGAGTCGACGCCGCCCGACATGGCGACCACGACGCGCGTGTCGGCCGGGCGCTTGCCGGCGACCAGGGGCTCGTGGTCGGGAGGGAGGGAGGTCATTTTACGCCAAACCATTACTAAGGACGCGGGCGCGCCGCGCATCGTCGCTTGTGGAGGGCAGTTAAAGCATTATCCCCGCCGCGACGCAATTTTTGTCGCGGGGCGAAGGCGCCGCCGCGAGCGCCCATCGGGAGCGGCCGGTCCAATCGCGCGGCAAAACGCGCACGGCGTTGGGCTTGATCCTATAGCTAAATCACTATAAAAAGCGTTGGCATTGTTGCTGTGCAACATCTGGAGCTTCTCGGAGCGGCCTTCGCGGCCGTGGGATAGAGCGATGATCGGTGAGGAAGAGCGCGGCGGCGACAATCCCGTCAAGGCGCAGCTGGCGCGCAAAATCGCCAGCCTGATGCGCGAGCGCGGCTTGCGCCAGATCGAGGCGGCGTGCCTGTTCGGCGTCAAGCAGCCGGATGTGTCGAAGCTGCTGCGCGGCGACTTCCGCCAGTTTTCGCTGGAGCGGCTGCTGCGCTTTCTGGTGGCGCTGGGTCAGGACGTGGAAATTTCCGTCCGGCCGCATGTCGGCGCCGCGCCCAGCCTGCGCGTCGATTGACGCTCCGGCTGGGCGATCACGAGTTTCCCCGGAGGAATTGAATCATGACAGCATCAGCGCGCGCCGAGCAATTCGCTTCCGCCTCCTTTGATCCGCTCGATGACAGCATCGAGCGCGCGCAATATGCGCTGCTCGCGCTCGGCAAGAGCGACGGCCATTGGTGTTTCGAACTCGAGGCCGACTGCACCATTCCGGCCGAATATGTGCTGATGCGCCATTACCGCGACGAGCCGGTCGACGCAGTGCTTGAAGGCAAGATCGGCAATTATCTGCGCCGCCTGCAAGGCGACCACGGCGGCTGGCCTTTGTTTCAGGACGGCGCCTTCAACATCAGCGCCAGCGTCAAGGCCTATTTCGCGCTCAAGATGATCGGCGACGGCGTCGACGCGCCTCATATGATCCGCGCGCGCGCGGCTATCTTGGCGCATGGCGGCGCCGCCCAAAGCAATGTGTTCACGCGCGCGCTTCTGGCGCTCTATGGGGAAATTCCCTGGCGCGGCGTGCCGGTGATGCCGGTCGAGATCATGCTGCTGCCCAAATGGTTTCCGTTCCATCTCGACAAGGTGTCCTATTGGGCGCGCACGGTTGTCGTGCCGCTGCTGGTGCTGATGGCGAAAAAGCCGCGCGCGAAGAACCGGCTTGGCGTGCATATCGGCGAATTATTCGTCACGCCTCCCGAAAAGGTCCGCCAGTGGCCCAAGGGCGAACATCAGACTTTTCCCTGGACGGCGATATTCGGCGCCGTCGACAGGGCGTTGCACGTCGCCGAGCCGTACTTCCCCAAATCGACGCGCGAGGTCGCGATCGCCCGCGCCGAAAGCTGGACGACGGAGCGGCTCAACGGCGTCGACGGCCTCGGCGCGATCTTCCCGGCGATGGTCAACAGCCTGCTGATGTATGACGTGCTCGGCGTTCCCGCGAGCGATCCGCGCGTGAAAGCCGCGCGAGAGTCGATCGAGCGGCTGCTCGTCGTTCACGAGCATGAAGCCTATTGCCAGCCCTGCGTTTCGCCCGTCTGGGACACCGCGCTGGTCGCGCACGCCTTGCTGGAGGCGGGCGGAGAGGAAGCGCGCGCCCGGGTGAAAAAGGCGCTCGAATGGCTGGCGCCGCTGCAAATTCTCGATGTGAAGGGCGACTGGGCGGCGCAGCGGCCAGATGTCGCGCCCGGGGGCTGGGCGTTCCAATACGCCAACGCCTATTATCCCGATGTCGACGACACCGCCGTCGTCGTCACCGCGATGGACCGCTTCGCGCGCGTGACCGGCGAGGCTCCTTATGGCGAGCGCGTCGCGCGGGCGCGGGCGTGGGTCGAGGGGCTACAGAGCAAGAATGGCGGCTGGGGCGCCTTCGACGCCGACAATTGCCATTACCACCTCAACCACATTCCCTTCGCCGATCACGGCGCGCTGCTGGATCCGCCGACCGCCGACGTTTCCGCGCGCTGCGTCTCCATGCTGGCGCAGCTCGGCGACGCGCCGGAGTCGAGCGAGCGACTGGCGCGCGGCGTGGATTATCTGCTCGCCGAACAGATGGGCGACGGCAGTTGGTTCGGGCGTTGGGGCGGGAATTACATTTACGGCGCCTGGTCGTCGCTCTGCGCGCTGAACGCCGCCGGCCTGCCGCTGGACCATGACGCCTTCCGCCGCGCCGTCGGCTGGCTCGTCTCGATCCAAAATCCCGATGGCGGCTGGGGCGAAGACCTCTCCAGCTACAAGCTGGATTATCGCGGCTACGAGCCCGCGCCCTCCACCGCCTCGCAGACCGCCTGGGCGGCGCTGGCGTTGATGGCGGCGGGCGAATTGGATCATCCGGCGCTCAAGCGCGGCGTGGCTTATTTGTGGAAGACGCAAGCGGAACACGGGTTGTGGGACGAGGCGCGCTTCACCGCCACCGGCTTCCCGCGCGTCTTCTATCTGCGCTATCACGGTTACGGAAAATTCTTTCCGCTGTGGGCGCTGGCGCGCTACCGCAATCTGCTGCGCGCGAACGAAAAGCGCGTCAGCGTCGGGCTCTAGGGCGAGCCGGTTGGACTTTCGCGCGGGGTTGTCGCTTCGCCGATCACGGGAGAATCGGCGATGACCACAAGCCTTGGCCACGCGAAAAAACAAGCGCCGCGCGACACGTCGGCGCCCATCCTCGTCGTGACCGGGCTTGCGCGCGAGGCCGCCTGCCTTCGCGGCGACGGCGTGATCGCGCTGTGCGGCGGCGCCGATGTCGGCCTGTTGCGCGCGGCGCTCCTTGAGCGGGCCGAAGACGAATTTTCGGCGGTCGTGAGCTTTGGCCTCGCTGGCGGGCTGGACCCCGCGCTGCGTCCCGGCGACGCGGTGGTTGGAACGACGGCGACGAGCGGCGGCGAGCGTTTCGACACGCATCCGGCCCTGCGCAAGGTTTTGCTCGACGGCTTCTTCGGCGCCGGCGTCGCGGCGCGGGAGGGCGTGGTCGCGGGCGTCGACGCCCCCGTTCTCACGGTGTCCGGCAAGGCGGAATTGCGCGGGCGAAGCGGCGCCGCGGCGGTCGATATGGAGTCGCATCTCGCCGGCGCCTTCGCGCGGCGGCGCGGCCTGCCCTTCGCGATCCTGCGGGCGATCGGCGATCCCGCCGCGCGCGCGCTGCCGCCGCTGGCGGCCAAGGCGATCCGCCCCGACGGTGGCGTCGATGTCGCCGGAGTTTTGCGGGAACTGGCGCGCGAACCGACGCAGATAGGCGATCTCATCCGCGCGGGGCTCGACGCCCGCGCGGCCTTCGCGACCTTAAGCCGCTGTGGAGGTTTGATCGGCCCGCTGCTTCGCCTCGTGCTCGCGGGTCTGTGACAGCGTCGCGACATTGGCGTCGAACACATATTCGGCCGGCCGCTGCTTATCGAGCGAAATGTCGGGCGCCATCGGGCCGTCGGTTTTGACGCCGAACAGCGCGACTTTCAGCGCGCGCCAGGGGCGCCTCACGCTGTCTTCCACCGCCGTCGCCTCGAAGCCCGAATGGACCATGCAGTCGGCGCATTTTTCGTAATTGCCGACGCCATAGGCGTCCCAGTCGGTTTCTTCCATCAACTGCTTGAAGGTCGGGACATAGCCCTCGCCGAGCAGATAGCAGGGGCGCTGCCAACCGAACACCGTGCGCAGCGGCATGCCCCAAGGCGTGCAGTGGTAGCTCACATTGCCGGCGAGGAAGTCGATAAAGAGGCCCGATTGCTGCAAGGCCCAGGCCTTCCCGCCCTTGCCGCGCTTAAGAATGGCGCGGAACAATTCCTTGGTGCGGGCGCGGTTGAGGAAATGCCCCTGATCGGGCGCGCGCTCATAGGCGTAGCCCGGCGACACCGTCATGCCGTCGACGCCGATTTTCGTCAGTTCGTCGAGGAAGGCCGCCGCGCGGACAGGATCGGTGTTGGAGAAGAAGGTGCTGTTGGTGGTGACGCGGAAGCCCTTGGATTTCGCCAGCTTCACCGCCTCGATGGCGCGCTCGAAGACGCCGTCCTGGCTCACGGCGTGGTCGTGCATCTCCTTGTCGCCGTCGAGATGGATCGACCAGGTGAAGTAGGGATTGGGCTTGAACTGGTCGATTTTCTTGGCGAGCAGCAGCGCGTTGGTGCAGACGATGGCGAATTTCTTGCGCGCGATGACGCCCTCGACGATCGCGGCGAGGTCTTTGTGCAAAAGCGGTTCGCCGCCGGCGATCACCACGACGGGCGCGCCGCACTCGTCCACCGAGGCGAGCGCGTCCTCGACCGAGAGCCGCTTGTTGAGGATGGGGTCGGGATAATCGATCTTGCCGCAGCCGGCGCAGGCGAGGTTGCAGCGAAACAGCGGCTCCATCATCAGGACGAGCGGATAGCGCTTGCGCCCCAAAAGCTGCTGGCGGACGAGATAGGCGCCGACCTTGGCGACATAGCGAAACGGAATGGACAAGGCAGGGATCCTAAAGCTTTGCCGACAGCGCGGCGAGACGGTTCAAGGCCGCCAACTGCGAAACTTCCCCTAACATGAAAGCTGCGGCGAGGAAAAGCCGGGGGGCAGAGGGGGCGGGCCATGCGCGAAATTTCGGCTTTGCACCAAGAGCAGACGCTCGGGCTGGTGAAATCCATAGTCGCTTATGGGGGCGCGGTTCGATAATGGTTTCCGCGATTGGCGAGAATCCGTATCGCTCCGCGCACCCTCTCAAAACGGAGTTTTTTGGGAAGCAAACAGCATTACTGAGAAGATAGAACCACTACTCCTCCGTTAAAAGTTCGCGCACAGATTCGATCGCTTCGCCCCAATTTTCTCGAATTACCTCGACAACTCTTGCATCAGACTCACCATGATGCTGTTCCTCAAACCATGCTTGATTCCGACTATTGATACGATCACGGTAACCGCGTCCTGATTCACGAGCGCAAGCACGCCAAAACTCGGCATCCACACCCATTTCATCAGCATGGATGCTCTCTCCGACCAATTGGACCTTGCGGACCATGTTGTCGAATCCGTCTTCCAGAACTCTCACGGTCTGCCGCACAAGGTCATGGGCGTCGGCGAGTTGATCGTCATTCAGCAAATTCTCTGCGATCTGCTTAAAACCTTTGAGCTTTGGTTCCGCAATCTGCGTTGCGATCCGCCGTGCTCCATGGCTCAATTGATGGGCGTAGTCCAAATTCTGCCACTCACCATTACGAACGACCGAGGCATATATCGTGCGCCAGTGCGCCGATCGAGTAGCGGACAATAGACTCTCGTGCACGCGCCTCGTGGGCGGAGTCGTCAGTTCGGCGTTGTGGCTGAGCCATGTCTTCAAGCTATGAGCGGCCTGCCGCATAACCTCACGCGCCTGTTCCTTTTCATAATTGAGCAACAGGGCATTCGCTCCACCAATTATCTCGCGTAGTGAGTTGCGATGGAATTCGCGAACGGCCTCAATGCGCTCTAAAATGAAGGACCGAAGAGTGTCTGGCGCGTCCTCAGCAGCATTAAAAAATACTACTGGTAACTTTGTTAGTCCGAGCGGATGCAACTTCAAGACCACTTCCTCCGCCTTGAGTTCATATCCCTCGACCGCAGTCTGCACTGAGTAGCCGTTATCCTTCATGTTTAGAGCTTCGCCCGGCCGGGGAAGCGCCAAAATTGCAACATTGCTTTCGAGTGAACGCACGCCTGCTTCTTTGGCCCGCGATAGGAGTTGCCGCACGGGCGTGGCGGGTGCCTCGTTAAAGACCGTGCAGAGCACTACAACTGTGTGAGCGTCATCGAAATGCTGCTCGAGGTCAGCTCGAGCAGCAATGTCATCGATTCCTTGGGTGTCGATTAAAGTGACGGACAACGAATCGTCCCCGAGCACTGCTCTAGGGATCACAAGCTCGATCCGCTTAGGCAGAGTGAATTCTGGGTGACGGCCGTTATTCACCCGCTCAAATATTTCTTGAAGCCATTCCAAAGGAGATTGGCTGGCGGTGTCGGAATACCAAATGTCGCGCCGATCCCTTTTGTGCGGTAGGGCTTATCCCCTTTGTTCCGGCGATTGGACGCGCGGACGGCTCTCGTCTATAAGAACAAAATGGCAACGCATCCCCAGGTCAGCCGCTGGAAGCACGACCGCCCGCCCTCGCTCCAGCAATTCATGGCGGATTTTGCTG
>Ga0181524_10001033_pt1 | contig 33169 bp, 32 predicted proteins | sample PEATcosm2014_Bin_34_FD_119761 | JGI IMG/M metagenome (GOLD analysis project Ga0181524, IMG submission 119761) | Peatland microbial communities from MTU Mesocosm Facility, Houghton, MI, USA - PEATcosm2014_Bin05_60_metaG | ecosystem: Environmental > Terrestrial > Soil > Wetlands > Peat | place... | reverse complement strand
TCGGCCCGCATTGGGTGGACCTGATTTGGCACTACTACCACAGCAAGCCGGTCTCCCTCACGGCCGTCGGCCAGAAGAAGCGGCTGGCCCGCGAGGGCATCAACGCCTACGACGCCGTCCAGGTGCGCGTGGATTTCGACAACGGCATGAGCATCCATTTCCTGAACAACTGGATTACGCCGCCGGATTTCGAGGGACCGGTCAATCAAGGCCACGAAATCGTGGGCGTCTGCGGCAAGATCGAGAGCGACCAGCAATACCGGGGCCTGCGCTGGTGGAACCAGGGCGGGGGCAGCCGCACCGCCAACAACCATTTCACCCGCGACGTCAGGCGGCCCGACGGCACGCAGGCTTACGTGGGCTACGGCGTGGACAGCCTGACGGCGGGCCTGGCGGCGATTTGCCGGATAAAGTTTCTGGGCGCCAGCCGCCAGAGCGTGGCGGACGCTTACCCCACGGCCGAAGAGGCGCGCATCACCGTGGCCATCATCCACGCCGCGCGCCTGGTTCGGGACCTCAATTTCAAGTACCTCCAGGCCGGCAAGGGGGCCACGGTCTCCGCCCGGTTCGGCCCGGAGGGCATCACCATCGTGGACCCGAATCGGATGGGGGAAGCAAAGGTGTTCGAACGGGTGTACCAGAGGCCTGTCTAACTCCGGCGCGCGATTTTTGCTCTTGTTTGCAATCGTTGGTTCGCTCAAGAGGCTTGTAATTTGCATGGGCAGACGCGATTGTTTGCATTGTATGGCAACAATGACTAAAGATAAGAGCGTTACCCTGCGGTTGACCAAACCCGAGAAGGCGGATCTGGTAGCCGCCGCGACTTTGACCGGCCAGCCCCCGGGTACTTTGGCGGCTCTTTACGTCAAAGAGGGTGTCAAACGTTCGCGTTTTCCTGCCATCGAATTTCGAGACGGCGCTCCTGGCCGGGTGGCCTATGTCACCGGTACGCGGTGGCCTGTTTGGATGGTCGTGGATTTGGTCGAAGATCTGGGCGGAAACACGTCGAAGGCGGCTAAACGGCTCGAAAAACCCGAGCCGGTCATAAAGATGGCGCTCGCTTATGCCAAAGCCTACCCGGAGGAAATTGCCGCCAGTCTCGCACTGCACGCGCACCGGGACTTCGAGGCTCTCAAAGCCGTTTTGCCAAACCTCGAAGAACTGTGAGGCTGCTGCTGGACGAGCACATCCCTCGCGAAGCGGCCAAGGCGTTGCGAAGAAAGTTTCCGGCATTGGATGCGGTTTCCATCTTCGACACATCGTTGCGGGGGCTGGCAGACCCTCCATTGCTCGATACGCATGATCGCGAGGGCTGGACGTTAGTCAGCCGCGATGTGAACTCGCTCCCGGAATTCGTCAAGGCTCGTTTCGCCGCAGGTTTGACACATGGCGGGGTGATTTACGCCGACAGCAAGCGTCTCCGGCAGTCGGACGTGCGGGGCCTGATTCGGCGACTCATTGCCTTTGTCGAAAAACATGGCGCTGAAGATTGGACATGCCGCGAAGGATGGCTTTAGGGAGATAATTGATTGCATTGACCAGTTCGTTTTGGCTATCTGGCACAACACTTAATAAATGGGCAAAGAATTCAGCATCACTCCTCGCGCGGTTCCCCTGGTCAAAACCAAGTATCGCCGCATCCTCACGCCTTTGCCGCACCCCGACTCGGTGCCGACGCTCGAACGATTGCACCGGTTCGAGCCGCAATCCATGCGCGGACAGCCCCCGCTGGTTTGGGACCGCGCAGAAGACATTTTCGTTTATGACAAATATGGCAACCGGTGGCTGGATTGGAGCAGCGGCGTGCTCGTGGCCAATTCCGGCCACGGCTCGCCCGAGGTCCGCCGCGCCATCCTCGAGCAGGTCAACAGCGGTCTTTTGCACAATTACGTCTTTCCCAGCCGGCAACGCGCCGACCTGGTGGAGGAACTGGTCCGGCTGGCGCCGCCGGGGCTGGGCAAGGTCTTCCTGCTGACCACAGGCTCGGAAGCAACCGAATGCGCCCTCAAGCTGGCGCGCGCCCATGGCATCGCCAAAGGGGGCAGAAAGAAAATAGCCCTGGTTGGCGCCGAACGCGGGTTTCATGGCCGGACCCTCGGCGCTCAGCAGGCCGGCGGGATTCCGGGGCAAAAGGGCTGGATCGTCAATGAAGACCCCGCCATTGTGCAGGTCCCTTTCCCGGACGGGTACTGGACTGAAGACACACGTTTCGACCTCTTCCGGGAGACGCTCCGGAAAAAGGGTGTGCAGCCGGAGAACGTAGCGGGCGTCATGTTTGAAACTTACCAGGGCGTCGGCCCGGACTTCGCGCCGGTCGAATACATCCGCCAGCTTGCCGACTGGTGCAAGGCATGGGACGCCCTGTTGATCTTCGACGAAGTCCAATCCGGCTTCGGGCGCACGGGCAAGTTCTGGGCCTTCGAGCATTACGGGGTGACGCCCGATTTGATCTGCTGCGGCAAAGGCATCTCCAGTTCCCTGCCGCTCTCGGCCGTCATCGGCCGGGCTGAAATCATGGACCAGTTCCCGCCCGGTTCGATGACCAGCACCCATACCGGCAACCCGGTCTGCTGCGCAGCCGCCCTGGCCAACCTCCACAAGCTCGTCGCCGAGGACCTTCCGGCCAATGCCGCCCGAATGGAGAAGGTCCTGGCGCCCGGCCTGGCCGATCTCCAGCGCCGACACCCGGAGGTCGTCGGCTGCTGGACCTGCCGCGGCCTGGTCGGCGGCCTCCAAATGACCCAGCCCGGCAGGAAAGAGCCAAACCACGACCTGGCCCACGACATCGTCGAACGCTGCTTCCACAAAGGGCTTTTGTTTTTCTGCCCGGTCGGCGCCTGGGGACAGACGGTAAAAATCGCGCCGCCCTTGACCATTCCTGAGGAGGCCGTGAGAGAAGGCTTGTCGGTGTTGACCGAGGCGGTCGACGAGGCGGTGGGCGCCTTGCAGCATCAGGGTTGGTTCAAGATTCTGTAGGAGCCGATGTGAGGAGGCTCGAATCGCTCCTCTCTTTAAGAAGTGAGCCTCACGTCGGCTCCTGCATTCTGGGGGGATCTTGAATCAGCCCCGTTGAAGGATTGATTTTCTCATTTCGAGGTTGCAAATCGCTGGAAAGACCGCCATTGTCTGCTCTGCACAGGTTCGGGGCGTAGCGTAGCCTGGCTAGCGCGCTTGTTTCGGGTACAAGAGGTCGTGAGTTCGAATCTCACCGCCCCGACCACTCTTTCGCCCCGGTAAATCCGGGCGGAGTTGAACATCCCGCCGTTTCGGGAGGCGCGGGCGAAGGTGTCGGCCCCAAAGCTTCCCCAAATGTTTCGAGCGTTTCGGCGGGAGAAAGCGAGCAAAACGTGAAGTTCCCGAAAAAGCTTAAGTATCGCGGGCGCGTCCTCGCCACCATCTACGGCAAGAACGCCAGCGGCTACTATCGGCTCTATTGGCGGGTGCGGGCAGATGGGAAGCCGCGCAGCCGGATGCGGGACTTCGCCACCTACGGGGAAGCCAAGCGCGAGGGTGATAAGCTGGTTTCCGACCTGGCCAAAGGCTCCCAAGTGACCGCCCTGACACCGGGCCAGGCCAACGACGCCCTGGCCGCGCTGGAATGCCTGCGCGGCTTCTACGGGGCAACCGGGCGCAAGGTGTCCCTGCTGGCCAGCGTCTCCGAGTACTGCGAAGCGGCCGGCAAGCTGGGCGGGCGCACCTTGGGCGAGGCGGTGGACGGCTACCTGTCCAACGTCGCCACCGTAAGGCGCGTGGACCTGTCCGCGGCGGTTGAGGAGTTCCTGCGGATGCGCGAGGCCAAGACCAAGGCCGAAGACGGCAAGCGCCCGCAACTGTCCCCCGGCTACCATTACATCGTGGCTATGTGGCTGCGGGAGTTCGCCAAGACCCTTCCCGGCTACGCCGTTTGCGACCTGACAAAGGAACCGCTCAACCTCTACATGGCGCAGCATGGCGACGTTTCCACCCGGACACGGAACGGCCGCCGGACGGTCCTGGGCATGTTCCTGAAATGGTGCGTGAGGCAAGACTACCTGGCCGCCAATCACCGCTTGCTTGAAGCCGATGGCATGGCCCAAGAGGGTTATGAGCCGGAGAGCATCGAATTCTATTCGCCTGCCGAATTGGCCAGCCTCCTCGAAGGCGCCGGCAAAGAGCCGGACTACAAAGGGCTTGTCCCGGTGATCGCGTTATGCGGACTGGCCGGACTGCGGCTGCAAGAGGCTGTGCGCCTGACCTGGGCGGACGTTTTCCACGTAGCCGGCCATGTCGAGATTTCCAAGACCAAGAGCAAAACTCGGTCGCGCCGGCTGGTGGCAGCCTGCCCGGCCCTGGCCCAATGGCTCGAACCATACCGAGTCTGTGAAGGCCCGGTCTGGCCCGATTCCCTGGATTTCTTCCACTCCCGCTTTGGGGACCTGCGCGAGTCCCTCGGCATCCCTGCCCGAAGGAACGGTCTGCGGCATGGCTTCGTGTCTTACCACTTTGCCTTGCACTCGAATGAGAACCTGACGGCGGCAGAGGCCGGCAACTCGCCCGCCATGATTCACGCCCACTACAAAGGGCTGGCTACGAAGAAAGAAGCCGAGCAGTGGTTTGCCGTCTCGCCCGCCCGGCCGGCCAACATCATCCCGATGGGTGCCGCCGCACCTCAGACCGGGAACGCTGCAATATGACCGAGCCGGCTCATCAACTGCCGAACTACTGGACGCTCGACAGGCTGCGCATTGCGGGATTTGCATTCCCCATTCCGCCGTTCATTTCGCGTCAGGACTTCGAGCAAGTGCGACCAGGCCAACAACGCAAAGTTTATCCTACTGCGCCACCAAGAGAACTCTTCCTGTACCGGCCAACTCGCTTTCGGGCGTTCGAGGATGACATGCCGAGTGAAGTGGTTCGTTCTGCCGCAGAATGCTCCGGCCAAGTGGACGCCCGGCCTATGGAGGAACTCGACTCGTGCGCGCACGACGCGATCCGACAAATCCTCACTCGCGCCGCGGCCGGCGACGAAATGGCCATGCGCCTGTTTGTGGAGCGGGTTCACCTGTTCGTCCGCTGCCTTGAACTTCTCCAAACAGCTCAGCCTGAGAAACTCCGCGCGTTGGCGGCCGAACGTTCGCGGTGGCCCGTGCTGCTCAGCCTCAATCCACAGGACATGCGGATAGCGCAACAACGCCTCCGCGATCTGACCCTCGGCGAGAAAGCCCTCGCGCCCACGCGCTCGAACCAGCGCACAGATCGGCGGATATTCTGGACACGGATGGCTCAATTTGCCGTCTCGGAGTGCGACTGCACTCGCGTCATGGTCCCCATACTCGCAAGCCTCGCCGCCAGCGCCGGCGTTGCGCCCAAACGCATACCTCACATGGCGTGGAGGACACCCCTTGACGCAACCTGTTACTTCATGCGCGATGGCTGCATCTGCATTGCCGACTGGGAAAAGCTATGCCTTAATTTGTCGAAGCCTATCACCAAAACGAATTTCAAGGAGTGGTGGGAAGTGGTTCGCCGGTTTGCGTACGAATACTGGGACAGCTCCCCTGCTGCCTACGCTTCCGCTCTCAAGATCATCGGGCAGCCTGACATTGGCGAAGCCATCCGGCGCAACATGGCGTTTGACCGGCTCGAACAAGCACTCCGCGGCCTGACCGGGGCACGGTAGCAGACCGGCCCAGGTACTGTAAGACCAGAGGCGCGTAGCGTGGCATACTCGTGCCATGTTACATCTCAAAAAGCTGGCCGAGGCCGCCGGGGCCAGCAACGAGACCGAGCCGGCGGGACTACTCACCACGCCCGAGGTGCTTGAACGGCTGAGGATCAGCAGGCGGACACTCGCCTGCTGGATCGAGCGGGGCACGATCCCGGTGATCAAGATGCCAAACAGCCGCCGGCTTCTTTTCAATTGGAACTCGATCTTGGGCGCCCTAATGCGCCACGAGCGAGGAGGCCGCCAATGAGCGCGAGTGGTACAAGCGGCGGCCCCCGCCAGGGCCAGCCTCAATTAGTGGACAGAATTACAGTAGCGCCACTCCGGCCCGCCGTCAAGCCCCCGCGCCGCCGCACGGCCAAGTCCCGGCAGGTAGGGCGACCGGACAGCCGGGACAGGCTGCTCTCCGCCATCCTCGACTTGCTGCTGGTCGCAATCGAGCAGCACTACTCTCCCCGGAGGACTCGCCCATGACCGCCGCCGCTGGACACGATCCTGTTGTGTCTTGGTTCTCACGAGCCGCCGAGAATCTCCCGGATCGTGACATCCCGGCCAGTGAATTTGTCGAGGAGATCCGCAAGGGCACGTACCACCGCCAGGTCGAGGAAATCCGCAAACGCTTCGCCAAAGCACTGGCCCGGACTAATGGCGACGGAAAGGCCGGCAAGAAAGCTGTGGACGCGCTCAAGAAGCGGTTGCCTTCAATCTCGGTCTCCGGGACATTTGGGATTCGATCAAAGGACAAGCTGCAACAGCATAGTGGTCTGCTCACAGCGGACCTGGACTTGCTCGGGGACAACCTCATGGAGATCAGGAGAAAACTCGAAAGTGACCCCCACGTTTGGGCCGCTTACGTTTCCCCTACAGGCACAGGCTTGAAGGTCATCTATCGCGTCCCGGTCTGCGCCGACCAGCACCAGCACCAGGCCGCCCATGCGACCGTGGCCAGCCACGTCAAGGCACTCTGTGGGGTTGACATTGACGCAACGGGGGACGTGGATCGGATGTGCTACACAAGTGTTGACCGGGCTGCCTACCTCAACCTGGCAGCCGTCGAGTTGCCAGTCACCACAGAGGCCAAGCCACCGGACACGCCAGGGGCAAGGGGGGCCAAGGCCGCCCCCGGTCGAAATGGCTCCCTCAGTCTCAGCGAGCGCCAGAGGATAATTGAGGAAGTAGCCGGCCCCGTTCGCTGGGAGAACGCCACCGAGGGATACTGCGATTGTCCGGGCAAGGCCAGGCACACGACCGGGGACGGCGAGAGGGATTGCAAGGTCTATCTCGGCCAGGTTCCTACGATCAAGTGTATGCACACGTCCTGCTTGGCGGTTATCGAGGGCCTGAACCACACGCTACGCTCCCGCATCGGCAGGGCCGAGTGGCGGTCCACCGGGGAGTCTCGCGCCCGGCCCGGCAGTGTTACCGCCGAGTACCTTGGCCCCGCATCAACCGCTGAGCGGCAGACGATTGAACCGCCGCCGAGATACTCGCCCCCTCCGCTCACACTCCTTCCAGTCGCGTTGCGCGATTATGTGTCATCCCATGCCAAATCGCTCGACGTTGACGTTGCCTTTGTCTTCCTCCCCCTTCTGAGTTCTCTTGCGGCGGCGATCGGCAACAGTCGGAACCTTCGCGTCAAGAAAGGCTTCACGCAGCCCGCGATTCTGTGGACAACGGTTGTCGCCAGAAGCGGCGCCAGGAAGTCGCCCGCGCTCTCCGCCTGCACTACCTTCTTTTGTTCGCGCGAGCGCGACCTTGTCCGCCGGAACGTTGCCGCCGGGGTGGTCTATGAGGAGCATCACCGGGAGTGGGAGGCCACCGAAAAAAAGAAGCGCGGCGCGGAACCGAGCCCACCGCCGCGCCTGACATGCCTGCTCGACGACCTAACGCTGGCGGTGGTGGCGCCCATCCTCCGAGACAACCCGCGCGGTACGCTCGTATCCAAAGACGAGCTCGCTTCGTGGCTCGGGTCGTTCGGTCAGTTTTCCCGCACAGCGGGCGGAGCCGCCGCAGACGTGAGCGGCTGGTTAAGTCTTCACAACGGAGAAAGGTTGATCGTGGACCGCAAGACCAACCGCGAGTCGTACCGCATCTTTCATCCCCGGCTCAGCATCGCCGGTTGCATCGCACCGTCCGTGCTGAGGGACGTGCTAACGAGGGATTTTTTTCAGCGCGGCCTGCCTGCTCGGATTCTGTTTGCGGCGCCACCACCGCGCCCGAACGTCTGGACAGACGAGGAAGTGCCTGGCGCTTTGGAGCGCGAGGCCGCCCTGGTCCTGCAACGGCTCTTCGCGCTGGAAGCAGACGAATGCGAAGACGGTCCTCTGCCGACGGAGTTATCCGTTACGCCGGCCGGTTTGGAAGTGTTCAAAGCGTTCTACAACGACGTCGGCAATCACGCCATCGAGGCAGAGGAAAAGGGGGAAGCCGCGTGGAACAAGTTGACGGGCGGCGCGGCACGCCTCGCACTGGTCGGTCACCTCGCCCACGGGCTCGACGGGACACCCATTGATGGGCCTGTCATGCAGGCTGCCGTGGCCTTGGCAGAGTGGTTCGGGCGTGAGGCGGAGCGGATTTACACCTCCTTCTCCGAGCCGCCCGAAGCGGCCATGTGCCGCCGGCTTGTCGAGTTTATCGAGCGGCGCGGCGGTCAGGCCACCGTGAAAGAAATCGCTGACAGCTTTCGTCCGCTCAAAAACCAATCTGAGGCTGTAGAACGATGGTTGAACCTCATGGCGCGAAGTGGGGCGGGCCAATGGACCCCCGCCGAGACCAGCGCCAGAGGGGGACGGCCCACCAGGAAATTTCGCCTGAAATCAGAGACGCTCGGCTGTCCGCGTCCGCTAAACCCCGGAATTCCGCAGGAAAACAGAGGTTTCGCGGACGCGGACACTCACGTTCTGCCGGATAAAGACGAGGCAAGCGAAGGCGCGGCGCTGCTCGTATGAACCCCACCATCGAAGTTCGCGAACGCGCCGCCCGACTTGGACTGAGGCTTGAAGCCCGAGGCGACAGTCTTGCCGTCATCCCCGCGAGCCGATGTCCGCCGGACTTTGCGGACGTGCTGCGCCGGCACAAACCCGAGCTTCTCTCCTGGCTTGAGGCCCGTGCCGCGGGACTCACGCCCGACTGTGCTCCGTGGCTCCATGTCGCCAAGCAAGTCCTGGGTGGCGCGCTCGACGGCGCCGACCGTTCCACCCGCGAAAGTCTGGCCATCGGACTTCGCGCTGTCAGCCACCCCCTGTCTCAGGACGCACTCGGGCGGCTGACCGCCACTGCAGGATGAACCCTCCGTCTCCAATGAACAACGCCGCTGCCCGCGTTCATACCGCCCAATTGCCCCCGCCATGCGCCGCTCCGGCCCCGGCCGCCACTCTGACGCCTTCCGGGCCTTCCGGCGCGCCCCACGCGCCACAGGCCACCCAGGCGACAGGGGCACCGGGCCGCAGCCGGCAGCCTGGCGCGACCATCGCGGGCAACTTGTGCCCTTCGCGGGCCGGCATGGCCCCCTTCACGGGCTCTGTCCGACGATTGAAAAATACCGAAGCCTTTCACTTTTGCTAAGATACGTGAGTGCGATATGAGCCCGATACGAGTCAACCGGCTCCGCGCTCACAGATTCCTTGAATCGGTCCATGATTTCGGGCGGCGTTCCAAAAGTCACGCTGCCCTTGGCGACCGTGCGAAACACGAGGTAGGCTGGGCCATTAGAGGCGCGGATCACATCCTCAGCCCGGAGCCAATGGAGAGATTCTCCGAAGACAGGCAAGCCAACCAAGTTGAACACAGGGCTGCTCCAAAGCAATAAGCCAAGCGGCACGCCGACGAATGCCAAGCAGACCAGTCTATAGGGCTTCAAGATTATGTTGTCCTGCATCCACTCAAACTTGGCCAGCCATCCGAATAAAAAGAACGGGCCGTAGCTCAGAAACAGAAGAAGCACCCACAGGATCGGCAGGTACAGAACAAGCACCCAGGTTTCAAGAAAACTCCGCCAACTCTGGAACGGAAAACATGCCCAGAAAACGACCTGCCAGAAAGCGTATCGCAACGGGCCAATCGCGGCGAATGCGGGGAGAACGACACACCCCAGGATCTTGAAGGCGCGAGGTGCCGCTGAAACGTCCCTCAACATAGATAAAAGGGTCACGCCAACCCAAAGGGCTACCGACAAGGCCATGATCCAGGCGCAAACCGTCGAGAATGCGGACGAAGCAAAAGGATCGTTCATAGACATGTGGTCATCGTTGAGGGCATCGATCACGCGGGCGGTGTCGCACCGAATAATAACACAGTCGTAAAATCACGGGCGGAACAACTGGACAAGCAGCCAGAAAAGTCCATACAGCAAGAGCATAATCAGCAAGCCGCCGACGACCTGCGCAACAAGCAGCGCAACCGTGGTTCCAACACAGCCCACCGCAGCTTCCTTGCCGGAAGTGTCTTTATGCTGCTCGCACCACTTGATCCCGATGACAAGCCCTACGACCGCACCAGCCCAGGCGGCCCATTCAGGATCGAAAGCCACTCGACACCACCAGTAACCTACCGAGGAACTAAAGAGCAGAATCGTGGAGAACCAAAAGAACCGCCTCACGGTCATGAGGCGCTCCACCTGCGGGGCGTGGATTATCGGCCTTCCGCATCGAGGACAAGATTCTCCGCCAGGGCAAATGTCCACCACCGGAAATTCAAAAGTTGCCCCACAGTCGGCACACCTGCCGGTGACAGACACGGTTTCTTCCGCAACCTGCCTCGGGGGTGGCTGGCGGAGAACGACCAGCTTACCACAATGCGGGCAATTGCACTCTCGCCCGATCTCCTGCTCCAGGAACTCGTAACTACCTCCGCACAGGGGGCAGGTGTTGGTGACGTATTTCATGGACGCTCGGCCGCGGAGCGGTGGCGGTGCCCTACTCGCCGTCGCTACGGCTCCAGCCGCACTGCCCCGCTCCCGCTGGGTCCCAGGAAGAAGCCCGAACCGAATCCCGGGCCCTGCAACAACACGCCGCCGAATGACACCGGCTTCGACGCGGCGGGATTCACCACGCTGCCACTAAAGGCCCCCGTGGACGGCGTAAAGGTTAGGGTGAGCTTTGGACCGCCCAAAATGGTGGCGAGATTATTGGTCGCAAGGGTGATCCGGTTGGTGATACTCTCCATCAAGCCGCCGCCATCCAGCGTCAGTGTCAAGTTCGTGCTGATAGTCAGGCCCAGGACGTTGGTGCCCCTGCCTGGCGGGAAGTACCGCTGCCCAAACGCCTCGGTCGTCAGGGAGAATCCCGCAGGGTAGTACTGCGTCTTAACGGGAAGCTTCACCCAGGCTACGGGGCCGCCGAAGGCTGAGGCGTTTGTGAAAGTGAGCCAACTCCACAATACCCCCTGGCCGCCGTAGAGCGATGCGTAGAGCGGCCATTGTCCGTACTTGGACACAGACACGCCTGGCGTAATCTTCGTCCCATCCGCCAGCGTGCCCGTGAACGAGATCGCGCCGTTCTTGCCGACCGTCAAGGTGCCGTAGCTGTCCCCACCCGGCTGATTCGTGGACCCAGAAGCGCCAGCGATGATCATGGTGTAACGCCCCGCTTCCGGGGCCAGCTTGGTCGTGCCGTCATAGATCGCCCTATCCCCTGCGAGCGTCGCGATCCAAGTACCATCACCCACACTGCCCGTTACCCGGTCTGTCCCGTTTGTAAGGTCCAGTTTCATGTTTACCGTCAGCGCGGCCGCGTTAGGCCGCGCAACCGTCTCGCTGGCCCCGCCGGTGAAATCGAATTGCCCGGTCAGGGAATGGCGGTCTCCGCCCACCTGCAGGCTGCCGCTGTAAGCTCCTTTAGCCGCAACCGTGATCGTGAAGCAGCCGCAACTCTGCGGAGAAACGCCGTTCGCTTCATCACCGAACAAGCCGTTGTAGGTGCCACTTACGGCAGGGAACGGATTCGGAATGAAGTTGGCCACCAAGTTGCGGTCGCTGCGCAGCGTGAAGGTATAGGTGACTGACGCGCTGACATGGGCGCCGTTCTCTGTCCAGTTGGCGAAGATGTAGCCGGGGCTTGGGGATGCCGTCACGGTCCTCGAACTGCCCGCTCTGAAGGTGCCACCGCCGCTCACCCTGCCGCCGGCGCTTGGTGAGGCGGCGACGATAATGGTATCAGTCAGGTTTGTGGCAAAGTTCGCCACCAGATCCCGATTTGCCGCCAGTGCGAAGCTGAAGCTGTTGGAACTGCTCAACACCATCCCGTTTTCTGTCCAATCGAGGAAGTGGAAGCCGAGGTTTGCCGTTGCGGTCAGAAGCACGACGGCCCCATTGGTGTAGGCACCCCCTCCTGATATTGACCCGCCCGCTGTTGGGGATGCGCTCGTTGTGACCGTGTAGAGCGGCGCGAAATTGGCCGTCAACGTCCGGTTGGCCGTTACGGTGAAGGTGTAGTTGGCCGACGCGCTGACCGGGACGCCGTTCTCCGTCCAATTCACAAAGGCGAAGCCTGCATTTGGCGCGGCCAGCACGTTGACGCTGGACCCTGCGATGAAGCTGCCCCCACCGGAAACCGAACCGCCCGCTGGGGGCAAAGCATTGGCAACGACTGTGTAGAGCGGCGCGAAATTGGCCGTCAACGTCCGGTTGGCCGTCACGGTGAAGGCGTAGCTGGCTGACGTGCTGACCGGGACGGCGTTCTCCGTCCAGTTCACAAAGGCGAAGCCTGGATTTGGCGCAGCCAGCACCTTGACGCTGGACCCGCTGAGGAACGTGCCCCCACCCAGAGCAGAGCCGCCTGCCGTCGGCGAACCACCGACGGCGACGGTGTAAAGCAGGGCGAAGTTCGCGATAAGTGTCCGGTTCGCGTTGGCAGCAATGACGCAACTGGTTGACGTGCTAACCTGCACACCATTCTCGGTCCAATTCACAAAGCCATAGCCCGCGCTTGGCGCGGCGGCGAGGGTGACAATCGAACCGCTTACATAGCTGCCTCCGCCGGAAGTTACGCCTCCCGCGGGCGGCGAAGCGGCCGTCGTGATGGTGTAAAGCGGGGCAAAGTTTGCCGTCAACGTCCGGTTGGCCGTTACGGTGAAGGTGTAGTTGGCCGACGCGCTGACCGGGACGCCGTTCTCCGTCCAGTTCACGAAGGCGTGGCCCGGACTTGCCGTGGCCGTGACCGTCACGCTTGAGCCGCTGACGAAGGTGCCGCCGCCCGAGACCGAGCCGCCCGCAGCAGGGGAAGCACTGGTGCTGACCTGGTAGAGCGGCGCAAAGTTGGCCGTCAACGTCCGGCTGGCCGTTACGGTGAAGGTGTAGCTGGCTGACGTGCTGACCGGGGCGCCGTTCGCCGTCCAGTTCACAAAAACGTAACCTGAGTGTGGCGCAGCAAGAACGGTCACAGTTGAACCGGCAGTGAACGTCCCACTGCCGGAGGTCGATCCGCCTGCCGTGGGAGCGGCTGTTGTGGTAATGGTGTAAACCGGCTGCACCGCTATGAAAAGCGGGTACGCAAGCGAGGCAAAGACCGCGGCGTACCCACCAGCGCCAACTTTGAGGATCGCGTTATTGCCGCCGGAGAGTGTGTCCGCCACGTAGAGATTCCCCTTGCTGTCGAAGGCGATCCCCCAGAAGTTATGAAAGCCCGATACGGTGGCAAAGACAGAGCCGTGACCGCTCGGGTCGAATTTCATCACCGTGCTTCCCCCCGCTGCGAAGAGATTCCCGTTGCTGTCAAAGGCCAACCCTACAGGGCCGATGCCGAATCCAGAGGCAAAGACACCCCCGTTTCCACTCGGGTCGAATCTCAGAATCCTTCCGCCGTATCGGTCAGACACGTAGAGATTTCCGGTGCCGTCAAAAGCCAACCCCTCGGCGTCGACAAGGCCAGAGGCGAAAACTGAGCTGTTCCCGGCCGAATCGAATTTTACCACGCGGCCACCGCTTCCAGGGTCGGCTGCGTAAACATTGCCGCCGCTATCAATGGCGAGGGCTTCACCACCGGCTTTCGTGGCGAAGGTCGAAGGGTTCCCCTTCGCATCGAACTTCACAATCGAGCCAGAAGAATCACTGACCACGTAGAGATTCCCGCTGCTGTCAAAGGCCAAACCGGAAGCGCCGACGTTGAGGCCACTGGGGACGGAGCCAAAAACCGAGCGGTTTCCGCTCGAATCGAATTCCGTGATCGTGCCGTAAACGGAATCGGTGACGAAGATGTTATCGGCTTTGGCAGCGACGCTTGCGGAGAAAACGCAAGCGGTCAGCAGGCCCGCCCCTGTCATCCTGACCCGGCGTAGTTTCATAAAATCGGTTCCATCTGAATTAGAGAGCCATTGGGTGCTTCAAAAAGAAGGGCGCGAACCCGACGCGCCTAGGCTGAGGCACCGCGAAGCGCCCACACCAAAAGCTCGCCAGGCCGCGCCGAGTGGCGCGGGCCGTGGCGGGTTTTTAGTGTCGAAAATTCGCGGTTTTCAGCCTAACCCGACCTGTGCTCGCTAAATTGTCTTACGGCGGCAATCGAACGCCCAATCCGTTGCAAAGTCAACCACCAAGTCTGCCATTTTTGGCAGGACGGCTTGGGCACAGGTGATGCGCTCGGGAGAAGACCAACGGGGGAACGCTTTCCGGCCCCACCGCTACCTTGCGGGTTGCCAAAAGCGGCAGCCCTTTGACGGGAAAAAAGGGCCAGACCTAGAAGGGCGACATACAGCGCGCGCGGGCCGGCCCCACCCCGGCCCCCACAAAAGGCGGGGGGTCGTTTCCCCGGCGCGGCCCGGCTCCCCTGGGGAAGGGCATTCTCTCGCGTCCGAAGCACAAAAGCAGGGACCGGCACCGCCTGCCAGATCAGCCAGATCACCCGCCGCCGCGCGGTTGCTGAGAACCGCCCCGATGCCCGCGCTCGCGGGCTGCTCTCTCTGAGCGGCAGCCATTGCCGGTGTCTAGCGCCGTGGCGGTCCCTTCCAGCGCCGCGCGTGGGGCATCATTTCACGCAACTCGATTAGGTTCTGGGGGTGGAAGGCGAGGGACCACGCGAACCAGATCGCCAGGCGAGAGGCGCCGCAAGGCCGGCGCTGGTCGTAAATCCACTTCGTCACCACCCGCTCAGCCTGGCCGAGCCACGCGGCGACCGCAGGCACCGAGCCAGCCTCGCGGCGGATGTCGAGCAGCAGCAGACGGGCCTCCTCCTGGGTTGGAAGCCACGTCCGAACAACTGCATTGAGCGCCGCGTGCGTCATACCACCAGAGTCCCACCAGCCGGCGCGGAAGCAAAGCGAGAACGGGTTTTGCATGTTTTCAAGCCGAGCAAGCCCACTCTCACTCCGCGAACGCCAGCCGGCCCGTGCCCAGTGTCCTCGGCCCCCGCGACGGCCGAATTCGCGCGCCGGTTGGCCCCGGGCAGGCGTTTCGGGAGTGGGCGGGGGTAGGGGGTGATCCGCAAGCAGCGGCGCGATAGCGAGGCCCGGCCGCGTCAGGTTCGCATGTCCGGCCCCGCTCGGCAGAAGACCCTTTTTGGCCCGCCACAATGGCGGGAGTGGCCTTTCCAGGCGTCCGAATGGGTGGGTTGGTGGTCGGGGATGGTCCGCAGCGTCCTGACACTACGCCGGCCCGAGCCTCGCCCCCCGACTACAGCGCGAGCAGCCCGGGCGCAGGCCCCGGACCAGCTACGGTCGCGGTCACAGACCGGACGCGGATGCGACACGGACAAATCGTGGACATGGCTGCAGCCGCGGATTGAACACGGCCCCGGATTGGGCACGGACTGACCGTGGCTTCGGACATGAGAGCGGCACTTGCGCGGACAGCTTGCGATTTCTCCATGACCGCTTCGCGGACCAAAAAACCTTATCCGGTTAAGGGGAAACGCGTGCCCTGTCAAGAACCGGTAGGTTGCCAGCGTCCGGTTGACCGAGTGCTGCGGGTTGGTAGAGAGCCAATTTGCGCACTTCGATGATGCGGTTGGAAAGATGAACGTGGCAACCGGCGGGCGAAATACGGTGTTTGTGTTACACCCGCGCTGTCTCTGCTTCGCATAAACTCTCTCCCAATTGAGCCGCAGAGCAGATTTATGAACAGTGAGCAGAGAGATTTCCTGAGCGTCACCCGGATGCCGTCCGACTTATTGGGCGTGCCGGAAAACCGCAGCGAACAAAACCAAACAGCGTCAGGCCAGACCGGTTTCATTGACGAAAAGCAATTGCTGGCGAAGTTGCCAATCAGCCGCCGCACGTTGTTCAACTGGCGCACGACCGGCAAAATTCCCTGTGTGCGACTGGGCGGGCGTCGCATCCTGTTTCACTGGCCGAGCGTCGAGGCCGCGCTGCTGCGTCACCAGCGCGGAGGCCAGTCGTGAGCAAACGACCGGAGCCAGAGCAACGCGCCACAATGCCCTATAACGCGCCGGGCCGCCAGTCGGCGACTAACCCTTGACGCCAGGGCCGCGGGGTCCTACGCTCCCCGTAGAAGCTGCGCCTGCAACTATCACACCCCAAGGGGTCGAGCCCGAAAGGCCCGAGCCCGAGGATGAGCGAAAAGGCTCTGAAATGGGTGCGGAGGATAGGGGTGAAAGTCCCCTCCGGGATGCGGCTTCGTTGCGTGCAGGGATCGGCAAATTTCAAGCTGGCCATGTACCTGGCCGCCAGGAACACCACCGGCTTACGATTTAGCTGCCGCCCGTATGACCGGCAAGAACCACGGGAACACCAAGGCCGCGGTCCTGCCAGCCAGAAAAACCACGCCGGCAAGAGCGAGCCTCGCCCGAAAGACCGCCGAGATATAGAAGTCTGAGATACAGTTGCGCGGCGCCCCCCCGCCCCGGGCCCCCAAAAAAGGCCCCCCTTCTTTTCAGGCTCCCGCCCCGGCCGCCAGGGGCCAGGGCCGCAAGGCTGGCCCGCCCTGCCGGTTGGCGTGGCGCTACAGCCAGCCTGGCGTGTCCGGCAGGGTTGTTCCGCTACCCTACGGCACCCAGGAGTACCGCAAAGGACTGGCCCCTGCCAGCCCCAGGGAGATACAGCACTCCCAGCGGTCGTTACGTGGTGGTAACGGCCAAGCGTTATAGACCGGCCAACCCGGCCCGCCTCTGGTACGTACGGCGCGGCGAGAGACTCCGGCCCCCGGCTCGCCAGGACGCCTTGCTTTGGCCGCTGCTCTTGCGGAATTGGCCTTTCCTGATGAGCAAGCGCGCAGGGTGGTATGCCGGCATGGTCCGCGCCGTCCTGGCCATTTCCGGGCCACGCCCGCCCCAAAGCTTCCCAAACATTCTGGGCGGTTTGCGAGCTTACCAAACACTCCACAAACACATGCGGCCTCCCAAACTCCCCCAAAGGTTTTTCTTCACTTATTTGCACATAGGCGCAAGAAAAAGCTTGCCAGCATTGAACGGAACGTGTATAGGTAGGTGCAATGAATGATACTACTGTGCAACCTTGTGTAGCAATGACAACCAGCGAAACACCTGCTTTGCTTGTTTCGGGTACAAGAGGTCGTGAGTTCGAATCTCACCGCCCCGACCACTCTTCCAGCACGGTAAAAGCGAGTGAAAATGAACATTCCGCCAATGGCCAAGCCGCCCAGCCTTCCGGCTCTGACACAGCCTTGACGCAGGAAACGCCTGAATCGGGCGCCGAATCCGAGAAATACGTGAAATTCCCCAAACACGTCCGGTTTCGTGGCAAAGAACTGGCCACGATCTACCGCCCTTCCAAGAGCTACCCAAATTATCGCGTGGCATGGACGGCGGGCGGACGGCGGATGATGAAGGGCTTTCATCGTTACGGGGACGCCAAGCGCCACGCCGATCAACTGGTCAAGGACTTGGCCAAAGGCTCGCACGTCACGGCCCTGACGCCGGGGCGGGCCAATGACGCTCTGGCCGCGCTCCAGTGCCTACGCGGCTTCTATGAGGACACCGGGCGCCGAGTGTCCCTGCTGGCCAGCGTTTCCGAGTTCTGCGGAGCGGCCAGGAAGCTCGCGGGGCGCCCCTTGTCCGAGGCCGTGGAGGGCTACCTGTCCAACGTCGCCACCGTCAAGCGCACGGACCTGTCGGAGGCAGTTGAGGAGTTTCTGCGGATGCGCGACGCCAGGACCAAGGCCGAAGACGGCAAACGACCGCAACTCTCCCCCGGCTACCATTACATCGTGGCTATGTGACTACGGGAGTTCGCCAAGACCTTCCCCGGCCATGCCCTATGCGACCTAACCAAAGAACTGCTGAACGCCTACATGGCGCAGCATGGCGACGTTTCCACGCGGACGCGGAACGGGCGGCGGACGGTCCTGGGGATGTTCCTGAAATGGGTTGTCCGGCAAGACTACCTGGCTGGCAATCACCGCTTGCTTGAAGCCGATGGCATGGCCCAGGAGAGTTATGAGCCTGAGAGCATCGAATTCTATTCGCCTGCCGAATTGTCCAATCTCATGCAAGGCGCCAACGAAAAGCCGGAGTTCAAAGGGCGTGTCCCGGTGATAGCACTGTGCGGGCTGGCCGGACTACGCCTGCAAGAGGCTGTGCGCTTAACCTGGGCGGACGTTTTCCACGTGGCCGGCCATGTCGAGATTTCCAAGACCAAGAGCAAGACTCGTTCGCGCCGACTGGTGGCAACCTGCCCGGCCCTGGCCCAATGGCTCGAACCATGCCGAGCCTGTGAAGGCCCGGTATGGCCCGGCTCACTGGATTTCTTCCACTCCCGCTTTGGGGACCTGCGCGAGTCCCTCGGCATCCCTGCCCGAAGGAACGGTCTGCGGCACGGCTTTGTGTCCTTCCACTTTGCCTTGCACTCGAATGAGAACCTGACGGCGGCAGAGGCTGGCAACTCGCCCGCCATGATTCACGCCCACTGCAAGGGGCTGGCCACAAAGAACGAGGCCGAGAAATGGTTTGCCGTGGCGCCGGCACAGCGCGCCGCCAACATCATGCCGTTGCAAGGCGCGGCAGAACACGAGCTATGACAGAGAGCATGAGCTACGCCCCAAGATGGCCGCAGTCCGCTGGCGAGGCACCCGAATGGATGCATGCGCGCAAGCCGCTGCCCCGCACATGAAAAGTCGCCCGACACCCAGGGATGAGTCCGCCTCCACGCCTGGCGCGGGCACCAAGGCCGGCCCTAAACTCCCAGCCCCCACACTGCGCCACCCTGGCGTCCCTGTCCTGGCCGACCTGGCCACCTCGTTTTTCCTGGCTGGCGACACGGAGCCCGGCCTTGCCACCAACAAGGCGTTCCGTCTGTGGAACGTCTGCCTCGGAGCTTTGTCATCCCAATGCGCGGAGAGCTCACTTATCACGCCTGATAACGTAAATGCGCTGGCGCGGCTGGCTACGCGCTTCAAGGCGTTTTTGCGCTACCGACTGGACAACCAGTATGACTGCTGGCGCCAGATCGGAGAATCCTGGCCTCCTGAGGACATAGCCACCTTGGCAGACAAGGAATTCCTGAGAATGAAAAAGGAAGGGTTTAATGAGCGTGCCTGGCGCAACCTTACGCGTCACTACCTCTACTGGTGGGAGAATGCCAAACGGGAGAGCAAGCGACACGCTGGCCAAGTCGGCTACCAGGCCATGATCCGTGCCCGCCAAGCCGGCGCCCCCACGAAAAACCGCCGTGGGGCTTGACAGGGTTTCGGCCCCGTTTTGCCGGGAGCACACCCCCCAAGCAGCCCCGCGTTGACGAGGATCGGCCCCGAAACCGCCCCGCGTTGCCGGGGGCGGAGCACGCGCACCCCGCCCTGCCGGTGCGATAGACTCCTTGCATGAGTATTATTGCACATGCTGCACCGCCCCAACAGAGCGCGCCCGAGGCGGGGCATAGCCGGTCCGAGTTCCGCGCGCTTGTGGAGAACCAACCAGCCGCCAGCAGTGACTGGCTCACCGAGCTTGACATGCTCCGAGAAATCCCCGTCTGCCGAAGAACGCTCAAGCAATGGAGGGACGACGGCACGTTGCCATTCGTCCGATTGCCGGGCAGCAGAAGGATTATTTATCACCGAAAAACCGTGGAGAGCGCCCTGTTGAGACACCAGAAAGGAGGCGAATGAGCGCCGCCGAAGTACGCGCCGGCCCCGGCAAGGGCCAAGCTCGAACGGTGGACGAAAGTACAATCGCTCCCCTCCGCCCCGCCGTCAAGCCGCTACGCCACCGCGCGACCCGGAGGAATCGCCAATGACCGCGCAACTACTCGACTGGCTCGTGTCTCTGTTGGCATCCCGCCCGACCGCCGGGCAGGGTGTCAACCTGTGGCTCTACCGCGCCGCCCGTCACTTACACGCCCACATCACCGCACCCGAGATCGTGGCCGTGCTGCTGAAATGCGTCGCTAACTGTGGGCGCATCGTAACGCGGGCCGAAGTCGAGCGGGCAGTGGCCAACAGCCTGGCCCACGCAACCGAGCCGGGCGTGATCTGCTGGCGCGAGGTTGACCCCGCCGACGTAGTGCCCGAAGGCCGTCCAAAAAGTATCAACTCCGATGAGTTGCTGGCTCTGCCGCCGCCCGAAGGGCTGAAACCGATCAGATGGCAGAAGCTCGCCAAGGCAGAATGCGGGATTTCCGAAGCGACCTTCCACCGGGAACGGCGCGCCCTGGTAAAAGCGAAACGCATCCTCAAGAGCAAGGTCACGGGCAAATGGCAACCCATCCAAAAGGCATGAATACGCCCGAAGTGTCAAAAGTGTCAAAATGTGTCAAAAGTGGTTTTGACAGTCAGGGTGTCAAAAGTGTCACCCGCTTTAGGGGGACACTGACACCTGGCACCCCTTATGATACTCCCGAGGTGTCAAAAGCCCACAGGCCCTGGTCGCCCCGCTTCGTCGTCACCCTGACCCCCGCCACGGGCCCGTGGCAGGCACCGCCGGTCAAGAGGCTGGCGAGATTCCTGAAGGCCGCGTTACGAGGGTACGGATTGCGCTGCGTGGACGCCCGCGAGGTCCAGTCGCCCGAGGGCCAGACGGCGACATCGCCGATCGCACCGTCGGCAGACGCTGCGCAACCAATTTCCGGCAATGACGCCTGCAAAAACCAGCTTTCCTTGCCCTTCAACTCAGTACACATCCAGACCTCGTGGTCATCAACGGCGAAATGCACGAGGCACCGCCCGAATTGAAACAAAAGGTCCTGAATATTGCGGTCGACCTTGTATTGGTTGATAGCATCGGCAACCGTTTGCTTAGTCAGTTTGTTCTTTAGCTCAAACGCGGCAACGGGCAAGCCGTTTATGAAGAGGCACAGGTCGAGCGCCAGTTGAGTTTGGTCCTGGCTGTAGCGGTGCGCGGGTACCACCAAAGCGCCTGCACGCCGGCGCCCTGCAACCCGTCCACGGAGATGTGCCGCCTCGCTCGTGCTTTGAACGATTCTGCGCCGGAGCATTTAAGGAAGCTTGCGCCCTCCACAGAGCGCTAACCCGGCACATTCTGGCGCAACTCCTCCAGCCAGACGTTGGCTTCGGCGTCGCTGGGCGCCCGCCAGTCCCCGCGCGGGGAGAGGGAGCCGCCCGAGCCGACCTTCGGGCCGTTGGGAATGGCCGAGCGTTTGAACTGGCTCATCTGGAAGAAGCGGAAAAGGAAGACCTCGAGCCACTTTCGAATGGTGGGAAGGTCATAGACCAGGCGCTTCTCGGCGGGGAGGAGGTCCGGCCAGTCCCCGCGGTTTTTGTCGCCCCAGGCGTGCCAGGCCAGGAAGGCTATCTTGCTTGGACGGAAACCGTAGCGGGTCGTGTAGTACAAGTTGAAGTCCTGGAGTTCGTAAGGGCCGACCGTTTCGGCGGTCTTTTGCGCAGGCCGGGCCGAGTCGCCGGCGGCATGGGGCACCAACTCCGGCGAGATTTCCGTATCCAGGATTGCCTGGAGGATGGCGTTGGCGCCGGCGTCGAACTGGCCGGAGGCGATGACCCAGCGGATGAGGTACTGGATGAGCGTTTTGGAGACGGAAACGTTCACATTGTAGTGCGACATCTGGTCGCCCACACCGTAGGTCATCCAGCCCAGGGCCAATTCGCTCAAATCGCCGGTGCCCAGGACGAGGGCCCGATGGAGGTTGGCCAGGCGGAACAGGTGCGAGGTCCGCTCACCCGCCTGCACGTTCTCGAAAGTGACATCGTAAACCGGTTCGCCGCGCGCGAAAGCGTGGCCGATGTCGCGGAACATCTGGAGACAGGCCGGGCGGATGTCAATTTCCCCCGCGCTCACGCCCAGGGCGTCCATGAGCCGCCGCGCGTTGGTGCGGGTCAAGTCGCTGGTGGCGAAACCCGGCATGGTGTAGGCCAGGATGTTCTGCCGGGGCAACCCGAGCCTGTCCATCGCCTTGGCGGCCACGATCAGTGTTTGGGTGGAATCCAGCCCGCCGGAGATGCCGATGACCACGCGCTCGATGCCTGTGTGCGAAAGCCGTTTCAGGAGGCTGTGGACCTGGATGTTGTAGGCCTCGAAACAACGCTGGTCGCGCTCGAGCGGGTTGCTGGGCACGTAGGGAAACCGGGCAATGTTCCGGCGCAGGGGCACTTCTCCGCCCGGCAGCCGCAGCTCGAAAGGGACGCGGCGCACCGCTTGAACCCGCTCCCGGCATTCGGCCAGTGAATCCTGAAAGCTGGTCATCCGCATCCGATCCTGCCCCAACCGCTCCAGATCGATGTCGGCCGTTATCATCTGCTCGCGATTGGCAAACCGCTCCGCCTCCGCCAGCAAATCGCTGTTCTCATAAATCAGGGCGTGTCCGTCCCACGCCAGGTCGGTCGTCGATTCCCCCGGCCCGGCGGCCGAGTAGAGATAGGCGGCGATGCACTTGCCCGATTGCGAGGCGCACAATTTGCGGCGGTAGTCGGCTTTGCCGATGATGATGTTGCTGGCCGAGAGATTGGCCAGCACAGTCGCGCCTGCCAGCGCCGCGTAGGTGCTGGGCGGGATCGGCGTCCATACGTCCTCGCAAATCTCCACATGCAGCTTGAATCCCTCCACATTCGCCGCATCAAACACCAGGTCGTTGCCGAAGGGCGTGGGCTGGCCCAGAAAAATCACCTCGCGGCCCACCGCCTGCCGGGCGGACGCGAACTGCCGTTTCTCGTAGAACTCCCGGTAATTGGGCAAGTAGGTCTTTGGCGCCACGCCCAGGACGCGGCCGCGGTACACGATCACCGCGCAATTGAACAGCTTGGCCTCGAACCGCAACGGCGCGCCGACGATCAGCACGGGCGTCAACTCCTCGCTCTCCTTGACCAGCCGTGCTACGCCCGTTTTGGCCCCCTCCAGCAGCGCGTCCTGGTGAAACAAATCCTCGTTCGAGTAGGCTGACAGTCCCAGTTCCGGAAACAAGGCCACCGTTGCCTGCGCTTCCGAAGCCTGCCGCGCCAGCGCCAGGGTCCGCTCCACATTGTACACCGGGTCCGCCACCCGCAACGATGGGATGCAGACCGCCGCCCGGATGAACCCGTGCGCGTAGATGGAATTGAACGGCTCACGCATGACCGATGATTACCCAATACCGCCGCGGGCTTCAATGTTGAACTGGCGGCTCCTGGTGCGCGCGCAGTCTTGCGACAATCCGCGGCATGCATTCCAACAGATACTCCACGTCGGCCGCAGTGTTATCAACCCCCAGACTAAAGCGGAGGCTGCCGCGCGCCCGGGCCGCGCTGCAGCCCATGGCCCTCAGCACATGCGAGGGGTCCAACGCGCCCGAGGAGCAGGCCGAACCGCTCGAGGCGCAGACGCCCGCCTGGTCCAGGAGCAAAAGCAGGCCCTCCGCTTCCACGCCCTCGAAGGCCAGGTTTGCAGTGTTGGGCAGGCGCGGCTCGAGCGCGCCGTTGCGCACGACCCCCGGGATGCCGCACAAAAGCCCGTTCTCAAGTTGATCGCGCAATGCGCGAACGCGCGTGTCTTCCAATTCGAGATTTGCCAGCGCCAGTTCCGCGGCCCGGCCCAGCCCGACAATGCCCGGGACGTTTTCGGTGCCCCCGCGCCGGCCCCGTTCCTGGCCGCCACCCAGCAGATAGGGCTGGTACTTCGTGTGGCGCTTCACGTAAAGCAGGCCGATGCCCTTAGGGCCGCGCAGCTTGTGGGCGGAGAGCGACAGGAAATCCACCCCCAAGGCCTTGACGTCGATCTTGAGCTTTCCCGGCGCCTGGACGGCGTCCGTGTGGCACAGCGCCCCTTTGCCGCGGCACAGGGCGGCTATCTCGGCGATGGGGAACAGCAGGCCCGTCTCGTTGTTGGCCCACATCGCCGACACGATGGCGGTGTCGGGCCGAATCGACTTTTCCACGACCTCCAGGTCCAGCGCCCCATCCGAGTCCACCGGCAGCACAGTGACGGTCCAGCCCTGTTTCTGGAGGAAACCGCAGAATTTGAGGATGGACGAATGCTCGACGGCGGTCGTGACCAGGTGGCGGCGCTCGGGGCGGGTGGCCAATGCGCTGTGCAGGGCGGCGTTGTTGCTCTCGGTGCCGCCGCTCGTGAAGACGATCTCCTGCGGTTCGGCATTGATCAACGCGGCGGCCCTGACCCGGGCCTCGTCCAGGCGGCGGGCCGCTTCCTGCCCGAAGCCGTAGGCGCTCGAGGGGTTGCCCCACTGCTCCCCCAGGAACGGCAGCATGGCCTCCAGCACCTCCGGCGCAAGCCGCGTCGTCGCATTGTTGTCAAAGTAGCAGAACATAGGCGCGCATTCAAAGGAGTCTGGATAATCGGACCAGCAACTCGCGCGGCTTAATGAGGTGGATGCCAAAGGGCTTTCCCAGCGCCAGCAAATCGCCGTCTCGCGTGACAATAATTTTCGCTCCGGCTCCCAACGCGCAGGCCAAATACGGGTCATCCTTCGCATCGCGGCTCCGTTGTTTGCCAAGCGGCGCGGGTTCCACGCGCTTAACGTTGTCCTGATACCAGAACAGTGTGGCAGCCGGCGGATGCTTTGCTCTGTCCCCACGATCAGCAAGCAGGCTGCTCAATTCCCTGAGGGTTTCCTCGGTGGCATAGGCAACGACCCGGCGACGGGCCATTGCCAGCAGACAACGATGCGCTTCGCCCCGCCACCCGGCGCCTGAAAACACCACCCCGGCATCAAAGACGACCTTCATGCCTTTTCTTTCGACGCGCCTTGATGTCGGCGTAGATTTCGGCCATTTCCTCATCCGCAGGGTCGCCCAGCGGCGCGCCCTCGATGGCTTTTTCCAAGAAGGCCACATCCGCCTCAATCTGCTCCAGGCGACGATTGCGGATCAAATCCCGCATGTATTCGCTCATGGAATCAAAGGCCCGCGCCTTCGAGTCCGCCCGCGCGAATTCGGCCAGCTCCGGATTCAGTGAAATGTTGATGGTCACTGCTTTCATGCCTTCAAGTTAACGCGATGGCAGGATATGTCAAGCATTGCCAATGCAATGCCAGTGGAGTTTTTGGGACAGACTCTATATAGTGCGCCCGTGCTTGACAGACTCATTGAACAGCTTGCCGCCTCGCGCCACTTAAGCCAGGAAGAGGCCGCCCTGGCGGTCGAATTGCTGGCCGACGAGGCGGTTGCCGTAACCTCCAAGGCCGATTTTCTCGCTCACTTGGCCCGCAAAGGGGAGACCGCCGAGGAAATCGCCGCTTTCGCCTGCAGCTTGCGCGCCAAGTCCATCCAAACGGCCCTGGACTGCCCGGTCGGCGCCGGTGAAATCCTCGATGTTGTCGGCACCGGCGGCGACCATTTGAACACGTTCAACATCTCGACTGCGGCTGCCCTTGTGGCGGCCGCCGCCGGGGCGCGCGTGGCCAAGCATGGCAACCGCGCCAGCACCTCGACCAGCGGCAGCGCAGATGTCCTGGAGGCCCTCGGCATTCCCCACGCCCAAGGACCGGAAGAGGCGGCCCGCTCCTTCGCCGAGCACGGATTCGCCTTCTTCTTTGCGCCCAAATACCATCCCGCTTTCCGGCACATCATCCCGGCGCGGAAACTATGCGCCCAGCGCGGCCAGGCGACGATCTTCAACTATCTTGGCCCCCTGCTCAACCCGGCGCGCCCCACCGCCATCCTCGTGGGAGTGCCGCGTCCCGACCTGTGTGAACCCTTCGCGCGCGTCCTTCAGTCCCTCGGCCTGCGCCGAGCCATGGTGGTGTGCGGGGACGTGCCGGAGGAGGCGGGCGCCCTCCGCCATATAGATGAACTGTCCACCCTCGGCCCCACCACCGTGGCCGAGTTTTATCACCAACGCGGCCTGGCCTGCTCCTCGCTGCCGCCCACGCTCTTTCCGCTGCAAGCGGCCACCCTTCACGATTTGCGCGGAGGCGACGCCCAAACTAATGCCGCCATTATCCGGCGCGTCCTGGCCGGCGAAGAGCGCGGCCCCAAGCGCGACGTGGTCTTGCTCAACGCCGCGGCCGCTCTCTTTGTCGGCAATCGGACCGCCAGCCTCCTGGCTGGATGGGACTTGGCCGCCAACGCCATCGACAGCGGACAAGCCGTGCGCAAACTTCAGGAATTGACGGGGCGTGCCGCCTGACTCGAGGAATCTGCCGCCTGAAGGCGGCCTTCCGACCGCAATTTGAACGCCGCTGCGGGCCTGTTTGAGACACCACCGGCGTCATTCATGCCAATCACTCTCTCTCCAGAAGAAACACCCTCGATGATTTTCTGCCAAGGACGGACTCGACCTTGAGGATGGCGGAGTAGTCTTGTGGAGGGACAATGGCGGGGTAGATGTCGAACTCGTGGGCGATGACGCACTTGCCGGGCGTATCCACTGCGCTGATGCGGGCCTTTCCGCCGCCGTCGGGCGCGGCGATAACGTCGCTTTTCGGGGCCATGACGAGGTGACGGAACCCGGGGGGCAGCTCGATCTCGGTGCGAACGATGTCCTGCCTGTGCCAGGAGATGAACAGGGGCAAGGCCCTGCGGTCGGCTCCGGCCGGGAAGAGGGAGGGAGTAAAGGGGAGATCGAAGTAGAGGTACTTCCCGTCCACCACGCCGTAATTGTCGATTTCAACGGTGAACTGCTCGACGCCCGGGTAGGCGTCGAATTTCGTCACCAAATCCCCCACGGGCCGCGCGCCCTGGGCGAGGTTGGAAACTACCTCTTGAAAATAGCGTTTTCTTTCCTCCGGAGGCAGTTCGGAGAAATAGCGGTCTTGGGCGTTGTAATTGTCTCCGAAATAATGGCGGGTCACTCCCAAGCGGGTCTTGCCGGTGTCGTCGAGAGAGAGCGAATAGACCGTCTCGGTCCGGTCCTGGCAGTTGTTGGCCGCCTTGATGGTTTCCCATTGGTGATCGGCAAGGCGGAAGCCCAACTGCCCGTCATGCGGGGTTGAGCCTAACCTGGCATATTGATCCGTATCGTTCAGATAGAGGGTTTGCCCCTCGACGTCCACGCGGACCAGGGGCGTCTGGAAGGAATCGGGCAGCGGAAAGCTCAATACCACGTTGGTGATGCCGGAGATAGGCGGCAGAGTTGAGGCGAGGATAAATTGAGGCTCGAACCCGGCCGCCTCGAGCATGGCGTGCAGCAGGATTGCCCGATCCGCCAGGTGGCCGTATCCGTCGGCCAGAGTCGTATCGGCGGCGGAGAGTTCCTTGAGAGGCAGTTGAGTGAAAGCAGGCCCCGCCAGGCGGATGGATTTGGCTACATAATCCCGAATTGCCGTGACTGCTTCCAGCCGGCTCTTTGTCTCGCGGGTCAATTGGCGGGCCAGTTCCCCGGCCTTCGCGCGCTGGTGCGAACGCCCAACCATCGTCTCTTCCAGTTCCTTGACGTAGCCGCCGGCGTCGCCGACAAAATAGGCGACGCCAGCGACATAAGCCCATTCTGGCGGCAGGTGGCTCTCCGCGGGGAGGGCTTTGACGTTCTCCGCCATCCATTGAAACACCTGCTTGCCGTTATCGGTCCGGGTCTGCTCCTTGAGCAGGCTGGAGGCGCCGCTGGTCCTCTCGCTTATTTCCAGGCCGGCGGGCGCAGTCAGTTGAAACGACTTGTGGTCGAGGTCGTCGGGAAATTGGAACGGTTCAAACCCGGCGACGAAGGGGCTGTCTTTGGAAGTGATTTGGAACTCGACTTCGATGGTCGAGCCGATATCCACACCCGGCAGGTTGGCGACCAGGATTTTTCCGCCGGTATAACGTTTGGCGGACGCGTTCCAGCCTGCGTCCATGATATTGACTTCGTCTTTGGCGATTTCCTGGCGCTGGCCGGTTTTGGAGGTGACCACCGCCCGGATGAGGCGCGCTTCCTGGCAGGCGGGGTTGTAATCGACCTTGACCTCGGCCTCGCGGATTTTCCCGGCGTAGGTGAGGATGCGCTTGGAATAGGCGGCGCGATAGAGGGCGGTGTGGGCGTCGGTCACTTCGAGGCGCTTGTCGCTGGAGAGGAGCCTGGCATTGGACTCGACGGGAGACTCGGTTGAACTCTGAGCGATGTCCGACGGCTGGACCGCGGCGTCCGGCGAGAGGGCCATGACCGGGGCTTTGCGGGCGTCATATTCGAGGCCCTTAAGGGTCTGTTTGAGTTTCAGGTATTGCGCGGGCGAGAACTCGACTACTTTGAGCTTAAGCTCTCGAGAGCAATTCAGGGTGCCGTCGCGGGCGCCGAAGCTCTCCCGGCAGCTCACGCAATCATCTTCCACCGGCGAGCACGAAGGCAGAGAGAGGGCCTGGCCGAAGCCCGGGCCCAGTTTCAGAGAGAGGTCCTCTCTGAGGCCGCAAGTCACCCAGGTTTCCATGGGATATTTTCTTTTGTCCAGGCCGGTGCCGCCGAGGATGAAATTGACCACGCCCAGACCTTTGCCGATCCAGGGCAAGTTCACGATGGATTTGCCGGCGCCGTCCGCCGCCAGGCCGTCCACGGAGAACTCGAGGACCGCCCGCACTTCCTGGGAGACATCGAGCATGTCCTCCGGCGTGAGTTGGAGGCTCTTGAGGCGGGCGCCGGGCATGGCTTGCTTGAGGTTGCGCTCGAAGAAGCGGCGCCGGTCGTCCGGTTTCATGTTGGCAAACATGTTGCGATAGGCGTCGTCATTGATGCCCTGGAACGACAACTCGGATTTCGCCTCGAGCGCGCCGGCGGCGCTCAGGACGCCGGTGGTCTTGACTCGCATCATGTGCTCTTCCGGAGGCTCTATGGGGCTGATGCGTATCGGCTCACCCTCGGGGCGGCACACCAGGCAGCTCTGGTTGCGGTCCGTCGCCGGCAGCAGCTCCCGCGTATTCTCGTCCGTCGGGTCCATCATCAGGTAGTCGCCCTTTTGCAATTCGACGGCGACGATGGCATGGTTGAATTGCGGGTCCGGGACCTCCGCATCCTTCTTGAGGCCGACGTTGACCAGGACCGGGTATGATTTAAGCCCCGCAATCCGCAGCATCGAGACCAGCAGGGCCGCCTTGTCGCGGCAGACGCCGTATTTCTTGTCGAAGGTGATATGCACGTCGTGCGGCTCAAGTCCGGGCCGGTCTTTCTCCGGAGTCAGGCCCATGTAGCGGACTTTTTTTGACACGTCGTAGAAGAGCGCCTTGACTTTATCGAGGTCCGTCTTGCAGCCGGCAATGAGCGACTCGACGGTCTGTTTCATTTCGGGCGTGGTGGCCTCGAGGTGGGGGCTGCTCAGCTCCCAGTACCATTTGGAAATCCGCGTCCAGTCCGGGATTGTGCTCACGAAGAGCCGCTGCAACACCATTTCGTAGGGCGGCATCGACGGCTCGTCGAACATGCGCGGCACGTCCCGCACCTCCCAGCGCCGGACCAGCGTTTTGTCTTCGCCTGGCTGCTCGGAGTAGTGGACGGTGCCCGGCACTTCGTCCCTCAAAGCTACGCGCTTGAGCGGGCGCTCGGGCGGCGTGCGCACTTCGTAAGAGAGGTGGCGGATATAGCCCCGGCCCTCAAAAACGCTTTCTTCGGCAAATTCACCGGGGATGAAGGAACGCTGGATGGTCTCGCGCACAATCGAATGGACGAGGTCGCCGATTTCCAGCTTTGGAATGCTCACCCGCAGCACCTTGATGTTAGGGTCGTAAATGTTCATCCCCATCTGGCTGTCATCAATCGTCTCCTTGGAGTTCGCCGCAACATCCAGCGGGATAGTCTCGCCGCCGGGGCGCACGACCTCGACCTCCACCACCTCGACGGTGGAATAGGGGAGCATGAAACTGAATGAAAGCGTCCGGTTGTTGCGCTTGCCCTTTTCGGTCAGCACCTTGACGAACGTTTCATCCTGGCTCTCGCCCGTGCCGTCAGGCCGGTAAACGCGCACCATCTTCTTCTCGACCGTCGCCTCGTCGCAATCCGGGTACTTGGCCAGCGTGATTTCGGCGGCGGCCTGGAGGGCGCTCTTTGAATCCACGAATGCCCAGTTGGGGCCGGCATACCGGTTGGTGTCGCCCCGGACTTGCAAGGCGAACACGGCGGCCGCCATCAACAGGAAACCGCGAAATATCCTCATGTTCTTTATGTTCATAAATCCCAAACAGTATGCACGATAAGTTCGGCAGGGCCGCGGTGTCAAGGGAGGGGAGGGCGAACCCAAAAGATCGGAGATGAGTTGCTCCTGGGTCCGGGCGAAGAGGCGGGCGCGCTGCCGGGATTCGGCCTGGCTGGCCTGGGCTTCGGCTTCGAGAGGCGGTCGGAGCGGCGGCGGGACAATTCGAGGAGCTGGGAGCGGTGGTCGTAGTGGCGGAAGCGGGCGAGTTCCGGGAGGAGTTCCCGCAGGCACTGCCAGCGGTCCCGGGGGCCGGTGGCGCTGTCGAGGAGGGCGCGGGCGGTGAAGGCGAGGTCTGCGGCGAGGACCTGAGCGAGTTTTTCGGCGACGGCATCGCCGGCGGCGGAATGGAGGTCGGCGGCGTCTTCGGCGAGTTGGGTGAGCCAGTCGCGCTTTTGGATTTGAGCACCTGGATTAGCCGGCTGCCGACGCCTCTCCGACAGGCCGTGGGCCATAGGGGTGCAGCTCTGATTCACAGATGCAGGTCCGACAACATCGCGCTTTCCAGGCCGCTCAACCTGATCTCCCGGCGTTGCGTGCCGCAATGAAGGAGGAAAGTCGCCGGTTCCGAGCGCACATTCCACAGCAACGCGGCATGCGCCGACGGATACCACGCCAGCACGGCGGGTTCATCGTTCTCGACAAACGGCACCTTGGCCAGCGCCGGCCGGATGCGGCGTTTCAACGTGAACCGGGCGGGCAAGGATTCCTCGCAGGGTTCGAGCGCCCCGGCACCGGCGGGAGCCGTCGAGCGACTTGCGAAACGGGTGCCACGTGAGACCAGCTTGCCTTCGGCGGCGGCGGCCGCATCGGCATCCGACAGGAAGGTCCAGCCGTCACGCGCAGGACGGTCCGTCACCTCGAACGGCACGCCCGCCGCCAGGAACAGGCTGAAGGGGCGGTCGTCCCCTGTATAACGGCTGGCCTCACCCCAGTAGTGCTTGAATGGCCCGCGCGGCCGGTGCCCGGCCAATTGGCGGTGTACGTGGCGAAGGAGTCGAGGTCCGTTGCCAGGATGCTGACTTTGCCGGCACCGTCTCGGGTGATGCGAACGGTTTGGAGCACCGGCAGGGTTCTGGACCGGCCGACGATCTTGCTCAGGCCGGGCAGAGCTTGCTTCAGCTCCGAGGCGGCCAGTGTGATTTCAGTGTTCATGTGTGCTTTTTCCTTTCTGTTGATGGTTAAGGTCGATATTGGCGGTGTGAAATGGAGTCTGGTGGAAGGTTGGGTGGCTGGGTCTGGTGATCCGAGGACGTGGTTCTGGGGAATCCGACGAGGATTTTTGGAAAATGGGGCTTGACGGGTCCTCCGCGATCTATTCTGCTGGCCAAAGTTCAGTCAGGAAGTGCAGGTTCAACTGTGGTTTGCCGTGTAAACAGACTTCTCGAAACCAGCCGGGATGCCATGAAAAACGTATGGATGAAGCTGGGGCTCGCGGTGACGCTTTGCTTGAGTGTTCTTCGTGCCTGGCCTCAGCAGACGAATACGGCTGAGACTGCGTTTCAGGACGACCCTGCGGCACACCAACTCTACCGGGAGATGATCGAGGCCATGGACCAAGCGACGACCTTGTCCTGGACCGGTGAGAACCGGTGGAAGTATCAAGGACGGTTTTTCCCCTCTGGCACGTATCGGATCTGGCTCAAGAAGCCCAATTATGCGCGGGTCGAGATGACGCGCACGGGCCAGAAGGAACCCAGCGGCATTCTGGTTGGCGACGGAGATTACTTCTGGATCTACTGGCCCCAGGGGAAGTTCCGCTACGGGTGGGAACGGAGCGGCAAATATGCCGAGGAATACGAAAAGTATCAGAAGAAGTTCTTCATGAAAATACGGACGCCCATGGGGAGGCACTCAATTGGGCACGAGGTCTTTGGCAATCTGGGGCTGATGACCATCATCGATCCAAGCACCTTCCACGGATACACCGATTCGCTCCAGGCATATATTGACGGCGTGAAGAGTCTTGGCACCAACACGATCGGCGGTGAGTTGTGCGATGGCATCGAGGTGAGCATCATGAAACACCAGCGGAGCTGGGAGCTATGGCTGACAAGGAAGGATCAGTTGCCACGCAAGTTGACGCAAGTCCTCCGGGTCCTTGATCAGGAGGCTGTTTGGGATGAATCGTGGTCGGACGTGGCGGTGGATGCGGAAATCTCCAACGACCGATTTGCCTGGTCTCCACCCAAGGACTGGAAGGAGTGGAAATGGCCGGACATCGAGGAGAGTCTTTTGAAACCGGGCGCGGCCGCCCCGGACTTCGAATTGGCGGCACTGAACGGGGGCAAGCTCAAGCTGTCCAGCTTTCGAGGCCAGATCGTCTGGCTCAACAAATGGCGGTGTGGCTGACCGGCCTGCCGTGAGGAGACAGGGAGTCTCCAGAGGTTGTACGAGAAATATCATGGCAAAGGACTGGTCGTCTTGGGAGTGAACGTGGCGGATAGTCGGAAGATCGCCCTGGATTATCTCAAGGAAAACAAGGTGACGTTTCCGATTATTCTCGATATCTCACCGGCGGCGAGGGAGGCGATGAGCCGGTATCTGGCTCTGCCCGATCTCGGGGCTGATCCGATGACTTACGTCATAGGGCGAGATGGGAAGATCGTGGATGGGTGGTTCGGCTACGATCTGGAAAAGACTGAGGCGGTCGCGAAGAAACTGGGACTGTGAGACGAGTAGGGCCTGATCAGCTTCCGCCATGGTGTCGAACAGTACTGCAGGAGGGATAGCAGCAGATAGGCGAGGTAACAGAGGAAGACGCGAGCGCGGACGTGCTCGGCAAGCCAATGGCGGGTGGGGCGTAATTGAGTGATGCCCTTGAGACTGCGGAAGGCTTTTTCGACGATGTCCTTGCGAGGGGTCAAACTACAACTTTTCACATCGAGGCGGAGCGCAACGGGCCTTCGGGCGGCGCTGCGAGGCCGCTCAGCCGGTGCGCACCTGCGAGCCACCATGCCGATTTTACGTTCACTCTCCTTTCCGCCAGCCGGAAAGGGCGCGGAGCGTCGAGGCCGAGCGCAGCGACAAGGCCAGCGCGGAGTCCACAGGGGCAAGGCCCCACTGGTCGCCGCTATCTCCGGC